>Ga0075428_100002386_pt1 | contig 20396 bp, 15 predicted proteins | sample RhiMetdeltSRZDD2_FD_75291 | JGI IMG/M metagenome (GOLD analysis project Ga0075428, IMG submission 75291) | Populus rhizosphere microbial communities from Tennessee, USA - Rhizosphere MetaG P. deltoides SRZDD2 | ecosystem: Host-associated > Plants > Roots > Rhizosphere > Soil | place: USA... | reverse complement strand
CGGCAGCCGTGATACGTAATGGTTGCCAGCGGAGATGTTTCGCCCGTCCCAGCGTGGAATCGTAAGCGCCATGGCCGCATTCGCGATAGACCTGTTAACGGAGGATCAACATGCACAAGAAACTCGCGCTACTAGTCACCTGGCTCGCAGAAATCTTGGACCGCAACCTGATCATGGTTCCCGAAGTCGACGAACTTTAAGCCACCGCTTCGGCCAACAGAGTGCGTCAGCTGCCGGTCTTACAGTTGCCCGGTATCTGGAAGTGCGGCTAACACTGGAGACAACGACGGCGTCGTCGGCCACTCTTGGGTGCCATGAGAACTACGGCAAGCCGCGCACTCACGCAGAAGCATGAACTCGCCAAGCGCCTATACCACACCGTCCTCAGTGTGATCGGCTCTCTTGCAGGCAGTCTCGCGTTCCTGATGTTGGTTGGCGTCGCGACGTGGATCATCATCAGCTCTGGTTCGGGTCATCCGCCATGGCAGTAATACAGTTCAACACCGACGATGGCGCCGCATCGACCAAGCGCGCCGCCGCACGGCCCGCGATGGAAGCCGCCGGCAATTTCGTCCTGGTGTTCGCGTTCGGCGTCGCGATCGCCATCCATAGCTGGTTCGCGCCGCTGTTGATCGGAGCACCGTTGGTCGCAATGGTCTGCGCCAGGAATCGTCTGCCGGCTGCGTACTACAATCCTTCGCTGTCCTTTGCGATGTTGACGCGCCGCCGGATTGCCGTCCGAGACGCCCTCGCGTTCTGGCTCATTCAGTCGGGTTCCGGACTGTCGGCCGCGACGCTGGTGTGTGCAATGGTCGGTCCGAGGCAGCTGGCGGTCACAGCGGCGACAGTGAAGGGGTGCACACTCGGGGCGGCGTTCGCACTCGAACTGGTCTTCACCCTTGCGCTTTGCTATGTGGCGTTTGACGTTTCGACGAGCAATAGCCGCACCACCACCCATGACGACAACAGGTGGCCGATAGCCTTGGCCGTTATTGCGAGCGCCATCGCGATTGGCGCCGCCACCAAGGGTGCCTTCGATCCCGACGTCAGCTTCGACGACGCTGTTCTTGGAATTTTCTCGTGGCCGACGCTATGGATCTACGTCGTGTCTCAACTGCTCTCGGGAATCGCCGCCACGATCACATTCGTGAGCCTCGCCGAGCAACGATGAGCCACACCCTCGTTCATCCAGGTCTCGTGATGCTTGCCGCCTGTCCCGGCTGAGCTAATACCTGCTGGCCGGGTATTGCACTTCGTGTTGCCCGTAGCGACATAGGTCCGCAAATCCTGCACGCTAACAACGGAGCCGATACCACATCGCCCGTATGGCGGTGCACTACAACGGGATGTACGACTTCCATGTGCCACTGGCGCTATCGGCTAATACGGCCGGTCGGACGGCGCGGAAACGAGAGCGAGGAGAGACCAATCATGACAGCTGGTGAATTCACCCTGGGCGGACGCCTCCCGCTTTATGACCGTGAAGGGCTGACACCTGCACAACAGGACCTCTTCGACTGGCAGATGCGCGAAGCCGCCCCTTGGGCGGAGGGCGCGGGTTTTCATGCCCGTACCGAGGCCGGCCATCTGATCGGACCCTTTAATCCTGCCTTGCTGTCCCCCGCGATCTCGAAGGCGTTCTTCGAATTCGTGCTCGCAGAGCACGAAAGCACGTCTCTAAGTAAACGCGCCAGAGAGGTCATCATTTTGACTGTCGGCGCGGGCTGGCAGGCTCCCTACGAGCTCTATGCCCATTGCGCTGTTGGCCGCAACGTCGGGCTCTCCGACAAAGAGGTGCGCACCCTCGCTGACGGCGAATTACCCGAGGATCTCAGCGATCTAGAAACGGTGGCCCATCGCGTCGCGCGTGCCCTGACGCTCGAGCATCGTCTCGACGATGCGCTCTATAGCGAGGCAGAAAAGCTGCTCGGCGCCAAGGGGATCATGGACGCCGTCGTGCTCACCGGCATTTATCACACCGTGAGTGCCATCCTCAACGCGTTCGAGGTACCCGCGCCACCGTCCATCGTCGATGCTTCAGGTCACTGAATCGACCCTAGCGACAGGAGAATAGCGATGACCATGTCGATCGAACGCTCGAAGCACACAGACCTACTTTCAGTGCAACCCGAGACCGTGGCGAAGCTATTGCGGCAGTTGGGTCTGCGCAACGCCACAGCCCTTCAAGAGGCGGACGCCTTGCGGGCTTGGGTTCGTGACAACGTTCCGAATCAAGCGCTTAGGGTAAGCATCCGGCGAAACGGCTACGGGTTCCTCCTCGATCGTAGGTTTTGACGGCCAGCGATGCGAAGTACCCGGCATCCGTGGGCGCCGTAGCGCCACTGGCCATTCTCACTCCAGTTCGAGTGGAATGGTCGCGTGCAGCAATGTTCCGCCTTCAGCCGGGCAGTCGATCTCAATTTGGCCACCGAGGGCCTCGACCCGGTCGAAAAGGCCGATCAGTCCGGACCCTTTGCCGACGTGTGCTCCGCCGATTCCATTGTCTTGCACGCACAGACAGAGGTTCGCCTCGTCGGTGTTGACCGATACCGTCACTTGGGAAGCTTGTGAGTGTTTGGCGGCATTAGCTAAGCCCTCTGCCACAACGTAATACGCGGCGACTTCCGCCGATTCGGGTAAGCGACGGTCGACCGCCACGTCGAAAGTGACCGGAATCGGAGATCGCCGCGACAGCGCCTTGAGAGCCTCAAGCAGTCCACCCTTGGACAAGATGGACGGATGAAGGCCGCGGGAAATCTCCTGCAAGTCTTCATTGGCCTCTTTCAAGCCCGAAGCGAGATGTGCGAGTTGCTGTTTGAGGCCATCAAGCTCGGCTGGCACCGACGCCTCGGCCATTCGCGCATCCAGCGCAAGTGCAATCAGCTGTTGTTGCGCTCCATCGTGCAAGTTGCGTTCAATGCGGCGCCGGGCGTCGTCGGCGGCCGCCACGATCCGCGCCCGTGAGGCGATCAGTTCGGCGCGGCTAGCAGCGTTGGCGATAGCCGTCGCGACCAAGTCGGCGAAATCGCTGACCCGCTCCTGGGTGTCAGGCGGCAATGGCTCCTGTTGCTTCGACGAGACGATAGCCGCACCCCACATACGGCCGTTTACAACGATCGGGGCTCCAACCCCGGAACGGATGCCGAATTCCCGGATGCGGACGACGACGGGACCGTCTGCGTGTCCTATGTCGTCATGGCGCGCGGGCCGACCGGTCTGCAGGATCCACGACAGTAGGTTGTCGTCATCGAAAGGCATGCGCTCGCCGACAGGCGGATATCCCGATCCAGGCTTGGCGCTGGCGGCAATGAGGACGGCCGCGCCATCGGGCTCATAGCGCACTACGGCGGCGCCGTCGCAATCCAGGCAGCGGACCATTTCCTCGGCAACCGCCGAATAGACCTCGGATGGCGTGACCAGGCCGTTCGCGACGATTGTGGCCATCCGGCGCAGGGCCTGCTGCTGCTTGGCGAGGACGCTGAGCCCGTCACGGCTCGCCTCGAGCATGGTTTGGGTTTGGCGCAACTGGTCCTGTTCGTGGCGGCGCTCGGTGATATCGCGGCCGATCGCATACGCCAGGCCCCCATGCCACACCACGCTCCACTCGATCCAGCGCCACGAGCCGTCCTTGCGGATCATCCGGCTCTCAAATCGCGCCGGCTCGGTGCTGCCGTCCAACGCGCCCAATGTCGAGCGGACAAGATCCCGATCCTCCGGCGCGACGAGGTTGATCCAGGGTTGTGACGTCATTTCGTCATCTGAATAGCCAAGGATGCGCTCACACGCGCGGTTCACTCGGATAAAGCGGTCCGGGCCCACAATCGCCAAAAGGTCCGATGACAGTTCCGAGAACCGCTCACCCGTACGCGCCACGGCCGCGATCGTATTGGCCAACAGCGCCACGAAAAGGAAGACGCCGATAGACAGCCAGAAGCTCAGCTCCATCGGGCCGAAATGAGTATGCGGGTAGGTACGAAAATAGGCGTAGGCCATCGCGCTGATTACTGACGTTATTGCGGACAACCCGAATCCCCACACCGTTGAGATCACCAAGACGCTGACCATGTACAACGTGCCGAACGGCTTGCCGGTTAGTTGCCTGAGATAGACGACTGCGACGGTCTCGAGCGCAATTAATGACGCGGCGACCACGATGCCCAACCAAATCGGTGGAGCTGTCGGCCGCATCAGCAGCGACACAAAGCTGGGCCGCATCACGCGCAGCCGCAAGCGCGCATCGGCGATGCGGTCCGCCAGAGGACGAGCTGACGTCTCATCCGAGCCAGGCAGCCTCGGTCGTTTCTGCGTCATCGGAAACTCATTTCGACGCATCGATAACGTCCAGTGTGACGTGCTGGCAGCATAGCCTCGGCCTACGCCCCTGATCGGCGGTTTGACGGCGGCTAGCCGCACGGCTATTACGTGCGGCCGGGAGGGTCTGGCCGCGGCCGCGAGCCGGGCCCGTCATATCCGGCCAAGTGACCTATTCGCTCGACCGCGCTGTGGCGGAATCAGTAACCGGCCTTGCCTTCTGGCCAGCGTGGGACTCAAATTGTTCACCGCACAACGGTCGTTCGTCGAGATATGGCATCGGTGAACCAGCCATACCGACCAAATTGGCGATATTCGATGAAGAATTGCCAATCATCTTCTGGCGCAAGAAAAATCGGTGTCGGCAGCTGTGCAGGCAGTTTCGGCAGCGTGTATCCGTGGCCTGTCAGGCCGGCGGCGGGTAGTACTGATGCTCACGCAGGTTACCCTCGACGCGCCGCACGGCGGCGTCGAGCGAGGCATCAACAGGCCCTCCCCGCACAACCGCCTCATTGAAGGCGCTGACGAATGCGGTGCTGAGCGCCGGATAGGCCGGCGTCTGCGGTCGTGATCGCGCGACTCCGCCCTCCAGCTGCTCGATGTAGAGGTGCTTGGGTCCACCTTCCGCAAATTCAGGTGAGATGCGCACGGCGCTCCTCGTGCCAGGAATGGCGCCGTTGGCGCTCGTCATTCGAAGCACTTCCCCCGGACGCAGCAGGAACTGCAAGAAGCGCCAGACCGCGTCACCGTCGGTAGCGTTCGAAGTGATCCCCCACTGCCACGAGCCGGAGTCCGTCGCGGTGCGATCGCCGAAGTTCGGCAGCGGAACAATCCTTATGTCATCGGGAAACGCCTTCGAGTACCGCTCATAGAACCAGTGTCCGATCCACGAGATCGGACTTCTGTTCTGCTCGAACGCATCTCCAGTCACGTTCCGGTCGACGTAACCCTCCCTGAACCACCGCTGCAGGAATGTGAACGCCTTCACTGCACCAGGTCCGTTGAGGAAGCCGTTCACGGTGCGGTAGTCGGTTCGGTCGATCAAGTCCCCGCCCGCCGACCAGACCGCCGGCGCAAAGCCGTACGTGTACCACTCCGGGTTCGGCTCGTCGAGTTGTAGATCAAGCGGTCGCTCGAAGCCGGCTTGCCGCAGCCGCTGAAGAACAGTGGTGAATTCGTCGGCCGTCCATGCGTCGGCCGCACTGCTCGGGATGCGAATTCCGGCTTGCATCAGGATCGAGGGCCGCACGAATAGGCCAAGACCCGATTCGAAAGTGCCGATGCCCCATAGCCGGTTCGCATAGGTACCCTGCTCGATGACCGAAGGCAGCAGGTCCTCGCGCAGTGACTGAGTGACGCAGGAATCGATGGGCTTCAGCTTTCCCGACCAGGCGTAGTTATAGAGATTGGGCCCGTCGAAGTCGAGGAGGTCGGGCAGGCCGCCGTGGGCCGCGGCAGCCTGCACTTGTCGCGCGTAATCGCCGACAGGCAGGGTGATCAGCTTGACCTGCACCTGCTCTTCGGCGGCGTTGAACGCGCTCACCTGCTCGCGCAGAATCTGCGCCTCCTCGGTGTTCACACCGCTGTCGTGGAACCAGGCCGTGATGTAAGTAGGACTCGACCCGCTCAGCTCGCCGTCGCACGTGGAGTCGGTCGGGGAGCCACGCTGTCGGTCCTGCTGACCACAGGCTCCGACGCCCGCTACGGCAAGGCAGCTAGCTAGGGCGACGATCTGCCGTCGTAGTGGAACTCGGCGCCGTCGACTCACGTCACTGCACGTTCGAGACGTTCAGTACAGAGTCCATGTATGCACTTCCGCCATGGAATGTTCAGCTGCCCGCGTCGGCGGGGCCGCCTGCAATGGCTCCCACAGCGGTTTTGGCAGCATCTTGCCAGTATGTTCCTTCCGTGGTGATCTAGGTCCGGAAGCCGGCAGCTCAACTCGTGGGGAGGTGGCCGGGCGGGGCTGACGACGGTGCGCGCCGATATCTCGAGGATGGTCTGTCCGTTACCCGATACATCTCACGCGCCGCGGCGATGCGATTCGATCCGATGAGTACTGTGCGCCTTCCGACTCAAACACCGCCAATTAGGTGTTAGCTCGATAGGGGTTGGGTCGGAAGTCTGTGGAGGTGTGCCATGGGGCGACGCCGGATGCTGCCGAGTCGAAACCCGCCCGGCGCTGAGCGCCGCACTCGCGGCGTGTTCCAGCAACCGTTGTCCGGGGAGCGCCCCGTTGAATGCCTCGCTTGACGCCGCTACCCGCCGCCCTGCTGACGAGGCGGGGGTAGATCGCGCGAAGCGGCCACTGCTCGGGCGGCTGGGGGTCGGCGCGAAGCTGATGCTGCTGGTGCTTCTGCCGGTCGGCGTTCTACTCGGCTTCACCATCGCCGCGTCGGTGGACAACTGGCGAACCGCGTTGTCGCTCCGCGACTTTCAGAACGCGACCGAGCAGTCGTTCGCCGCTACCGACGTCGCCGCCGCCCTCGCCGACGAGCGCACGGCCGCCGCACTTGTGATTCTGCGCCCGGGCGACCCCAGCCTCCAGCGGCTCCGCGCGGCGCAGGCGGGCGTCGACGCCGCGCTAAAAGAGGGAAGTGGACGTGCTGGCGGGTGGGTCGGAACGGTCGATCTCGGCGGTCGCCTCGATGCGGCGCGGCGGCAATTGAACGCGGTGCGCGTTGAGCTGGCGAGTAATTCGCTCACGGTGCCTGCGAGCGCCGACGCGTACGGCTCGATCATTCGCGACCTGCTCCGGACGGTACGGCAGCTGGACGCGGCCGCACCCACGCGACCGTCGGCGCGGGCCTCTCAGGCTTACGTCTCGATTGTCGAGGCAATCGAGGCCGCCGCACGAGAGCAGGTCGACGTCGCGGCATTGTTGGCTTCAGAGCCCGCGGATGCGCTCGCGGCCTCGAGCGCCACGCGGTGGAGCGGCCTCGAGGCCGCGCAGTTCGACGTTTTCCGCGACAACGCCACCGGCCCGCTTGCTGCCGACCTGGAGGCTGTGCTGTTCAGTCCTTCGGGCATCACGGTCACCGGCGTGCGCGATGCCCTCGCCAACCGAACGCTCGACGCACTGCGGGAACCGTCCCTCGCTGGATGGGTCGAAGCATCCGGCACGCGGATTGCGTCCCTGCGGGACCTGCAGGACGGGGCTAGGAATAATCTGGCCGCGACCGCCTCCAATGACCTTGCCGCGGCGCGCACCCGCAGCCTGCGCGACGTCGGCATCTCGCTTGCGGTCCTTCTCATCGTGACGGGGCTGGCCCTGGCACTGCGCCGATCGATCACCAGCCCGTTGCGTGAGGTCTCCGAAGCCGCCCAACACCTGTCCAGCGGCGACCTGACCGTCCAGGTCGGTTACCGCGGTCGGGACGAAATCGGCGACGTCGCAACCGCTTTCCGCAACCTACACGTGACGGTGGAGCGCCTGGCCGTGGAGATACGCGAAATGACCGCCGCCGTGAGAGACAACCGGCTGGAGCATCGCGCAGACATCGCTGCCTTCGAGGGAACATGGTCTCAGCTGCTGACCGGCCTCAATGACACCATGGCGGCCTTCGCCGAATTGGAGGGCCGGCGCGAGCGCGCAGAACGGGAGCTCAGCGACTTTTTCCAGCTGTCGGTCGACCTGCTATGCATCGGCAATTTCGACGGCTACTTCACGCGCGTGAACCCGGCCTTCGAGCGGACGCTTGGTTATACGTTCGCCGAGCTCACGTCGCGTCCGTTCGTTGAGTTCGTCCACCCCGATGACCGTGAGCTCACGGCGGACGCGTTCGCCTCCCAAACGAGCGGTGCAGAACTGATCGGGTTCGAGAACCGCTATATCTGCTCCGACGGCTCTCTGCGATGGCTCCAGTGGACCGCTCGCGCGGTACCTGAGGAAGGGTTCGCCTGCGCGGTCGCCCGCGACATCACCGAGCAGCGGCGTGGCCAGGAGGAGCAAGCAGCGTTGCGCCGAGTAGCGACGCTTGTCGCGCAGGGCGCCTCGCCGACCGAGACGTTCTCCGCCGTGGCCGCAGAGGTAGGGCAGCTCTTCGGCGGCGATGTCGCGGCCGTCCTCCGCTTTGCGCCGGACCGAGAGGCAACCCTAGTCGGCGGCTGGAGCATCCCCGGCATCGAAATTCCGATCGGGTCGCGCTTCAACGTCGCAGGCACGGGTGTCGTCGTGCAGGTACATGACACGCGACGCCCCGCCCGCATCGATCGATTCGAGGGCCCGCCCGGCTCGATCGCCGCGTTCTTCGCCGATTGCGGCGCCCGATGCGGCGTCGGCGCGCCGATCACTGTGGAGGGCGGGCTCTGGGGCGTCCTGGCCATCGTTTCGACCGATCCGGAACGGCTGCCGGCCGGAAGCGAGCTCGCCACGGCACAATTCACGGATCTGGTGGCGACCGCGGTCGCAAACGCGGAGGCTCGCGAGGCGCTGCGGCGAGTCGCAGACGAACAGGCGGCGTTGCGGCGGGTGGCAACGCAAGTCGCGGCTGCGGCCCCACCGAACGCCGTATTCGCCGGCGTCGCAGAGGAAGTCGGCCGCCTTCTGTCAGTGGACCGCGCATACGTGGCGCGGTACGACGCCGACGACGCCGCGACGCTCGTCGCCGCGTGGAGTGCAACCGGCGAGGCGCTGCCTCTTGGCACAACGACCCAAATTGGCGGCAGCATGAGCGCGGGCACCGTGAGTGCGCGTGTGCGTGAGACCGGGCGCCCTGTCCGCGTCGACCGCTACGAGGGTGACGCGGGCTCGGCGGCTTTCCAGCTTGGCGTCCGCACCGCCGTCGGGGCGCCGATCACCGTCAAGAGCCGTCCATGGGGACTCATCGTCGTGGCATCGACGACCGACGAGCCGCCGCCCCCGGAAACCGAAGCCCGGCTGGGCGACTTCACCGAGCTGGTCGCGATCGCGATCGCGAACGCCGACGCACAGGCGGAGTTGACGGCGTCGCGCGCCCGAATCGTCGCCGCCGGCGACCAAGCGCGCCAACGCTTCGAGCGAGACCTGCATGACGGGACCCAGCAACGGCTCGTTTCGCTGGTACTGGAGCTGCGCATGGCGCAGGCGGTGGTACCTTCCGAGCTTACTGAGCTCAGCGCGCAGGTTGATCGCGCTGTCACGGCTGCGTCCGACTTGCTGGACGAGCTGCGCGAGATCGCGCGGGGCATTCACCCGGCGATCCTTACCAAGGGCGGGCTCACCGCGGCGCTGCCCGCGCTTACCCGCCGCTGCCCGATCCCCGTCCACCTCGACATGCGCATCCCGCGGCCGCTGCCCGAGCATGTCGAGGCCAGCGCCTACTACATCGTCGCGGAGGCACTGACCAATGTGGCCAAGCACTCCCGTGCATCCACCGTCAGTGTCGCCGCCATAACCGACACCGCCGACGGCGTCCTTCACATCGCCGTCAGCGACGATGGTGTCGGCGATGCACACTTCGCCGCGGGTACGGGCCTGGTGGGCGTCAAGGACCGAGTGGAGGCGATCGGCGGCCGGATCTTTCTCGACAGCCCCCTCGGGGCAGGTACCAGCCTGCGCGTAGAGTTGCCGCTCGCCGCGCCGCCCTTGGCGTTGGAAAAGCCTGCTGGTCAAGCTGATTCCGGTTAGCAAGGCGCACGGCGGGGCCTGCGCACGCCAGGAAGCGAGGCAGGCGGCGACGGCTAGCGGCGTGCGCTTGGCCCCACGTCAGTTCAAGACGTATCTGTCGACGTGAAGCGGTCGGCGCATAACCCGTCGATACCGAGACCACCGAGGGACATATAGCGCCAGCTCGGCGCGCAGCGCCTCGACGACGTCTCGACGATCGATCCGGACGTTTCCGTACTCCTTCAATGCGGCGAGTTCTTCGTCGGTCATACTGTCCAGCCACCGCCGCACCTGGTCCGGCAGGCCAATGTCGTGTTCAACTTCTCTTGACCACACGGCCAACTGGACAGACTGCTGATATGTGTACGCGATCGCCAAGTCCGCCGTTTGATAGTTACCGGTGAGAGCGAGCTCGCTGATCACCTTCTGCATCGCATCGATCTTTTCGGTGACGATCTTTTCGCGGCCGTCCGGCGGAACCGCCTTTAGGAGCTCCAGATCCCTGCCGATTCTCAGTGCCTGAGCGTAAAGCGCTTTCATCTCTTCGTAGAACAAGCGCTTAGCCCGCGATTTGCGGTCGAGTGACCCTGTGCCGAACGTCAGGATGCCCGCGCAAAGGACGAACGCGCCACCGAAAAGCGTGCCCTGACCCGGCGTTAAATTGCGCCAGATGTCGAACCACTCGGTCATTTGGGCACACCCGGCTCCATGTAGCACCGGCCACAAGCAACCCGGGAATTAACGCAGCGCTGGGTGGGCCGAGTCACCGCCCAGCGCCGCGAGATCTGTTGATGATCAACCACTTTCGTAGCTCACAGCTCGGCGAGCGCGATGCCGGTGAGGGGCGAGCCGAGGTTCACCAGTTCGATGTCAGTGCCACTGGCCAGATCGATGTGACGGACGCTGCCGCCGAGATCACTGACATAGAACTCGGTTTCGGACACCGCGGCCACACCGATCGCCTCCCGGTATGCGGTTGACAAGACTTCGAATGCCTCGACCGTCGGCTGCACGATCGCGCGGTTGAGCGTATTGCCTTCGGGATCGCCACGATCGGTCCAGAGCAGCGTCGCGCCATCGTCGACGAGGTGCAGATCGATGGGCTCGGGAAGGTCCTTCCAAAGCAGTTCTACACCGTCGCCGTACGGCGTGCTGACACCGACTGCCGGATCCAGCGGGCCACGAAAGATTCTGCCCTCACCGCCATTTGGAGCACCCTTTTGTGTCCAGTACAGCAGCCGGCGATCCACATCGATGGCGATGCCGACAGGGTGGTTGCGTGCATGGCGGGCCGCCTCAGCGCCCACCCCCGACACCACGAGTGTGCGCAGACCGCTGCCGTCGAGCTTGCAGCTGAGCACGCGCATCCCTTCGCGGTCACACCAATACAGCGTTCCGTCGTCAAAGTCGGCGGTGAGCTGTTTGCCCGTGGTGAACGCTGAGCGCGGCACGATGGTGACACGGTTGCCCCCGTCGAGATCGGCCCGCTCCAGCGAGCCGTTGCGGGTGTACGCCGCGTCTCCGGGCATGCCGGAACCGGGATCGGGCGCGCCCATGTTGGTCCAGTACACGTGGCCCCGCCGCTGGTCGACGACGATGCCGTCAGGCAATTCGTCGAGCCCAGCGATCAAGGTGCGGACCCGGGTCCCATCCGGCGAAACCGCTTGCATCTCGCCCTTGCCGGCGTTGAGCACCAGCAATTCGGTCATAGACGTCAGCCTTCGGTTTTCTCGGGCTTGCCTGCGCAGAACGTAGGCACGGCGGCGCAGATCGCTTCTGCGTCCCGGCCGGCCTGCATCACCACGCGGTCCGGCCGCACGATGGCGGCGGAGGCGCGGCCCTTGCGAAGCCAGCTGTCGAGTTCGCTGCCGGGGGCGGCTTGGATGATGACCGCTCCCCGACGCACGACATCGTCTCCGACACCGGGATTCAGTGACGCCGAGGTGATCAACGCGAAGCGGTTCCCGACCACCTCGTCGAAGCGCTTCCCGTCGCCCAGCACCGGGTTGGGGCACATGCTGCCGGCCAACCCGCCCCCAGCGCGAGACTTGATCACCAACGCCGATCGACGCAGCCCGGGGGTGATGCCCTCGGCGGCGCTGGCCCGGGTACCGGGTAGGCGCAGGTCCTTCATCTTGGGGAACACGACGTTGCGGATGAGGTCACCGAGGCGACCACCGCCGGTCATCGCTGCGCCCACCGACACGGCCATCAGAATCATGGCCGCGGCGTGCAATTTGCGCTCCTGCTCGTAGGTGTCCAGCACACTTTCCGGCAGCGTCTTGTTCAGCACGCCGACCAGCTTCCAGGTGAGGTTCATCGAGTCCCGGAAGCCCGCCGCCATGCCCTGCCCGACGAACGGCGGGGTCAGGTGGGCGGCATCGCCAAGCAGGAACACGTTGCCATCACGCCAGCGGCTGGCCACCTGCGCGCGGAAGGTGTACGAGGTAACCCGCACCAGCTTCATCGCATCGGCCGGGTTGTCGCCCAGCCACGGCCTGATCAACGGCTCGATGTCGGCGATCGTTTGGTAGTTGGCCGCGCTCTCCCCGTCGAGCAACTGGAATTCCCAGCGGTAGCGGGTTTGACCCACTCGCATGTAGGTCCCTGCGCGCTGTGGGTTGCACAGCTGATGGCAGCCTTCCCACTGGTCTAGTTCGGCGTCGGTGTCAACGTCGATGACTACCCAGCTCTGGGTGAAAGGCAGCCCGTACATGTGCGCACCGATGGCCGCGCGGGTGGGGCTGTTGGCGCCGTCGCAGCCCAGCACGTAGCTGGCCTCCACCGCGGTCTCCCCGCCACGGACGCGGTCGAGGTAGCTCACGCGCACCCGACCCGGCCGGGTCTGGGTGACTGAGGTGACTTCGACGTTGCCCCGGACAGTGACCTGCTCGTAGTGCTTGAGGTTCACCCGCAACATCGCTTCCAGCTCCGGCTGGTCGAACATGTTCATCTGCGGGAAGCCGTGTGCGGCGCTGAGCTGCGGGCTGCGCCCGAGCTCGGCCAGCACCCGCATGTCCGGGCTGAGCAGCCGCAGCCCCAGCGCCTGCCGGGAGTGCGCCGCGAATTCGTCGGCGACACCCAACCTTGCCAGGATGCGATAGATCTCGTCGTCGGCGTGCACCGCACGCGGAAGCGGATAGACCGTTTCGTGGCGGTCCAGCACAAGGCATTCCACGCCGTACTGGCCCAACATCGTTGCGGCGGCTATGCCGGCGGGGCCGGCGCCGACGATGACTACTGGCACGAACTCCGGCGCGGCCTTCTTCTGTGCGGTCATTTGTACACCACCACGTTGCGCTGGACGCCGAGGTCGATGGCGCCGTCGTCGGTGGCGATGGTGGTCTCGACCACGTCGCCGTCTTGCAGATACGCGGGATTTTTCTCGAACTGTGCCTTCAGGAATGCGCCCAGGTCGATGTCGCCCTTCGGGGTAACGCCGTGTGTGGTAAGCGCGGTGCCGACCGGGGTGCCGGTCAGCAGAATGTCGCCGGCATCGACCTTCTGGAACTTCGCCAGCGCCTGCAGTGCCTGCACCGGCGGGAAGAGGATGTCACCGTCGACCAGCATGTCCTGCCGCACTTCACCATTCACCGACAGCCGCAGGCGCAACTCACCGAAACGCTTGAGCTCCTCTGCGGAGACCAGCACCAGTGCAGGACCGACCGGCGTGAACGTGGGATAGGACTTCGACTCGAAGAACTGCATTTTGGGCAGCTGCACATCGCGCGCCGAGATGTCATTGGTGACCACCAAGCCGGCCACGAAATCGGCCAGGTTGGCGTCGGTGACCTCGGTGCCCACGGGCAGCTCGCGACCGAACACCAGACCGATCTCGGCCTCGTAGTCCAGCAGCTTGACGTGCTCTGGCTTCACGATGTCACCGAACGGGCCGGTGACCGAGCCTGACGCCTTGCGGAAGAAGGTCAGGGGCGTCTTGGCGGGGTCGCGACCGACGTCCTTGACGTGCGAGGCGTAGTTGGTGGCCTGAGCGACCACGCGGCACGACGTCGTGATGGGAGACAGCAACGCAAGGCTCTCCACCGGCACGGTGTCGGTGCTGTGCGCGGCAACGTCGATGGCCGCACGATCAGCCAGAAGTTCGGCGGTTGTGGTCGCGTCGGTGTCGACGCGAGCCGCCCCGGACGTGGTTTGCACCCACCACGCGTCGGCGGTGCGCAGGATCGAGATGGTCATAATGGCGTTCTTCTTTCTTTCGGTTGGGTATTCGGATCAGGAATTGCCTACGGCGAACAAACCGCGTAGGGCGGACAAATCGAATTCGTTGTCGTGGCGTAATGCATCGACCATCAGGGCAAGTTCAGCTGCAGTCTCGCGCGCTGATCCGAGGCCCAGGAAGTCCTTGCTCGGCGGCGGTCCCCACTGATACAGGCCGGAGGCATGCATTGCGGCCCAACCGGGCTCCAGGGTGTTGTCGAACATGTCACCGTCGGCATAGTGCTCGACCAGGAAACCGTCCGGGTCACGCCAGTAGTCGAAGATCTGGCTGCCTTCGATGTGACGGCCGATGCCCCACGAGCGGAAATACCCCTGCTCGCGCAGATATTCGCCGCCGGCGGCCAGTGCGTCGAGATCTGCGACCTCGTACGCGGAATGCATGTAGCGCTTGACCGGACCCAGCGCCATGGCCAGCGTGTGGTGATCGGCGGGGACGGAGCCGCGATCGCAGCGGATGAAGCTCAGGATCGGGCCGCGCTCGCGCTGGCCGGGGTAGTAGGAGAAGTCGCTGACGATCATGCCGAACGTGTCGAGGTACCAGTTGAGGGCCTCGATGTACTTCGGGGTCTGCACCACGATGTGTCCGAGCCGCTGCACGTTGGTGGGTATCCGTGGCGGGCGCTGCATCGCGTTGGTCCGGACCTTCTCGTGGCCGAAGTTGAACACGTGCGGCGTTTGCGCGGTGGTCAGCGCCTCGAGCTGATGGGTGCCCGACACCACGCGCACCGGCAGCCCGCTCGGGTCGACCAGATCAACGGTCACGCCGCCCAGGGTGTCCGGCAGCGGGCGCACGGTAGACCCGGTGGCGTCAGCCAGCCGCACCAGATCGGACTGCTCGGCGGCCACGAAGGCCGGCCCGAGGAACTTCTCGCGCTGACCACGGCGGATCAGCACACACGGCGCACCGGCGTCGCTACCGCGCAGGTGCAGCTCGTCCTTTGTGCGCAGCGCCGTGGCGAAACCAAAGGAGTGGGCAAACGCCTCGGCCTTGACCAGGTCAGGCTTCTCGAACTCCAGCCAGTGAACGTCGTGCACCTTGATGATCGGGTTGGCCGAGCGCCCCCGATGCTCGCCTGGGAGCGCGCCCTGCTCGCTGTGCAAGCCGTTGTGCGCGCCGATGACATCTTCACTCATCGCTGACCTCCTAAGACTATACCGATGAACGGCATGATGGTCCTTTACTGAAATAGCCTTTCTGCAAAGGCATTTCGCTATGACGCGGTACTCGCGTATCGCATTGCACCAAGCATGCCCGCCATAGAAAGACATGTCGTTGGGGCTGCTCCCAGTTGATGCACCCGGCTAGCCGGTATTCACGATCTTTCTGACGATTCGTCACTAATGCGCTGCTCTTCAATGCGTTTCGTATGCGATACGACGATCAACCCACGAACGTCCCTCGGCATCGCCACGCTCCCGGCCCCTATGCAGCTTCGGCGCTAGTCGCACCAGCCTTCGGGGGTTAGGTCCAACGACTTCTAGGCACAAGCACGCGACGCTAATGGCTACAGGGGCACCTGGATCACGCACAGTAGGCGGCGCATCTGGGGGCGCCTTTCACCGCGTACACATGCGCGACGACGATATGAGAGGCCTACTACCCCGCTAACGCGTATTGCCGTCTTCTGACGAAGTCTCAGTAATGTAGTGCGTCACAACCTCTTCCGGTCATGCTTTCTTATCCGCTGATGAGCTGCAGGTCAACACCCGCTGCTCGAAGAGGTCAACCCCACGGGGCACGCCGCCGGTCGCCACAAATCCCGCCGCGACCCGACGTGCGCCGTCAGTCATGGTCATCGCCTGTCGAATTGCAGCCGACAGCCGCCGTGCGGTCAGCTTCTTCGCCGGCAGGCGAGTGCCACACTGGGCTACCTCCACGCGCCGGGCGACCTCGAACTGATCACGCCCAAATGGCACCACGCATACCGGGACGCCTCGGGCAAGAGCCTTCTGAGTCGCGCCCATACCGCCATGGGTTACCGCACACACCGCCCGATCCAAAACGGGTCCGTGCGGTACGAATTCGAGGACCGTTGCGTTCGGTGTGATTGTGACGTCGCTTGGTAGCCCGGCAGGTAGCGTCGCGACCACGTGTACCGGCTGGTCCGCGAGTGCGGTCATGGCTGTGACCACGAGCTTCATATCGGCTTGTTGCTGCGATGATGTCGTGACCAGAACGATCGGGCGGTCAATCGCTTCCAGCCAGTCGGGCACAGAATCCATGGCCGGTTCATACATGCAGGGGCCGATCATTTGGACGGCATCGCCCCAGTCCGTCTGTGGATACTCGAACGGCTTCCCGCTTGCCACCAGCATCAGTGGAGCCCGCCGCATGAACTCATCCGCCGATGCGATCGGCGGTGCTCCTGCGCTTGCGCGGATTCTGTTGCCGTGGGGCAAGACCGCCCTCTCGATCATGCCCATCACGATCGGTCGCAGCGCCGCATCGCGGACCCGGCCCAGCACGCCGGTCAATGGAGCCAGACCCAGCCCGAAGGGGGGCACGCCATGAGATTGCAGAGGCGGCGTGTAGGGAGAGAAACACGCCCACGGGATGTCACCGGCGTCGGCGACCGACATAGCACCCCAAGTATTGATGTCGACGAGCAACGCGTCGGGGCGCGTTCGCGTGATCGCGTCGGTGAAGTCGGGTACTTCGTAGGCAGCGCGGCGGCAGAACATGTCCACCGCCATCTTCAATGCAGCGCGCGGATTTGAAGCCTTCCAGTCTTCATGAACCAGCGCCTCGATTCGCGGATCGATCGCCTCGGTGGTGAACCCGAGACTACGGCCCAGCTGCACACCCGTGGACAGGGTGCGTAGATGGATCTCGTGGCCGCGGCGTGCCAATTCCTCGAGGAGCGCGCTGAACGGGAACAGGTGTCCCAGCGCCGGGGATGTGTAAGCCAAGATAGTTGCCATCGGTACCACGTCTTCTCGGTGGGTGTGAGCATCGTGCGTCTCACATTGTCACGAGTGAGCAGTGCCGCGTCGGCACCGCTGGCGCCCATCGATGTTTGGTGCCAGCACCACCCCTCAGCCGCGCGAGTCGCGAAACCGGCTGTACCGCAGCAGCACTACGTATTGCGGCCGGCGGCTGGTGCTGGCCCCCAATGCATATGGTTGCCAGCGGTGCCGACATGGAAGGCCTCACCCGCGACACTGATGACCATGTCGACAGAGAACTCTTTCACTGTAGCGCGTGAGGCTGTTACCCAGCACATCATCTACCTCGTCGGTAAAGACGGCGAAATAGCCACTCTCACAGCCGATTCCTCCCTGCAGAGCCAGGGTCTGGATTCGCTGAAGGTCATGTCGCTCGTCTTCAAGATCGAAGAGCACTACGACATCGTCCTGGACGAGGGCGACGCAGATGATCTGCGGACCGTCGATGATCTTGCGGCTCTAGTCGTCCGACGCATTGAGGAGCAATCATGAGAGGCGCGCCCGCGTTCCGTCCGAAGTACTCGACTCTGATCGAGATGCTCGCCCACGCGGCGCGCTCCGACGTGAGCCTGTTCTTCGTAGACCGAAAAGAACAGGATCTCGAAGTCCCAATGGCTCGCGTGCGTCAGCGCGCGATGTCGATTGCTGCGGACCTGATGGCTCGGGGCGTAAAGAAGGGTGATCGCGTCGCGCTCGTGCTGCCGACCTGCCCGGAGTTCGTCGAGTGCTTGTTCGGCGTGATATGCGCGGGAGCCATTCCGGTGCCGCTGTATCCGCCTGTTCGGCTCGGCAAACTCGGTGAGTATCACTCGAAGACGGCCGCGATGCTTCGGGCGGTGGATGCCGCCCTGGTTGTGACTGACGAACGCATCCGCCGGCTGCTTGGCACCTCGGTCCAGCTGGCCGCTCCTCGCCTGGGCTGTGTGACCGCATCCAGCCTTGATGGCGAGAACTCGGTCGAGATAGGCGCCACTGCGGACACGGTAGCACTGATCCAGTTCTCCTCGGGCACAACGCAAGACCCCAAACCTGTCGCACTCACGCATGCGAACCTGCTGTCGAACCTTGCCTCCATAGAGCACTATCTCATCGCGGATGGCGCCGAGCAGCCTGTGGGCGTCACCTGGCTGCCGCTTTACCACGACATGGGATTGATCGGCAATCTGCTTTCTGCGTTCTACATGCAGTGCCGAATGGCCCTATTGCCGCCGGAACTGTTCGTCGCAGAACCCGGCGCGTGGCTCCGGGCCATCTCACGTCATCGAGGGACGGTCACGGCGGCACCCAATTTCGCGTTCGGTCTGTGCCTCAAACGCATTCGCGACGAGGAACTCGACGGTGTCGACCTGTCCTCGTGGACGGTCTCGCTCAACGGAGCAGAAGCGGTCAGCGCCGCGGTGCAGCAGCGATTCATTGAACGGTTCACACGCTGGGGCTTGCGCCCATCGGCATTGACACCGTGCTACGGGATGGCAGAAGCCTCGCTGGGCGTGACGTTCAAGCCAAGGGGCACGTTGTTCCGCACCCTCGGCGTGGACGCCGACAAGCTAGCGCGCGAAGGCGTCGTCGCCCCCGGCTCCAAGGAGCTGGTGAGCGTGGGCCCCCCGCTGGCCGGCGTGGAGGTGGAGATCCGCGACTCCGCTGGAATACCGTTGCCTCCCGGCCAGGTTGGCCGCATCTTCGTTCGCGGGGCGAGCGTCATGGCCGGCTACTTCGGCCGGACCGATCTGACCGATCAAGCAATCCACGACGGCTGGCTGGATACGGGCGATCTCGGTTTCACTCAGGACGGCGAGCTGTTTGTCTGCGGTCGTCACAAAGACATCATCGTCGTGCGCGGGGCCAACCACGCGCCCGAAGAGTTCGAGGCAGCCTTGGAGTCACTGCCGGGCGTTCGCACCGGATGCGCTGTCGCTGTGGGATTCGTTCCCGCGGGGCACGATGACGAGGCTCTGGCCATGCTTGTCGAGACCACGTCGGACGGCCCGTCGACTCTGGCCGACGATGTGGCGTCACGAGTCCAGGAACGCACACAGATCCGGCCCGCACATGTGGAGGTGCTTGCACCTGGCACGTTGCCGCGTACAAGCAGCGGAAAGTTGCGACGGCGCGAGGCCCGTACCCAGTGGCTGACAGGCACGCTGTTGCCGCCGAAGAAGGTCTCATCCGCAAGGATTTTGGCCGCGGCGGCCCACGGTGAGCTTTCCCACGCGCGCGCGAGGTTCGCGCGGCGGGCGGCCAACACGCCGCCGGTTATCACGAAGCGATAGGGAGCCAGGCCATGTACGTTGCGGACACCACCATTGACATACCCTCTGGGGGTGCGCCCTCACCGGCGCATCAGACGGCTAACGCCGTTCGCATGCGGCCCACCCTGCTGGGCATCGCCTCGGCGCATCCGCCGTTCGTGGTGACGGCGCAGGACAGCTGGGAGCTTTTGTTTCAGCACATGTCGCCACCAATTCGGTTCGGAAAGCGCATCGTCGAGTCAACCGGGGTCCAAAAGCGTCACATCATCTGGGATCCGGATGCTCTGAGGGACGCCTGTGGCCTGCAAACCGGTGACCGGATGGCCGCCCATGCCGAAGCCGTCATGGACGTGGCGTCTCGTTCGGTCGGCCAAGCGATCGAGGGGTTCGACAAACGCCGCATCGGAAGCTTCGTGATGGCATGTTCGACCGGTTACGTCAACCCCGGGCCCGACCTCCTGATAGCGAAACAGCTTGAGCTGCGGTCCGATTTGCGGCGGACGTTCATCGGCCATATGGGTTGCTATGCAGCGCTCAACGTCATCAAGGCCGCCATGGACAGCATGGCCGCACGGCCCGACGAGCTGGTGATCTGCAACTGCACCGAACTGAGTTCCGCCCATGTTCGCGATGCTCCGATGCCCGACGAGGACCCGATGGAATCGCTGATCACGCAGGCGCTGTTCGGCGATGCAAGCGTGACCATGCTGATGGGATCCGCACCGGACGGAGCCGGGATCCAGTTCCTGCGCACGCACACCGAACAGCTCTACGACCAGGACCAGATGATGAGCCTGAACATCGGCAACCAGTCATTCTGGATGACGCTGGCCGCCGGCGTACCGGCCGCGCTCCAAGACAACATCGAAGGATTTCTCGTCAAACTCCTGCAGCCGCTAGGACTGTCGGCCAGCGATGTAAGCCACTGGGGAATCCACCCAGGCGGTCCGAAGATTCTGCGGGTGCTGGGAAAACAGTTGGCGTTGCAGCCGGCGCAATTGCGGGCAAGCTGGGACGTGCTTGCGAACGCCGGAAACTGCGCCTCAGCCACAGTGCTCCTGGTA
>Ga0075428_100002385_pt1 | contig 20397 bp, 21 predicted proteins | sample RhiMetdeltSRZDD2_FD_75291 | JGI IMG/M metagenome (GOLD analysis project Ga0075428, IMG submission 75291) | Populus rhizosphere microbial communities from Tennessee, USA - Rhizosphere MetaG P. deltoides SRZDD2 | ecosystem: Host-associated > Plants > Roots > Rhizosphere > Soil | place: USA... | reverse complement strand
TGCGATAGCTGCCGGGGCCGCCGCCGCGGGCCGCGGCGTTGGGGCACGTGAAGAGCATCCTGACCTCCTGGCCGGTACGTTCGGCCGGCCGATCTTACGGCATAATGGGCGTTCAGCACGACTCTCTCTAGCGGAGGGTGGAGCCATGGCCAAGAAGAAGGCGGCGAAGGGCGGAACCAAGAAGAAGAAAACGAAGGCGACCGCGCGGAAGGCGCGGGTGCGCGATCTCAGCACGCGCAAGGGGGATCTCGCGGGCGGAGGATTCGGAGGAGGTCAATTCGGTCAGTTCGGCGGCATCATCAAGAAGACCGTGTAGCCCCTCGCCCGTGCCGCCGCCCGGCTCACTCGTACGGTCGAGCTTTCTCGTGCGCGTCCCCCGCCCGGACGGCGAGGCCGCCTTCTTCCATTCGCTCTTCGGGACGAGCCTGGTCCTCAACCGGGAGGCGGAGGCCCTGCTCGACGCCTTCCGGACGCCCGCCCGTGTCGAACGTCACGATCCCGTGCTGGACGCGTTTGTGGCGCGACGTTTTCTCGTCGACGCCTCGACCGACGAGCGGGCCGAGTTCGTCCGCGCCATGCGGCCGGAGGCGCCGGAAACGGGCGCCCATCTCCAAGGCTTGCTGCTCCTGGCCGCCGAGCAGTGCAACCTCGCCTGCCCCTACTGCATCAAGGACAAGCTCATGGACTTGCGGCCGGACCGGCCGCAGAAACGGATCACCGTCGAGGCAGCCCGGCAGGCCATCGACGCGTTCGTGGCGGTGGCCGAGCGCGGTCCCCACGCCGATCTCGGCCTGCAGTTCCGGGGTGGCGAGGCGCTCCTGAACGCGGAGGTGGTGCTCGACGCGACCCGTTACATGCGTGCGCGGTGGACACGGGGTGACGTGGTGACCTCGATGGTCTCCAACGCCACCCTCGTGACCGAGGCGCTCGCGCGCGCACTGGCCGAGCTCAAGATCACGGTCGAGGTCAGCATCGACGGCCCGCGCGCCGTCCACGATCTGGTCAGGATCACCAAGGGTGGGCGGCCGACCTACGATCGGGTCGTGGCGGGTCTGGCCCGGCTGGTAACGGCCGGCGTGGCGGTGACCAACGTCAACACCACCGTGACCGCCGAGACGCTGCCCCTGATCGACGCGTCCTTCTTCGCCGAGCTCGCCCGCCTCGGAGTGCGCCACGTGAACCTCGAGCCGGACGTGCTGCGACCGGTCCTGCCCGATCCGCGCGAGCTCGCGGCCCGCGTGCTGAAGCTGCGCGCGCTAGCCAACGCCCAGGGGCTCGAGCTGCTCGGCTGCTGGGGTCGCGCGGTGCGGGCCCTGGCCACGATGCGCGAGGGCGCCGCCCTGCCACCGCCGGCCGACTACGCGCTGCTCATCGTCGACGCGCTCGGTCACGTTGTCCCGTGGGAGTACAACGGTGTGGCCGACCTCGGCCCAGTGTCGGATCTCCCGGCCGTGCTCGCCTCCAACGCCTATCGCCGGCACGCCGAGTCGCGCTCGCCGGGAACGATCCCCGAGTGCGTAGGATGCGAGGTCGAGGGCCTGTGCCAGGGCAACGCCTCGACGACGCTCATCTTCGAGCGCGCCACGGGCAACGCCGGCCTCTTCGAGCATCGCTGCGAGCTCATCCGCGCGCTGACCCGTGGCGTGCTGGCCACATCGCGCGCCTTCGCCCCGCCGCGCCGACGCCGGGCGTCCGTCCCGCCGGCCCGGCGTCGGCACCGCCACGCCGCGATTGCTTGACAGGACGTCGCCTGCCGCCCGATAGTCGCGGTCGCCGGTGTCTCACGCAACGATGCGAACTCGAGACAGGAGGAGTTCTCCCATGCCAAGTGGTCGCCTCAGCCGTCGCAACTTCCTCGCGGGCGCGGTCGGTACCTCCGCGGCCCTGGCGCTGCCGCTGCGCCTGGACGCCGCCCCCACCGTGAAGAAGGGCGCAAGCCTGCGTCTGTGGATCCTCAAGACCTACGTCGAGCCGACCAACAAGGCCATCGAGGCCAGTGCTGCCCGCTGGGGTGAAAAGCACGGCGCCAGCGTGACGGTGGAGTACTTCACCTTCGAGGACGTGCAGACCAAGTACGTGGCGGCTATCGAGAACAAGAACACGCCCGACGTCGGCCAGCTCGAGACCGGCGCGCCCGCCCGCTTCGCCGGCATGGGCCAGCTGCTGGATCTGACGACGTTCAACAAGCAGATCGAGGGCGAGGTGGGCAAGCCGCCGGCCAACGTGGCGCCGGTGGTGAACATCGGGGGCAAGATCTACGGCATCCCGTGGTTCATCATGCCGGCCTTCTGGTACGTGTGGCGCGACGTGTTCGAGAAGAACAAGGTGAAGCTGCCCAGCACATTTGAAGAAGCCAAGGCCGCCGCCGCCGCGCTCACCCGGCCCAAGGACAACTTCTACGGCATGGGCCAGAGCTGGAACCGCACCGCCGACGGCTACGGCGTCATGCAGAGCCTGATGTACTCCCACGGCGTGGGCTGGGCCGGCAAGGACGGCAAGTACCAGTCGATCAAGAATGCCAAGATGCAGGCGGTCATGAAGTGGGCCACCGACATCTACAAGGACAACCTGCAGCCGGCCGACACGCTCACCTGGACCGGATCCGGCAACAACGAGAACTTCATCGCCAAGAACATCGCCCAGACCTCCAACGGGCCGAGCATCACCTTCGCCATGGAGAACGCGGTGGCCAAGGCCACCGACGCCAAGGACAAGAAGATGCGCGAGGAGGCGCTGGCCAACCACGTCGCGCTGCCGCATCCGGCCGGCCCCGACGGCCGGCGCATGCAGGCCATCTGCATGAGCTTCGGCATCTTCAAGAACAGCAAGGATCCCGAGGCGGCCATGAGCCTCATCGCCCATCTACTCTCGCCCAGCGAGACCGTGCGCGTGATGAACGACTCCTACGGTCAGTTCACCCCCGTGCTGGACAAGGCCCGCGCCGCGTCCAAGGACTACTTCAACAAGAACGAGAACTACCGGACCTTCGCGAAGGCCGCGGAGTGGTTCTCCCCCACGGGCTGGCCGGGCCCCGTCACCGCGGCGGCGGCCGAGGTGCAGGCCAGCAACGTCCTGACCGACGCACCGGCCAAGGTCATCGTCGACAAGTGGTCGGTCGATCAGGCGATCGAGTGGGAGGACAAGAAGATCAAAGAAATCTACGACACGATCGGCTAAGGATCTGAACGGAGATCGAGGGGCGCCACGGCTCCGCCGGGGCGTCCCGAGCAGTTGGGGGTCCGGGGGCCATGTCGGGGCCCCCGGCTCAAAAAGACAGCGGCAGGAGACGGGCACGGCCCTGCTCCTGCTGCTGCCGCTTTTCGTGCTCGTCGTCGGCCTGATCGCCTACCCGTTCTACCGGGCGGTCTCGCTGTCCTTCACCGACAAGCTCGTGGGCTACCCCGAGCGCTGGGTCGGCCTGCGCAACTACATCTACCTGGTCAACGACGACACGTTCCGCACGGTGGTGCGCAACAGCCTCGTCTTCACGGTGGCCTCGGTGGCGTTGAAGATCCTGACCGGCATCGCCATGGCCCTCGTGCTCAACGCCACTTGGCGGTGGCGTAACTTCTTCCGCGGCCTGCTGCTCCTGCCATGGATCACCTCGACGGTGATCATCGCGCTCACCTGGCGCTGGATGTTCGACGCCTTCCCCGGGCGTGGCTTCTTCAACAGCGTGCTCCTCGACGCCGGCCTGCTCTCGCGGCCGATCGCCTTCATGGCCACGCCGGAGGGGGCGATGGCAGCCGTGGTGATCGCCAACTGGTGGCGCGGCTTTCCGTTCTTCGGCGTGTCGTACCTGGCCGGCATGCAGTCGATCCCGGGCGAGCTCTACGAGGCAGCCTCGGTCGATGGCGCGAGCGCGTGGCGGCGCTTCTGGCACATCACGCTGCCCGGGCTCAAGCACGTGATCATCGTGACCACGCTGCTGACGTTCATCTTCACGATCAACGACTTCAACATCGTCTACGTCATGACCCGCGGGGGCCCCGGCACCGCCACCCAGGTCTTCGCGACGTACTCCTACGAGGTGGCCTTCAACGCGCTCCGGTGGGGGCGCGGCGTGACGATCTCGATCTTTGTCGTCCCGCTGCTGATCGCGCTCATCCCGCTGGTCAGCCGCTACTTGCTCCGCGAGCGGACCGCATGAAGGCGTGGAAGGTGGCGACGATCGTGGGTCTCGCGGGCTTCAGCCTGCTGGTGCTGGTGCCGTTCTGGTGGATCGCCAGCATGTCCTTCAAGACCTACGAGCAGATCCAGTTCGCCCAGAGCATCTACGTCCCGCGTCCGTTCACGTGGGAGAACTACACCGGCCTCTGGCTCGACACGCGCTTCCCACTCTGGCTGCGCAACAGCGCCATCACCGCCGTGGTGGTGACCGCCATCACCACGGTCATCGCCTGCCTCAGCGGCTACGCCGTGGCCCGCCTGCGCTTCCCCGGCCGCGAATCCGTGGCGAGCCTCATCCTGATCCTCTACCTCGTCCCGCCGGCGCTGCTCTTCATCCCCCTCTACCGCGTCCTGGCCGAGCTCGGCGCCACCAACAGCCTCTGGTCCCTGTTCCTGTCCTATCCGACCTTCACCGTCCCCTTCTGCACCTGGCTCCTCATCGGCTTCTTCAAGGCCCTGCCGACCGAGCTCGAGGAAGCCGCCCTCGTCGACGGCGCCAACCGCACCCAGGCCCTCGTCCGCGTCCTGCTACCGCTGGCCGCCCCTGGCATCGTCGCCTCCGCCATCTTCGCCTTCACCCTGTCCTGGAACGAATTCCTCTACGCCCTCATCTTCATCCAGGACGAAAAATCCATCACCGTCCCCGTCGGCCTCAACCTCCTCATCTACGGCGACGTCTTCCACTGGGGCCAGCTCATGGCCGCCTCGGTGATCACCACGGTCCCCGTCGTCGCGCTCTACATGTTCATCCACCGCTGGATGGTCGAAGGACTCGCTGCCGGCTCCGTGAAAGGGTAGTCGTTCATCCGCCGGCGCCGGGCGGGCCGGGGTTGGCGGGTCTCTCGAGCGCGCCGCGTGGCTCGCCTGTCTTATGCAAGCGGGCTAGCTCGGCCCCCCATCCCCCTGCGGGGGCTCGGTTGGTGGGCAGTCGAAATGCTAGTGGCTCGCTCGCCCCGCCGCGAGTAGAACGCGTGCGGCACGGCTCGCCACAAGGCACGCCCCAGGGACCCGCCAACCCCGGCCCGCCCGGCGCCTACAGTTGCCTACATCTTGGCAGCGGCGGCGGCCGCTTCGGCTTGGACCTCGTGGAGGGATAGAAAGAATGACAGACCGACCGAAGGTGTAGTTCGACCCGCCGGCGCGACGCGGGCTGGGGCACGTCGGTCCGTCGGGCGCGCCTCGTGGTGAGCCGAGCCACCAGCTGCCTTACTCACGGCGGGGCGAGAGAGTCGCCAACGTCGGACGGCCCACGGGCGAGCCCCCTTGGGGGATGGGGGGCGAGCGAGCCCCGCTCGGCTTGTCGAGGCGAGCCACGCGGCGCGCCCGAGGGACCGACGTGCCCCGGCCCGCGTTGCGCCGACCGCGTCGAGCTACATCTTCGCCGCGGCTTCGGCCTGGACTTCGTAGATGGAGTTGTAGCCCTGGCTGAAGTCGGGCGGCATGGGCATGTCGCCGGCGGTACGGCGGGCGACCGCCGGCCACGTGCCGCGCACGAGGCGGCCGTAGAGCGGAGACTTGGTGGAGTCGGAGGCGAGGTTGACGGCGTCGGCGGCGGCGTAGGAGTTGATGAGCAGGCGGCGCTCGCCGGGCGAGGTGTTGGGCGCGGACCAGTGAATCAGCCGGTAGTGGTGGATGTGGATGCTGCCGGCGGGCAGGTCCAGGAGCACGGCCCCGCGGCGATCCAGCTTCGCGATGTCCTCATCGCGCATGCAGCCGACGAAGCGCCCCTTGACGTCGAAATGCGTGTGGATCGGCCCGCGATGACTGCCGGGGAGCACCGCCATCGCGCCGTTCTCGGCCGTGGCATCGTCGAGCAGCAGGCCCACCGCGAGGACGTCGTCGTTGGAGTGCGGATAGAAGGCGGCGTCCTGGTGTACCTCGACCGGCGCGCCGATCAGGCTGCCCTTGAGGTTCAGCTTGCTGTGGTGGAAGCGCAGCGACGAACCGATCAGCTCGCTGACCACGTCGAGAATCGGCGACTCGAACCCCAGCCAGAAATAGAGCGGATCCTGATCGGCCGGGTTCTTGATGCGCCGCACGACCGGAGCCGCCGCCGTGTGCCGGGGATCGAGATCGAAGATGGCGTCGGTCCGCGCCACGCTCCGCGAGCGCTCCACGAACGCGTCGGTCACGCGACGGAGCGCCTCCACGCGCTCGGCGTCGAGGAAGCGCGGCAGGGCGAGGTAGCCCTCCCGGTGATAGCTCGCGATCTGCGTGTCGGTCAGGGAGCGCGGCGACGTGGTGGTGGTCGTGGTCATGCCTCGATGCTACGAATCGCGGCCGCGAGTGTCAACGCACCCTCCTCACCGCACCAGCAGCCGGGGCGATTCGGGTCCGATGTGCACGTGGGCGCCGGTGGAGGCGCCGGGAACGACGCCCCGGACCCCGATGAACGGGATCCCGGCCGCCCGCAGCTCCTTCATGAGCCATTGCCCCTCGGCGCTGTCCGGGGGCACGGCGACGTCGATCGCCGTCCGGTGATCGAGGCCGAGCCGGTCGTGGACCTTCGTCTGTCCGAAGGCGCTGATCGGCAGCGCGCGCCCGAAGGCGGCGACAAACCGCTGCTCGAGCGCCGGCACGCTCTTGAGCGACCACGGTGAGGGGCCGTTGAAGCGCACCAGCATCGCCCGGTCCTCGAATCCCCCGCGCGGCAGGGCCGGCAGGACGGCGAGCCGCTGCTGCAGCGCGGCCTCGAAGAGCAGGCGGTCGGCGCCGTCGAGCGCCTGCTGCGCCTCCTCCAGCTCTCGCTCGGCGGCCGCCAGATCGCGCTCTGCCTGCTCCACGTAGGCGGCGGGGAGGGCGCCCGCCTTGTGGAGCCTGCGTCCCTCCTCCAGCGCCGCGAGCGCCTCGCGCACGCTGGCTTCGTGCTGGGGAATGGAGCGCGCCACGGCGTCGCGATAGGCCTGCGTCGTGCGCGCCACCTCGGCCGAGAGCTCGCCAAGCGATCGGCGCGAGGGCGGCGTGCCGCGCTGGGCCGACACGGGCGCCGTCCACAGCACCAGGCCGATGGCGAGCACCGTCGTCCAGCGCCGCACGGGGCGAAGCCTCAGTCGGCGCCGAAGAAGACGAACGGCGCCCAGTAGAACGGGTGCGCGTGGGCCGGGGTGGCGCGTAGCTCCTGCTTGGCTCGCGCCAGCGCCCGCGCCGGTGGCAGTCCGCCTTTCACGTGCGCGTAGAACGTCGTCATGAAGATCGCCGTCGAGGCATCGTCGACCGGCCAGAGGCTGACGACGGCCGCCCGGCTGCCCGCGTACAGGAACGCACGCGACAGCCCCACCACGCCCTCGCCGGTCACTTCCCGTCCGAGCGCCGTCTGACACGCGGACAGCACGACCATGTCCGACTTCAGGGAAAGCCGCAGGACCTCGCTCATGGTGAGAAAGCCGTCCTCACCGCCGAGATCGGCGGTCTGCGAGAGGACCAGCGCCGGCTGATTCAGGTAGGGCACGTCGCCGGCCAGCACGCCGTGGGTGGCGAAGTGCAGGAAGCGGTAGGCGCCGAGGTCGAGGGCCTTCAGATCCTTCTCGTTGGCGCTTCGGCCCAGGCGGATATCGGGCGAGTCCGGGGGCACGCCGAGCGTGGTGGCAATGCGATTGACCTCGGTCCGGGTGGCCGGCAGCGGCGCGAACACCACCGGTCCGCGCTTCTTGATCGCCTCGCGGGCCGAGCGGGTGGCGAGCGCCCGCCGCTCGGGCGACGCCGACGCCGCCTGGCGCTCGAGGTCCTCGTAGACCGGGTCGCCGATCGCCAGGAGCGGGCGCGATCCGGTCGCGCCGCGGTTACGCTTGGCCGTGCGCTCGAACGTCAGCACGGTGGCCGAGGGCACGTAGGCGAACGTGTACCGCCCACCGGCGAAGGCCGGCGCGCCCCCGGCCGCGCCGCGAGGCCCCAGCGCCTCGAACGGCACCGTGCTCAGCACGCCGTCCGGCACCACGATCACCGTGGAGTTGGCCGCGAGGAGCGCCAGCGGCTCGGCAAGCAGCCAGCGATAGAGCTTCTCGGCGGCGACCGCGTCGAAGGTCGGGAGGCTGCCGCCGCTGACGTCGACGGAGCGGCGGAACGCCTCGACCGTGGCCAGCAGCTCTTCCCGCCGTACCGGGCTCAGGAACACGCGCAGCGGCTCGCCCTTGCGCAGCAGCCAGACGGCCACCCGCTGCTCGAGGATGGCGTAGGCGATGAGCGCCTCGTTGTCACGCAGCGGCACCTGCCGCGCGGTGACCGGAACCGGATACTTCAGCGTCGCGTAGTCGGCGTGGCTCTGGCGCAGCGTCTCCACGAAGCTCTGGAAGTCGGCGTAGGCGGCCGAGCCGTCGTAGGGCACGCCGCGGCGCAGCTCGGCCGCCGCGGCGCTCTGCAGCGTGCGCTCGCGCTCGCGGACGTCGGCCGGCAGGTCGCGCTCGGCGGCGCCGACGAAGGCCCGGGCGATCTGCTCGCTCAGCAGACGGGCGCGCGCCGCCTCCGCGTAGTGAAACGCCACCTCGGCCGGCGACTGACCACGAAACTCCACCGGCAGCGTGGCGATGTCGTCGGTCCGCGGCAGCACGAGCAGGCTGTCGACGAGCGCGGCGTAGGGGCTGGTGTGGCGGCCGAAGAACGCCACCCGATCCTCGGAGCGGATGAGACCGCGCAGGCTCTCGATGATGGCGACCGCGTCCAGCAGCGACGCGGCGGCCTCGCGCGGCCGGCCGGCCAGCGCGTACGCCTGCCCATAGCGCCAGGCCCGCTGTGCACGCTCCTTGTAGGCCGTGGCCCGCAGCTGAGCGCTGACCGATTCGAAGACCGGCGCGAATCCACCCATGCTGCTGGAGAAGGACTGCATCGCCGTCGTCATCTCCCGCTGGGTCTCGAGGCGCTTGGCGTGCGCGGCATCGTAGGCGGCGAGATACCGGAGCGCGGCCTCCCCTTCACCGCGGGCCACGGCGACCTCGACCAGCGCCGTGTCGGCGGTCTCGACCGTGGCGGCCGCGGCCATGCGATTGCCCGCGCGCTCCAGATCGGCTCCCATGCGATCGCTCGGATCCGAGCCGCGGGCGGGACGAGGCTCCATCGACCAGCCGGCGGCCTCGGCCACGGTGGCCTCGGCCAGACGCCTGGCCTCGTCGTAGTGGCCGAGCTGGGCGTACACGAGGGAGAGCGATGCCGCGGAGGGGTCGGGGCGGGCCCGGTCACGCCGCCGCTCTCCTTCGGCGTGGGCGCGTTGAGCGGCCGGCAGGTCGCCGATGCGCGCCGCCGCCTCGGCAAACATGTAGTAGAGGTGGCTGGAGTCCTCCTCCCGTCCGCCGCCGGCCGGGTTGGGCCCCATCACCGCCTGCGCCTCGGCCAGCTTGCCGCGGGCCCGGTCGACATCGCCGAGCCGCGCGTACGACGTCGCCGAGGGCAACAGCATGCGCGCCCGCATGTCGCGCGCTTGTCGTTCCATCGTGCGGGTCATCTCGGCGCTGAAGCCGCCGCTCCCCATCAGCGCACCGAGCCGGCCCTGAGCAGACTGGATCTGCGCCTGCTGCTGCCGGACGATGGACTGCTGCGAGAGCAGCGAGGCCTCGTCGGCCCGCAGCCAGCCTTCCACGAACCAGACGGCGGTCTCGAGGTCGCCGGCCTCCTCGCGATTGCTGACCATCTCCGACAGCACAGAGCTCTTGCTGCTGCCGTCCGTGTATTCGCACAGGACGTCGACCAGGAGCACGTACGAGGCGTCCAGCAGGCCTTGCTGCTTGAGCACGCGCGCGCGGCCGAGGCGTGGATCGAGACTGGCCGAGCGAAACGCGAGCTGACCGGGATCGGGCTGGGCCCCAGGCCGTCGCTGGCTCTGCAGCTGTTCCATCATCTGCTCGACCTGGGACCGTCCCGGCGTGAGGCAGCCCTGGATCTTGCGCCAGGTCTCGTCGTCGCTCCGCGCGAGACCCGCCTGCACCGCGCGCTCCATCGCCTCGTCGGAGATGACCGGAGCCGAGAACCGGGGCACCGGCGGGGTGTCGGGCTCCTCGACCGATGGGCGGGACCCTCCGAAGCCGGGGCCCATGCCCGGCACACCGGCGAAGCCACAGCCCGCGGCGGCGATCGTCACGAGAACGAGGACGATCCCGCGCCGGCGGGCCATCCCGGTTCCCTCCGTCAGCGCTGGCGCGCCTGGTTCAACTTCTCGCCCAGCGTCATGCCGAAGCCGCCGCCCTTCTTCGCGCCCTTCAGGTAGGCCTGCGTCTCGGCCTGCTCCTCGTGCGTGATCGCCTTCTCGCGCGACAGACGGATGCGCCGGCCGCCCTCTTCGATGGCCAGCACGAACACCTTCATCTCGCTGCCGGCGGGAAAGGCCTTGCGCGGATCGACCCCGCGCGTGGCGCCCAGCTCGGCGTTGGGCACCAGCCCCGTCTGCCCCGGCCCCAGGCGGACGAACACGCCGAACGGCTCGTGCCGGTCCACCGTGCCCATCAGCACCGCGCCGACAGCGACGCTGGAGGCCATCTCCTCGCCGATCACGGCGTCGTCGGGCGCCAGCGTCAGCGCGACGCGGCGCTTGCCCGAGTCGAGCCCCACGACCATGACCGTGACCTCGGCGTTGGCGGCGACGGCCTCGCGCATCGCGGCCTGCTGGTGGCGCGGGATCTCGCTCACGTGCAGCAACCCATCCACGCCCGGCAACAGCTCGACGAAGACGCCAAAATCAGTAGACCGGAGGGCGCGGCCGCGCACCACCTGCCGCTCGCGCAGGCGCCCGGGCACGGCCGTCCACGGATCGCCGTCGAGCGCCTTCAGGCTGAGCGTGACCTTGCCGCGCTCGGGGTCGACGCGCAGCACCTTCACGGTCACGGCCTCGCCCACGCTCAGCCGGTCCGAGGCGCGCCCGACGCGTGAGTGCGACAGCTCGGACATGGGCACCAGCCCCTGCACGCCGCCCAGGTCGACGAACGCGCCGAAGTCCGCCAGGGACGTCACGGTGCCTGGCAGGATCGCGTTGGGGACCAGGAGCTTGCGGGTCTCCTCCGCGGCCTTGGCCGTCTGCTCCTGCAAGATCTGACGCCGAGAAACGACAATGTTCCGACCGTTTTCACCGTACTTGGTGACACGGAACTCCAGCACGCGGCCCACGTACTCCTGCTCGGATTCCACGCGCCGCAGGTCCATCTGCGAAAACGGACAGAACGCGCGCAAGCCGCCCAGGGTGACCTCGTAGCCCCCCTTGATCACGGCGGCTACCCGGCCCTCGACGGTGATACCGCTCTGCGCCGCCATCTCCAGCGCCTCGCGCGCCTGGGCGCCGCGGCGCAGCTTGTGCGAGAGCCGGATCTCGTCGCCGGTCCCGACCACCGTGGCCTCGACCTCGTCGCCCACGGCCACCCGCAGCCGACCATCGTCGTTGGTCAACTCGGCGCGGTCGATCCAGGCCTCGCCCTTGCCGCCGACGTCGACGAACACGTGGTCGCTCGTGATCTGGATCACTCGTCCCTTGACCGCCTGGCCCCGCTCCAGCGTGGGACCGGCCTCGGAACGGGCGAACAGTGTGGCAAAGTCCTCGGAATCTTCCATGACGTCACGGCCTCTCGGGATGTCCGGTGCTGGTGCCTGATTATACCGGTGACCCCATCGAACCCGGCGTCTCAGACGAGCAGACCAGCGATGATGCCCGTGAGAAAAACGCCGTCGAAGGTCCCGGCGCCGCCGATCGAGACGGCCGGCGCACCGATCTCGGCGATCCGATGGAGATTCAGGAGATCGGCACCGATCAGCGTGCCCATGGACCCGGCGACATAGGCCACCGGCGGCGCCTGGCGGAACGACAGCAGGAGGCTGACGCCGGCAGCGGCCAGGGGTGGCACCAGCATCGGCACCGCGATGCCCGCGCCGGGCACGATCTGGGCCACCGAGTGGACAATGACGGCCACGATCGCGGTGCCGGTCAGCATCCGCCCGCGCAGCCGGAGGTGGGCGAAGAGGTAGAGGGACAGCATGATCGGCACCAGCGCCCCGCCCACGTTGATCGCGACGACCATGGATCCCATCGAGAACAGCGGGATGTTGATGACGCTGCCGAGCAGGCTCAGCAGCAGAACGGCGAACATGTAGCGCGGACGGACGCCGATCTTGCGATACGCGTAGGCCAGGATGCGCACCGGGAGCACGACGACGAGGAAGAAGAAGAGGACCAGGATGCCGGCGAACACCAGCAGCAGCGCCAGCGGCGTGAGCATCAGCGCGTCGGGAGATTCGCCAGGAAGTACGCGATGTCTTGAAGATCGGCGTCGCTGAGGCCGACCAGCTCCTCCGTCATCGACGAGCCGTAGCCGATCCGGGCGCCGCTCTTGTACTCGCGCATGGCGCGGAGCAGATACTCCTCACGCTGGTGCGCCAGGCGGGGCATCTGCTCGCGGCCCGAGAAGTCGGGATTGTGGCAGGACGTGCAGGGACGCTGCAGCACCAGCGCCGCGCCGCGCTTGATGCGCGCGGCATCCGCCGGCTCCTCCGGCGCCTTGGGGGGCGGCAGCTTGGCCACCCATTCACCGAACGCCCGGAGGTCGTCGTCGGTCATGGGCTTGGCGACCTCGCTCATGGGCGCGTTGGTCCGGCCGCCGCGGCGGAACAGAAAGAGCTGCGCGACGACGAAGAAGAAGGGCTGCCCGCCGATCGACGGCGTGTCGGGAATCAGCGACTGCCCGTTCGGGCCGTGGCACGCCAGGCACAGCGCGGTGCGCTCTTCGAACGATGCGGCAAGGGCGACCGCGGCGGGCGCCAGCAGCAGGAGCGCTGCCAGCGCCGCGCCGCGTGCGAGCGAGCTACTTCGAGTAGCTGATCCGGTAGACGGCACCGTTGTGATCGTCGGAGACGAGCAGCGAGCCGTCCTTCAGCACGAGCACGTCCACCGGGCGGCCCAGGTAGGCGTTGTTCTCCACCAGCCCGGTCAGGAACGGCTCGACCTTGGTGACCTTGCCGTTCTTGTCGAGGTGCGCGACCACGACGTCGCCCGCGTACTTCTTGGTCTTGTTCCACGGCCCGTGGCGCGCGATGAAGATGGCGCCCTGATACTGGCTGGGGAACATCGAGCCCGTGTAGAAGCGCATCCCCAGCGGAGCGGAGTGCGGCCCGAGCAGCGTGGCCGGCTTGGTGTACTCGGCGCAGCTCTTGCCCCAGCCGTACTCGGGATCGAGGAAGTCGCCCTGGTGGCAGTACGGATAGCCGAAATGCTCCCGACCCGGCTTGGTCAGGCGATTCAGCTCGTCGTTGGGCATGTCCTCCGACAGCCAGTCGCGCTGGTTGTCGGTGAACCACAGCTCGCCGGTCTTGGGATGGAAGTCGAAGCCCACCGTGTTGCGCACGCCGCGCGCCACGATCTCCATGCCGGTGCCGTCGAGGTTGATGCGGCGGATGTGCGCGTACTTGTCCGAGGACGGATCACAGATGTTGCACGGCGCGCCCACCGGCAGGTAGAGCTTGCCGTCCGGCCCGATCTTGATGAACTTCCAGCCGTGCGGGATCTCGCCGGGCAGGTCGTCGTAGACCTTCACCGGGTCGCCGGGCTTGTCGAGCTTGGCCTCGATGTCGTCGTAGCGGGTGATGGCCTTGGGCGTGGCCACGTAGAGCGAGCCCTTGTGGAACTCGATCCCGTTCGGCAGCTCGATCTTCTCGAGGATCGTCTTCACCTCGCGCGTGCCGCCCTTGTCGACGATCGCGTAGACCTTGCCGGCCACGAACAGCGAGCTCACGAAGACCGTGCCCTTGTCACCCTGCCGCAGGCCGCGGGCGTCCAGGACGTTGGCCGCGTAGACCTCCGCCTTGAACCCCGGCGGCAGCTTCATCTTGGCGATCGGCAGCTTGTCGGCCGGCGTGGCGATCGGGAAGGCCGGCACCGGCGCCAGCGCGGCGCCCGGCCCGCTCTTGGGCTTGCCGATAGCCCAGAAGGGAACCTCTTCCTCCTTGGGGGCCGGCGCCGGAGCGGGCTGCTGGGCGGTGGCCGGCAACGTGATCGACACGAGACCGGTGAAGGCGAAAGCCACCAGCAGTCTCCGCCGCGTCTTCGAGGCAGTCATGGCTCCTCCTGGTCGTGCGGTTAGCGCCCCGCGACCGGCGTTCGCCGGTCCGGGCCGCACTCTAGCACTAGTCCTGGAACCCGAACAGCCGCCATCCGGCGCTCTCGCGCCGCGCGACCTCCGGCTCGTTCTGCCACGCGAGCACCCGCATCCAGCCCAGGAATCCCAGACGCCCGGTCACCTCGCCGCTGGTGTAGACCCATACCGCCCCTTCGACGAGCTGCACCCGGTCGATGGTCAGGCGCACACGCATGGCATCGTAGAGCGTGAACATCGCGAGGAGCTGCTCGCGCAGGGCTGCCTTGGTCATCCCCGCGCTACGGTACTGCTCCGAGACGTTGGCCAGCACCCCGCCCGCATCGCGGGCCTCGAAGCGCTGGCGAGCGCCCTCGACAATGGGACGCAGCTCCGCGACCAGCTCTGGCGGCGCCGGGGTCGCCTTCTTCGGCTGCGCAGGGGCTGTGGGGGGAGCCGGCGCGGCGGGCATCGGCACGGCGGCGAGAGCCAGGATCGCGAGCACGATCGTCAGCAGGCACACGCGCATGCTTCCACGATACCCCGGGCGCACAGGGGTATCATGCGGCGGGAGGAGACAGCGCATGGCGAACGATCGCGGTCTGCTGCCCAAGGCGCGTCGCGATGAGCTGACCGAGCCCCTGCAGAAGATGCTGGACCGCTGGTACCGCAACGCCTACGAGGACGACAATCTCTTCCTCACGATGGCCCGCCGGCCCGACCTGCTGGAGGCCACCTGGGGCTTCATCCGCTACATCTACGGCGGCCAGTCCACCATCGAGCCGGAGCTGTTCGAGCTGCTGCGCGTTCGCCTGGCGTGGGCCAACCGCTGCGTGCACTGAAGCCTGGCGCGCTCCTCCTCGGCCGTGCGCCGGGGCGCGACGGAAGATCTGGTGGCCAAGCTCGCCGACTACGAAGCCTCCGACTTGCCGGAGCGGACGAAGGTCGCGCTGCGCCTGGCCGACCGGCTGGCCGGCGATCGTCCCGCGATCGATCCGGCGCTCGACGCCGATCTCCGCCGGCACTTCACCGGCGACCAGCTGATCGATCTCGGCATGACGCTGACGTTCGCCAGTGGCTGGCAGCGCTTCATCGAAGCCTTCGGGATCGTGCCGGACCGGTGGCGAGACGGCGCGCCCATGCCCTTCGGGCCGCTCGTCGCGGAGGACCAGCATGGCTGAACCACACTTGCTCGACAGGATGTTCACCGCTCTCATGCACGGGATCGTGGAGACCGGCCGCGCCCCGCACTACGCCGAGCTGGCGCCCCGACTGGGGCTCACCGTCGAGGACAGCCGCCGGCTCCTGCTCGACGTGATGCAGACCTACCCGATCGGCTGGCTGCATCCGGAGACCGACTACGTGGCCTCCTTCCCGCCGCTCAACAACCTGCCCACGCAGTACCGCGTCACCGTGCGCGGCGAGCAGAAATGGTTCGCGCAGTGCGGCTTCGAGGCCACCTCCGTGACGTGGCTGTTCCCCGGCGCCACCGTGCGCATCGAGGCGCCGTGTCTCGACTGCGGCGAGCCCATCCGGATCGAGATGCGCGACGGCCGCCTCATGGCCGTGGATCCACCGGGCATCGTGGGCCACTTGAACTACGGCTTCGGCCCCTCGCGCGGCCGGCCGCCGTATCTCTGAACGGGCATGAACCTCTTCCGGTCGGAAGAGCACGCGCGCCGCTGGAGCCAGTTCAACCCGGCCTCCGAAGAAGGCTTCATTGCCCTGCCCGATCTCGTGGCCTTCTTCGGCACCGAGACCCGCCAGCACATGCTGGACGCGGACTATCTCTCGGCCTGGTATCCCAAGCGCGGGGCCGAGCGCCGCGCGGTGCTCGAACGCATCGGCAAGACCTCCCCGTTCTGGCTGGGGACCCCGGCTCCCGCGTGAGCCGGACGGAGCTGAGCGAGCGACTGGAGCAGTGGCTCCGCGAGGCGGGCGTGGCCTTCGAAGTCCTCGAGCACGCCCCGGTGCACACGAGCGCTGAGGCCGCGCGCGTGCGTGGCACGCGCCTGGAGCAAGGGGCCAAGGCCCTGGTCGTGCGGGCCGAGGAGCGCTTCGTGCACTGCGTGCTGCCCGCTCACCTCAAGGCCGACAACGCCGCCCTGCGCGCGCTCGTCGGCACTCGCAAGCTCCGCTTCGCCACACGTGAGGAGCTGCAGCGCCTGACCGGCTGCGAGCCGGGCGCCGTGCCGCCGTTCGGCAACCTGTTCGGCCTGCCGGTGCTCGTGGACGAAGGCCTTTGCCGGAGTGAGCGGGTGGCGTTCAATGCGGGCAGTCACGCGCGGTCCATCACGATGCGCAGCGCGGATCTGGTCCGGGTCTCCGGCGCGACCGTGTGCCGGTTCGCCGCGGCGGACGGCCCGGCATGAGCGCGCCGCCACGCCACCTGTCGATGATCCGGAGCTTCCACCTCGCGGACTTCTTCACGCTGGGCAACGCCGCCTGCGGCGTGCTGGCGGTGTTCGCCGTGATGGGCTACGTCGAGGCGCGCACGCCCCGGTATCTGCTCACGGCGGCGGCGCTGATCCCGCTGGCCCTGGTGCTCGACGTGCTGGACGGGCGGGTCGCCCGATCACGCCAGAAGCACTCGGCGATGGGGCGCGAGCTCGACTCGCTCGCCGACGTCATCTCGTTCGGCGTGGCGCCGGCGGCCATCGCCTACGCCGCCGGCATGAGCGGGCTGTGGGACGTCGTCATCCTCGTCTACTTCGTCTGTTGCGGCGTCAGCCGCCTGGCACGCTTCAACGTCACCGCAGAAGCGCTGTCCGTCGAGGCCGGCAAGGTCACCTACTTCGAGGGCACGCCCATCCCCTCGAGCCTGGTGCTGGTCGCCATCGTCGGCGTTTCAGCCTGGCTCGGCCACATCGGCGACGCGCTGCCGCTCGGGAGCGTGCGGCTGGGGCCCGGGCGGCTTCACTTCCTGACGCTGGCCTGGGCGCTCTCCGGCTCGCTGATGATCAGCAAGACGCTCCGGATCCCCAAGCTGTGACTGGTTGGACCGCGATAGGGGTCGAATCCGCGGAAGAGTTACGCGATAGGTAGATTTTTACGGCGGTCGCCCGCTTCTCTCCTTGACTCGCCCCGCCTACAACGCTGAATCAAAGAGTGAGCTCGCGTGCTCGGCCAACTCATGCCTGGAGGAATGGCGCGAACAGCGCGCGAAGCCGAACGCGTCAGCGGATGGACGCGTCGAAAGCATCCGAGACCAGCGAGCCATGCATGAGGACGAGATGCCAATTGTAGGCGGCACGCCGGACTTGCACCGGGCTGAGATCAGGCCTGAGCCCCGCCATGATCGATTTCAAGCTCTCGGCGCCGGCCACGCACACGCGGATGAGGTCGGCGGCGGGCGTGTGGGACTGCTGCGCAGTCTTCGCAATCAGCTCCCATCTCGTTTGATTCAGCGTTCCTGGAGTGATGCCGAAGATCTTTTGCAATCGGTCGAATTCCCGCTGTTTGAGAAAAGCATCCGCTTGCGCCAGGTCGTCGGCGAGTTGTAGCGCCGCCCTGTACTGACCGATCGCCTCGTCGAGCAAAGATCTGGCACTCTGCGAACGGAGGGACACTGCGTCCGAGCCCTCTTCGAGGGCCTTGAAGGCGAGAAAAGCCTGGCTCGCCGCTTCAAGGAATCTGGCCGACGCTTTCCCTGTCGCCGTGGCCAGATTCTGCGGAGCTGCGCGATCCGTGTGACACATGCTTGCCGCGAGCGCGGGAGAGTGCACGAGAGCCAGGACGAGCGATGCGGCGAGCGTCCAGGAGCGACGGCTAGCGTTCCCGTCCTTCACGAGACGTGTCCTCACACGAGCGCAGGGCCGGCGTCGCGACCTGCGAGAACGGGGCAGGGCGGCCACGGCGGCCGCCCCTCCCCGGATGTGGATGTGAGCTACTTTATTTCTTGTGATCGTCGCGATCGTCTCGACCTTGCCGGTTATCTCTCTTGCTGATCTTCCAGATGACGCCGGTCCCAGGGATCTGCACGATCGGGGTGTTGGCGGAGTTCACAACGGCGCTGGCCGGAGTCGACTCCCCACCGTCTCGCGTGATACCGAAGTCCACCAGGTAAAACGCGCCGTCGGGCCCGAACTTGCCATCCACCGGGCGGTTGATCCCGTGGAACGCACGGGCGGGCGTGGATTCGACGAAGGCCTGATTGGCCGGCGCCGTGCAACGCTTGGTGCCGTCGGGGTCGGTGACCTGGTTCTCCGTCTTGCAGTTGAACGCGAATCGCTCGAGGGAGATACCCCCGTTCTTGAGGAAGGCGACCCGGATGACGTCGTGGCCCTCGATGGGGTTGCCGTTCGCGGGCTCGAAACCGAAATCCCCTTCCCGCGTGACCAGCGCATCCCCGTCATCCACCTTGTTGCCCGGGTTACCGCCCCCCTCGAACTTTTTGGGGACGAAGTCGAGCCCTACCGCTGCGACGTCAGCGGCAAGGATGGCGATGGGTGCGATCGGTCGCTGCGGCGGGACCTGCAGCAAATGCTGCACGGTCTGGCCGGCGCTGGCTGCGGGATTGTCACCGCCGCCGGCGTCCGGGATGAAGAGGCTCTGGGTCGAATCGAGAAACCCGAAGAGGTCGGGCCAGCCATGAAAGTCGAGGCCGCCGCGCGTCACCTTTTTCGGGACCACATGGAGACGATCGGGTGCGTTCAGCACCGGCCGGGGCCCCCTCTGGTCCTCGCCGTTCTCGCTCACGAGCAGGCCTCCGTCGAGCACATGATGATCGGGCGCGAAGCGGAGACCGAACGGGTTGCGATAGCCCCATGAAACCGGCTCGACCGTACCAGCCGGCTGGATACCACCAGACGGCAGCGGCCTGAGGTCGGAAAGCTTGGCTCTCAAGATTGCGCCGGTGCACATACCGAGTTGGAAGGCGCCGCTGAAGGCGGGAACCGTTTGGCCAGCCGCACCCGGCACGCCGTGGGGCAGAAACCCCCCGGTCACGTGGCCGTCGCCCGAACTGAAGTTATGACCGCTCAGGATCACGTCCTGGCACGGGACCTCGTGCTGGGTGGCGGGGTCGGCCCCAGGGCAGGCCGCGGGAGTCGGGCTGGCGTTGCAATCCGTAGCACCGTTGTCATGTCCGAGCACGCCGGCATTGGTCACCGAGCCCTGTGACCAGTAGAGGTGGCCATCCCTGACAGTGGGCTGCTCCGTGGGATGGTCACCTGTCGGCAACTTGACGATCAGTTCCGCCACCGTGCCGGATCTCGGATCGACCTCGACGATGCGGGAGGAATCCTTCGGACCGATTGCGCCGCGGGCGCCCTGCAGCGAATCGGTCACGAAGAGGCGACCTCCGTGGAAGTCGCGCTCGAACGTGAGCCCGATCGTCGGAGCGTGCAGAAAGGAAGGACTCTCGCGAGCGGCCACGGATGTCGCGCGGCCAAGCACTCGAAGCGCGGTTCCGTCCTCATCGAGAACCCTGACTTGCGGGAGGAACGGGTTCTGAGCGTCCGGCACCGATGGCGTCGTGTTGGCCTTGAAGAACTCCGCGCCATTGCACCGGCCAGGTACTCCCGTACCCGATTCGGTCACGAAGACCTCGAACCGGTGGCTGTTGCCTTTGAATGTGATGCCGGTGGGAAAGTTTAGACCCGAGGCGAAGACTTCGACCTTGTAGCCGCGCGGTACGATGATGTCTTGACCATTGCCGGGGTCGAAGATGACCTCTTCACCAGGGCAGGCAGCATTGCCGAGGACTACTGCACTGGCGAGCGAGGAGGACACGAGGATTCCAGCGAACGCGAGAGCAACAGCGACCAACTTCCGCGAGCGATCGAGTCTGTTGCGCATTACCTCACCTCTCCGGGTTGAAACCGCATTTTTTCAGCGGGCGGTCGTCCTGGCGTGGCGAGTCGTCGCGTAGGTCGCGATCCGAGCGGTGGATCGTGCGAGCAGAACTGTGGTGGCTTCGCCATCTGTTGCAACAGCGTGTTCCTTTTCCGGGCTCGGACACTAGAACACTCGGGGAGAAGGGTCAATAGGCAAATTAGTACCCATTGGGCAGAGCGCGGAGGCGACAGCGTCGACCCGGGGGGCGCGTCGCTCGTCTCGCGCGAGGGCGACTTCGGGTTCTCTCCGGAGAACGGCACGCCGGGCGAAGGACACGACGTGATGCTGGTGAACTTCAGCAAGCCGGGCCAGCCGCTCACGCTCGAGCTGACGCGTTTCGCATTCAATTGCCCCGAGG
>Ga0075428_100002384_pt1 | contig 20399 bp, 28 predicted proteins | sample RhiMetdeltSRZDD2_FD_75291 | JGI IMG/M metagenome (GOLD analysis project Ga0075428, IMG submission 75291) | Populus rhizosphere microbial communities from Tennessee, USA - Rhizosphere MetaG P. deltoides SRZDD2 | ecosystem: Host-associated > Plants > Roots > Rhizosphere > Soil | place: USA... | reverse complement strand
CTTATTCTGTCGCTAACAAGAGCAGATATGGCGCCAATATTCTTTAGGTAATATGGTAAAGCTTTATCAAGATTGGCCGTCATTATTTATTACCTTCAATTGCATCTCCAAGAACTGTTCCAACAGCGTCGAATATATCATTCTGATGTTCATCAGCAGCAGGCCGCATATACGGACGTGCTGGGATTGTCACTGCTTTCACTCTATGCCATTCTCCATCATCTGTTTGGAATACTAAAGCTTGAGCATTTGTGGCACGAATAACGCCACCAAGTTCCTGAATACGACCATATACAGCAAGTGGTCCAGTATGTCCTTCTGCGTTCGTATTCGATACGCTATCCAAGACTGTCTCAAATGCAGAACCTAGGAAGCCTGTTTGCTGATTGAATGTTTTCTTGATATTCAATTTAGCATATGCTTCAAACGTGAATAATCCTGCCAATGTGGCTCTGCCTAAAGTCTCTTTATCGGTGTTGGCGATAACTTTATTCAATGCTTTAGTCAACGGCTTCATGTCAATATTTATCAGTGATTTCATAGCTCTACTTTTTTCAATAAGAAACGAATACCACTGGGACCTCTTTGTGCTGGAGATACGATTTCATAAGTTATTGGAGTGTCAAGTGTTTCGCCAAATCGTTTTGTAATCTGAATTCTATCTCTAACACTAAACGATTTTCCATCATCAATAGTCAATCTTATAGTAGCATCATATTGTAAGACAGTATCAGCAGCGCGCATCCGTTCATTGCTTGTGGCTTGATCTAAGCCGCATGGGATATCGGTACCTAAATCTGTATATGTCGCTATTTTTTCATTGTAATCATTTGCTGATGAACTATACACAAATTGACGGCATGTATCCATCAAGCCTACTAATTGTCTTTCTCTAAAGTGCTGTAATTGATTGTTGTCTAACATTACCAGTTCCAAATCTCATTGAAATCTGTTAGATCATCTTCACCGGGAGGATCAATGTTGGCGTGAATGTGTAGAAATAATGGACTTTCAGAACTCTCCACCGGGCGCTTGGCAACTGTTCGTACTAAAGCTTTTTGTCGTGCCTGATGATAACGAGCACGCTCCATAAAGTTATCAAACATTTGACTGGAGGAATAATTAGCACCATCAGCACTAAAATCATGTTTATGAGCAACAGCAGCAGCTTTTTCTTCCCATATTTCGGCAGCTGCCGCATGAAGATCATAGGCCTCTGTCCACTCTGCTTCTGTTGATGATCTTCCTTGACTATCAATCAATGGCCATGCTTCTAAATAAGCTGCCATTGTTTCCTCATTATATGTTGCATTTGTCGGCTCTGCTGTCATACGCCGCAAGCGTCTTATATCACTTGTAGATGCTGCCATATTATTTTCTCCTCAACACAACAACCATGCCAACAACTTCATGAATATACCAATATGGGAATTTACTAATAAATGTTTCAACTGCTTGACGTATTGTTGCCCAAATGGGATTATCGTAATCATGCAAGGCTATAACTTGAGCATGTGGACCAAAGTTATACAAATCACTATATACAAACTCGTAAGAGTGACCACCATCAATCCATAGTAAATCAATCTCATCTGCCCACTTTCTTGCAATCTTGCGGCTATCGCCTTCGATGATGGAAACGCCTTTGATGCCTAATTTATTTAGATTATCTTCCACTAATGCTGCCGATGTTTCTGGCATCCCTTCCGGGTGCCACGAGAAATTATCAATAGTCATAACATGTGCTCTTGGTTGTGATTGAGCAAGAATAGCAGTAACGCCACCATATAAAGCGCCAATCTCAAGAATAATTCCATTATTAGGAACTTGTGCCGCAAGTCTAGCCAAGCAGTTCCTTTCCTCTGCTGTTGTGATTGTATATATTTCATCCATATCTATCTCGCCGGAATTTAGGATAACTTTTCAAGCTTGTATTGTTGAATGCTAATGGTGATTTCGATGTACCTCTAATCAACATCATATCAACATTGATGAACTCAACATTTATATTATTTCTAGTGCAATAGAACTCCAAAACATGCTCTGGATTTTGTCCCCAATCTGCTTTGGCTTCTGTTGCTAATTTCAACCAATCAACTTCTGAAAAATACATATTAGCTAACTTATCTGCCACATGTGAACTCATCCACGATAAATGAGCAGAGTAACCGCCCCAATGATGGCCGGGCCGTTCATCTGATTTGATTGGATAAGCGTCAATGAACGGAACATACAAAGTGTCAAGCTTGATTTCGCCAATCGGTTGCACTGTTGCAAATTTGACATCGAAGCGAGTAAGGATGATTACATCATATGCAGCTTTGTTTACTATTTCTTGCGCCATCTTCATGCCATTACATAGCATTACTTTATAAGCAACTGATAACGCTGCTTCTGGTATGTTTGGAGATAGACCTAAGCTGTTCCGTAGATCAATCGCCTCCTGATATGCGTCCTGATGATTGACAATTGCCATGCCTACCGGCTTATATAATTGTGCAAGTTTCTCCCCTTCACTATCAGCGCAAATAAAGACATCAGGATTATATACATCAAGAATATGATGCTTCAATGATAGGTAACAGAACTCAAACGTTCGTGGCTGTCCTGCTAAAAGCAAAGCATACTTAGGCATTCATCCTCACAGAACCACGTCCATAATCATGAAAAATAATAACGTTATCATCTTTTATATGTGGGCTGTTCCATTCAACAGGTAAATACTTTACTTTCAATTTATTTGAATGAATAGCGCGCATCAAAGCTAACTGCTCATCCCACTCCTGAAAACGCATCCATTCATCGTGCCAATCTTGGAACAGCTTCAATGTTTTTTTGTTCCTTCTAAAGAACATCACGCCGCTATTGATAAATTTCTGTGTATCATCTCCGCCTAATTCAACGATGGTGGTATCACGTTCTATCAAATTCAGCTCCCAGCCTGCCAGCTTCTTATTGTATAAATCTCTAAGCGCCAATTTTTCTTCTGTCACGCATAGATCATAATCAGCTAACATCTCAAATGCTGAATGAATAGGCTGCATGAATTGAGTATCAGCATCAATGTATAGATTGAGATCAAACGGAGATAACTTTGCAAGATGCGGCTTTATTCGTCCTGCTCTAAATTGAAAGTTACGTTTCTTCGTATTATCAAATGGACTTTCGCCCAACCATCGAATATTGCATCCGTGGCCGCTTGTCCAATTTGCTGTATATTCAAAGTCTCCAATAACTGCAACGTTGTAACTATAGCCTAAGCGTCTCAATGAAGCTATTGAACGCTTTATAGCATCAAATGATTTATCGCCCCATGACATATAAATAAGTCCAACAGAATGACCATTGATTTCTGTTATTGTTTCAACATCTTTACCCTTTACATATTCCAGCAGCTTGCTAACTGCTGCTTGATTTGTATTGAATAACGCAACATTCTTTGATGATATGCGCCTGAAATCATAGGCGCGATTGTCGCCACATAGGAAAAAAGATACCGCATTGATTAGGCCCCTTGTTTCTCTTGTGTATTCACGTTCATACATAATCAAAGGCCTATCATCAGCGATATAAAAAATGCTATGTAAATCACGATAAGCAGCAACAACGAGTGGATTGGTTCCAGTTACTTTATCCCCTGTTATTCGTTGAAAACTTATTCCATCTTCAACGACGGATGGAGAGGCATAGAATTTACCACGCCTCTCCACTGTCAAGCTTTCATATAATGATTTCAGTTGCCGGAAGCTTTCATCACTTCCGGCATAGAAATCAATTCTAGCATCAGGATCAATCGGAGGCAGTAAAATCATGAGCCTGTAGGAGCAAGAGCAGCAAACGGATAACGAGTAGCATCATTGGAATTGACGCGGTTGATAACGTTCGCAATCTGCCATGCCAAACGGAACGTAACACGCAAAGCAACCATATCATCTTGAGCGAGATTGAATTGGATTTGGGGCGGTGTGGAATTGTCGGTGATTACACCTTCTGTCAACAGCTTATACGTAATATCTTTACGTAACGACCACATGACTTGGTTCCAGTCTCCGGACAGGAGCAATGCCTGTTCAGGATCAAATCCGCCATTCAGCGGAAATTCTAACCTGCTGCCATCAAGGGAATATGGCGTGCTCTGTTTCATGTCTTGAACGAAGATGGGATTACCATTCTGGTCACGCAAGCCACGCAGCTTAGAACGAAGTGTCAAGGCGGCTACATGTCCATTGACAAAATAACCATCCTCTTCCACTTTGCTCAATACGCCGCCTTCACTCATTATGGCGTCATAGAGATCATCTCCAAAGCTTTCATCAATGACATGGTCAGCGGGCATATCAACGAGCAATCCATCCGGCCACGTTGAAGGAACATCACTATCAGAGACGCCAAAGAATGCAGCAGCATCAACTTTGGCGCCAATCGCTGCCACGATTTGGGGACGTATTTCTCCCCATATATCATAATCAGCATCATCCAAAACGCTTTCAGGGATTGGAACAATGCAGGCCATTTCTTCTGCATTCAGATATTTATTGCTCCATGCTGCTTCTGTTGTTTGTTTGCGGGCGCCGAACGTTTGCGGTGATCTTCCGGACTCGCCTACAAAGTAGACTTGTGGCAATACGGACAGGATTGGTAATCGGCGCTGGGCGCGCGTCATGTTTGGCGCTCTACGTGCTAATCGAAGGAATGTGGAACCTTCTGCAACTGTTTGAAGTATTTCACGGGAAGCATCTTCCGGAATAAGTGCTCCGGCTTCATCTCGTGATACTTGAGTATTGTACGGCATGATAGTCTCCTATTGTTATTGGTTTATGTTTCTGATATTACATTCCTGCCGGCTTGTTCCCTAATCCACTCATTGATGCCGCCAGTTCTGGGCTGCTCTGTTCGCGTACCACTTCCAGCACTTGATTTCTTTGTAGCTTTTTGTCCAAATAGTTCTGGCGCTTCTGCTTTGATTGCTTTCCAATCTGGAGCACCGTCACGAGTGAACAAATCAGAAGCAAGCGCAAGAGCAAAAGCAGCTTTTGGATTTTTACATTCGTTCTGTATTGCTTCTGCAAAGAAATCAGCTTTCTTATTGGCGCCATCAAGAGACTTGGACAGTTCATCAACTTTGGCCTGTGCTTCTTTGTTACCTTCAAGTTGTTTGGATAAATCTTTTAGCTGCTTGGAAAAGCCATCACGTTCTTTCCGTACCTCGCTAATTGTTCCATAGACTTTATCAAAGTGCTCCTTAGCAGGAGCCACAAGCCTTTGGTTTTCTGCCGACAGCGATTTATAGAACTCATCGAATGAAGCATAGGACGGCTGTTGCGTATTCTGCTCCTGTTGGTCATTCTGATTACCAGTTTGATTATCGTTGGAAGTGTTATTACCTCCAGCGTTATTGTCACTCTGTTGCTGGTAAAGAATTCTGAAAAATTTATTGGATAACATCACGTTACTCCTTGGCGTCACGCCTGATTGATTTAGTTTCTATATCGTACGAAACAAAATTTTGATGATTGTACTACTTTTTCTTTGTTTGTGTTTTGGTAGCTTTCTTTTTCGCAGTGGGTTTATTCGCTGCTGCTGGGATAGCTTTCTCTCTTGTGATTTGAGCAGTAAAGTTTTCCTTTGGTGGACCCTTAGTTATTACTGCTGGCTGTTGTGTCTCTTGAGCATTCAGCAAAGCAGCAGGAACTTCCTCCTTCCTCTGCAAATCAACATATACAACTTTACTACCTAATACACATCTCAATATATTTGGTTGATCTGTGTAATAAGCAATATCAATCTTTGTTTGCAGTATTATCTCTGCCCTGCTTTTCAAGATTAATGGTGCTGTTCGTTCTGTCATTTCAAATATCCTTTCTTCTTTTTCCTAGCTCTATATTTTCGGATTTGACTTTCAATTTGTTTTTTTGGCAATCTTATATCCACCCATCTTTCATGTCCATAGTTATCCGTATATTCATGGATTTTATAGCCACCGCTTTCAGATGGCCTAATATAAATTGGAAAAAAGCCTTTCTTTTCCAATTTTATAACATCACTTGTCATTGCAACTTTTCTATTTTTATTTACCATGTTTATTCTCCTTTTTAGCTGGAAACGAAAACGCAACTCTACCATTTTTATAAATTATTTTTATTATCTCACAATTTTCCTTAGTCGAGGGAGAAAATTTCAAGGTAAGGTAAATAACCTCCATATCTAAAATATACTCCATAAAGCTTTTACTTGTATTCTCTGCCATGGACTCTCCTAAATAAATCTTTCCATTCATCTGATAGCTTCAAAGGCTTCAAATAGTCTATTGTCTCCCTCCGTGCTATCTCTGCCAACGTCTCATCAACAGCGCGCAATAGATAAAATCTTGCCGTAGGACTGGAAGGGTCCACCAATTTCCAATATGCTTTACTGTAATCTGTATATCCATCAGTTTCGGCCAAAACTAACATTTCTTCATTGGTTATTTCACCTAAAAACGGTATAAATTTAGAATGCGAAACTTCATGAGCCAATATCTCTGCCAACAAATCTTCCTTGTCCTCATAGTCTTGTATATCGAATACGGTTATAGTTCCGGTATTTGGATCAAACACTGCACCACTTTGAGTATGCAAATCGCCAACATCAAATTTATAGCCTTCCTTATCAGTAAGTATGATTTTATTTTCAGGAAAATCAAACCGTTTGGATAATCTTTTTTTCATTTCTTCAATATTATTAGATAGCTTTTTCTTTTTACTTTCAACTACAAAATTGCCGCCTAACAATTCTTTCAATGATGGAACCCGTGGCGACTGTCCCCATATATCACTATAGGAATTCTGGCGCAAATCAGAAAGCTTGAATTTGCCGGCTTTCCATGCTTCCCATTTATCCTCTCCCATCATAGACTTTTGCATATCATCACTTTGTTTATTAAACCAATCCGGACCTTTTTGCCATTCAATCTCTTTTACGCCTTTGATTTGAAAGATAGCACAACAGCGGCCGCGGGGATGGTCGTCCAATTCTTGGTCCAATGGAATAATTTCACCATCAGAAACTAAACAAGCCATACAAACTCTATCATCCTTTGTTGCTACTCGTTTCATGACGCCTTGTAAACCACTCCGGCGATATTGATCTGCTGATACTAATCTATTTACTCTCAATTGCTCTGTCCGTGCTATAAGCGTTATACGCTCAAGACCCATGCCTAAACCTTTAGCGGCATTGGTTGCAATCTGTCCGGGATTAAGTCCTTTCGCTGTTCCTTCTAACAAAGCTTTTATAACTCCATCTAAGCTATCTGGATAAGCTTCTTTGAGTAACGTATTCAATGGAGCACCATTACCTAACAATCCAACATAAGTTTCCACATGCTCTAATGGCAATGTGTCAAATGCAGGGGCCAATCTGAATTGAGAACGAATAACATCATTGGCAATGTCAATCGCCGCGCCTCCATATTCTCTTTGTTCGCTTTCAATATCAGGAGCAGCGGTTTCTTTTGTGAATTCCAGAATTCTGCTTTTCATTTGAGCATTCAAACGCTGATACCTATCCATTCTCATTATCAATTGCTCTGTGATTGCTTTGCCGCTTTCTTTCGCTTCAATGATCTGCAATGCCAGTAATTGCATCTCATCAAGTAATGAATTCTCAATATCAATCCATTGTGCTGCTAGTCTCTTGACTTGCTCATCCTCACGAGCAATCAAGGAAGCACGATATTCCCGTAACATGCGGATAATTTTAGGGTCCGGAGTGCTTTTATCGCTGGGCATAGTGTTTTAGAGTGTCAAAACCTTCACAGGATTGACTAGGAGCCGTTTCCCTGCTGGGCGCTTGTGTTGTTACGTCCGTTCGCTGGCGCTGCTCCTGCAAGCTGTCCAGTGGCGTTATTGCGTGCATCTTGAGCACGTAACTCGTCCAAAGCGTTCTGCGCCAATCCTGCCATCTCTTTTTTCTCTTTTTTCTTATCATCTTCCATCTGTTTGATTTCTTCATTGCTCCAGCCACGTCGCCGTGCTGATGTATTCAGTGGAATTCCAGCATCAGTTTCCGTCTTGATAATGTTTGCAGCAGTAAGTGGTTGAACTGTTTCGATTGGTTCCCATATAGGAACAATTTGGCTCTTTTTGACATCTTTATTGCCTGATATATTGAGCAGGAATTTTGCCAATCGTTGCCATTCAACTCCAAATCCTTTTTGACGCTTTGAAGCTTTCTTATTCAATGGTGCTTCCATGGCTATCAATGCTTCACCTGATGGGTCGCCACCTTGAGCAAAGAAATAATGTTTTGGCGTTCGTGAGATGATACCCAATGAAGTGGCCATTTTATCAATAGCACTTAGAAAGCCGTCAAGTGTTCTGCCACCTAATTCCTGTACTGATGTTTGCTGGCCTTTACTATCGCCAGAAGGTAGCCACCAATTCGCTCCAGCTATATTCTGTAAATTGCCGGGGTCTGCCTGTGAGATGATTACTCTTTGGACAAAGGCATTGAATTCACTTGATACCAACATATCAGTTAGCAGTTTATTGATTGCATCCTGTAAACTAACTTCACTGGGACCCACATCTAACTTTTTTGAATTACGTTTTGATCTAAAATGAAATACAGGAATTTCATCAAATGGATTATCTTCTTCCGGCGTGTCTGGGTCAGGTAGGAATAAAGATGGCTTCCATGTTGGCAATGTCTCTGATTTATCTTTCAAGCGTTGATTAGTTTTATAGTACAGAAATTTGTCCTCATAATATAAAACCATACAGACGAACCTCTGCTCATCAATATACATTTTCCCAGCTACGCGCTTTTTTCCCGGCCTATCGAAATCATACAACACATGACACATGCGGGGATCATTGAAGTATATGTCCAAAGGTTCTTCACTGTCTCCATCTTCCGACTGCATAGCTATAATGAACGCCTCCCCTGTCACTATGGCGGCTTCATGCACATCATCCGCTAATAACTGCATGTCATAAAGCTTATAGAGATCATCAATCGCAGTATTAGCAGCTTCATTATCTGAAACATCAAAGCCTTTCAAGATCAATTTATCTGTCAAGCTTTCAATGATTACACTAATCCAATTTTGAGCAAAGTAGGTATCTAATTTCTCAAATGCTTTTTTCAATCTATCCGTCGAATAGCGCAATGGATGCCGGCCTTCATAGTAGGCATAAAGTAAATCATATCGTTTGCGCTTTTTATTGATAGCATCGAAGATCAATTTGACATCAGGATTGAGTATTATGGTTTCAGGCATTTTTATTATCCATTCCACTGTCTACCTTTATTAGGTAGTTCCAGCATATCACGCTCCAGAGCGTATCTAATGAGATCAATAATGTGGTTGTTAGCATCAACGGGCCGCGGAGGAGAAATAGGCTTGCCGTCTTGCCCTTCTACCCATTTATAGGACCTCATTTCGTTTTGAGCATTGATACATTTTTTATCAATATAAAATTTACATCCTTGGAGCCATTGAATTCCATGTATGACGCTATCAGGTCCCTTGATAGCTGGGACAGCATTTACTCCAGCATTACGCAGTTCCTTTATGGACTTTGGTTCGCTGCTGTCAAATCGTACTTCTTCATTTCCAAACATTGCTAATGCTTCTGTTGCTAACTCGTCATTGACTAATCCGCGTTCGTAGAATTCCTCAAAGAAATATATTTCTTTCTTCTTTTTGTTGAAGTGCATACGACCCAAAGCGGCGGGATGAGATGCAAAGCCGAAATCGCCACCATTGCGTATGTTGTCAAACGTTGGTATTAGTTCTGTAAGATCAACGATTTCATAATTTGTAAAGATAACATTACCTAAAATGCCCCAATTGCCCCAAGTATAGACATCAGAGAAATATTTATCAGTCTCATTTAGTAAATCAGCTTTATCGGCATCAGTTAGAAAATCGTTATGCTCAAACCATGTTTTGAGTATTAGTAATGTGGGGCTATCATAAAGCTGCTGCTCATCATTCCACTGAATTGGAGCAAAATAGTCCTCGAATATCCAATGGTCTTTTAGAATAGGATTGAATGTCATGTGTAAACGTTTAGGATATAAATCACTGCCACCGCGCTGCCGTCTCATCAATGATTTGACAGTATTCTTGTCAACTTCTGTGGCTTCTTCAATCCATATATCTGTTATTGCTCCCATCTCTGGAACAATTGATTTAATTTTTTCAACATCATCAAGGCCAACAAAAAAGATTTGATATCCATTAGAGCATGTTATTGTAAACTCTGTTTGATTGATCTTGAATAGTTCGCGGAGATCAAATTCCTCTATGCGTCTCTTGATTTCATTGAATACAGAGCGGCGAATAGTCTTACCAACAGCACGACATACTAAATAATTCCTGCCGCCTTTCAATAGATCAAATACCACCTGTTGAGACTTGAAAACACTTTTACCAGATGATGCACCACCAAAGAATATTTGAATTCTCGCCATGTTATCCATAAATGGCAAATAGATAGCATTGAATATGTCAGGGTCAATGATTATTTCGGCATCAGGTTCAAAATCTAAATCAGCTTCAATCATTATCTTTTTTGATGGTAACTCTATATACTTTCTTTACATTCAAGTCCAATGTGTCTTTATAGCGACCTTGAACGCGCAGGACTTTATCAATAGCAGCTAATGGATCATGTAACTTCAATTTAGTTCTGGCAGTAATGTCTCCATCTTTCGATATTCGCTCCTCCCGTTCAATCTCTTTGATGATATGAGTTATGCCAGCTTTGCGCGCTTTCTCAATATCAAAGTTTCCATCATCATCTAAAAACTCATCAATATCACCACGCGCATAATCTGCAAGTAGCGCCAAAGCTTCTTCATAACTCAAATGAACAGCATCCAAAGCGGCAGAGACATGGGCAGAGAAATCAGGGTCTTTGAATAATCGTGATGCTGCCGCTTTGGCGCTATTATGAGTTATATCCGGATAAGACGCTTTGTAAGCTTTCGTTTTGTTCCAGCATGTTAGGTAAACATCCAATACATGCTGATGCTTTTTTGAAAGCTTCTTTAGTTCTTTAGGTTCTTCTGCTGGCTGCTTCATTAGAAATTGGTAGTAATCTGTAGAACAATTTCAGGCGATAGATCATCATTGTCCGTTGTGGCTAGACAGCGCAAACGATGAACACCAACAACTAATCCAGAAACGGTTACATAAGCGATTGGAGTATCAATCGTTGACACGTCAAACAATGGCGGTTCATCGTCCTCATTATCGCCTGTATATTCAAAGGTGATGTCCGTAACTTCAACACCTTCTAACAGAGCAGGAGAAAAGTCTAATGGATAGACTTTCTCCTCTCTTGTTGATTGACTTACTTCATATTCAATCGCCATGATGTTGCTACCTACGCATTACCAGCGGAGATTGTGAATGATGTAATTGTGAACTGTTGGCCAGTAGCGAAAGAAGTATTATCCACCGTCATATCACCGCCGCCACCAGTAATTGTGACTGTTCCTTGTATCTTTGCAGTTCCACCACTTGTATATATTCTGAAATGAGCAGCGGTACCAGTAGCATCAGCAGAAGTATCTTCCCATGTTCCGGATTTAGCTTTTGAACCACTTGAAGCAGCAGCTAACCAATCGGATGGTAAAGTCAATTCTGCTAACACTGTTCCAGCATCAGCAGCGGCAACATTAGCGGGAACAGTTCCAGTCCTAATGCGTAAGATTGGAGATGTGCCAATATGTGTTTCGATGGCATCCAATTGAGCATCACGCAGAGCAGAAGCATATTGAAGCGTCATGATTTATCTCCTTTGAGCACTTGGCCAATGTCTTTACTGGTAAGCAAATCAATGCCGGGAGTATTTTGAGCGTTGACATAAGCAGCTTGCTTTGCTTTGAATTCTTTTTGTTCCTGCTTGATAAACTTTGCAAGACCATCCAACACGTCTTGGACTTCTTTCTCATCACCATCATAATGCTCCGAGATTGAGCGAATGGCTTCAATAGCTTTCCCCTGTTTCTGTACTAGGTTCATAATATTACTCCTTTTTTGTATCGTACGAAATACTAATCATTATATTCTATTTCTTTGATCTTTTCGGCTTTGATTATTTGCAGTGCTTCTCCTTTCAAATTACGCATCTTTTCAGCTTTATATATTGAGACAGTTCCCGGTCCTTCAATAGGTAGAACTAATTGAATGACTGATAAAGTAAAGTTATCATCTTGAACGCTGTTCAATGTTCCGACAATAAGCACATCACCTAATGCCGATAAAGTATCATTGGATTGATTAGCATTTGCTGCTCCAGTGATGTTGATCTTAGCAGCAGCAGAAACTATGTCATTTTGTTGAGTGATATTGCTTTGTGCTTTGATTGAGATTACAGCAGCAGAGACTATGGAATTACTATCTTGATTGACAGATGAGACCCCATGGATGAGCAATTGAGCAGCAGAAGATACGGTATTATCAGCTTGCGTGATGTTCGCTGTTCCTTCGATTGGAGACAGAGCACTTCCGGAACCGGCAGCCGATAAAGTATCGTTCTGTTGTATCAAGCTTGAATTAGCTTTGATTTGTAAAGCAGCAGAAGAAGATAAACTATCCGCTGCTTGTGTAATGTTTGATGAACCAACAAGATCAATTTCCCCTACTGCTGATAAAGTATCATCTGATTGAGTAATAGAAGCGGCGGCTTTTAGTTGAATAGTGGAAGCAGAAGCAAGCGTATTATCTGCTTGAGTTATTGAAGCAGCCCCATGGAGATCAATTTCAGCAGTTGAAGATAATGTATCCCCTGCTTGCGTTTGTGCTGATGCTGCTTTGATCTGCAAAGCACTGGCGGAAGCGATAGTATCAGCAGCCTGATTGATTGAAGCAGTAGCTTTGATTTGGACTGCTGATGCACTGGATAGAGTGTCATTAGCTTGAGTTATTGAAGCAGAAGCTTTTACATATAAATCACTATCGCTGGAGACAGTGTCAGAAGCTTGAGTAATTGATGCTGTTCCAGTGATGCCGCTGGAGGGCTTATGTCGAACATAGACCCAAACAGCAGAGACGCGGATAAGATGTGTATCTGTGAAGCTTTCACGAATTCTTACAACAAGACTATCAAGAATGGATTTAGTATAGGCTGTATTTGTTCCCGGTTCCTGATAATTACTATCATTCGCTAATACTGGATAATTCTTTGGGTCTGTTGTTGCATTCGTTGCCCATGTTGTACTGCCAGCGCCGGATAGATTGCCGCTTTCATCAACGTTAGACCCTGATTTCAAGCCTACAACAAAATCAGGGTCACTACCTGTTGTTGCACTGATTGCAAAGCGAGCACCAACACCAACCCAAAGGATAGTATCTGTGCTGTCCATTGCTGATGGTGTAGCTTCTAAAGTATATTCATCAACTTGATTATTAGTATTACTTTCAACGTATGTGGTTACATCATCAGGTGGTATTTCTTCAACTTGTGACCAATTCGCGCCACTATCAGTTCCACCGCGCGCCCATTGTGGCGTCCCACTGTTCGCATCAGGCCGCATGATGATTAATTCACCTTCGCCGGGCCATGTATTTTGGAAGCTTCCAGAATTATCGCAAATGTATATATCATCATAGACAACATCAAAGTTAGCATCAGCGCCATTTGTACCTATACGGAAACGGTTAGGACTTGCAGTGAGATCGGCGGTGCCTGATGGGTTCCATAATAATGATGTTTCAGCAGAAGCAGCATATAAACGGACTTCAACTGATGTACTGGATAATGTTGTATCATCTACCGATATATCAATTCTGTACCATGTAGAAGTTGACAGAGCGGACGAGTTAGAGCCTATTTGTGTAATATCTTCTTCATTGAATAGTTGAAGCTTTCCAGCATCAGCGCCCGCCATAAGACGAATACCAATTTTAGTATTAGAGCTATTGAGCAATGTAATGAATTGTCGAGTGGAGGAGGGATTGGTAACGATATAGAAGTAAACAGAGCACCAATGGGGACCCTGACTGTTTCTATATAGATGTAAGATGTTTTCAGCAGCGGCATTATTATTGATGCGTAACGCAGCAGCACCAGAATGCTTGATGGATGTCTCAATAGCAGGGGAGCCATTTGTGCCGGTTGCCCACTCCATGGTATTAGTAGTTGATTGAAGTTCAAAGCCGCAAGCAAAAAGAGTTCCCATTATGAGCCTTATGGATTAGGATAGTAATGCTTGGGAAAGTTATCAAGAGTAAACAGCGTTACTCTATTCGCTTCAACATAAACATAACCATTATTCGAGATCAATGGCACAGGAACATGCTTACCATCAAGATAATGGAAGGGCTCAACACGCCAATAATTCCCATATCGAATAACTGTACTGTTGGATGCAAATGTGAAGTATTGTGGATGAGTTTTGAATGTGAAATCTTTCCATAAATTATATGTATCAGGGCGAAGCGTTTTGACTTTATAGCCTTTTCCATATAGTTCGTGATTGAATAGTTCAACAGATGAGCCGCCACAAGTATTTTCAAACAAGATTGGATATTCATTACTTTTGATGTGCCATTCTGTTATATAGTTTCTTCGATTGCTTTCATATTCTGTACCAGCGCCATTCATGAATGCAGTCCATGATTTAGTTAGACCTAACCAAGCATTTGTTATATAGTTTCTTTGTATCGTGTTGAGTTTGGCATAAAATTGGTCTTTATTGTTGATGAATATGCCAAATGCAGATAAGCATAATTGTCCCATCCAGAACCATTGAAGATTAGCGGACAGCTTGACACCTTCACGCGGTTCCAATGGGCACATTTCAGGATATCCAGCATCATCTTTTAGCTTATCTTTTGGGTCATATAATGACCTTGGAACAGAGCGATTGTAGATGGATGAGAAATAGCGGCTAGTTTGCCAATCATGTAAGATGTAGGCAAAATGGCCGGTATTTGGAACTAACTTACTAATAACGATTTGCATTATTGTTTTGGTCGGATTTGAATGACTATTTTGTTATCAACTTGAGCAGCTTCTACAATTTCATAATCACTGCCGCCAATAACAATTTCAAATGTTGGCAGGGGATCAACTGGCGGAACTGGAACTGGCTCAACATCATCTCCTTCCGTTACTCTGATAAATATTTGAGACAGATTGAGCGGATTTTTTATAGCTGAATAACGTGTACCGGGAAATGTTTCTTTGGCCATGTTTGCTGATTTACGATAGACATAGCTATAAGCAATCCAGTTACCTAATACTGTTCCATAAACAATATCACCAATATTCAAATTGGCGCGTGTATCTGTTTCGCTGCCAGTTCGCATTTCTGTCCTTACAGTTAGATCATTTACTAAAACTTCACCTTTCATGGTAATCTCCTTATGCTTATGTCAAGAACTTTTTCATTGATTGATGTTTTGAAAATTCGATTGAAGCTATCATAACCTCTTACTCTGTTGTAATCTATTTCATATGAATAGACACCACAGGCAATACCGATAACTGGAGTTCCTGTTTGCACCAATAGGACGTCATTATCAGTGTATGGATAAGGAACTTGCTTTGTTGAGAAATCAGGTAATAAGGGATTGGAGCCTTTGGCTCCGTAATCAGCAAGCCAGAACTTATATTGTTTGAAGTATGCGCGGGTAGCTGTTGGCATTGTTCTGAAACTTTCAATAATATATGCTCTGCCTGAATAGATGCCAACATCATCATATGTTGCTCCTGATAAAGTTTTCAATCGTTCCAACCATTGATACCAATAGTCCCAATGATAATAAGCGCCTAGATATGGGTCCTCTAAATCTAACCACATCATGCCTGTATTATCGTGCTCAATCATGCTCCAATATTTTTCTGCTTGTCGTTTTGGTTCAATATAGTTTTCATAATAATGATAACTTGAACGTGGCAGAACTGGCTTACATGCTGGCCAATTATATGTAAAAGCGTTATCTTGTATGGAGCCGTGGCTTGCGCGCATGATACAACCTAACATGCCCCATAACTTCATTTTTTCAAAGTCAACCACTCGGAAATTTGGAGGATATCCCTGATGGTGGCTAATGTCTGATACTTGAATGAACGACAAACCAAAGTTCATACTTCACGACCATATAACGGAAGCAGTATTGTGCCTGTTTTATGATTTTCGATTTCAGCGGCGAGATGTTGCAGAATTGATTTAGCCTCATCAATTGTCAGGTGGATGTATATGGCTGTATGCCGTGGTTCGATTGAACGCATAGGGTTTATATCGTTTCTGTCAACTAGTTCGGCTTCATAGAGATCAATTGGCTTTACTTCACCTACTGGGCGCCTGCTTCTTTTGTTTATCATGGTGATGGAATTGTTCCACCAAATGCTGTATATAGTAATGCCATAATAACAACAAGTAGAATAGATGTAACTAGATTTGGTAATACTTTGTCTCTAAACCAAACCCAAGCAACATAAAATGTTGTTTTGGATAAAGCTACATCTATTTTTTGAGATGTTGTAAGTGTTGGAGCATCAGCACGCCGGCCCACTTGACGGAAGGCGCGTTCTAAAGCTTGAATGTCACTTCTTATATTGGCGATAGTTTTATCTCTTTGTGCCTGTTGTGAACGGATGAAAACGAGCATATCATAAAATGTCTCCCTTTGATCTTGGCTGCTCATTGCAAAGAATGCGCGGCGAGCATCTTTATTTTCCAATAGTGCTAATAATTCTGTTTCTGTCATAATTGCTCCAGCCGGCAGGAGCACCATATCTCCTGCCGGCATCTAAAGGAGATGAGAAATTGGTTAGGATGTGAATGGAGGTCTATATTCAGCAGTTGAAATGACAAATGACTTGACACGTACACGATTGAATAAGCCAAGTCCAACAAGAGACAGAATATAGGCCACAATCTGTTGAGCAATGGCATCTGCTGCTTCACTTCCGAGATCAATGCCGAAAGATGCAAACAGAAGATGGACCAGCCACGAGAATACGATTACCAATGCCGCATGAACTGTACCGGGTAACATATGTTTACTCCTTTTGTAACGTACGATATAAAATGAACGACAGCGGCATTATACAACTGTTTATAGAACTTGCATATTTTATGCAGTGGGATTAATTGACAGATTGGTTATAAATAGTATGATTGCGTTTGTAGCTATGAAGCATAAAAGAAGCTGCCGGGAATTGGAGCCCGAAAGATGAGATAACAATGGATGTATTCTTTTGCCATTGGTGTTCCCCCTGTCTTATCTCATCGGGAATTCCAATGAACACCAATGGCAAAAGCGTACATCTTTTTTATTTCAAAATATTCAAAGGAGATTGATAATGGAATTTAGACATCACTGGAAATTTGATTGGCCATGGGAAATGGTTGACATAAAAGATTGGTTCTATATGGTGAATGATGGCTATATGGCGCCAGTTCATTTTTTACATGTTCGTATATTGGGAGTACGTTCATTATGGACAGTTCATCCAGTTGAAGATACATTAGGAAATATATTAGGCAAAAGAATTGTTCAAAATATAGAAGCTGAAATAATGAGATTATATACAGGAGATCAATCATGACATCGAAGAAAGTAAATCAAACGAATATTGGAAATCAACGTAAGACATCATGGACAGCAGCACAGATAACGAAGGAGGAATTAGGAGATGTTCAATGGCTTATCAAAGATATATTGCCACAAGGATTTTTCTTTTTAGCTGGGCGGCCAAAGATGCGTAAATCATTTATGATGTTACAAATGACAACAAGTATAGTAACGAATGGAACATTTCTTGGCTATGATGTAATGCAATCGGGAAGAGTTTTATATATTAGTCTTGAAGATAATGCCAGAAGATTGAAAAAGAGAATGGCCAATATGGGTATTACTTCTGATATGAAGGGATTGGAAATGTTAGAGATAGAAGAAACATGGCCCAAATTGAATAAAGGTGGACTGGAGGCATTGTTGAAGCGATTGGAAAAAAGAAAGTATGTATTATGTGTTATTGATACTTATGCAAAAGCATTTTTATTGAAGGACAATAATGATGCTGTTGAAGCTACAAAATATTTATCTCCATTGTATGAAATGACAAGAGGAGGAGATTTTAGTTTTGGCTTTATAGATCATCATAGAAAGAATAATCAATTCAGTGGAGATGTGATTGATGATTTATCAGGGAGTGGAGCTAAAGGCGGAGTAGCGGATACTGTATGGGGTCTTGTTGGCGAGCGCGGCAAATCGAATGCTAAATTATTTGTTGCATCTAGGGATACTGAAATAGATCAAATAGAACTGCAATTCGATACTGAAAGGACATTATGGTGCCCTATCAATCAAGAGATGGTAAAGCCGGGAACTATTCAGGCAAAATTACTCGCTCATATGGGTAATAATGGAAGTGAAGCATATATAAGAAAGCTTGCTAAAGCACTTCATTATGACCCGTCATTGATTTCAAGAGAAATGGCAGAACTGATGAAAAAAGGATTAGTAATAAGAGGAGATAAAGTAGCAGGTGGAAAGGTTCCATATATGTTAGCCAATGCAAAGAATAAAATCAATTGATTATATAAAAAGTATGAAGAAAGAATATCAACAGAGTAAACAGTATAAATAGTATCATTAGTGTCAACAGTATCAACGCATATAAAAAAGATGAAAAAGACAAAAGAAACAGTGTTGATAGTGTTGACACTAAAAGGCTGGGAAAACAATTAGTACAATTTTTAGATTGTAAATCCATATAACTTTGCATAGCTGTAAATACTCGTTTGGAACATGCTTGATTTATGCACTTTTTTGCAGTTATTTGCACTTGACATATTACAGATTATTTGAGATAATCATGCTTGTAGTTAGGGGAACAAACAATCTCAAATGAAATGAAGCGCAGAGAGTAAAGTCAGGAAGCAAAGATAAACATAGCTTCTACCGAACAGCAAAGCGGTAAACGGACGTAAGAGCAAAAACAAAGATGCTCAACAAGCAATGCGCTAAAAGTAAAATGAGCGAGATAAGCAATCAAGAAGCAGCATCCAGATACATCTCTGTAACCTGCTTACTACTCCCCTATTGAGCACTTGTTGAAATAATGCAAGATCATAGGCTAAGTGATAGATGATAGATGATGAACTTTCATGCTTATCTTTGAGAAATACATTAGACAAATATATTATGATGAACGCTGGCGCATAATAAAAAACTAGCGTTCATTTTTCAAAACTCTTTCATGACGTAAAAGCGGGGATGATCTTCTGCAACACATAAAGCAAATTTACGAATAAGAGAAAAGTCTTTATATTGTCAGATGGCTATCTATCGGCGGCAAATTCTGCGCGAACGTTCCGAGATATAAAGATAACTTGATTGATAAAAACGCATAGCGTTATTTGGCTGTGTAAACGCAGCCACATAAGACAAGTGTAAGAAGCTTTGTAGGATATTCAATCATTATGCAGATAGGTAGATCATCTCCGCTTCTATGTTATGAAATCCATAACATTTATTTTATGTTTTCTATAAGGAGCCAAATCATGAAAACAAAATTGTTACCAGAAGAAAAGCAAGCTATCAAAGATATGAAAGAATTCTTCAAAGTTCATCCAATCGAAAAAATCAAATCAGACATAATTCAAACCGGATACGACCAAGCATCATGTAACGATGAACACATGGTGGACCGTGATGATGCTATAAGAATTATCTTTGAAGCTGATGAATATTGGGCACAAGCAAAGAAATATAGTTCCCATAGTTTAGAAGTTATCGCCGCCCGTATCATGATTGATGTTGCAGATACATGGCGAAATGAATTTCCAAATGATATAGCATCATAGGAGCCAAAATGAAAAGCAATAACGATAAAGTCAAATATGTGGATTTATATGTCAAGAGAAGCAGTAGAGAATTATAACGAAACTGCTCCACAACGAATATACTCTCAGCCAATAGCTTCATGCTTTGTGATTGATGCTGATTATCAACCTTCAATTGTTGAAGTAGGTCAATCTGATTTAGGCTTTGAATTCACGGATGATATTTTCAAGGACTACGCAAAATGAGCACAGCACAACAACACGCAAACAAACATCAACGGACTGTATATCGTTATCAGCTTGCAAATGGAAATACATTCTGTTCATTCGAGATCATCAAACAGAATGCTTCCTATTGCGGCAGCGTTGTGCAGAAGATGATTGAGACAGCACGACCATATAAGCAATAGACAGGTGGACGTTATCACGTCATTGATACACCTGTTGGATTATGTGTCTGGCGAGCACATAAGGGATAATGAATAGCCACGGTAAGAGAATGAGCATTGATTGAGAGTTATAGACTGGGTGAGCCTAGCTAACTCAAAATTATCAATGCTCATTCGATTGTGAATAAATTAGATTGAATGAGCGTCACG
>Ga0075428_100002383_pt1 | contig 20400 bp, 18 predicted proteins | sample RhiMetdeltSRZDD2_FD_75291 | JGI IMG/M metagenome (GOLD analysis project Ga0075428, IMG submission 75291) | Populus rhizosphere microbial communities from Tennessee, USA - Rhizosphere MetaG P. deltoides SRZDD2 | ecosystem: Host-associated > Plants > Roots > Rhizosphere > Soil | place: USA... | reverse complement strand
GACCAGCGCGATTGACAAGGTATCAATAATCAACCATCACAATTCACCAATGGACGGGTCGCAGCTCTAAAACGTCTTGTTTTTGGTGGGCTGTCCGCTGCGGAACTCGTGAGAGAGGTTGTAGTAACCCGCTGTCGTGAGCGTGATGGTGATTTCCTGATCCGTGGTGTTCTCCCAGTACCAGCCATGGATGCCGGGGAATGGAGCAGTCAGCGTTCCCGATGCCTCACTTTTTCGATCGACCTTCTCGTAGGTCTGGGCGTAGCCGCGTGGCGCGCCGTCGGGCTCGGCGTGGAACTCGTAGTTCACCGGGCCGGTCGTCTTCCACGAGTAGAGAAGCGCCTCACCCTTGTCGAGGCGGTACTTGTATTCCATTCCCTGCCGAGGAGCGACCTTGAACTCCACGGTTTCCTGCTTGAACGGACGATCCTGCCCGACGACGATCGTGGCCTGTCCGGCGGTGCCGCTGGCCGCCTCAGTGGAGAGCGCTTCGACTTGTTGACCCACCACGCCCAGATCGAGCAAACCGACCCGGGCGCCGGTTCCCAGCGGATCGACGCCGTACTCCGCCGGCAGCACGAACATCACGAGGATGAGTCCGGCGCCGAGGAGCGCAAATCCTGCGGCTACCGCGAGCCGCTGCCGTTCAACTGTCTGATCGGGTCCTGTGGTCATGGGTGTCACGCTGCGAGGAAGTAGCCGGAGAGCTGATAGCCCACCAGCAGAAAGCCGCACGCCATTACCAGCGCATTGGTCGCGAACGCGTGATCGAGGAATCCGCGCCGCGTGCGCCAGTAGCTCAACGCGATGAGGATGGCCGTCAACGCCAATCCCTGCCCGATTTCCACGCCCACGTTGAAACTCACGATGTTGGCGACCAGGCCGTTCGGCGAGAGCTCGAATTCCTGGAGCTTGGTGGCAAGGCCGAAGCCGTGAAAGAGGCCGAACACGAGGACGGCCACTCGCGTATTGGGCTGAACGCCGAAGAATCGCTTGAAGCCGTCCATGTTTTCGAACGCTTTATAGACGACGGAGAAGCCGATGATAGCGTCGATCAGATAGGGATTGGCGCGAACGCCGCCGAGAACACCAACGAGCAGCGTCAGGCTGTGCCCGATGGTGAACAGGCTGACGTAGAGCAGGACGTCCTTCAACCTGTAGAGGAAGAAGATCACACCGACGAGGAACAACAGGTGGTCGTAGCCGGTGACCATGTGCTTGGCGCCGAGATACATCAGCGGAACGATCGCCCGGCCCTGCAGGCCCTGCAAGTAGACGGCGTCCTTGCCTGACACGCCGTGCGCGTCGAGCACGCCGGCGAACACGCCGAATAGAAACGCAGCGCAGATGAGCGGCCATAGGAGACGGTGAGGTGTGATGTGCATCCGATTCATGCTGGCGATTCCTTGTTTACTGAATTGTTCACGTCATCTTGCGGATTGTCTAGGGCGCTCTTCCATTCGACGTGGAACGGCGCTTTCTGCCTCCGGCGGCGGCAGATTCCTGACGCAGGTTTAATCAAGTCTTCAGATGTGCAGGGCGCCCATTCTCCTACGATGCTTGCTGCGGCTCGTACTTTCCGGAAAACGTAGGCCGTTCGCTCGAGAGGAGGGCTTCGTGCACATTCGAATCACAGCCGGCCGGCGATCGCTGCTGCTCATCGCTGGCGCGTTCATCGTCGCCACGGCCGCACTCGTCGCGCAGGCGCCTGCGCGCGGCGGGCAACCGGCGACATCGGCGTCGCGCGGACACTCGGCGGGCCCGGCGGCGGCGTCAGCGGATGCCCCCGCCACCGTGCTGCAGGTCATGCGCGGGATCCTGTTCCCGAACTCGAACGTCGTTTTCTCGGCGCAGAGTGACGACCCGGCGGCGGTGAAACAGGCGGGCGATCCCGCCGCCGCGACCGATCCGCTGGCCAGTGCCTATGGCGGATGGGAAGCGGTCGCCAACAGCGCCATCGCGCTAAAGGAGGCGACACGGCTGCTCGAGGTGCCACGATCATGTTCGAACGGCAAGCCGGCGCCGATTCAGACGGCCACGTGGAAGAAGGGACTCGCGCAGCTGCGCGACGCCGGACAGGTCGCGTATAAAGCGGCACAGGCAAAAAACCAGGACCAGGTGGTCGACGCCGCCGAGAAAATCACGACGGCGTGCGCGACCTGCCACGATCCGTATCGCGAAAAGACGCCGCGTTGTTCCTCTTAGCCTGTTATGCGGGCTAAAGCGCAAATTTGACCTCGTTGTTGCGACTAGTACGCCAACGTGTACGACACGTGCAGCGTGCGCGGCACGCCAAGCGTGCTCGTGAGATAGGCTGCGCCACCGGCGTCGGGGAAGGCCCTCCCATGTCCTGTGGCGTAGTCCGAGTCGAACAGGTTCTCGAGACGGACGTTGAACCGATGCCGCCGTTGGGCATCGAGAAAATAGCGGCCCGCCAGATCGACCACTGCGTAGTTGCCACTCGGTACGGCGCCGAACCCTGACACGTTGTCGACGATCTCACCAACCCAGTAGAACGTCACCGTTCCGCCGAAGGGCTTGCGCGCGGGGTGCAGATCGACCGACCAGTTCACACGATTCGAGGGCAGGCCTGGCAACGAACTGTAGCCACCGGCGAGCGTGTTCCCCTGTTCGGACGTCGTGTAGGTGTACCCGAGCGTCATGGCGATGGCACTGGTCAGCGACGCCGATCCGACGATCCCAAACCCATGCACGCGCACCGCATCCGTGCTGTTCGCCGTAATCGTGTTCCCGCTTCCCGTGCCATCGTCCTCGTCGATGATGAGATCCGACACCTTGCGGTAAAAGCCGATGAATTCGAGATCGACGGTGGTCTCGCCGCGCTGGATCCGGCCGCCGAACGATCCGTTGAAGTTGGTGCTCGACTCCGGCGCCAGGTTCGGATTGCCGAAACAGCATGTCGGATCGATCGCGAAGAGCTCATACGCATCCGGATACCGGAACGACGTACCGACCGTGGCCCTCGCAAACAGCGCCTTCGGGAAGTCGTACTGGCCGGTCACGTTCCAGACGGTGTGGTTCTCGCTGTTGCTCGGGGCATTGAAACGGACGCCGGCGGCCAGCGTGACGTTGCGCAGCAGATCGCGCGTGGTCCGGATTTGCCCGAACACGGCGTTCACCGTTTCCGAGTTCGGCGCGATCAGCAGGACCGCATCCTCCCCGGAGTAGTTCTGGACGTCGTAGCCCGCGTAGTACTCGAGACCGCGCGTCGGCGTCAGCTTCGCGAGCAAGTTCGCGCCGGCGTCTTTGTAGCCCCAGAACTCCTGGTCGCTGATGACATCGACAGCTCCCGGATCGCCGATGACGTTCCGCTCCTCCGTGTAGTGCGAATCCCACCGGTGGTAGTAACCCTTGAAGAAGAACTCCGCAGTTTCGCGCGGCGCGAAATCGAGCTTCGCGCTGAAGATGTTCTCGTTCCGCTCGTTGAACACGTTGGCCGGGCCGCCGGATTGAGTCACGCCTGCGCGCCCGGGGCGGAGATTGTCGAGCCGGCCAGCGTTGGTGAACTGATACGCCGCGCTGAAACGAAGCTGCTGTGAGAAATCGTAGGCGTACTTTCCGCCAAAGGTGTGGACGTTGTAACTGCGATCGCGATCGGTCGTGCTCGGTTGATATTGGGCGCTTGGAAATGGTTGATAGCCGACCGCATCGTCGGTCGAGCCATACAGCACGAAGCGGTTGCCCTGTGCGCTGCCGCGGGCCAATCCACTGACAAATCCGCCCTCGTTGGTATTCGCCCCACCCTGGATCATGGCGTTCTTTCCGTCCGTGAAGGATTTCGTCACGACATTGATGACGCCGGCAACCGCCTGCGTGCCGTAGAAGAGCCCCTGGCCTCCTTCGAGGACTTCGATGCGCTCGACCATGTGAGCCGGGATCGTGTCAAGCGGCGTGGTGCCGTTGTAGAGGCGATTGCTGATGCGAACACCGTCGACGAGCCACAGGATTTCATTGGTCCGCGATCCCTGGAGAGAAGCGGTGACGTAGTCGAACGGTCCTGCCTTCGGCGTGAGAAATAGACCTGGTACGAGCGCCTGGAGCGCCTGCGCCACGTCGTAGTAGCCGCCATTCTGGATTTCCGCGCCGGTGATGACTTGCGCGCGCACACCGGAGCGCTCGATGATCTGCGGCAGCTCTTCTTCCAGCCTGGGCGCGACGACGCCGACGGACTCAACAACTCCTGCGACCCTCATCACCACTGCCACGGGCGCCGTGGTGGCCGTCAACGAAACCGTCTGCATCGACGGCTCAAACCCGGGCGCCTCGACGTTGAGGGTCACCGAGCCCGCCGGTACCGCATCGAAAGAGAATGTGCCGTCAACGCCCGTGCGTGTTGTTCGCGCAGCCGTTCCGGGACTGTTCAACGTCACGACGGCGCCGTTGATCGTGCCGCCGAGGGGATCCGTCACGCGCCCTTCGAGCGCGACTGTCTGAGCCGATGCAGCGCCCGACCACAGACTCGTGAGTAGTGCGAACCAAGCGATCCGACGTAATGCCGCTCCGGGTCCCATCAGATTTCTCTCCGTCACCAAGATGGCGTTTGCGATGAAAGCGGCAATTATCAATCAGTGTTTCTCCCCGCCTTTCTGAAGATATTCTGAACTTTCAGTCAGCTTCTCTGGCACGTTCAGTCGCACGTCAAGGCGTGGTGATCTTGTTGTGCGCCCGCCGAGCCGCTCTTTTCTCGTAGAATCCAGCTGTGGATCGCACCTTCTTGATTTTGGGTGGACTTGCGGGGTTCATCGGCGTCGCGCTTGGCGCCTTCGGCGCACACGGGTTGCGCTCTCGACTCCCGCCGGAAATGCTGGCCGTCTTCGAGACCGGCGTGCGGTATCAGATGTACCACGCGTGTGCGATTCTCATCGTCGCACTGGCGGCCGCCCGGCTCGACGGTTGGCTGATTCGCAGTGCCGGCTGGTTCTTCGTCGTCGGCATCGTGCTGTTTTCCGGCAGTCTGTATGCGTTGGCGCTGAGCCGCATCACCCTGTTCGGCGCGGTGACGCCGATTGGTGGGCTTGCGTTTCTGGCGGGTTGGGCCTGTCTCATCGCAGCTGGGCTCGTGCTGGCCGCATCCCCAATTCGCCCGTTGTAATGAGTAAGTGGGGATCATCGTGAAGCTTCTTACTGGGCTCCTGATTCTGATCGTTGCGACGGGCGCCTCTGCGCAATCGAGTGTCATTGCGATTGACGTGACGGGCGAGCACAGGATCGCGAACGGCGACACTCCCGACGCGGCGAAGCAGTTCGCGCGCGTCGATGCGCAGCGGCGCGCCTGGCAGACCGCTGTGACACAGCTTCAGGGAAGCCAGGACATCAAGGCGTTGCAACTCACGCCTCGCCAAGTCGAGGCATTCGCGGCAGTCCTCCTCGAGCTCGAAGAGCAGCCATCGCCAAACGCATCGGAGGCGGCGCGCGGAATGGTTCAGGTGCGACTGCGCGGCCGTCTCGAGGCGAGTGAGGCGGTGCAGCGCATTGCCCTGCTGCGGAAAGACCAGGACGTCACCTACGACCTGGCGGAAGCGTGGGTCGAGATGCAGCAGTTGCATCAACAGCTCGCCAACGAGACCGAGCGCCGCGTGGGGCTGCCAAACGACAAGGCCTCGGCGCTCGCACAGAATCAGCTGAAGACCCTGGTCCTGCTCAACGCGAAGCATTTGTCGGCGCGGGCATCGGCGGCGCTGGCCAGGACGGAACCCAGCACGATTGGCGGACGCGCTTCGTCCAGCGCCGGGCGTCAACAGGCGAAGCAATTAGCAGATGCCGCAATCGCGTTGTCGCCCGATTCACCGGACGCGCACGACGTGTTGGGCGACCTCTTCCTGGATGAGCTCGAGCCCGAGGCGGCGGAAGCCGAGTTTCGGAAAGCGCGGCTCGTCGATGCAGAGTCCAGCTCGGGACGAACCAAGCTTGCAGAGGCCCTGCGGCTCCAGGGAAAGTTCGACGAGGCGATCGCCGAGCTGCGTTCGGCGCTTCGCATCGATCCCAAGTCGGCGCGGGCGCACAGCGGGCTGGCGTTGGCGTTACGCGGTCAGGACAAAGTCGCAGAGTCGATAGCCGAATACCGCGAGGCGATTCGTCTCGACCCCGATTTGATCGACGCGCACAACGGTCTGGCGGTCGTGCTCGCAACCCAGGGGAAACTGGAAGAGGCGGTCTCCGAGTTCCGCGAGATCGTCCGCATCGACCCGGATTCGGTAATCGGGTACTACAATCTCGCCTACGCGCTGGCGGACCTGGATCGCGACGTGGAGTCGGCGGCTGCGCTCCGCGAAGTCATCCGCATCAATCCGAATCACTACAACGCCCGCTACAACCTTGGTGAGTTGTTCCGCCTTGATGCCAAGTACGACGAATCGGTGAAGCAGTTCCGAGAATATCTACGACTCGCGCCCGACACGCCGCAGAATCGGCGCAACATCGAGCGCGCCAAGGGCTTCGTTGAAAAATTCAGCGAGCCTTAGCGTCGAAGGCGGTCTTCCGCCTTCGCCAAGGCCACGGCGGACCACCATAGCTCAAGGAGCGAAGGTGGTTAGACGCGCCTAGCGCACGACTTCGCATTCCCCGTAGTACTGCTCGGGGCTCGAGGTCGCTTCAGGCAGCGGCACCGAGAAATACTCGTGCCGCGAGTGGACGGCCTTGAACTTGCCGCCGGTCGCGCCCGCTTCGAACACCGTCGTCGTGTAGAGCGGACCGGTCCGGAATGCCTGCATGAAATGCAGGTATCCTTCGGCGAATCGCACGGTGACATCGGAGCCGACCGATCCATTCCGCAGCTGGGCGATGCCGGTATCGGTGTCGATGTCCTCGAATCGTAGGATCAGCGATGCCGGCTTCACCGTCGCGTCCGGCGACCCGTCCTTGTTCCACGTGCTGGTAGAACTCCGCGGGAACGTGCAGCGGATACTCTTGGCGCTGGCGAGCCGCGCTTGCGCGGCGCCATCGACGCAAGTCAAGACGATCGCAAGTACTGTCACGAACCGGACAGGGCAGCCCTTCGCCAACATCAAACGCTCTCGTTGCATTCTTGTGAGGGGTCTGACCCCTTCACCGTTCGTCACTCTCGTGAATACCGTTGATGACAGGCGTCGCACGACGCGTTGAGCGTCTCGCCCGATGCGAGCACGCCCATCGGATCTTTCGCCTCGGTGGCCTTGAGCACTTGCATACCGGCGTCGGCCAGCGCCTTTGACATCTTGGTCCAATCCTGCTGATCGATGGCTCGGTTTCCGATCACGAGCAGGTTGGCGGATTCGACCAGCGCCGCGGCGCTCGCGCCGAGCGCCGCCCACTCGGCATCGGTGCTTGGCGCCTTTTCGTGGATGCCGGTCGCGTCGACGATGGTGCCGACAGCCTCAAACACGACGGTGGCAGACGGCGCGACGATCCCATCCATGATCTGCTTGACGCTCGCGACGGGCGCGGCGGCCGGGGCCGCTGCCTCCGCCGGCGCCGCCGCCTGCGCGGTCCGCGCACCGGCGATGATGAATCCGATGCCGCTGATGAACAGCGCAACGCTCACGAGAAAAAGCCAGTTGACCATTCGCATGTGTCGTTCGTCTCCCGCGGAGTCTCCCTACTTTGTCACGACTCGACCATATCGCAGATACATCGTGGGCACTACCACCATATTCAATAGGGTCGATGTCATCAACCCGCACAGGATCACGATCGCCATTGGCGTCTGAATCTCACTGCCCGACTTGCCGCCACCCAGCGCGAGCGGGATCAATGCCAGGCCGGCGGCCAGGGCCGTCATCAAGATCGGAATCAGCCGCTCGCGTGCGCCCCGTTCGACCGCTTCGCGGAAATCGATCACGCCTTCTTCTTCGATCAAATGATGGATGTGCGAGATCAGCATGATGCCGTTACGTGTCGCGATCCCGAACAGCGTGATGAAGCCGATCATCGACGCGACACTCAGCACGCCACCGGCGAGAAAGACGCCGGCGACACCACCGATCAAAGCCAGCGGCAGGTTCAACATGATGAGCGCTGCATCACTCGGCCGCCCGAACGCCAGAACCAGCAGCATGAACAAGCCCGCGACGACACCGATTCCAAGGACCATCAGCCGTCGTGATGCGCTCTGTTCGCTTTCGAACTGGCCTCCGTACTCAACGCGGTAACCGGATGGCATTGGTACCTGCTGCGCCACGGCCGATCGCATGCCGTCGACCACGCTACCAAGATCACGCCCTGCGACGTTCGCAGAAATAACGATCCGACGCTGGACGTTCTCGCGAAGAATCATGTTCGGCCCCAGCTCGCGTCGCACATCGGCGAGCAATCGAATCGGCAATGGACCCCCGTTGGGTGTGTCTACAGGCAGGTCAGCCAGTCGATCGAAGTCGGCTTGTGAAGTCGGATCGAACTTCACGACGAGGTCGAACGCGACTCCACGGTCGAAGATGCGGCCCACGGCGGTTCCGGCGAAGCTCGTTTCCACGGTCTCGGCGACGTCGTTCGCGCGAAGTCCATATCGAGCGATCGCCGGTCGATTCAGCACGAATCGCACGAACGGAACATCCATCTGCTGCTCGAGCGACACGTCAACGGCACCCGGCACGCTGACCATCACGTCGCGGACGTGTTCCCCCAGCCGGCGAAGAGTTGGAAGGTCGTCCCCAAAGATCTTCACGGCGATGTTCGCGCGCGTCCCTGAAAGCATGTGATCAATCCGATGCGAGATCGGCTGGCCGATGGTGACGTTTGTGCCCGGCAATGTCGAGAATCCACGACGCAGGTCCGCCAGCAATTCGGCGCGCGACCGCCCCGTCTCGCGCAGGCCCACGTCGATCTCTGCCGCCTCAACACCCTGCACGTGCTCGTCGTATTCGGCACGACCGGTGCGTCGCGCGGTCGCGACCACCTCGGGTTGCGCGAGCAGGATCTGCTCGACGCGGCGTCCGATTTCGTCCGACTTGGGCAACGAGGTACCGGGCAGGGTATTCGCCTGTACTGTCAGCGTGCCCTCGTTGAATTCGGGCAGGAACGCCGAACCCATTCGAGTGATTGCAACAACCGCTACGACAAACAACAAGGCGGACGCTGCGATCACGATCCCCGGATGGTCGAGCGCGCGCGGCAAATCTTTGGCGTAACGATTTTTGAGAACACGTGCCAGCCACCCGTCATGGCCGCGGAGAATCGATTTCGCACTCGGCAGAAACGCGAAGCTCAGGGCCGGTGTGACCACGATCGCAACACCCAGGGACGCCAAGAGGGCCACGATGTAGGCAACCGCCAGGGGCGACATGAGACGGCCCTCTACGCCCGTGAGCCCGAAGATTGGCAGAAACACCAGGACGATGATGATGGTGGCAAAGACGATGGACGTGCGGATTTCAAGCGTGGCATCGCGCACGACGTCTGCGGCCGGCCGTTGATCGGATTCCGGCTTGCCGGCATTCTCGCGCAGGCGGCGGACCACATTTTCGACGTCGATGATGGCATCGTCGACGAGGGCGCCGATCGCAATGGCCATTCCTCCCAAGGTCATCGTGTTGATCGTCGCGTCGAAGACGCCGAGCACCAGCACTGCGGCGGCGAGCGACAGGGGGATCGCCGTGAGCGTAATAGTGGCGGCACGCAGATTGGCGAGAAAGAACACCACGATGAGGACGACCAGCAGTCCGCCGTCGCGGAGTGCAGCGATCACATTGTCGACAGCGACCTCGATGAAATCGGCCTGCCGGAAGATGCGTTTGTCGATCGTTATCCCGACCGGCAGTTCCTTTTGCAACGAGTCAAGCTCCCGATCGAGCCGCGCCGTCAATTCGACGGTATTCGCCCCGGGCTGCTTTAACACCCCGACGATGACAGCGGGCTTGCCGTTGCGCGACCCTTCGCCCCGTTTGAGCGCAGCGCCTTCACGCACGTCGGCGACGTTGCGTATGAGCACCGATCGATCGCCGCGAAGCGCCACGACGCTGTCGGCGATTTCCTCGGAACTCCGAGCACGGCCAATCGTTTGAAGCACGTACTCCTGCGGACCTTCCATGTAGATGCCGGCGGAGGTGTTCTGACTGGCACCGCGCACCGAATCCAGCAGTTCGTTAACGGTAATGTTGTTTGCGCGTAATTGATCGGGATGGGCGATCACCTGGAATTGCCGCTCAGCACCGCCGATCGGCGTGACTTGGGACACGCCCGATACCGCAAGAAGTCGACGACGAACCAGTGTGTCCGCCACTGTGCGAAGCGTGAGCGGATCGTCTTTCTCGGATGAGATCGCGAAGAACAGGATTTCACCCATGATCGACGAAATCGGAGCAAGAATCGGCCGCTCGGCCTGCGGCGGAAGGCTCCCACTCACGAGGGTGAGCTTCTCCGCAACGACCTGACGAGCGAGAAAGATGTCGGTGCCCCAGTCGAACTCGACCCAGACCACCGCGATCCCGACGGCAGTGGCGGAACGGACACGCCTGACACCTGAGGCCCCATTGATGGCCGCCTCGATGGGGAACGTCACCAGCGTCTCCATCTCGTCGGGCGCCATGCCCCGTCCCTCGGTCAGGATGGTGACGGTCGGAGCGGTCAAGTCCGGGAAGACATCAACCGGCATGCTCCGCGCCGTCCACACGCCAGCCGCAGCGAGGAGAATTGCGAACGACAGGACCATCCAGTGATGGTCGATCGACCATCCGATCAATTTTTGCATTTCAACTCCCAACTCCCGATTCCAACCCCCAACCTTCAACGCCTACTTCCAACTTCGACCTTGGGCAGGGAAGTCCTTTGGGAGTTGGAAGTTGGGTTTTGGAAGTTGATGTGGAACCCGTCAATGCACATGTCCCTCTGCCGGCAGTCCCTTCGCTGCCGACGCCAGCTGCACCTCGTACGCGCCACGGATGACAACGCGCTCGCCGGGCATCACGCCGCCCTTGATTCCGACAACATCGCCATCACGCGAAGCAATCTCGATGTAGCGACGCGCGAACGCTTCGCCACCGACCTGCACGAACACGTAGGGCCGTCCGGCTTCCATGAGGACTGCCGCGCTCGGTACCACCGGAACGCGCTGGCGATCGCGGCCGTAGAGCACCGCGGTTCCCACTTGACCGATCAACAGCTGTTCACCAGGGTTGGCGATCTCCATCTGCAGTGGCAATGCGCGTGTGGTGGCATCGATCACGCCAGGATGATGAACGTGGTGCGGATCCAGTTCGAGCGGCTTCGGCAAGCCGGGTATCTCCAGCGCCACTGCCGTCGTCTGGCGGGCGACGGTCACGTCGGGAGCCGACACTTGCACCTCGAGCTCGAGTTGGTCGGTCCGGACCACCCTGAAGAGCGGCGCCCCTTCGTCGTACGATGCACCGAGCGTTGCGACAACTTCGGACAAGCGACCGCTGATCGGCGCTCGCAAAGCAAACGCGTTTCCCGCCGCGGCACCGCCGCCGGTACGCAGTGTTTCATCACGCTGTGCCAGGCGGGCTTCCGCCGCTCGGAGCTGGGCATCAGCCACTCCGGTCGCGCGCCGGGCGTCTTCGGCACGACGCGCGGGAACTGCACGGTCGGCCAGGAGCTGTTCCGCTCGAGCTTGCTCGATTCGTGCGGCCTCGACCGCTGCGCGCGCCGCAGCAACGTCGGCCTCCAGCGTGGCGCGGTCGGCCCCGGCCGAGAGACGAGGCTCGAGTCGCGCCAGGACCTGACCGGCCTTCACGCGATCACCGATAGATGGCAGAACGTCGGCCACCAGGCGCCCTGCAGCTGGCGCGGCCACCACGGCTTCGCCGCCAGGAAGCGGATGAATCGTCGCCGGCGCACGGACTGACGTTCGGACTTCGCCCTCCTGCACCAGTACCGTCGCGAAGGGATTCGTCCACTGTTGTTCCTTCAAATACGAAATGGCAGCCGGATCGTCTGAGGAGTGTTTTTCAGCGTCCGCGTTCGCCGAACCTTGATCCGCGAACACCGTCGTTGCGCCCAGGTCGTGGCGATCGTTCAACCCGGGCGCGTCCACGATCAGGGCCCATTGATAGCGGCCGGGTGGAGGGATAGTACCTTCGACGCGGAACGCGCCTGGCCTCAAGGGATCTGTTCCCGCCAGCGTCGTCGGGTTGCCGCCCGATTCGGGTGTCATCTCGATGTGTGGACGACCGGCATTCAGGGCGCTGAAGTCACCAAGCCGGGTCAGGTGAACGGCAAACCGAAGGGTCTGCCCCGCCACCAGCGGCGGATGCTCCATAAAGAGCTCGGTCTTGTCTGTCCAGCTCGTGACGTCGAGCGTCGGCGCTTCGGACTCCGCCTGCGCCGGTTGTTTATTGCATGCAGCCCCCAACATGCCGGCGACAATCAACGCGGCCAACGCTCTCCTCGAGGTGTTCGCTCTCATCACGGGATCTCCCATCCACTGACAAACTCCAGCTCGATTTCCGCCTCGCGAGCTGTGGCATCCAGTGCGGCCAGACGCAGACGAGCCGACGACGAGGTGCGGTATGCGTCGAGGAGTTCAAGAATTCCGCGCTCCCCGGCGTCGTAACTCACTTGCGCAATACGCTCCACTTCGTTCGTGGTCTTCAACGCAGACGCTCGGTACTGCTCCGCCGCGCGCCGACGGTCGAGTGCCGCCGTTCGGGCTGCGGCGATGTCGGACCGTAACGCGATCCGAAACGCCTCCAACCGTGCTGCCGCCTGGCTGGCGCGCGCCTGACCGATGGCACGTTCGGGTTGGCCATGGTCGAAGAGAGGCAGGACAGCCTGAATGCTGATCACACTGCCGATGTCGCCACCCGCGAGATTCGAAGACTTCGTGCCGGCCATCAACTCCGGTTCCGGAATTCGACGGCGATCCGCAGCCTCCAACAACAAACGCGCGGATTCGGCATCCTGCTGCAGTGCGAGCACCTCGCCACGGACGCGTTCCGCCTGACTCACAAGGACGTCAACGGGCGGAATGTCCCGTGGGCCGATCAGGCGCTCCTCGGCCACCAGGCTCGATGCATCTGTTCCGGCGGCGAAAAAGCCGGTGAGCCGCGCCTGAGCGCGATCCCGATCGCCGGCTGCAAGCACGCGATCGGCCTCGACATCCAGGACTTCCCGTTCGGCACGGAGCCGATCGAAGCCTGCGGCGTCACCGGCCGTCTCACGTCTCTCGAGAATCCGCGCCAGCTCCTGTAGTTGATCGCGCGAGCGCGTCAGCTCGCGCTCTCGGATCTGCGCGGCCACGAGACTTGCAAAGGCAAGGCGCAGATCAGCCCTGGTCCGCCGAAGTTCGTCATCGGCCCGACGGGCAGTGGCTTCGACCGACGCCGTAGCCGACTCCCGCTCGAGCGTGCGTCGCCCTGTGATTGGTAGTGGCTGCAGGACGGTCGTCAATACTTCCGACACGCCGGCGACCGCCTCGCGGTCTACGTTGAGGCGCGGGTTAGGCCAGCGGCCGACGTTCAAGACACCTGCGCGGGCAACGTCCACGGCCGACTGGATCGCTCTGGCGCGCGGACTGTCGGATGACAGGCGCGCGAGTGCGTCGGCCTCGGACAAAACAGTTTGGCCAGCGGTGGGCGTGCACATGCACATCGCCACGACCGCGAACCACGCCGAGCGTGTTCGCATACGACTCCTATGAACAGAAAGATAGCTAGTTGGCGGTTGTGAGACCGCTTTTAGAGGAGGGACGAGGCGGGTGGGCCGCGAAGGACGGAGGGAGCACGCGGCGGACCGTGTATCGGATGATCGACAAACGCCGTCGCGGTGAATCGCCGGACAGGTGGAGGTGCCAATATCAGCTGCGGCACCTCACCGGGAGGCAACGCGTATGAAACGTACCCATGCGGCAGCGCGAAAACCGGATCCATCGTCAGGATCACGCTGTCTTCGTCGTCGACTGTTGCCCCTGTATGGTCTGAGTGGATTTCGAGATGATGCGCTTCAGCGTGCGTATGGGCGAGGACCTGATGGTGGCCGTCCGACTCCACTGTATCGTGGACGTGCTGCACCGGCGTCAGCGGGACCGCGGCGACTACAAACGCAAGAACGGCTGACACCGCACGTGAGGACGGCACTTCCTCGCATCCTATGCGCAGCGGCGCACCTGCCGCAACTGAAGATTAGATGAATTGTCGTTCAGAGGGTGATTTTCCCAATTAACTTCAGTGCCGTCAGCGCTTTGGCCGGGCTTGGCCGCGGCGCCGGTGGAACCAGACAGTATGAATGTCTCGATAATCCCTGGTTGACCAGGTGGAAGCCGATCAGGACAGACTTGGATAGCGACGGGTGTGACTCAGGACAAAGAGCGATCCGCTATTGGCGCTCGATTGTACCAGCACGCATGACGATCATTCGATTCGCGAGTTCTGCCGCATCATCCGTGTCGTGGGTCACATACATCGTTGTCACCGCGAGGCGCCGCTGCAGCGCCGCCAACTCACGGCGCAACTCGACACGAAGCTCACGATCGAGACTTGAGAACGGTTCGTCGAGCAAGAGTAATCTCGGGGATCCGACAAGGGCCCTGGCAAGCGCGACCCGCTGCTGCTCACCACCGGACAGCTGGTGAGGATATCTAGTCGCGAGCGTCTCAATTCGGACCAACTTCAGCGTCTGGCGGATCTTGGAATGCCGTTCGTTTCGAGGGAGGCTCAACGATCCCAGCACAAATTCCAACTGCTGCTCGACAGTGAGATGCGGCCACAAAGCCAGATCCTGAAAGACGAACCCAATTCTCCGCTCGTTGGGAGCGAGAATATTCGCGTTTGCTCTCGATGCTTGAACACCCTCGAGCCAGATCTCGCCGCGATCTGGCTTTTCCAGCCCGGCGATGAGACGCAGTAGTGTGGTCTTCCCGCAGCCGCTTGGCCCAAGAACGGCGACGGCTTCACCGCTCATGAGGTCGAGTGATATCCCATCCACCGCCTGATGAGCACCCAAGCGCTTGCTCACGTTTCTGATTGAGAGCAGCGGCGTCACAGAGCCTTGCGCACCGACGCCATCACCGCCAGCACCAGAACACCCGTCAAGATCACTGCTGTCTGGAGCAGCGCAAACGCGGCAATGTTGGATGACGGGGCGTTCGCGATCATCGTGTAGATGCGAATCGGCAGGGTTGCATCACCAGGCGGTGCGACAAGAATGCTTACACCGAGTTCGCCGAAAGCCAGCACGAACACGATCACCCAGGTCGCGGCAAGACCCAGCCTCATCTGTGGCAGGACGATCCGCGCCATCGTACGTATCCAGCTCGCACCGCTGAGGGCGGCAGCTTCCTCGTGAGCGACCGGCACGTAGCGCGCGCTGGCCGAAAGCATTAAGGCTGCTACGGGGAGGAAGCGAGCGAGATATGCGAACAGGAACATGACATTCGTGCCGTAGACGTTTCCCAGAACGCCCGGCATGTTCCAGACGCCGATCAGACCGACACCGACGACCGTGCTGGGGATCGCAAACAACACGACGAAGACTGCATCCGTCAAGCCGCCGGTACGGCCCGCTCTGGAACGGGCATAGCCGAGCCACACAGCAACGCTCACCACCAGAGTGGCTCCGATCGCCGCGAGGATGAGGCTGTTTGCGATGGCGCCACCTGAGTCTCCGAGAATCGTCGCCACCGAACGGACGCCCGCTGCCTCGCGGATCAGGATGACTATCGGGAGTGCAACCGCGAACGCGATCACTGTCAGCGCGAGTACCCGACCTGCGCCGCGTGGATGCTCGAACCAGGCCGTACGGGGAGAGTGGGCGCGGCGTGTCGTCACCAGTCGATCACCCGCAAGTGTCGCAGCGATCGTTGCCACAGCCATGGACAGGATAAGCAGCGGCAGCGTCAGCGCGATGGCTCGCGGCACGTCGTACAGTGCGGCAAAAGCCGTGAAGACTTCCGTCGTGTAGACGCGAACCCGCAAGAGTCCGGGCACACCAAACTCCGAGACCGCGAGAACGAAGATGAGCAGCGCCGCGGCGAACACGCCTGGCGCGGCGAGTGGCAATGTAATGTGCCGCAATACACGACCCGGGGATGCCACCATCAGCGCGGCATCCTCCAGACGCCCATCTATACGCCGCAAAGACACCTCGGTCGCAAGCATCGACAGAGGATAGAAGACCACGCCGAGGACCAGGATCGCTGCCGGAACGCTGTAGGTCCAGCCAGTCGGGACGTCGCGACCGACTAACGTGGACAACAGGCCGCCGCTGTTTCCGAGATAAACCCATGCCAGGCCGAGCACGTACGGCGGTATGAGCACAGGTACGGCAAGTGCCACGCGGAGGGCGGTCTTCCGCCGCAACGAGACGCGAGCCAGCACGACACCGAGCGGAGCGCCGATTGTGGTTGCAAGAACGGCGGTCCCCACGCCGAGGACGGTCGTGGTGTAGAGCAATCGGCGCTGGCGCGCATCGATCTGCATCACGCCGAAGGCATCCTGCCAGCCTCGCAAGAGGTCCAGGAATAGGTGAGCAATCGGAAACACGCACGACATGACGAACACGGTGACGGCGATGCCGATCACCCATGAGCGCATTGAGGCAGGAGGCCACATCGGTGTGCGCGCGCCCGTGTTCGCGCTTCCTAAAGCCCGAGGATCGTGACCAGCCGGCCGGTCACATCTTCGACGCGACTCGCAGCCTTCGCGTAATCCAGTGTCATCAGTTGGAAGGTCGTGATTGAGGGGATATTCTTTGGCCCGGGCACGCCGGCATGCAGCGGGATCTGCACGGCCTCGGACTGCGCGAGTTGGCGTTCGACGTCCGGTGACAACAAATAGTCAATGAGCCGGCGCGCTTCGTCCGGATGCGGTGCTCCCGCAATCAACGAAACCATGTTCGGCATCACTGGCACACCTAAGCCCTTCCTGTCCGGCAAAACCATACCTATCGGCTGTCCGTCCTCGATCCCCACGTTCACGTCATCGGTGTCCGTCAGCCCGACGGACACTTCGCCACGCGCCACCAGGTCGCGCACGACCGAGTTGCCATCGACGACATGAACGTCGTTGGCCTTCAGCCGCCGGAAAAAGTCGTCCATCTTCTCGTCGCCCGCCATGGCATAGAGCGCGGCGACGTGGAAGGAGGTTGAGCCGAAACGTGGATCAGCGATCGCGACCCGCCCCCGCCACTTGGGGTCGGCAAGATCGAAAACGGACTCAGGCGCATCTTCTGCCTTGACGAGTTTTGTGTTGAACGCGATTACGCGGATGCGCGCCGAGAATCCTGTCCAATAACCCTCATTGTCAACGAGCACGGGAGGGATGCCATCGGCATTTGGCGACCGATAGGGCGCCAGCACACCTTTCGACTTGAGCACGAGCGTCCGAACTGGCTCGTTGGACCAGAACACGTCGGCTTGAGGGCGTGTCTTCTCGGCGAGTAGCCGATTGGCCAACCCGGTCGACTTCGTTTCCTCAGTGTCGTACACGACGCTCACGCGCACGCCGGACTGTTTCTCGTACCCGCGCATCACCGGTTCAGAGAAGGGCCGGTCGGCTGACACATATGCGGTCACTTCGCGGGCGGGTTGATCGCCACCGCGGCACGCGCACGTCGCGACGACCATCACGCAGCAAAGCGGGATCACGCGAAACTGCACGGCAAAGACCTCGTTCTTACTTGCTCGCGTGCGTGAAGTCATCGAACAGCGTCACACTGTCGGCCTTCGTCCAGACGCCTACCTTTCCAGCGTCCTTGAAGGTCTCGTCGTCCCACTCGAGTGCTTTCTGGCCATTCAGCAGGACGGTGAAATGGTTGGCCTGAAAATCCACGCGGAGCGTATGCCACTGATTCGACGCCACCTTCATGCTGGCGCGCTTCTTCTCCGTCCGACGCCCGTTGATCGTGTGGTAGATGGTGACGTTGTTTTCAAGGGCATTCGCGCGCGCGATGTAATAGTTGTTCGCGTCCTTCGCGCGCCAGACGACGCCTCCGGCTTGGTCCTCTCTCCCCGACAACGCTTTGAACTTGACTTCGACGAATCCGTCTTTGAGGCTCGTGTCGTCCTTTAAGCACACGGGATAGGTAGCCTGTCCCGACTGCTTGAGTACATTGGGCTTGCTCGGTGCGGTCTCGTCGGCGACGACCGCCCAGATGGCGTGCCCGGTTCCGGTCTGCGTCGCCGTCCAGCCGACCGGTGGCTTGCCGACGTCACCTGTGTCGAAGTTGACAGTCTCACCTGCGCCGGCGGCGAGGAGAGCGCTGACCAAAATCGCTGGGATCTTCATTTCAGACTCCATTTCTTCGTTCACGATGGGACCGCCAGCGGAATGACTACGCGGAACACCGATCCGCGGTCGGTGCTATCGACGGAGATGTGACCGCCATGCGTTTCGACGGCCCACCTCGCAATCGCCAGTCCCAAACCTGTGCCTCCTAGTTCGCGCGACCGTCCTTCGTCAATGCGGTAGAACCGATCGAAGATTCGCTCGCGGTGCTCGACCGGGATGCCTGGCCCCTGGTCGGTGACTGATACCGCCCCCCGATCGCCGTCTCGGTGTACGCGCACGTCGATCGTCGAACCGTTGGGGCTGTATTTGATGGCGTTGTCAATGACGTTCGTGATCGCGTCTCGCAGCACCAGTCGATCGGCAAGAACGCGAACATGGTCAGCCGCGTCCACCGTCAGCTGTTGCTGACGCTCCTCCGCGAGGATGCCGAGCGAGGCGACCACATCACGTGCGAGTTGCCCGAGATCGACCGCTTCACGCGACAATCGCACGGTGCCCGCATCTCCGCGCGACAGCTGCAGCAGCGAATCAACCAGGCGTGTCAGCTGATCGACCTCCTCGAGCATGCTGCCCATGGCGTCCTTGTACTCGGCGGCCGTGCGCGTTTCGCGAAGGTTCATCTCTCCGATGCCGCGTATTACCGATAACGGAGTTCTCAGCTCGTGCGACGCGTCGGCGGTGAAGCGCCGGAGCTGCTCGAACGACAACTCGAGGCGAGCGAGCGTGTCGTTGATGACGGCCGCAAGTCGCCCGATTTCGTCCCGCTCATTCGGGACCGACAGGCGCTCGTGTAGGCGCTCCGCGGTAATGCGTCGCGCTTCGGCACCAAGATGGTCGATCGGTGCCAAGGCGCGGCGCGCGAGCACATACCCGCCCACGCCAGCGAGCGCGACGATCGGCGGAAGTCCCAGGACGAGCACGACAAGAACCTCGCCAAGCTCCTGCTCGACCCGGACTTCAGGGGACGTAGCTCCACGTTCGCCACCCGCATCGACGCGCAGCTCGTCCTCGAGCTGTTCTCGGAACTCGTGGCGCACGGCCAGGAAGACTGCGGCCGCATAGACGACGAGCATCAGTGCAAGTACCGCCGTGTACCAGGCAGTGAGTCGAACGCCGATCGAGGCACCAGACCACCAGGTGTTCATGGCTCGCCTTCTTGCAACACGAAACCAACCCCGCGAACCGTGTGAATGAGCCGCACGACCCCTTCTGCATCCACCTTCTTGCGAAGGCGCGTCATCTGCACGTCGATGACGTTGTCGAGGGGTGTGGCCCGGCGCGGTTCCTTCCACACATCTCGAGCGAGCATCTCTCGGGATACGTGATGGCCCTGGTGCCGCAGGAGATATTCGAGCAAGTCGAACTCGCGACCAGTCAGCTCGAGTAGACGATCGCCGCGGACCACTCGGCGGGCCACAAGGTCCAGCTCCAAATCCGCAGCCTTCAGACGCAGCACGTCCGACGGCCGACCTCGCCGCAGAAGCGCACGAATCCGGGCGAGCAGCTCGGGCAGCGCGAATGGCTTCACCAGGTAGTCGTCGGCTCCCAGATCCAGCCCGCGGACTCGGTCGTCTATGCCGTCTCGCGCCGTCAGGATCAAAACGGGCGTCTCGATGTGCCGTTGCCGCAGCGTTTGCAGGATCTCGAGACCGCTGCGTCCCGGCAACATCAAATCAAGGACGACGAGGTCGAAGAGCTCGGCGTTCGCACGATAGAATCCATCCTCGCCCGTCGCCGCAACGACGACGTCGTAATGCTCAGCCTCCAGAGCTGAAGACAGCACCTGCGCCAATTTCCGCTCGTCTTCGACGACCAACACCCGCACCACTCGATGTTACTGGCCGACGCCGCCCTCGATCCTGACTTTTGTGTCAGGTATGTCTGGAGTCCCGGACCTCTGGAATGGCATCGAGAGCAGGGCGGGAAAGGACGCCACTGCACGGCGATCCACATCGTTCAGTCCGTAGACAACGGACGCGGCGCCTTCGACGGGCGTGTAGGTGCCGAGCAGGCGATCGTACAGCGTCAGGACGTTCGCATAGTTCGAATTCGCCTCGGCGACCACTCGCGAATGATGGATTTTGTGGACGTTCGGAGTTACCCAAACCAGGGATAAGACGCGATCGATCAACGCGGGCAGATGAATGTTCGCGTGCTCGATAACCCCATTTGTCGCTTGAAGCAGGCGCTGGATCACGACCGCTTGAGCCGGAATGCCGAAGATCCA
>Ga0075428_100002378_pt1 | contig 20422 bp, 18 predicted proteins | sample RhiMetdeltSRZDD2_FD_75291 | JGI IMG/M metagenome (GOLD analysis project Ga0075428, IMG submission 75291) | Populus rhizosphere microbial communities from Tennessee, USA - Rhizosphere MetaG P. deltoides SRZDD2 | ecosystem: Host-associated > Plants > Roots > Rhizosphere > Soil | place: USA... | reverse complement strand
GCGACTCCGCTGTCGGGCGCGTTCTGGGGCGCGTTCGTGACGCTGATCGTGCAATCGTCGAGCGCCACGACGATGACGACGATCGGCCTCGTGAGCGCGGGCTTGCTCACCTTTGCGCAGGGCCTCGGGCTCGTATTCGGCGCCAACGTCGGCACGACGGGGACGGGCTGGCTCATTGCGCTGATCGGAGTTCGCGTCTCGCTGACGGCCGCGGCACTCCCGCTGATCTTCGGCGGCGCGTTGCTGATGCTGTTGGGCCGTGGGCGGCTGGCCGCGGCAGGCGCCGCGCTCGCAGGCTTCGCGCTCGTGCTGTTCGGCTTGACGACGCTGCAGCAGGGAATGAGCGGTGTGGCCGAGTTGCTGCATCCGGCCGATCTGCCCGCGATTCTCGGCCCGGACGTCAGCTGGTGGTCGAGCGTCTTGGGCGTGCTGCTGCTGGTCGTGCTTGGACTGGCGATGACAGCGGTGATGCAATCGTCGACGGCCGCGATCGCGGTCACGCTGTCGGCGCACTTCGCGGGAGCGGTCGGGCTCGACCAGGCCTGCGCACTCGTCATCGGGCAGAACATCGGCACGGCCACGAGCTCCGCTCTCGCGGCCATCGGCGCGAGCAGCACCGCGAAGCGGTTGGCTCTCGCCTACATCCTGTTCAAGCTGATCGCAGCGTTGATCGCGCTCGCGTTGTTTCCGGTCACGATGCCGCTGCTCGCGCACGCTTCCGCGAGCATCGACGGCGTGACGCTGTTGGCCGCCTATCACACCGCCTACAACGTCGTCGGCGTGGCCGTGCTGCTGCCGCTGATCGACAGGTTCACGCGCTTCGTCGAGCGAATTCTGCCCGAGCGGCGCTCGCCGCTGACGCGTTGCCTCGATCCCGCCGCGCTCGTGACGCCGCTCGCGGCTGAAGAAGCCGTGCGGCGGACCGTCGCGCGCGCGCTCGGGAGGATGTGCGGAGCCATCGGCGAAGCGTTGGCCGTCAGGAACAAGGCTGCTTCGATCGCGGACGCAGGCGACGCGTTGCGGCAGGCGAGGGAGTTCATCTCCGAGGTATGCGGCCCACCGACTTCCGAGGAGGAGCAAGCCCGCCTCACGCGCACGCTGCATGCGCTCGATGACGCGACTCGTCTCGCCGAGGTCGCGGGCGAGAATCGCGAGTGGCGCGCGGCATGCAGTGCCGCCGAAGACGTGCGCGCCGCGGAGCTGTGCACGGACGTGATGCGAAACGTGGTTGTCGTCGCCGATGAAGTAGGCGCGCTACCCGGCGACTCTGAGCTCGATGGAGATGATGAAGCCGCCGCAGCGAGCGAGTCGCTCGAGACAACAGTGGCGCAACTCGAGCACTGCGCGAGCGAGCTTCGCGATCTCCAGGCCGTTCACCGCAGGATCACGCTTGGCTCCGTCGCCGATGGCGCCGTGAGCGCCGACGAGGCAATGACTCGCGTCGACACGGTGCGGCGCCTCGATGTTCTGGCGCATCACGCGTGGCAGTCGGCTGCGCATCTCGTCGAGAGCAGAGCAGCGCCGCACGGATGATTGAGCGCTCGCGATGAACATAACGCGGCCGAGCGCACGCGACGTTGCAAAGTTTGAAATCGTCGATCGCGGTCTCTCCGTTTTCGGACGATCCGCTGCGCGACGCTCGTGAGCATCCGTCGGCTGCACCGCTGCGGGCGTGCTTCTTGCATTCGATAAGAGGTGCCGGTGTTACGGTTTCGGTTCGCGCCCACCCGCTAAACGCGTCCTCGGCGAACCGAAACCGTAACACCGGCACCTTTCCACGAAGGTTCGAGTGCGCACGGACGCGCCGATAGGGAGGAACGTCCATGTTCAGCATGCGTTTCTTGAGCACGTCTCAGTCCCGCGGGGTGGCGTGCGTCAAGCTTCCGGCAGCCGTCGCGTTTCCGACCGACGGCCGCCTGCTGCAGAGGATCGAGGAGTCGCGGCGCGCATTGCCCGCGAACAGCATGAAGCCGCTGTTGAAGAGGCGTGAGCGCGGCGGCGTCAGCGTTTCGGCGGCACGATCGTGAAGAGGCCGGCTTCGACCTCGCTGCGATCGTTGGCGTAGTCGTCGTTGAGGAGGCGGTCCGTGCCTTCGGCTCTCACGTAAGTGAGATTGAGCACCCACGGCTTGGCGAGAGTCACCGGGTCCTCGATCGTCATGACCGAGTCGATGCGATCCGGGCCGTTCTTGCGCAAACGTTCGATGTAGTGCGCCTGCTCGGACAGCGGCGGCGCCGAGAAGAAGTAGAGCGGGGGATTCCGAACCGACACGGTGTCGACGACGAGCGTGTCGCCGTCCCATCGGCCGACGGAGTCTCCCCAAGTAGTCGGCCAGCGCTCGTCGTCCGCCGGATGGGCGCGGCCGTCCGTGTAGATGTGCCGCACGTCGCGGTAGATGTTGATGACCAGCGTCTTGTGCGGCGTCACGAGAATCTCGAACGGCGCGGCGCCATCCATCATCATCGGAAAGCCCCAGCCGTTGGCCTTGCGGTCGCTGCCGCTCCTCATCATGGCCTCGAACCGCTTGCGACCTTCCTCGTTCCACGGTGCTTGAGGGTCGAGAAGCTTGTACCACCTGGATCCCGGCGGCGGAAAACCCGAGATGTCGGGCGTCAGCCCATCCGCGATCCAAACGCCTTGCCACGCTCCCGAGTCTTGCGCGGAAACGGAGCTCCAAACGCCGGCGTTGAGCACCACCACCGACGAGACCAGCGCGAAGCGCGCCATGCTAAGTCGCAGGCTCATGGACGACGCCCCAGCGTTTTGCCGTCGGCCGTCACGGCTTCGATGACCAACCCGCCGCGTGTGCCGTTGCGCAGAGGATCGACCTTGACGGTCAGCGTGTCGCCCGGCTTCACCGTCGAAGGCCGCCAACCCAAGTTGTAGAGATACGCGTTCGCGCCCATCTCGAGGCTCCACTCCTGTTCCGTTCCGTCCGCGCCTTTCACGACGAGCTGAATGTAGCTGTGCGGATTGCTCCACTGAAACTCTCTGACGGTTCCGGTCAGCGTCATCTGCTTGCTGCCGTCGAACATGCTCGGCGAGTGGTGGGCGAGCGCAGCGAAGGGTACGAATAGCAGGCCGCTGGCGCGTGCGAGCCGTGTTCTATTTGTCGTCATGGCACCCCCGTGCCGTGAATCGTCGCGTTCAAAACTCGCCGAGCAACTAGCGTGCCATGGCACATCGGTGCCGGCGTGCCTTGAATTCCAAGCGTTTCCGACACGCGCTTCAAGCGCGTGCGCAGCGTGCGTCCCGCTTTCGTCCGCGCGGGTTTCGATTTCGGGACCGAGCGCGCCGAGGCTAACGGAACAACGCGAGATCGACCGCTTCGCCCATCGCTTTGTAGCCCGCGTCGCCGGGATGCAGGTGATCGCCCGAATCGGCGAACGCCGCGAACTTGCCCGGACTATTCGGATCGCGTGTGACCTTGTCGAAGTCGATGACGCCGTCGTATTCGCCGCTCGTGCGAATCCACTCGTTCAACGCTTGGCGTTTCGCTTCGCCTTCTGGCGAGTAGTAAGCGGCGCCTTCGTACGGCGTCAGCGTCGCGCCGTAGATCTTGAGGCCGCGCGCATGAGCGCGCGCGATGAGCTGGCGATGCCCGGCGATCAGGTCGTCGGCGCTCGGCTTCGGATTCGCGCGCGCAATGCCGATGTCGTTGATCCCCTCCATGACGATTACGTGCGTGACGCCCGTCTGCATGAGCACGTCCTTGTCGAAACGTGCGAGCGCGCTGAAGCCCGCGCCGTCGCCGAGCACCTGGTTACCGCTGATACCCAAGTTCAGCACTGCGGCCTTCGTTCCGCGCTGCTCCGCGAGTCGGCGCGCGAGCGTGTCGGGCCAGCGCGCGTTCATGTTGGCCGTCGAGCGAGCGCCGTCCGTGATCGAGTCGCCGAACGCGACGATGACGCGAGTGTCGGGCGCGGCTGCGACTTCGACGCGCGCCAGCGCGATCCACGAGCCGGTCTCTCGATAAACGGGCAGATCCGCTGCGCCGACACGGTTACCGGTAGAGGAGAGATAGCTCGTCTGCGACGCGCCGTTGTGCGTCGTCACGGGTGAGGGTCCGACGCCCACGTCGCCCGGCAAATACAGATCGACGGCGAGGTCGGATAGCGCCGCGACGGTCATCGTGACGGGATCGCTGACGAGCACCGCGCCCGGCAAGATCGAAGCCGAGGTGCGCCCGCTGAACGTCAACGGCCGCACGGCGGCGGGCTGAACCTTCGCGCCCTCGCTCCGCGGCGCGATCGCGGCAGCGCCGACTTCGAGCGGCGCGGTGCCGAACACGTTGCTGAAGACGACGCGAACGCGCTCGCCGCCGAGGGTCGTATGCACGATCTGCCGCAGCGTCTGGTTGCTCACCGTCAACGGCGGCGGCCCCGGTGGGGGACCGCCCGGCCGTGGCCCGGCCCCGGCTGCCGGCGGAGAGGCCGGCGCCGATGCCGCGGGGGCCGCTGGCGCGACGGGCGCCGTCGCAGGAGCCGTGGCCGCTGGCGCGGCCGGCGCGGCAGGCGGCGCTGGCCGCACGACGAGCGCCGTGGCCCACGTGCCGACCCAGCGTTCGGGCGCATTCCGTTGGCCGAGCGCGGGCAGCGCAACGGCCAGCGCAACGGCGCCAGCGAACAACGCTCGACGGATCTCTCGCTCAACGCGCTTAGACATGGGCCCCCCGGCTTACAGCGCTGCGGATACGCAGCGGTGAGCGATTGAAGCCCCGCCTGGCCGGCGTGTCAATTCACGCGGCGAGCAACCGGCGCGCCCGCGCCGGCCGAGATCAGCTGTCGAGGATCGTCTGGAATCCGCCGTAGATCAGCCGCTTGCCGTCGAAGGGCATGCCCGCGTCCTTGATGCGCGGGTCTTCCATCGCTTTCTTCATGCCGGTGTCGCGCACCTGGCGCGAGGGCCAAGAGACCCACGAGAACACGACGGTCTCGCCGGGCTCGAGCTTCACGGCCTGAGGAAACGACGTCGTCTTGCCGGTTGGGACGTCGTCGCCCCACGCTTCAACGTAGTGAGTGGCGCCGCATTCCTTGAACACTTCGGCGAAGGCTTCGGCGTGCTGAAGGTACTTATCGCGGTTGGCGGTCGGGACGGCGGCGACAAAACCATCGATGTAATCCATGTCGGTTACTCCTCCATGCGCAGTTATCGACTCGAAGCCGCGGAGGCGCGGTTCACGCTCCGCGTAGGGGTGGGAGTCCGAGAAAGCGTCGCAGTTCCCCGAAAAAGGGGACGGACTTATTTTCCCCGGAAAATAAGTCCGTCCCCTTTTCCTCGCGAAAAGGGTTGCAGTTCCCCTGAGGGGAAAACTACTTCGCGCGGCGCGCCGCGGCGACGAACTCGCTGAAGCCCGCGAGGTACTTCTTGAGTTGCTCGCGGATGCGCTCGTCGACGAGGTTGCCTTCGGCGTCGAACACGCCATCGGCGCGTGAGACCTGCAGCCGACCGCCGAAATACGCGGCGGTGCCTAGCGTTTTCAGCACCGGCAGCCACGCAGTCTGCGAGAGCAGCGTCCCGAATCCACCCGGCGATGCGCCGATGACGCCGACGGGTCGCTGCGCGAACACGCGCGGAATGTCCGCGGGTGGCCGACTCAGCCAGTCGATGGCGTTCTTGAACACGCCGGGCAGCGAGTTGTTGTACTCGGGAGTCACGAGCAGCAAGCCATCCGATGCGACGACACGCTCCTTGAGCTTGACGACCGTGTCCGGCAAACCCTGCGTCGACTCGACGTCGCCGTCGTAGAGCGGAATGCCTTTGATCGTGCCGATCTCGAGCGTGACGTCCTTCGGCATCGAGGCCGCGGCGGCGCGCAGCAGTGAACTGTTGAACGAGCCTTTTCGCAGGCTTCCCGAGAGACCGAGAATTGTCGTCATGATTGCACCTTGCGAGTCGTTCGTTCTCGAGCGCGCGTTGCTATCAGCAATCGCCGAGATCGTCGTGAATCGGCCGCCAGCCACCCGACGGCGCGACGAGCGCGTCGGCGGCCGCGGGGCCGCGCGAGCCGGGCTCGTACGTCTCGGGCGTCTTGCGCGCGCCCGAGGTGAGCAACGGATCGATGATGCGCCACGCCTCGAGCACGCCGTCTTCGCGCGCGAACAGCGCGCGATCGCCGACGAGGGCGGCGCCGATGAGCCTCTCGTACGCGCCGACTTCTTCGTGGCCCGTGTCGCACACGACGAGCTCGACTTCGCGGCCGCGCATCTCGGGACCGGGGCGCTTCGCGTTCGCGCCTAGTGCGATCGCGACGCGCGTGGGGCCGAGCCGGAAGCGCAGGTAGTTGGGAGCGTCGTAGCCGGGAAAGACATCGTGCGGCGGGCGCTTCAACGTGGCGACGACCTCGGTGACCGTCGCGTCGAGGAGCTTGCCGGAGCGCAGATAGAAGGGCACGCCGGCCCAGCGCCAGGAGTCGATGTCGAGGCGCAGCGCGGCGTAGGTCTCGACGGCCGAGCGCGCTGCGACGCCGGGCTCGTCGCGATAGCCGCGATACTGGCCGCGCACGACGTCGTCCGGTTCCGCCGTCCGGATCGCCTTGAACACCTTGACCTTCTCGTCGCGCAGCGAGTCGGCGTCGGCCGCGACCGGCGGCTCCATGGCGAGATGCGCGACGATTTGCAGCATGTGGTTCTGCACGACGTCGCGGATCGCGCCGACCTCCTCGTAGAACTTGCCGCGGCTGCCGACGCCGAAGCTCTCGGCCATCGTGATCTGCACGTTGTCGACGTAGTTGCGGTTCCAGATCGGCTCGAGGAACGAGTTCGCAAAGCGGAAAAAGAGAAGGTTCTGCACCGACTCCTTGCCGAGGTAATGATCGATGCGATAAACCGAGCGTTCGGCGAAGCTGCGATGCAGCGCTTCGTTGAGCTCTTGCGCCGAAGCGAGGTCGCGCCCGAACGGTTTCTCGACGACGACGCTCGCGCCGTCGGCGGAGCCGGACTCGCGCAGCTGGTCGGAGACGGTTGCGAACAGGCTCGGCGGCAGCGCCAGGTAGTGCAGGGGATGCTTGGCTCCGCCGAGCGCGTCGCGCAACGCGGCGAAGGTTTTACCGTCGCGGTAATCGCCGTCGACATAGCGCACGAGCTTCGTGAGATGCGCGTAGGCCTCGGCGTCGAGGCCGTCCTCGCTGCCTTCGAGGCTGTCGCGGATTCGCTCGCGCAGCCCTTCGACTCCCGAGCCTCCGCGCGCGACGCCGATCACCGGGGCGTCGAGCGTTCCGTGCTTCACGAGACCCTGCAGCGCGGGAAAAATCTTCTTGTGCGCGAGGTCGCCGGTGACACCGAAGACCACGAGCGCATCCGCTTTCTCGGTCGCCACGTTGCCCTCTACTTTTTCGGCGCGGCCGGGCGCTCGACGTGGCCGCCGAACTCGCGGCGCATGGCCGAAAGAAGCTTGTTCGCGAAGTCGTCGTGGTTGCGCGAGCTGAAACGCGCGAACAGCGCCGTCGCGAGCACCGGAACCGGCACGCCCGCGTCGACGGCGGCATTGATCGTCCAACGGCCTTCGCCGGAATCGGCGACTTCGCCGACGAAATCGTCTAAGCGCGGGTTGCGCGCGAGCGCCGCGCTCGTGAGATCGAGCAGCCACGAACGAACGACGCTGCCGTGGCGCCACAGCTCCGCGATCGCGGCGAGATCGAAGTCGTAAGCGAGGTGCTGACCGCGCTCGCCGAGCGGCGCGGTTTCGGCGTCGGCGTGCGCCGCGCGCGTGCCGGCGTTTGCCTCGCTGAGTAGGTTGAAGCCTTCGGCATACGCGGCCATCAGGCCGTACTCGATGCCGTTGTGCACCATCTTTACGAAATGACCGGCACCGGCCGGACCGCAGTGCAAGTAGCCCTGAGGTGCGGTTCCGCCGCTTCGTTGCTCTTTGGCGCCGCCGGGCGCCAGCGACGCGAACAGCGGTGTGAGGCGTGTTGCTGCGTCGGTGTCGCCGCCGATCATGAGGCAGTAACCCTCTTCGCGGCCGAAGATGCCGCCGCTGACTCCCACGTCGAGATAGTGCAGGCCGCGCCCACGAAGCGCGGCCGCGCGGCGGACGTCGTCGACGAAGTGCGAGTTGCCGCCGTCGATGACCGTGTCTCCGCTCGAAAGAAGCGGCGCGAGCGCGTCGACGACGCCGTCGACGGCAGCCGCGGGGATCATGATCCAGACGATGCGCGGCGGCGCGAGTGCGGCCACGAGCTCGTCGAGCGAGGTCGCGGCCTGAAAACCGTTGCCGCGCAGTGCTGCCGTGTCGGTGGGATTGCTCGAGTAGCCCACGCACTCGTGGCCGGCCTCGAGCCAGCGGCGCGCCATGTTCGCACCCATCCTGCCAAGTCCAACGAGGCCGAGTCGCACGGGGTGCTCCGTTCCAGGTGACCGAGGCACTATGCCATATCACCGCTATGCAAGAGTTGCGCCCTTGCAAGAGGTGCCGGTGTTACGGTTTCGGTTCGCACCGAGCCACTAACCGCGGCCTCGGCATTTACGCGATCCGAAACCGTAACACCGGCACCATCCCGCTAGGCAAGCGTTGCGTCGTCCTGTAGATAGTGGATGAGAGACCGGAGGGGGATTCCATGCGCTCATTCGCGCGCGCAACGCTCCTAGCTGCGGCAGCCGCGTTGCCCATGCAACTCTTTGGGCAGTCGGGGCCGCGGGAGTTTTCTGCCGAACGGTTGGTCGCGCCGCCCACGGACGGCTGGCCGACCAACGGCGGCAACCTCTACAACCAACGCTATTCGCCGCTGAACCAGATCGACACGAGCAACGTCGCGCAGCTCAAAGGCGTGTGGCGCGCGCGCTTGCGCGGCTCCGGTGCCGCGCCGCAGTACTCGGGCGAGGGCCAGCCCGTCGTCCATGACGGCGTCGCTTACGTCAGCACGGGTGCGAACGACGTCTTCGCGCTGTCGATCGATACCGGCGAGATCCTGTGGCAGTACAGCGCCAATTTGTCCGCCGATCTGCCGTCGGTCTGCTGCGGCTGGAACAATCGTGGCGTCGCGCTCAGCGAGGACAAAGTCTTCATGGGCCGGCTCGACGGCAAGCTCGTGGCGCTCGATCGCAAAACCGGCGTGCCGAACTGGACGATCCAAGCCGAGTCGACGAAAGAAAACTTTTCGATCACGCCCGCGCCCGTCTACTACGACGGTATCGTCATCACGGGCTTCGCCGGCGCCGACCGCGGCACGCGCGGGCGCGTCAAAGCGTACGACGCGCGCGACGGCCGGCTCGTCTGGACGTTCTATACGATTCCGGGACCCGGCGAGCCCGGTCACGACACCTGGCCGCAGGACAACGACTCGTGGAAGTACGGCGGCGCGTCCGTGTGGCAGACGCCGGCCATCGATCCGAAGCTTGGGCTCGTCTACTTCTCGACGGGCAACGCCGGGCCCGACTACAACGGCACCGTACGCGCCGGCGACAACCTGTACTCCGTCTCGATCGTCGCGATCGAGCTCAAGACGGGCAAGTACCGCTGGCACTTTCAACAAGTGCATCACGACATTTGGGATTACGACTCGAGCAATCCCGTCGTGCTCATGGATCTGCAGGTGAATGGTCGCGCGCGTAAAGCGATCGTCGAGGTCAGCAAGACGGGCTGGGCGTACATCCTCGATCGCGAGACCGGCGAGCCCATCGTCGGCATCGACGAGCGGCCCGTGGCGCAGGAGCCGCGGCAAGCAACGGCCGCGACGCAGCCGTTCCCGCGCGGCGAGGCGGTTGTGCCGCAACAGGTCGACATCGCGCCCGAGGGGATTCCGCTGGTCAACGAGGGCCGCATCTTCACGCCGTTCCTCGGCGAGGACCCGACGGTCATGCTGCCCGGCATCTGGGGCGGGGCCAACTGGCCGCCGAGCGCGTACGACCCGCGAGCGCAGCGCCTGTTCGTCTGCGCGTCATCGGTGCTGAACGGCTACACGGGTGGGGGCGACGCGAATTTTCCGGCGCCCGTCGAAGGCGGGCGCTACGCCGGCGGTCAGCCGATGACGCCGCGAATGCCGCGCACGGGAATCATCGCCGCGATGGACATGACGACGAACACGGCCGTCTGGCGCTATCGCTGGCAGGAGCAGTGCTACAGCGGCACGCTCGCGACGGGCGGCGACCTTCTGTTCGTCGGCCGCAACGACGGCCGGCTCACCGCGCTCGACTCGCGCACGGGCAAGCAGCTGTGGGAGTTTCAAACCGGTGCCGGCATGCACGCGCCGGTGAGCTCGTTCGTTCACAGCGGCAAGCAGTACGTGATCGCGTACTCCGCAGGTAACGCGCTGATCGGCTCGGCGCGCGGCGACAGCGTCTGGCTGTTCGGACTCGACGGCACGCTGCCGCCCGTCGAAGCGGGGCGACCGGTGTCGCGCTTGCCGTGAGCTAACGGCGCGACGCCGGCGGCGGCACGCGCCAATTCTTCGGCATCTTCGAAAAATCGATGAACGGCTCGTCGTCACCGGCGGCAAACGCGTTCTCGATCTGCTCGTAGAACCCGCGGCCCGCACCCTGCGAGAACGTGATCTTCAGGCTCTCGTCATCGCTGCGCGGGCGCTCGACGTACTCGGCGAAGCTGGCTTCGGTCGGGTCGCCGGGCGCATAGCCCTTGGCGAACAGCTGCCTCAAAAGGCCGAAGCCGTCGTGGCGAGTAAGCACAGCGCCGCGCGGGTGACCGCCGTTCTTGAGCAGATGCTTGCGAAAGCGCTCGAGGTCGTGGCAATCGTAGGCGACGTGCTGGCAAGAGTGATCGCCGTGGCGCTCGACGAAGCGAGTCACCTGCGACTTCTTGCCGCGGTCGATGCCTTCGACGAGCGCGATGCCAAAGTCGCCGTAGTCGACGCACCAGATCTTCATGCTGCTGTCGGGATCCTCGGGGCGCACGTCGTCGATCCGGTTGATCAACGTGCCGCCTTCGACCTCGATGTGGAACCAGGCCCACTTCTCGATCGTGCCTTTCGCGCAGGCATAGGTGATGTGATCGACTTTCCTGAGATGCGACATGATCCGCTCCATCGCTTCAGCCAATCGGGAAGTCGTTCCCGTCGGGGTCGAGGGCCGTATCCGATGCGGTGGCGAGCGCGAGGACACGCTGAGCGCGCAGCAGATGCGGCCGGTCCAGCATCTTACCGCCGCTGGCGACGACACCGGCACCTCCTGCGGCGGCGAACGCGTTCACGACGGCCTGCGCCGCTTCGACGGCGGCCGCTGTCGGCCGAAATACTTCGTTCAGGACCGCGACCTGGTCCGGATGGATGGCGAGCTTGCCGGCGAAGCCGTCGCGGTGGGCAGCCGTTGCGGACCGGCGCAGCCCGTCCAGATCGCGGACATCCGTATATACGGTGTCGATCGCGGGCACTTCCGCCGCGCCGGCGGCCAGCAAGCACAATGAGCGCGCCAGCTCGTAGGGCGGTAGCCACGCGCCGTGCTCGTCGACGGCAGTCTCGGCACCGAGCGCCGCGCTCAAGTCTTCGGCGCCCCACGTCAGCGCCGCGAGCCGCGGGCCGCAGTTCGCATAGTCGCGCAGCGCGAGCACGCTCGAGGGGGTTTCGGTCGCGATCGGCAAGATCGTAGTGGCGCCGAGCGGGCGGTTCAGGCCCGTTTCGAGAACGTCGAGCTGGGCCGCGAGCGCGATCACGTCGCGGGCTGTGCGCGGCTTCGGCAGCACGATGCCGTCGACTTGTGCTTCCACGGCGGCCGCAACGTCCGCAGCGAAGTGCCGATCGCCGACGCTGTTGACCCTGAGCCACACCGTACGGGCGCGGATCGACGAACGCTCGCGCAAGAATGCGACGGCCGAGTCGCGCGCCGCATCCTTGCGCGCCGCGTCGACGGAGTCCTCGAGGTCGACGATCAGCGCGTCGGCCGGCACGTTCTGCGCTTTGGCGAGCTTGCGCTCGCTGTCGGCAGGCACGAACAGCATCGATCGCAACGGCGTCATGGCGGGGCTCGCTACATCCGGAAGATGCCGAACGGCGTTTCAGGGGCGAGCGGCGCGTTCGAGGCGACCGCGAGACTCGCGCCGAGCACGGCGCGTGTGTCGACCGGATCGATGATGCCGTCGTCCCAGAGCCGGGCACTCGCATACAAGGCGGTCGACTGCCGCTCGTATTGCGCCTGCATCTCGGCGCGCAGCGTGGCAGCCTCGGCCTCGCTAAGGGCCTTCGACGCGGACCGCCCGCGCACGCGGCTCAGCACGACGCCGGCTTGCTCGCCGCCCATGACGCCGATGCGCGCGTTCGGCCAGGTCCAGAGGAATCGCGGGCCGTACGCCCGGCCGCACATGCCGTAGTTGCCGGCGCCATAGGACGCGCCGATGATCACGGTGAGCTTCGGCACGCGTGCGCACGCGACGGCATTCACGAGCTTCGCGCCGTCCTTGGCGATGCCGCGCCGCTCGGCGTCCTTGCCGACCATGAAGCCCGCGACGTTTTGCAGGAACAGCAGCGGCACGCCGCGGCGGTTGCAGAGCTCGATGAAGTGCGTCGCCTTCAGCGCGGATTCCGAGAACAGAACGCCGTTGTTCGCGAGGATGCCGATCGGCTTTCCCCAGAGCTCCGCGAATGCGCAGACGATCGTCGTGCCGTACCGCGCCTTGAACTCGTCTATTTCCGAGCGGTCGACGATGCGGGCGAGCACCTCGCGGACGTTGTACTGGTAACGCATGTCCTCGGGGATGATTCCGTAGAGCTCCTCGGCTGGGTACTTCGGGTCGAGGTCGGAGCTCAAGCTCGGAAGCGGCGCGCTCTTCGGCTGCGCGCGGGCGACGATGTCGCGCGCGAGCGCGAGTGCGTGCTCATCGTCGTTCGCGAGATGATCGGCGACGCCCGAGATTCGCGTGTGCACGTCGCCGCCGCCGAGCGTCTCGTCATCGACCTCCTCGCCGATCGCCGCTTTGACGAGCGGCGGACCCGCCAGATAGATCGTTCCTTGCTCCTTGACGATGATCGCTTCGTCGCACATCGCCGGCACATACGCGCCGCCCGCCGTACACGAGCCCATGACGACCGCGATCTGCGGGATGCCGCGCGCCGAGAGCTGCGCCTGGTTGTAGAAGATTCGGCCGAAGTGATCGCGGTCGGGAAAGACTTCATCCTGCAGCGGCAGGAACGCGCCGCCGGAATCGACGAGGTAGACGCATGGCAAGCGATTCTCGAGGGCGATCTCTTGTGCGCGCAGGTGCTTCTTGACGGTCAGCGGGTAGTAGGTGCCGCCTTTCACGGTCGCGTCGTTGGCGACGACCATCGAGCGGACGCCGCGAATGGTGCCGACGCCGCAGACGAGCCCCGCGGCCGGCAACGGCACGTCGTAGACGCCGTTCGCGGCGAGCTTGCCGATCTCGAGCCATGGAGTGTCGGGGTCGAGGAGCTTCGCGATGCGCGTGCGCACCGGGAGCTTGTCGCGCTCGAGGTGCCGCGCGCGAGCTTCCTCGGAGCCGCCAGCCTCGACCTCGTCGAGCGAGCGGCGCAGTTGCTCGGCGAGTGAGCGGTTCGTAGCGGCGTTGCGGCGGAACTCCGCGCCGGCCGGATCCACCTTCGTCTGGAACTTGGGCATTAGCGCGCCTCGTTCGTAGCCGCGAACAGCTCCCGCCCGATCAGCATGCGTCGGATCTCGTTGGTGCCGGCGCCAATCTCGTAAAGCTTCGCGTCGCGCCAGAGCCGGCCGGCGGGGTACTCCGACGTGTAGCCGTTGCCCCCGAGCGTTTGGATCGTCTGGCCGGCCATCCAGACGGCGCCTTCCGACGCCTTCAGGATCGCGGCGGCCGAGTCGTAGCGCGTCTTGCGGCCGCGGTCGCAGGCGGCCGCAATGGCGTACACGAAGGCACGCGACGAGTTCATCGTCGTGTACATGTCGGCGAGCTTGCCTTGCATGAGCTCGAAGCTGCCGATCGGCTTTTCGAACTGCGTGCGCTGGTGCACGTACGGCATGGCGACGTCGAGGCAGGCGCGCATGATGCCGAGCGCACCGCCCGCGAGCACGACGCGCTCGTAGTCGAGGCCCGACATCAGGATCTCAATGCCGTCGCCCGGGAGCACATTGGCCGCCGGGATTCGGCACTGATCGAACACGAGCCCCGACGTATCGGAGCCGCGCATCCCGAGCTTGTCGAGCTTGCGCTCGCGCGAGAAGCCGGGCGTCGTGGCTTCGACGATCAGCGCCTTCAACGCGGTGTTGCCATTGCCGCCGTGACCGTTCGTCCGCGCCGGCTTTCGGTTCTCGTTCGCGTCCTCGTCGCGCGCATAGACGATGACGACGTCGGCGTGCGGACCGTTCGTGATCCACATCTTCGTGCCGTTCAGGATGTAGTCGTCGCCGTCACGGCGCGCCGTCGTGCGCATGCCGAGCACGTCGGAGCCGGCAGTGGCTTCGCTCATCGCAAGCGCACCGACATGCTCGCCGCTCAGTAGCTTCGGCAGCAACCGCCGTTGCTGCTCCGGTGTGCCGCGCCGCGCGATCATGTTGACGCACAGATGCGCGTGCACGGCGTAGGAGAGGCCGACCGAGGCCGAAGCGCGGCTCAGCTCCTCGACGGCGAGCACCTGACCCAAGTAGCCCAAGCCGGCGCCGCCAAGCTTTTCGTCGACGGTGATGCCGAACAACCCGAGTGCGCCGAGCTCGGGCCAGAGCTCACGCGGGAAGGCGTTCTTGGCGTCGATCTCGGCGGCGAGCGGGGCAACGCGTTCCGCTGCGAAACGCATGACCTGCTCCCGCAGCAAGTTGAGCTCGTCGCCAAAGCCGAAATCGAAGTCGAGGTCGACCATGCTGTCCTCCATTCAGCTCGATTGGAGATCCGCAATCACCGCGCTCAGGAATCGGGTGGCTTCGCCGCCGGTCACGGCACGGTGATCGAACGTCAGCGAGAGCGGCAGGATCGGGTGGACGGCGGGCTGGCCGCTCGCCGCCACGACCTCGTCGCGCACGCGGCCTGCGCCGAGAATCGCGACGGTCGGTGGCTGCACAATCGGATTCGCATAGCGGCCGCCGAAAGTGCCGAAGTTCGACAAGATGAACGTGTAGCCGCGCAACTCCTCGGGCGGGATCGTGCGAGCCATGACGTCGTGGCGCAGTCGCTCGAGGCCGGCGCGCAGATCCTCGGGCGTGCGGCGGCCGACGTCGCGCAGCACGGGCACGAACAGTCCATCCGGTGAGTCGACCGCTATACCTAAGTGAATGCTTTCGAGCACGCGCCGGCCGACAGCCTTGCCGTCGTACCACGCGTTCAATGCGGGCTCGGCTTTGCAGCCGGCCGTGATCGCGCGAATGAGGCGCAGCATCAGCAGCTGCCCGCCGCCCCACCACGCGTGCAGGTCGGCGTCGTCGTTGACCGTGACCGGCGCGACCTCGGCGTGCGCCTGCTCCATGCTGCGCGCCATCGCGCGGCGCACACCGCGCAGCATCTCGAGCGGCCCGACTTCCTTCAGGATGCGTGCGACACGCTCGACGTCCTTCGCCGTGATCGTGTCGTTGGGCCCTGTCGGCGTGACGATCGCGAGATCGACATTCATGCGTTGCGCCATCGCGCGCACCGCGGGCGCGGCGCGAGCGCGAGCAGGGGCGGCGGCGCCATTCGCCGAAGGGGCATCGCGTGCCGGCGCGGAGCTCGTGTCGAGGCGGCCGACGACCGTGCCGGCCTCCGGCGCGTCGGCGCCGTCGGCGAACTCGACGAGCGCGGCGCCGACCGGCAAGAGATCGCCGGTCTTGGCCAACAGCCTTTTGATCTTGCCGCTACGCGGGCTCGGAATCTCGACGAGCGCCTTCTCGGTCTCGACGGAGAGCAGCGGTTGATCGACGGCCACGTCCTGGTTCTCGGCGACGTGCCATTCCGACACTTCCGCTTGCTGCAGACCTTCCCCTAGATCCGGCAAGCGGAACGTCTTCATGCCGCCTCCAGGGTCTCGCGTGCGGCGGCGGCGATGCGTTCGGGTGTCGGCAGGTACGTGGGCTCGAGCTTCGCGAGCGGCACGATCGTGTCGTAGCCCGTCACGCGCTTGATCGGCGACAGCAGGGTCAGCAAGCCGCGGTCCGCGATGCGCGCGGCGATTTCCGCGCCGACGCCGACGTTGCGCGCGGCCTCGTGCGCAATGACGCAGCGGCCCGTCTTGCCGACGGACTCGAGAATCGTATTGATGTCGAGCGGCGCAAGCGTCGCAACGTCGATGACTTCGGCTTCGATGCCTTCGTCGGCGAGGGCATCCGCAGCGGCGAGCGTCTCACGCGTCGTCGCGCCCCAGGTCACGAGAGTGACGTCCTTGCCCTCGCGCAGCACGAAGCAGACGTCGAGCGGCAACGCGTCGCCGCTATCGGGGACTTCTTCCTTCGCGAGCCGGTAGAGCCTCGTCGGCTCGAGGAACACGACGGGATCGGGGTCGCGAATCGCCGCGAGCAGCAGCCCATATGCGCGCGCCGGCGAGGAGGGGATCACGACTCGCAGGCCCGGGATGTGCGCGAACAGTGCCTCGGTGCTCTCGCTGTGATGCTCGGGCGCATGAATGCCGGCGCCGATCGGCGAGCGCAGCACCATCGGGCAGCTGAGCCGGCCACAAGTACGATTCCGGAGGCGCGCGGCGTGATTGAGCAGTTGGTCGATCGCGGGATAGATGAAGCCCATGAACTGGATCTCGGCCACGGGGCGCATCCCCTGCGCCGCGAGGCCGATGCTCATGCCGGCGATCAGCGTTTCCGCGAGCGGCGTGTCGACGACGCGCGCGGCGCCGAAGCGTTCCTGCAATCCCGCGGTAGCACGGAATACGCCGCCGTTGGTGCCGATGTCTTCGCCGAGCAGCATGACGCGCTCGTCGGCCTTCAATTCGTGCGCGAGCGCTTGGGTTACCGCCTCGACGAGCGTGATCTCACTCATGGTCGCGGCCTCGCACGGCGTCGCGCTGCTCGTGCAACGAGGCGGGCAGCTCCGCGAACAGATGCTCGAACATTGCGGTCGGCTCGCGCGGCGGTGTGGCCAAGAATGCGGCGACCGCTTGCTCGACGCGCGCATTGCACGCTTCGCGCGCCGCGATTTCTTGCGGCTCGCTCCAGAGCCGCTCGCGCACCAGGTACTGCCGGAGCCGGACGAGCGGATCGAGCCGGCGGGCGCGCTCGAGGTCCGCGGCGTTGCGATAGCGAGTCGCGTCGTCAGCCGTCGTGTGGTCGGCCAGCCGGTAGGTCAGTGCTTCGATCACGGCCGGGCCGCCGCCGGCGCGAGCTGTGGCCAGCGCGCGCTGCATGACGGAATGCACGGCGAGGACGTCGTTACCGTCGACTTGCTCACCGGGAATCCCGGCGGCGATGGCCTTCTGCGCCAATGTTTGCGCGCGCGTTTGGGCGCTGCGCGGCACCGAGATCGCCCACTCGTTGTTGACGATGACGAACACGAGCGGCAATTGCCATACGCCCGCACCGTTCAACGCCTCGTAGAAGTCGCCTTTCGAGGTCGCGCCGTCGCCGACCACGCAGACCGCCACGCGCGGCTCGCGGTTCAGCTTCATCGCGTAGGCGACGCCGACGGCTTGCGGTGCGTGCGTCGCGATCGGCACGCAAATCGGAAAGTCTTGCTTCGGCGCCTCAGGGCCCGAATACGCCGAGCCGCGCTCGTCGCCGCTCCAGTAGAGGAAGATCTCCTCCATGCGCACGCCGCGCGCGAGCATCGTGCCCGTTTCGCGATAGGTGGCGAGCAGCACGTCCTCGCGGGCCATCGTGCGACCCATCGCGATCGCGGTCGCCTCTTGCCCGAGGCACGACGGATAGGTGCCGAGCCGCCCCGTGCGCTGCAACGCGACGGCCTTCGCGTCGAACAGCCGCAGCGCGAGCATCTCTTCGTACAGCGACGTCAGCGCCCGCGGGTCCGAGAACGGCTCGGGCAACGGTGCGCGCGCGCGGCCGTCAGCATCGAGGATTCGCGTGTAGCGGACCTCGAACTGCGCCGCTACGTCGCTCGGTGGTGTCTCGCTCGCCAAACGCAGCGTAGAGGCATCAGCTGGCCTTCGCATTGATCGCACCTTCGGCAGCCAACGCCGCCCGCTGGAAATCGAGGCCGCGCCAGAACACGAGCACGGCATCCAACATCAGGTTCGCGTTTTTGACGAAGCGGTCTTCGTCGATGTAGTGCTCCGCCAGGATCTGCGCGAGCTCGTCCTGCGTGTGCTGCGCGTGGTTGGCTTCGATGCGCGCGTGCCAGGTGAAGAAGCCCATATCGAACGGCTCGCCGTGCACGCGTTCGCCTTGCAGGCGCTCGCCGTAGCGTTTCCAACCCTCGACGAGCTCGTCCCAGAAGCCGGCGGCCGCCCAGTTCTCGATGGCCCATGAGGCGGCTGCGGCGACCTGGTAGTCCTCGTGCGCGTAGAGGCGCTGGAGCTCGTCGCAGAAGTGCAGCGTGGCGCCGGTGCCGAAGCGCCGCTTGCCTAGATCGGCAAAGTCGAGCCCGAGCTGCCGCGCCATTCGCGCCAACAACTCGAAGTGGGCGGCCCGAAAGTGGAACGTGCCGCCTTCGACGCTGCCGAGTGTGCTGCCGAGCAAGGCATCCCCGCCGCCGGTGCCGCGAAAGCCGACACCGATCTCGTTCGCGAGGATTTCTTTCGATGCTCGCATCTCGTCCAGCGTCTCGGCATTCAAGACCTTCTGGAGCTGAGCGACGAGGAACTGGTTCGAAAACACGGAGAACTGCACGAGAAAGGCACGCGCCTGGACTTCGGTGAACTCGCCGTGCTTGAACCACGCCGTAAACGGGTTGGCCCGTATCACGGGGTGCTGGAGGACCTCGCGGTCGAGGCGCTCCCGGAAGGCAATTGGAGACCCGGCCATGGGAAGAGGTTAGTGGTACTTCGCTAGCGGGTGCAGCCAAAGTGGCGTGTCAATCACACTGGGATTAGAGGAAACGGCTAATATCGGCGAGGCCGGTGGTGGAATCCGGCGCCAAATTCGGCGGAGGTAGTTATGTCGCTCGACAAGATCGACTTACGAATTCTGAGCGAGCTCCAGTCGGACGCTCGCATCAGCGTCGCCGAGCTGGCCAAAAGGGTTGCCTTGACCCCCACGCCCTGTGCGCGGCGCCTGCAGCAGCTCGAGGAATCCGGTGTCATCAAGGCCTATGTGGCCGTGCTCGATCAGACGGCGCTCGGGCTGCCCGTCGACGCGTTCGTCGAGGTGCGCCTGACGCGTGAGGGCAAGGACGAGGTGGCCGAGTTCGAGTCGAAAGTGCACGGCTACCCCGAGGTCATGCAGTGCTGGATGCTCTCGGGCGGGTCCGACTATTTGCTGCGCGTCGTCGCCGCCGACCTCGAGGGCTACAACCGATTCCTGCGCGACGAGCTGATGAGCCTCGGCTGTGTGGACCACGTGCAAACGGGGTTCGCGCTCCAGCGCGTCGTCGACCGAACCGCGCTGCCGCTGCGCCACCTGAGCCCGGCCACCGCGCCGACGCGAAAGGCACGCTGAGCGTGGCTCGGGCGGGAACCGAAACCGTAACACCGGCACCTCTTTTGCAAGTTACGGATTCTTCGGATGCTGGGGTTGGCGCCACTCAATATAATCTGTGGGGATATAGGGCGAGCCGACGCTACAGGAGTGTCTTTTTGCCTTCACCGCTGACCCGTAGACGTTTGCTAGGGCATGCCGCGCGCGGCGTGCTCGGCGTCTCCCTCGGCGCGAGCGTAAGCCTGCGCGCCTTGCTCGCGCAGACCAAACCGGCGGCCGCCCTGCGCGAAGGTTTCCATGTCCTGAACCTCGGGAACACGAACGTGCTGGCCGTTACCGATCCCACGGGCGTGACGCTCGTCGACGGGGCGCCCAGAGGCCGGGCAGCCGACCTCGCTGCGCAAGTCGCGGCGCTGCCGCAAGCCGGCAAAGTGCACACGCTGTTCAATACGCACTGGCATCCCGAGCACACGGGCTCCAACGAATCGCTGGGGCAAGCCGGCGCGACGATCATCGCGCAGGAAAACACGAAGCAGTGGCTCACGACCGACGTGACCTGGCCCTGGGACGACGAGACGGTCAAGCCGCTGCCGAAAGTCGGGCTTCCGAACAAAACGTTCTATGAAGAAACCGAGCTGAAGGTCGGGGGTCGAAACGTCCGGTGCGGACATTTGCGCGACTGTCCCCATACGGACGGCGACATGTACGTCTTCTTCCCGGAGGACAACGTGCTCGCGGTAGGGGATGCCGTCACCGGTACCGGCTGGCCGTTGGTCGATTGGTGGACGGGCGGTTGGATCGGCGGTCTCGTCGGCGGACTCGACATGTTGTTCTATGTCGCGAACGACGAGACTCGTATCGTGCCGGCGCGCGGACCCGTGCTGACGCGTGCGGATCTGCGCAAGCAATACGACATGTACAGCGTGATTTGGGAGCGGCTCGTGAAGACGCTCTATGGCGGCGGGGGGCCGAAGGAGGCTTTGGCCGCGAAACCCACGCAGGAGTTCGATGCGATAATGGGTCCGTCGGACGCATTCGTCGAACGCGCGTTC
>Ga0075428_100002374_pt1 | contig 20442 bp, 17 predicted proteins | sample RhiMetdeltSRZDD2_FD_75291 | JGI IMG/M metagenome (GOLD analysis project Ga0075428, IMG submission 75291) | Populus rhizosphere microbial communities from Tennessee, USA - Rhizosphere MetaG P. deltoides SRZDD2 | ecosystem: Host-associated > Plants > Roots > Rhizosphere > Soil | place: USA... | reverse complement strand
CGGCCGATTGAATGCGGCCTTCCATCAGCTCCTGCATTCCTTCTTGCCAGAGTTCGCGTGCGCGTTCCTCGTCACGAAAGGTGGGATCGGTTGTCATGGTTCTCAATCTACCAGAAGCATGTTCACTTCTTCCTCAGAACGGGCGGCCCTTGTGGAACGGCGGCACCGTCCTTCCGCGGATCAGACCCGGCATAGTTCACGCCCTTGGCGTCACGCATCACCGCCTGACCCCCTCCGACTGCACTCGAGTAAGGGGGAGCTGTCTGCACGTCGTGTCCAAGCCCTGCAAGCGCCTTGCGGACGGACTGAGGGATGCGGCTTTCGAGCATCACATCACACCCTTCAAAGGTTTGCTTTGTGAACCGGGGCGTCTCGAGAGCCGCCTGAACGCTCATGCCGAAATCGACGACCTTCGATACAAATTGTGCATGCGCCTGAGCCTGGTTCCAGCCTCCCATAATTCCGAACCCAATGCGAACGCCGTCCTTCTCCATGAACGCGGGAATGATCGTATGCAGCGGCCGCTTGCGCGGCTCAAGGGCGTTGGGATGTCCACGCTCGAGCGTGAACAACGAACCACGATTCTGAAGCATGAAGCCGGTCTTGGGCGGCACCAAACCCGAGCCAAAACCCGAGTAGTTGCTTTGAATGAGGGAGACGATGTTCCCATCTTTGTCGATCGCCGACATGTAAATCGTGTCGCCACCATGTAGCTTCGTCATCATCTTTAGTTCGGAGGGCTCTACCTGGCAGCTCGCTTTGTCGGGTTGAATCAATTTAGCGCGCTCTTCAGCCAAGCCCTTGGAGAGCAACTCCTGAACCGGGATCTTCGAAAACTTCGGGTCCCCAACGTAGCGCAGCATGTCTGCGTAGGCCAGCTTCTTTGCCTCGATCATCACATGAAGCGATTTGGCACTATTGTGACCGTATTCCTGCAGAGGAAATCGCTCCATCAAGTTCAACATCGAGAGTGCAGCAATACCCTGGCCGTTCGGCGGGAGCTCGTAGACCTTCCAACCACGGTAGGTGGTCATGATGGGTTCCACCCACTCAGGCTGGAATTCTGAGAGATCCGCATAGGTATGAGTGCCACCGTTTTCTTTCGATATTGCTACGATGGCGTCTGCCACCCTGCCCTTGTAGAAACCGTCGCGGCCTTTCGCGGCGATCAATCGAAAGGAACTCGCTAGATCGGGATTGCGAAAGATGTCTCCCGTCTTCGGTCCTTTGCCGTCTGGCAAATAGGTTGCTTTCGAATTGGGATGGGCGCTCAGAAACTCCACTGCCTTGGGGCCTCCCCATCCGCTGGCAATGATTTCCGTCACGGGAAATCCTTTCTCAGCGTAGTAGGTAGCCGTGGCAAGGAGCTTGGCGAATGGCATCGTTCCAAACCGCTTTCTCAGCTCGTCCCAGCCCGCCACGCAACCCGGCACCGTGGCCGAGTAAATGCCGAGATGCGGCATTTTGTCGATGCCCTTGGTCTGAAGAAAATCGATGGTCAGACCGGAGGGCGCCCAACCGCTGGCATTCAAGCCATGCAACTTGCCGGTCTTGGCTTCGTAAACAATGGCAAACAAGTCGCCCCCCATCCCGTTGCTGGTGGGCTCCACCAATCCCAAGACTGCGTTTGCGGCGATGGCTGCATCGACGGCGTTGCCTCCCGCTTCGAGCACTTGTGCGCCTGCCTCAGAAGCGAGTGTTTGACTCGTGGCCACAATGCCGAACTGGCTGATAACCATCGAGCGGGCCTGATCGCGTACCTTCTCCGGAGTCTGGGCGTAGGCCGTCATGGCGAACAGTGGAAGCAACAAGAACAAGAGCTTCATTGAAGGGCTCCTTTGAGGCCGACAGCAATTGCGGGCGTAAGGTTGGCTGCCCGTCAGATGTACCGGTGAGATCGCAAGCGTTGTTTAGGCGCCCTATTGAGCTTGCCAGAAATCCTTCAAACGGCGAAGTAGGAACTGATCTGCATCCAATTTGTAGAACTCTCGATCAGCATTCTCGAATTCCACGTCAACAGAAGCCGGAAGGTTCTCCAGGACCTTGTTCCTTTCAGAGAGATCACGTGGCACACCATGCGGGAACGCGGCTATACATCGCCTAAGTAGCGAAGCAAAGTCGTCGCACCCCAAATTGGCCAGAGCTCGGACGGTTTGATTAGCATACTCGCCCAAGGTGTTGGAAAAGAACTGGACGTGTCCTCCATTGTTGATCTCTCCGCCGTATCCCCAGACCAGAAGGAATACTTGCTCGCTTGGGGTTAACGCGAAGAAGCCTTCGCTTGCCCACCTATCAATGACTCGATTGGCAATTGGTTGGAGCTGTTCAAGATCTGTCACAGGCTTAGGTACCCTCGGGTTGTCCCTGTGCGCCTAACCCAGGTTGGTCGTGCTCGAAGGTGAGGCAGCCTACAACGATGTCAGCTTGTCCAAGCCCACCGCGAGCAGCAACAGCACACTGATGCATCCGTTCACTGTAAAGAAGGACGCATTGACTTTGGAAAGGTCCTCGGGACGAACTAGGCTGTGCTCGTACCATAGCAGCGCGGCTACCAACAAAGTCCCTGCGAAGCTCACCCAACCGAGTCGCTCCAGAGTCAGCAGCGCTACCAGCAAGAGCAGCATGAGTACGTGCATCGCGCTGGAAACGTTGAGGGCCGTGCGGACCCCCAACCGCTTCGGCAGTGAAAATAGCCCCTTTCGCCGGTCAAACTCGACGTCTTGACAGGCGTAGATGATGTCGAATCCGGCTGTCCAAAGCATCACGATGGCGCAAAGCAAAACCGGGGTCAGCCGTACATCCCCGCGAACTGCAATCCAGGATCCTAGCGGGGCCATACCCAAGCAGAACCCAAGAACCAGATGAGAATATGAACTGAATCGCTTTGTGTACGAGTAGAAGAACAGGATCGCCAGTACGGGAACAGAAAGTTTGAAGCAAAGCGCATTCAACTTCCATGCCGCGCCCACGAAGAGACCTGCGGAAGCTACCGTGAACAGGACTGCGAACGAGGCTGTGAGCTCACCCGCTGGCAGAGCTCGCATCTTCGTGCGGGGATTCTCGGCATCAATCTTCTGGTCAGCGAGGCGATTAAAGGCCATCGCTGCACTGCGCGCACCCACCATCGCCATCACAATCCAAAACAACTTTGGCGCTTCCGGCCAGCCGCCTGCGGCCAGAATGGCGCTCAATAGAGCAAACGGCAGAGCAAATACCGTATGCTCGAACTTGATCATTTCGAGAGTGATTCCTAGGCGCTTAAAGAATGGCATAGTGTCTTCCTGAGCCCGACTTCTGGGACCGCGGGCGTCTCGCTCGCCCACGAGCGGCCGGAGGCCGCTCCAATGGCTTGGGACCTGGATTGCGGACGGGACCACCGCGGCCCCAGGGTGGCTTCGCCATTGCAAAAAATGTCCAATCTCCAGCGTACAGCGTCCTGTGGCTAGAAGCTGCCTTCACCTTGGCCGCTCGCTGCAATCTAGTCTTCTCCGCGAATTCTAGTGGGCTCGGCTTCCCTTCCATTGGAACGCACCGGCGGGCTTCAACCCCAGATGGGTCATCACCCGAAACAGGAACTGGTCAACCGCGTCTTCAATCGAAGCTGGACGGTGGTAGAAGGACGGGATGGCTGGGAAGATCGTGCCGCCCGCCAGGGTCAACAAGCGCATATTCTCAAGATGGATCAGGCTGAATGGCGTGTCGCGAATCACGAGAATCAATTTGCGACGTTCTTTCAACATGACGTCGGCCGAGCGCTGAATCAGGTCGCGCGAGATTCCATGGGCGATGGAGCCCAGCGTGCCGACGCTGCAGGGGATTACAACCATCGCGTCCACGGGAAAGGAACCGCTGGCAATGCTCGCGCCAATGTCGTTGTTGTTAAGCAGCTCAATCTTTTCCCGGCAATCGTCCACAAGCCTTTGAACGATGTTACTTTGCGTCACCGCGCCTCCCAGCTCCTCGCTCAGCACCCTCAGCCCTGCCGCCGAGACGACCAGCTGAATTCTGGACACGCTGGGCTCGGCTGCAAGGTGAGTCAAGAAACGCTGTGGGTAGATTGCGCCGCTGGCGCCGGTGATGGCAACGGTGATGTTCATGCAATGACAGCCACTCCCTTCGGGCAGGCCTATGCTACACCAACTCCATCGGGGCCTGACAGGCGGGAAACAAATACTGGACAAGTTTCTGGAAGAATCGCCAGAATGGGCGCGCTCAGTTGACGACATTTGTCTGAACCCTGTATCGGAGAAGCAATCCGAAATAAGCACCATGACGGAAGAAAACATCAAAGAAGTTCTTGCCAGCGTAAAGAAAGGCTCGCTGTCCGTTGACGATGGTCTGAAGAAATTGAAACATTTGCCCTTTGAGGACTTGGGGTTTGCCCGCATCGACCATCATCGCACCCTGCGGCAGGGATTCCCCGAAGTGATCTTTGGTAGAGGGAAGACCATCCGCCAGATCCAGGGGATCGTTGAGCGGATGTTGGCCCATCAGCAGAACGTCTTGATCACGAGAACCAACGCCGAGGTCTTTCGTGCTATCAAGAAACTGGAGCGGAAGGCGCAGTTCTATCCCGATTCAGGAACCATTCTGATTCATCGGGACAAGACCCAGCACGGTAAAGGGAAGATCCTCATTGCTTGCGCCGGCACTGCAGATATTCCGGTTGCGGAAGAAGCGTTGGTAACAACCGAAGCGATGGGAAACAAGGCCGAGAATCTTTACGATGTTGGCGTGGCCGGCATTCACAGGATTCTTAGCGAGCGGGCGCGCCTGACGGAAGCGCGTGTGATCATTGTTGTCGCCGGCATGGAAGGGGCGCTGCCGAGTGTGGTGGGTGGTTTGGTTTCCGTTCCTGTCATCGCCGTTCCTACGAGCGTAGGCTATGGCGCCAGCTTAAATGGAATTGCTGCTTTGCTGGGCATGTTGAACAGTTGCGCTTCGAATGTGACAGTGGTGAATATCGACAACGGGTTCGGCGCTGGGTACGTGGCCAGCCTGATCAATCGGCTGTGATCTGGGGGCCTGCGCAGCAGTGGCCGCCGAGCTAACCAGGCGTGGTCGTGCCCGCGGAGCACAGTACCTCTCATGATTCGCCAAAAGCTATTCCTGCTGCTTGGCTGCACCAGCCTGGGGTTGGGTTTTGCCGGTGTGTTCTTGCCCCTCGTCCCCACAACCCCGTTCATTCTGCTATCGGCGTTCTGCTTTTCCCGAAGTTCAAGTCGGCTTCACCGTTGGTTGTTAGCCCATCCTATGTTCTGCTCGCTCTTGCTGGATTGGGAACGAGATGGAGCCATTCGACCGAGGGCGAAGGCCTGGTCGATCCTGTTGATGAACGGATTCCTGGGATACGCTGTGTTTTTCAGAGAAACTTCGCTGTCAGCAAAAGTCGTGCTGCTCAGCGTCATGTTCGGGGTTTCGGCCTTCATCCTTTCACGTCCTTCGGCGCCAAGCACGAGTGGCCCGCCGCTCTCCGCGTTGCAAAGGCATCCCGGGACGACGCGTCTCCAGGTCGACGACTATCAGGGCTCTTCTAGCGCCGAGGATTGCCCTTGACGATTTCTGTCGCACGATCGATCTCCCGGCATAACCTTTCGACCGTTTGTGCCACCAGCACGATTTGCTCGCGTGCCTGATTCCAGTCTCGCTGTTCAATCGCCTCGCGCACCGCAGGAAGAGTTTTGACGCCATACCCTGTGTAAAGCCCTGGAGCATAGATCTGGTGTTTGAACCATGGTCGTTTCGGAAGCCCGGCGGCTCGCGTCAACGCACGTTCACTGCTGAAAAGGATTTCGTCCAAGGCTTCCTCGGCTGACGGTGAAAGCGGATGCCCGCTCAATCCCTGTCCGTTCATTTGTTCTGAAAACTGTTTCGAGCTTGCTTGGAGCTTCGCGACCGCGTCCTGCAACGGTTTGAAGCTCACGGCCGGCACCTCTGGTTTTGCTTTGGGCAGAACGTAAGGCTGCAGAGGATCGACATATGCTTGCAGGATACCCTCTTGAATCTGGCGATTAGTCTCGGCTGTCTGTTGGCGCATGTCATCCGTCAGCTTGGAGATCTCCTTAACATAGCGGCCAATGCTATCTGCCACGCTGAGGAACTCGAACGGCAACACATCGGCGTTGGCCAGCCTCAGCATCACGCGTCCCGCTGTTTGCGCGAGAGCGATTCCGTAATCGAAAGTCCTGTCACCAAAGCGAGTGTAGTGGTCGAAGGAGTCATATACGGAATGATACGACCCCCCCTCACTCTCCCCAGAGTAACCCAGGTTTAGCGAAGCTACGCCGAGATGTTGTAGGAAGGGTGTGTAGTCGGAGCCAGAGCCCAAAGCTCCAATTCGCAAGTCGCTCCGCTCGCGAGTCTCTTTGCGTTCCTCAGTGGACCCGGTGACAATGCGCGCTGCCTTCGCACGTTCAAACACAGGAATCTTCTTTTGCGGATCGATCACATCGCGCGCCACTTCGTTGATGAACTTTTCGAGCGAGTGGGATCCGGCCATCCCCAGAAAGCCGCGCGAGTTTGAGTCTGAGTTAACGTAAACGGCCGCATTTTTTCTCAAGAGCTCGGCGTGTGTCTCGACCCACTCGGTCGAGCCCAATAAGCCCTGCTCCTCGCCGTCCCAAGCTGCATATACTATGGTCCGCTTGGGCCTCCAGCCCGTTTTCAGTAACTCTGAGACGCCGCGAGCTTCCTCCATCATTGCCACTTGGCCGCTGACCGGATCGGCTGCACCGAAGTTCCACGCGTCGTGATGATTCCCACGCAGCACCCACTGGTCGGGCCGTTCCGCTCCCTGCAACCTGGCGATGACGTTATAGGTTGTCGCAAGTTTCCAGTCGAACTCCAGCTTCAGGTGAACCGTGGCAGGGCCCGGACCGACGTGGTAAGTCATCGGCAGCGCGCCACGCCAGGATGCGGGAGCAACGGGGCCGTCCAGAGAACGCAACAGGGGAAGCGCGTCGGTTTGGGAAATTGGTAGAACAGGAATCCGGACAATCTTGCCGACTTCGCTGAGCGGCAACCGCTTCGCGTCCTTGGTGGCACCCACGCCTGGCGTCAGGGGATCCCCAGCATAGAGCGGCATATCGGCGACAGAACCGCGCTGCGCGCCATCCGCGTTTCGCCAGGCCCCCTTCGGATAGACATCACCTTGAAAGTAGCCGTCGTCCCGTGGATCGGAGTAGATAAGGCACCCGATGGCACCACGCTCTGCGGCGACCTTCGGCTTGATGCCCCGCCAGGAGCCGCCGTAGCGCGCAATGACGATCTTTCCTTTGACATCGATACCCAACTCTTCCAACTGCTCGTAGTCCTGGGGCAAGCCGTAGTTGACGTAAACCAAAGTTCCTCGGACGTCGCCGTCCGGAGAATAGACATTGAAGACCGGAAGCTGGTTTTCCACGATTCCAGAAGTGGAATCTTCCGGCAACTGGGGCTCCCGCAGTGCCGCTGAGAATTTCTCGGGAGAGGTCATTTCCAGCACTCGCGTCTTAGGCGTGGGAAATAAGACATCGAAAGTTTCGATGTCTGTTTCGTAGCCCCAGCCACGGAACTTTGCAGCAATGAACTCCGCTACCTCGCGGCCAAAAGGGGACCCCAGATGATGTGGTTTAGCAGTCATCCACTGCATCCAGTCGCGCAGGTTCTCTTTGCTGAGTCCGGCGTCAAAGTGGGCTTCCAACGCCCGCTGCGCGGTTGACGAATGGTCGCTGAAGCCTTGTAGCGGGCGGGTTGAATGGGTTTGAGAAAGTGATGGGCTGAAGACTCCGTAGGACAAAGCCAGCCCGCCGAGTAACAACCAGCGCATAAAACCTCCAATTTCAACAAAAACCATTAACGGACTGTGGATGATTGATCGTTAAGCTAGTTGGCGAGGATTTTGGTGCAGCCTCGTCAGTTTGGCAGTATCATACGCAACTCGCGCGAGCACGGCTGGAGAATTGTGATCTTAGCAGGGAGCTGAAACCCGGATGTTACATTACAGGACTTACGAATTGGGCCCGCAGCATGAATGGGTTGTGTTCGTCCATGGAGCCGGTGGCAGTTCCTCGATCTGGTTCAAGCAGGCGCGAGAATTTAGAAAGCACTTCAACGTTCTGATGGTGGACCTCCGAGGACATGGAAAATCCGCTAGCCCATCCGACAACAGAAGCCGGCTCAAATACACGTTTCAAGACATTAGCCGCGAGATTTTGGAAGTCCTCGACCACTTACGGATTCAGGCAGCGCATTTCGTCGGAATCTCGCTTGGGACAATCATCATTCGCACCATCGGCGAAATTGCACCCGCCAGGATGCGTTCGATGATTCTGGGCGGCGCCATCACACGACTGAACTTCCGATCCAACTGCCTGGTGTTTCTGGGCAACTGTATGAAGCGGTTTATCCCCTATTTGTGGCTCTACAGGCTGTTTGCCTGGATCATCATGCCCAAGAAGCGGCACGAACAATCGCGTCTCTTGTTCATCAATGAAGCGCGGAAGCTTTGCCAGAAGGAATTCATTCGCTGGTTCAAGCTGACCTACGAAATCAACCCGCTACTCAACTACTTTGAGGAAAAAGAAATTGCAGTGCCGACGCTTTATCTGATGGGTGAAGAAGACTACATGTTTCTCCCTCCCTTGAAGCGCATTGTCGCTAAACACAAGCACTGTATTCTGAAGATTCTCGAGAATTCCGGACACGTCTGCAATCTTGACCGTCCTGACCTCTTCAATTTCCTCTCCATTTCCTTTATAAAAGAGCAGCTCCAGTTCAAATCACTGGCAAGCTAAGCACAACGGACCTGAAACTTTTCGCGAGGCCTCGTTGGCAGCAAGCGTAGGGCGGGGTGTCCTCTGCCCGCCGCTACAGCGCAGCATGCCGACAGAGGCTCGGCAAGGACACCAATCCCCACCTTCAATTTCCAAGGAGCGTTCATGAAGATCACCGATGTTCAGGTGTATTACATTCGCCAGACTGAAGTAAAAGAACAGTGTGACAGCGGGCAGGATGCGCTCATTGTCAAAGTCTTAACCGACTCAGGCACCTATGGCATCGGTGAAGTGGATTCGTCCCCACTGGCCGTCAAGGGTGCGATCGAGTCGCCGTTCTCCCACACGACGGCCTGTGGCCTAAGAGATCTGGTGATCGGAGAAGATCCCTTCGAAAGCGAAAAGATCTGGCACAAGATGTATCGGGGGAATATCTACGGGGGGCGACGCGGGGTGGGCATTCACGCGATGAGCGGGATCGACATCGCGCTGTGGGATATCAAAGGCAAGGCCTTGGGGCTTCCGATTTGGAAGCTCTTGGGCGGCGGATTTCACAAGAAGATTCGCTGTTACGCGAGCGTTCTTTTTGGGGCCACACCTGCCGAGACTGGGGCCCTGGCGTCGCGCCTCAAGGACCGTGGCTTCACGGCCGTGAAGTTTGGCTGGGATCCCATGGGCCGGGATGCCGAAACCGATGTGGCTCTGGTTCGGGAAGCTCGCAAGGGATTGGGCAAGAGCCCGGATTTGATGATTGACGCCGGCTTGGTGTGGGACGCCAAGACCGCGTTACAACGAGCACGAGCGTTTTCCGAGCACGACATCTTTTGGTTAGAAGAACCTCTCCGTCCCGACGATTATGAAGGCTATCGCCGCCTGTCCGAAGCCACCGAGGTTCGCATCGCCGCCGGTGAGGAAGAGAGCAACCGCGGCTCCTTTTTGGAACTGATGGACAAGGGCAAGATCGACATCGTTCAGGTGGATCTCACGCGTTGTGGCGGGTTCACCGAAGCGCGGAAAATCGCCAGCCTGGCTGAAGACCGCGGCCTGCCGTGCGTGAACCATGGATTCACCACCTACATCAACATCGCCGCAGCTCTTCACTTTCTAAACTCCATTCCAAATTCGTTCATCATGGAATACGTGGCTGAGGAAGAAACCACTCTGCGCGACCATCTGACGCGACAGAGTTTTGTGGAGAAAGACGGCTATGTTTCCATCCCCGAAGTGCCAGGGTTGGGTGTGGAGCTTAACGAAGAGGGGATTCAGAAATTCCGGGTGATGTAAGCCTGCTAAGTAGGGTCCGGGATCGTTGATTATTGAGGCCCGATCAGAGCCAGGAAGAGTGAGAGGACTGTCGCGGTGACACACAGCCAGTAGACAAGACCCCAAAGGAAGGATCTTGCGGCTGATTCTTTATCGCGATGACGTTTCGGCAGAAGATACGCAAACGCCACGCCCGCGACAAATCCTCCAAAGTGTGCTGCGTTGTTAGCTCCAATCACCAAGCCATAACCGAATCCGTAGATGGCCCAATGGATAAGTTGCTGTCCAAGCATGCTGCCCCACTGCGACCACCGTTTGGAAAACACGATGCCAGCGCCAATCAACCCAAACACTGCACCCGAGGCACCGGCTGTCGTTAGCCATGGACCGTAGTACCAATTGCTTAGCATGAAGCCAAATGCCCCGGTCACGATGTACAACAGGAGAAATCGCTCTTTGCCGAGCAGGTCCTCTATTAGAGGGCCAATGAAGATCAGCGCATAGGAGTTGAAAGCCAGGTGAATAATGCCAATGTGAATGAAGATGGCAGACACCAGACGCCACCATTGTCCTGCCAAGACCAAGGCACCAACATCCGCACCCCAGCGCGCCAGACTAGGCGAGCCGACTCCCCAGAGGAGTCGCCCCAAGTCCTGTGCTGAGAGGTCGCGCTCGGCCGCAAAGATCAGCAAGAAGAACGCAAAGTTTGTAGTCAACAATGCGAACGACACCGGCATGAAGTTGGGCACCACGTTCTGCAGCAACTTTCCGAAGCCGCCAGCCCGATACCCCAAAGCAGCTTTGCAAAGAGGGCAAACTCTGGCCCTTCGATCGATGAGTGCGCGGCAATTGGGGCACATCCTTGTTGTTGACTGCGAGCCCCTCCAAAGATTACGGAAGGAATCCCACTGCTCTTCCAGGTTCCGGACAAGTCGGCTGAGCTTCCACAGAAATCGCTGCTTGTTCATCATTTGAGTGTGAATCCGGCTGCCCGCGTGAGGCAAAGTCGACGCATCTTAGCACTACTCTCGCAGCGAGACGTAATTGCCAGCTTCACGCGCAAGTTATGCTCGACGGCTCAGCCAACCCATTTGAATTGGCTTGCCATCAGAAGGAGAGTCGGAGAAGATGAGATCGATGCCGTTGAGACTGACCGGCCAAGAGCCACGCCGGTGGCCGAGCGACAGATGATGTTTGGACAAAAACGAAACGCCGCAGGATACGCCCTCATTGCCGTCCTTGTTTTTTCCCCGAACCTGTTCGCAATCAAGACCATAGATTATCAGCGCCGGCTGAACCCGAAGTTTACCAAACGAGTTCGCCCGGAGACCCGTTTCATCATTGTTCACTCGACTGAGAGCAGGCTACCCAGCGCGCTTCGGACCTTGTCTCGAGGCAAGGTGCGTCGCGGCCTCTATGTGACACTTGGAGGTCACGCACACTACCTCGTTGCCCGAAACGGAGCCATCTACAAGATTGTCGACCCGAAATTCTGGGCCAACCATGCGGGCGTCAGCATGTGGAACGGGTTGGAGGACCTGAGCGACTATTCGATAGGTATCGAGCTGGAGGGTTACCACAACATTCCGTTCTCAGAAGCACAGTATTCATCGCTGAAAAGGTTGCTAAACGAGCTGAAAGAGAAGTATCGGATTGAAGACCGGAACGTCTTGGAACACTACCGGATCGCGTTCGCGGCGCCCAATCGTTACCATCGATCGAGACAGCGCGGTCGGAAACTCGATCCCGGCATCGATAACTTCGAACGAGCCCGTGCCGGACTCAGTGACGAATATCAGAGTGACCCTGATGTGATTGCAGGGCGCATCGACGGCCGCCCTGAATTGATGCGGGCCGGCGGGCATGTCCCGCCGGCGGCGGAGTCCGAAGAAGAGGGAGACTCTCCCGAGCAAGGAAGTGAAGACGCATCCATGCAAATTGGCCGTAAACGGACCGCTTGGAAGATCGCAGGAATTCGGTACAACGCTCCAACGACAGTTTATCGTTTTCCCGACGGACGATCTTACTCAGGAGAACAGATCAAAGACTGGTCTGATATTCCGCCGGGCACACGCGTGGACTTGGGAGTGACTCTGCCTGCGGAAAAAAAGGTCATCAGCACAGCGCGTGTCGAAGTCGTTGTGCCGCAAATCACAGCATCCGACTCACCCTGGAAGATCGCCAATGCGCTGTACAATTCCTCACTCACGTTCTACGTCCTCCCCAACGGAACGGTGCAGCCGGGAAATACACTCAAGAAGATGGGGAGTCTTCCTTTGGGAAGCAAGGTCTTGGTTGCCTATCGTGAGCTTCCGAAACCTGAAGCCCACAATCCGATGGGAGAGAATCTCAGAGATATCTATCTAGATTCCCGAACCTTGTATGTTTTTCCGGATCTAATTCTCCGCTCAGGAGATCAGATTGAGAATTTTGCGCAACTTCCGCCCTCCATCCGGGTATTCGCAAAAGTGGAATGACCCAGGCGTGACTGCTCAAGTGGGCGGATTCCCAGTTTTAGCGAGAGTGATCTGATCCGCTGGCGGATTTGGACCGCTCCTCTCAACCCGCACCATCTTGGTGTTTTTTCCTTCCCCCAATCTTTTTCCCAAGTTGGCATGGTCCAAATGTTCCCCTTTTGGGGCACATCCCAGTCTCCCTGCCAGGTCCGTGGAACTATGCTATAGTTTCGCTCTTTCGAGCGCGGCTCGGCGCTGGACAGCCTTGCCGGATAACTTGATGCACTCATTCCAAATTAACAAGAGGTTACGGACAAGCCATGTTTAAGGAGCGTCTATTTACACCAGGTCCGACACAACTGTTGCCCGCCGTTCAGACAGCGATGGCACAACCCATCCTGCATCATCGGACTGACGAATTTCGCGATATCTTCAAGGAAGTACTGGACGGTCTTCGTTACATCTATAACACGCAAAACGACGTTCTTTGCTTTACCTCTTCGGGCAGCGGTGCCATGGAAGGAGCCGTGGTCAACCTGCTGAGTCCAGGAGCCAAGGCCCTGGTCGTGAGCGCAGGAAAGTTTGGTGAACGCTGGACCAATCTTTGCAAAGCCTTTGGCGTGACCGCAAACGTCGTTTCCATTCCTTACGGACAGGCAGTCGACCCCAAAACCGTCGCAGCGGAACTAGAGAAGCAGCCGGATACTCGCGCGGTCTTTGTGCAGTATTCCGAGAGTTCCACGGGCGCCCGACATGATGTGAAGGCTCTGGGTGAAATTGTCCATCAGCATCCGAAAACAGCCCTGGTGGTCGACGCCATTACCGGATTGGGCGTGATGGAGATGCCTGTGGATGAATGGCATCTGGACATCGTCATCGGAGGGTCTCAGAAAGCGCTCATGCTGCCACCGGGATTGGCATTTGCCAGCGTCAGCCAGAAGGCTTGGGGGCTGATTGAGTCTACGAAGTCGAACAAGTTCTACTTCGACTACCAGAAGGAGCGGAAGAACAATGCCAAAGGCGAGTCGTCCTACACCCCAGCCATCACGCTAATCGTCGCGGCCCGTGAAGCCATCAAGTATATCCGTACGATCGGCCGCGATAACTTGATCGCGAACGCAGGCCTGCTTGCCACCGCCACCCGGGCAGCTGCGAAAGCGCTGGGACTGAAGCTTTTCGCTGAAACGTCCCCCAGTGATGCCTTGACCGCGATTTGCGCGCCTCAAGGAATCGAATCCGGGGCCATCATCAAGGCGTTCAAGAAGGAATTCGGCGCAACCGTCGCGAATGGCCAGGGCGAGATGAAAGGTCAGCTGTTCCGAGTTGCGCATCTCGGTTATTACGATTTTACCGATACCGTGGCTTTGATTGCCTGCCTCGAAATGATTCTTAAGAAACTCAACATTCCCGTTGAACTCGGAGCCGGCGTGACTGCAGCCCAGCGCGTCTATTTGCAGAAAGCGATCTGAGTCGATACATCACCCCGACAACCAGGTAGGTCTCAAATTCACAGAGGATATTTTGCACAGCATGAGAATTCTCGTCAGCGATAAGCTATCCGAGCAGGGAATTGAATTGTTGCGCCAGGAAGCTGGTTGGCAAGTGGATGTCAAGACGACCCTCACACCGACACAGCTGCTGGAAGTCATTGGCTCCTACGATGCCCTGCTCGTGCGCAGCAATACCAAGGTAACGGCTGAGGTAATACAGGCAGGGAAAAGCCTCCGCGTGATCGGCCGTGCCGGGACCGGCGTGGACAACATCAACCTCGAAGCCGCGACGAATAAGGGTATCGTCGTGATGAATACCCCCGGTGGCAACAGCGTCAGCGTGGCGGAGCTCGCGATGGGTCTGATGCTGGCGATGGCTCGCTCGGTTCCACAGGCCAGTGCGTCCACCAAAGAAGGCAAATGGGACAAGAAAAGCTTCACCGGAGTGGAACTGAAAGACAAGACGCTCGGGGTGGTCGGCTTCGGAAAGATTGGCATGGAAGTGGCCAAACGTGCACGCTCCTTCCAAATGAACGTGGTGGTTTACGATCCTTTTGTGTCGGACCGTCTGGCGCAGGATCTCAGCGTCAGGCTGGTCTCATTGGACGTGCTATTTGCCGAGTCGCACGTCGTTACCCTGCACGTCCCACTGGTTGAGGCAACGCGCCATCTGGTAAATGCGGCCTCCATTGCAAAGATGAAGGACGGCGTGCGCATCATCAACACGGCCCGTGGTGAGCTGATCCACGAAGCAGATCTCGCGGCAGCTCTCGACAGCGGCAAAGTTGCTGCGGCGGCGTTGGACGTGCTGAGCCTCGAACCTCCGGCGAAAGATAATCCTTTGCCGAGACACCCGAAAGTGATCGCCACGCCTCACATCGCGGCCTCAACCGCTGAGGCGCAGGAAATGGTGGGCGTGGAGATTGCTGAACAGGTTCGAGGTTTCCTCAAAGACGGCATTATCCGCAACGCCGTGAATTTTCCGTCTGTCTCGTTTGAGGAGTACAAGAAGATCGGGCCGTTCCTTCAACTCGGTGAGAACCTGGGTGGCTTTATCTCACAGATTTGTGAAGGGCGGCTGAGCGAAGTCGGCATTCGCTATTACGGTGAGACGGTTGATATCAGCACTCACCTGATTGCTAGCTCCATCCTTGTCGGAATCCTGAAACCGATTCTCGGCGATGCCGTCAACCTGATCAACGCACGCAAGCATCTCGAAGAACGCGGCATCCTCTTGATCGAATCGCAAAGTAGCCGGGTCCGTAGCTATTCGAACCTCATTTCAGTCCGGCTCAAGACGGACGCGCGCGAGGATTGGGTTGAAGGAACCATTCTTTCGCAGGGCAAAAGCCGACTCGTATCTGTGGATGGCATTGACATCGAAGCCCCGCTGCACGGGGCTATCCTGTTTATTCGCAATAACGACACTCCCGGCGTCATTGGGCAGATCGGCACGCTTCTGGGCAAGAACCGGATCAACATTGCCAACTTCGCGCTCGGTCGTGGCGAAAGTGATCACGCCGTAGGCGTGGTGAATGTGGACAGCCAGATTTCCGAGTCGTTGTTGGAGGAGATCCTTTCCTGCCCCAGCATCCGTTTTGCGCGTGTGGTCCACCTATAGGCCCAACCCTTTGTTCTTCGGGCTGAGTTGTCCAATCCGCTTATGGAACTCCATCCCAAGGTCCGGCAACTTCTACGCAAGGTGCGGCGCTGGTCGCCTAGCCGCTGGCACGAAGGAAGCATCCGCTCAACGCGGGATCCGGGCTACGAAGCCATGATGGCCCGGGAAGTCGCCAACTATCGTTCTGTCGAAAATGTTCACGACTTGCCCGGGATCTTCCATTACTGGTCCAACAAGTATCTGGTCCCCAAGTACCAGGAGTTTGGGTTCTCAAGTCCCAACAGCTTTTACCTTCAGTACATGACTCTGGTGTGCTCAAAGCAGACCGGCGCAGCTCGTTTCATCAGTTGCGGCTCCGGGAATTGCGACACCGAAGTTGGGCTCGTCGAATCACTGGCTGGGAATGGCGTTTCCAACTTTGTTCTGGAGTGCCTCGACGTCAACCCGCACATGCTGGAGCGCGGCAAGCGGCTGGCTCAAGAGAAGCAGGTGCTGGACCGCCTCCGTTTTACGCAAGCCGACATCAACTCCTGGCAGCCGCAGGGGCTTTATCAGATCGTGATGGCCAATCAGGCCCTGCACCATTTTGTCGAGTTGGAGACATTGTTCGACAAGGTGCACTACGCGCTCGCGGTTGATGGGTTCTTCCTTACCGATGACATGATCGGAAGGAATGGACATATGCGATGGCCCGAAGCTCTGGAGGTTTTCAACATGCTTTGGAGAGAGCTGCCGGAGCGATACAAATACAATCACCTGTTAAAGCGCACTGAAATTGTGTATGAAAACTGGGACTGCTCAAAGGAAGGGTTTGAAGGCATCAGGGCCCAGGACATTCTGCCGTTGCTGATCAAGAAGTTTCATTTCGAGCTGTTCGTTGGCTTTGCGAACATCATCGACATCTTCATCGATCGCTGTTTTGGTCATAATTTCGATCCTGCCAGCCCGTCGGATCTGGCGTTCATCGACAAAGTTCATTCCATTGACGAAGAACATTTGAGAGAGGGTGCCATCAAACCCACTCACATGACGGCTGCTCTGATGAATACACCGCCCACGAAGACGAAAACCCACCTGCATTTGACCCCGGAGTTTTGCGTTCGGCGGCCAGACTGAAGCCTTCTGACTCGGTTGCTGACCGCTCGCCCTCTCAAGGTTGCAAGTCAACCGCGCATGGAATAGACAAGTCGAATATCCCAGTTCTCCAGCTTCATCAGGTTCCGTCCTGCAATCACCCAATCGCGGCTCAACATCTGGACCTGTATTGGCCTCAGGAGCAGGCAATTCCGCCACTTCTCCTCTCCGATCTGCGCGACCTCTACGAAGCCAGTTGCCTTAAGGAGCAACTTCTCTTCAGGGCATAGCATCGCACCCCAAGTGAACAGCTTCTGGAAACGACCTTGGCGAATAGCCGTCTGAAGCAGCTGCGCTTTGACTTCAAGAGTCTCCCCTTCCCAATCTACGAGGTTGACGACTTCTCTGTCTGACAGATCTGAGCGGTGAGACTGAAGCACCAAGTATCCTCGCAAACGTGTACCTTTCCAGGCAAAAATAAAACGATAAGCGTGCAGTGGATTCTGAAAACGCCAGCTCAGATATTCAATGTCGCGAACATGTCTGAGTCTTCCGTCGTAATCTAAACGATCTATCAGATCGGCCATAGCCTCTGGCTCAGGCAGTCGCTTAGCGGAAAGCTGATCAGAGAGTCTCAGCCGGCTTCGATCGAAACTGAGAAATGGATCATGTTGCTTTTTGGAGCGGAGGAATCTCGATGCCTGGGCAAATCTCCGGAGAAAAGGAGTTCCTTTTAGTGTCTTCCGCAATCTCGGAAGAAAGGGAGGTTTCTCGGTGCTCAGAGGTTGTAGTGAGCCAACACTTCTCCAGCCCATCGCTAAAGAGGACATGGTGTTAACTGGACCTGCGCTTAGGTTTAGAGCATAGTCGAAGCCGCGTTCGCCTAGGTCGTTGATTGCGAATTTCATTATGCGAGTCATCAGACCCTGGTTCCGATTTTCAGGATCGATCACGAAATCATCAGGATAGGGAATCAAGAAGGTGTGGTCACGGTTTCCGATCTGCCACTTTGTCGCGAAAGCGCCCCGCATACCCACCGCTCTTCCGTGATTCATTGCAAGATAGATGAGCGGTTCTCTCAAATAAGGATTATTCTCGTACTTCCATTCCAGGTAAGCCGCATTCAGCGCCCGGTCCGAGCTCCACAGATTGGTTTGCAGCTCTAACACAGTTTCTTTGAGTGCACGACTGTATTGGATAATCTCGAAATTATCCGTCATAGCTGGTTCATTTCCGCTTATTTGGCTCTTGCAAACTCAGTGGCTTTCCCGGTGGTCTTGAATGAACTTCAAGATGCTCTCGACAGTATCCCAGTCCTTAGACGGGTCAAATGAAGATGGGCTCAGCGAAGAATTTGTCTGGCCCTCAATCCACATGGCCAAATTGAATAGCGAGGAAGAGTCAAGGAGGCCAGACTTGATGAGGGAAGTCTCTGCGGTGATCTTTGACTCTGATTCCAGCAAGCTTTCGCGGATCAAGAGTAGGAGCTCAGCTCGCAAGGACATAAGAATTGCTAGAGATATGGGTGATACTTAGATTGGCGGAGAGCGGTGACCGGGGCGACCGGAACTCAAGAACAGCATCCAGCAGATCAATGATCATTGACTTGTGCGCCTTGGTTATTTTCAACGATTCCGGAGCGGGATCTCAGATCCAAAGGTCTGACTCCTTTGCATGTCGCAGCGATGCTTTCACGGTTTATCTTCCCTCTGGAAGTGCGAGGAATCTCATCTAGCAGGTACCAACGTGAAGGCAATTGATGCTGGGCGAGATGCAGTTTCGTCCAATCAAAAAGTCGCTTGAGGGTTAGGTCGTCTCTGGACTTCAGAACCATTGCGATGCCCACGTTCTCCCCGAGTAGGGGATCCTCATAAGCAAACGTACAAACATCGAGAACTTCTTCGAAGCGCTCAACGACGGCGTCGACATCTCCAGGATACACTTTCATCCCGCCCTTGTTGATCTCCTCACGTTCCCTGCCTCTAAGATACAGCAAGCCTCGATCATCTTTCAGTCCGATGTCGCCAGTGAAGAACCAGCCTTGACAGACGACCTTCCGGGTGAGTTCGTCGTTGTCGAGGTAGCCCTTCATTAAGGCAGGCGTATTGACCCAAACATAACCTGACTCATCGGCTTTCTTCTCTTCGGAGAACATCGAAAGATTTCCTCCCTCTGAACAATCCAGAATCTTGATGATTCCCCCCCAGGCTTCGCCGATGAGTCCATCTTCTGCGGAGACCTCGGAAACGGTCGTGCCTGCTAGCCAGCTCGCAGTTTCTGTGATGCCGTACGCATTCAACACTTCCGGGGTGCCGGTCCATTCCTTGATCCCCTTCCATAAATGGCCTGACAACGGCGCGGACCCACAAAAAACCCTCTTCAGCTTGCCTGCTCGAGGAGGACTGGCAACTTTTAGCGCTAACCGCCAAACCGGGGGCACCGAGGACATGAAGGTGATCTCGTGAGCGTCTAGTAACTCACCCAAGTGGAGAATGACATCATTCTTGAATGGGGGGAGGATGAACAGATCCTGGCCAGATAGCCACGGGAAGAGACAATTACAGATCAGACCGTGCCCGAAGTGGGTTGGCAGAAGGCAAAGGGTGCGTTTGAAGGCATCAATACCCAGTGTTTGTTGAAGTGTGATCCAGCGTGCCCGTAGCGAACGATGAGTATGAAGTACTCCTTTCGGGGAGCCCGTCGTGCCAGAAGTGAAGAGAATCAGGGCATCTTGATCGAGCGAAAGGGAACAACGAAGATCTTCAGAGCCAGATCTCACGCCGAGGCTCTCTCTGGGTTCTTCGGTTGTCAAAACCTGTGTTCGATTGGAGGCAAGGGCCGTAGCCAACGCATCCTCCGGCAGTTCATGCCAGATCGAAAACCGGGGCTTCGCGGCGCGTGCCAAGGTTTCGATCTCGAACGCCGTTAGTCGAGGATCGATAGGAACAAAACATGCTCCGATGCTCCAAACAGAAACCAAGTCTATGAAGAATTCAATACGATTGCCGTAATGCACAAATACGCGGTCGTTCTGGTTCATGCCCCTGTGCGCGAAGTATGCCCTCCGTTGGGCAGCACGATGGAGGATTTGTTCGCGCGTCCAGGTTCGTCGCGTGAGTGGTTCAGTGATGTCTCCAAAAAACAAGTTCAAGAACATCTATTTCCTCCGGAAAAGAAGATCCTAGTCTTAGTCTAGTCGGCAACCTCATTGAGGGTTTGAACCTTCGATTCCGATCTGAGTTTGAATACGCTGAACGCGAGAACTCCAAGCGACGCCACCGCCAGTCCTAGGGCCCAGAAGAATCCGGTTGGCCGGTACGTAAACTCCGCTTGTGAAGTGCCGGCGTTCACGTGAACACCGATCAGTGTTCCGTTCACTCGCTCCACTGGCCGTGATTCTCCGTTAATCCGCGCTTTCCAACCGGGGTACCAGTTCTGACTCACCACCAAAAGCTTCGGAGTAAGGGAACGGGCCTCCACGCGAAACCGATTGGGGCTCTCTTGCGTAAACACAGCCGATCCCCGATCGACCAAACCGGCGCTGGTTGGCTGACTGACGACACCCCCCTGAAGCATCAACCCTCGCAGCTTACCGAGCGGTTGTTCGACATATGCAACCTGGTATGGGTCGAACGAGCGATCCCGTAGCAGTGGAACCATCTCGTTGAAGTCCTTCCTGACTTCAACGTGGTTGGCAAGCCAGGCTCTCGGGAGAAACCCAGGGTTCTCATACACCTTGGCGTGCTCGCCTTGAAAAGCCACCGGCAAGTCTAGTCCCTTCTGTG
>Ga0075428_100002373_pt1 | contig 20443 bp, 12 predicted proteins | sample RhiMetdeltSRZDD2_FD_75291 | JGI IMG/M metagenome (GOLD analysis project Ga0075428, IMG submission 75291) | Populus rhizosphere microbial communities from Tennessee, USA - Rhizosphere MetaG P. deltoides SRZDD2 | ecosystem: Host-associated > Plants > Roots > Rhizosphere > Soil | place: USA... | reverse complement strand
CCGTCGTTGTGCAGCTTTTCGGGAGTGGAAGCGTTTCGCACGCTAGACTCTGCATGCAATCTGGGTTAGGCTTCGCTGCGCTTCGACCGAACAGGCAACCCACTCAATGAATGCGGGTGAGTAACACCACCCACGAAAGGCCATCGCTGCTCTTGCGGGGCGATGGTTCGTTTGCGCACGCGGTTCCGCCTTCGCGGAAGCTACGGCGGACAAGCCGCCATAGCTGAAGCTAGGGCGGACAGGCCGGAACGACAGCATCCGGGGCTTGCCCGCGGGAGCCTTGGCAAAGGCGGGAGCGACGGTGCAGGGGAGTCCGAGGGGCGAAGCCTCCCGGAGTAACCAGTTAGGCGCGCCGCGGGCGCGCCCCACCGGAGCGGAGCGGGGCTTTGGGGCCCCGCGAGCGACGGTGTAGGGGAGTCCGAGGGGCGAAGCCCCTCGGACAAGGACGTGGAAGCGACTGGAGGAGGAAGCATGCAGGTGAGGAAGGTTTGGGTCCTCGCCCTCGCAATCGCCGCGGTGTGTGCAGGGGTGATGCCTGCCGCCGCGCAGATTACGACGGGCACGATCACCGGAACGGTCGTCGACAACCAGGGAGGTGTGATCCCCGGCGCGACCGTCGTGCTGATCAGCGAGTCACGGAATACCAAGTCAGCCCCGGGCGTCACGAACGAGACCGGGACTTACGTGTTTGCCAACGTCACCCCGGACGTCTACACGGTCGAAGTGACGATGGATAACTTCAAGACGGTCAAGCGGGCCGGTGTCCGGCTCTCCGGTGGCGACCGTATCGCCGTCCCGTCGCTCACGCTCGAAGCGGGTGGCGTTGCCGAGACCGTGAACGTCACGGCCGAAGCACTGCTCGTGCAGTCCCAGAGCGCGGAGCGCTCATACGCGGTCGACTCGGTGCAGATCGAGAACCTGCCGGTCAACCGCCAGAACTTCACCAGCCTCATTCAGTTCGCACCTGGTGTCATCTCGGGCGGGTCCACGGACTTCGTGCGTCTGGGCGGCCAGTCGCAGAACAACCTGATGATGGACGGCATCTCGGCCATGGATACCGGCAACAACGGCACCATGCTGGCGATGAACATCGAGTCCATCGGCGAAGTGAAGATCCTCACCCAGGGCTACCAGGCCGAGTACGGCCGGTCCACCGGTCTGCAGGTCACTGCGGTCACCAAGAGCGGCACCAACCGCTTCCGCGGATCGTTCTACGACGTCGAGCGCGACAGCAGCTGGAACTCCAACACCTGGGTCAACAAGCGGAACGGCGATCCCAAACCAGTCAACGACGAGAACGACTGGGGCTACTCGATCGGCGGCCCGATCGGCAAGCCGGGCGGGGACAACAAGCTGTTCTTCTTCTACAGTCACGAGTACCGCCCGCGCAACACGCCGCAGAACAACGGCAACCCGTGGCGTCTGCGGGTCCCGACCCAGGCCGAGCGCAACGGCGACTACTCGCAGAGCCTCGACCAGAACGGCGCGTTCATCGGCGCGATCAAGAGCCCGATCACCGGACAGAACTATCCGAACAACCAGATCCCGCAGAGCGAGCTGTATTCGCTCGGCCAGCGGCTGCTGAATCGCTACCCGCTGCCGACCCGCACGCAGACCGCCGGCAGCAATTACAACTACGAGGCCCTGCCGGCGCAGGTCGAGAACCTCACGCAGCAGCCGGCGATCCGCATCGACTACCAGCTCAGCTCGAAGCTGCGGCTGAACTGGAAGTATTCGGGCCAGCGCGCGCGGCAGATCACGGCGCCGGGAACGCTCCCCGGGTTCACGGACGTGAACACGCCGTTCCCCTACATCACCAACTATGCGGCGACGGTGAACTACACGATCAGTCCGACGACCTTCCTCGAAGGCACCTACGGCTTCATCCGCAACGAGCTGACCGGCGGCAACGAGGGTGGTCTTCTCGTCGCCCCGACGGCGAACCGGCTGACCGAGCTGCCCGGATTCCCCCTTCCCTTCCCGAATGCGGGCAAGGTGAACAACGACTCCTACTACGCCAACGAAGTGCTGGACTACGTGAACCCGGCGTTCTGGGATTCGGCGAACCGAATGATGAACCTGCCACCGATCTTCGCCTGGGGAAACAAGATCGGCGCGGCGCCGCCCAACCAGCGCTACCCGGGCTGGTTGAACATCAACCGCACGCAGGACGTGGCGGTCAGCCTCACCAAGGTGGCGGGCCGGCACACGATGAAGGCTGGGTTCTACAACAACCACAGCTTCAAGGCGCAGAACGTGGACGCCGGTGGCGGCATCAGCTGGCAGGGTAGAGTCGACTTCGGCCAGGACACCAACAACCCGATCGACACCGGCTTCGGGTTCTCCAACGCTGCAACCGGCGTGTTCCGGCAGTATCAGCAGGCCTCGGACTTCATCGAAGGCCAGATGATCTACAACAACACCGAGTTCTACATCCAGGACAACTGGAAGATGAACAACCGGCTGACCCTCGACTACGGCATCCGGTTCACGCATCAGCAGCCGCAGCACGACAAGCTCCAGCAGATGTCGAACTTCTTCCCGGATCAGTGGTCGAGCGGCGCGGCGCCGACGCTCTACGTGCCGGGGTGCAACAACGGGGCGGCGACCTGCTCGGGCAACGTACTCAATGCGAAGGATCCACGGACCGGTCAGATTCTGACCGTGCCGGGCGTCGCGAATACGCAGACGGCGATCGGGACCCCGATTCCAGGATCCGGCAACCTGGTGAACGGCGTGCGCCGGGCCGGTGACGGCATTGCCAAGACCGGCTACACCTGGCCCGCGATCGTGATCGGGCCGCGCTTCGGCGTGGCGTACGACGTGACCGGAACCCAGACGACGGTCATCCGCGCGGGCGGCGGTCTCTTCTACGATCGTCCCGACGGCAACACCGTCTTCTCGATCCCCGGCAACCCGCCGATCGCCAACTCCGCGGACCTGCGGAACGGCCTGCTTCAGACAGTCGGTCAGGGCCTGACGCTGCTGCCGGTCTCGCAGCTTGTCACCTTCCAGTACGAGGCGAAGGTGCCGGCGCAGTGGCAATGGCAGGCGGGCGTGCAGCGCGTGCTGCCGTACGCGATGGCCATCGACCTGTCGTACGTCGGCAACCACGGGTACAACCGGATGGGCGCCCTGCAGGGTGGCTCGACGGTCAACCTGAACGCGGTGGACTTCGGCGTTGCGTATCAGCCGAAGTACCAGAACACCACGCTCACGTCGCCGAGCACGGTGCCCGGCGCGAACGCGCTCAGCACCAACCTGCTGAAACCGTATGTCGGCTACGCCAACATCAACCAGAACACGACCGAGTTCTGGGACACCTACCACTCGATCCAGGCGTCACTGAACCGGCGGTTCCGGAACGGCTACTCGTTCGGCCTGAACTACACCTACGGCATCTCGTACAAGGGGAACCTGGGCCTGCAGTGGCGGCTCCAGCACAATACCGATGGCTCGTTCCAGTTCCGTGACGACCAGGACGACTACGAGAAGCTGAACGAGACGCTCGACGCGCGGCCGCACACCATCAAGGGCAACGCGGTGTGGGCGCTGCCGAGAGTGCCGCAGTCGTTCGGCAACATCGCCGGCGCCATCCTGAACGACTGGCGGGTGGCCGGCGTGTGGACCGCCGGGTCGGGCGCGGCCTACGACCTCAACTTCAGCTACAACGCCAACGGCGGCAACGTGAACCTGACCGGGTCTCCGGATTACGGTGCGCGCATTGTCTACGTCGGCGATCCGGGCAGCGGCTGCTCGGACAACGAGTACGCGCAGTTCAACGTGAAGTCGGTGACCGGCCCGACCTACGGCAGTCTGGGTCTGGAGTCCGGCCGCAACCTGCTGCGTGGCTGTTTCGACAACCGCCTCGATGCGGCGATCTCGCGCGACATCCGCATGGGCGGGAACCGCGCGCTGGAATTCCGGCTCGATGTGTTCAACGTGTTCAACACGGTGATCATCACCAACCGGCAGAACCAGATTCAGTACAACAGCCCGACCGATCTGAGCCTCCGCAACTCGCAGACGCTGGCCGACGGCTCGATCGACCCGGCCCGCATCCCGCCCCGCAACGCCGGCTTCGGCGCGGCGACGGCGGCCAATGCACTGCGCAGCATGCAGATTCAGCTGCGGTTCTCGTTCTAATTTAGTCCGGGGGGCTTCGCCCCCCGGAACCCCCCTACACCGTCGCTCGGGGGGGCCCCATGGCCCCCCTCCGCTCCGGTGGCTCGCTCGCTGTGCTCGCTCGCGGCGCAGGAATCTGCGATTCGCATCGCTGTGCTCGCTTCCGCTTCGCTGAAGCTCCGGCGGACGGGCTCCGGCGCATTCTTGACCTCGGGAGTCGTTCTCGGCTCCCGGGGTTTTTCTTTTCCAGAATTGGTTTCTGCGTGCAGAAAGAGGCTGCAAGGGCCCAAAAAGCCATCCTGAGGCGTCGGGCGGCTCGACTCTGCATGCAATTTGCGCTAGGCTTCGCCCTGCGCCGCCCCTGCCGCCACGCCCCCGTCGTGTATCAGCCGGGCGCGCCTCGTCGTAATCGAGTCGGCATTGGCGGGTTGCTGAAGACCTGTCACCGACAAGTGAAAAGGGAAGAGGGAGAAGGGAGAAGGGAGAAGCATTCGTGCGATTCGAGAGTTTTCCCTTCTGCCTTCTGCCTTCTCCCTTGACACGGGCTGATTTTTCAGCAGTCTGCTCATCGGCCCGCAAGTTCCCGAGGTGATGATGAAAGCTTCTGTCCGTATTGCGACGGCGGCCGCGCTGGTCGCGCTCGCGTCAGCGGTCGGCGTTCCGCTTGCCTCTCAGCAGCAGTCCGCGCCAGTACAGCCTCCACCCGCTCAGCCCCCCGCATCTCAGACACCCGCGACACCGCCGGCAACCGCGCCGGAGCCGGGGCGTCCGGGCGGCGGTGGCCGGGGCGGCGGGCGCGGCAATCAGATGGCGGCGCTCTACACGGAACGCTGCGCGGCCTGCCATGGTACCGAGACTGCGGCCGGACGCGCGCCGAACCTGTTCGACGACCAGTGGACGCGGGCCAAGGACGACATCGGGATTGCCGCGGTCATCGCTGACGGCGTGCCCCAGACGGAGATGGTGCCGTTCAAGACCCAGCTGACCGAGCAGCAGATCTGGCAGCTCGTCGCGTACTTGCGCACGCAGGGAGCCAACGCCAAGCCACGGCCGACCTACGTGCCTGATCCCGACGGCCAGGAAATCAAGTCGGAGAAGCAGACGTTCAAGATCGAAGTGGTGGCCCGGGAGATCGAAACGCCATGGGGCCTGGCGTTTCTGCCCGACGGCCGCCTGCTCGTGACTGAACGCGCTGGCAAGCTCAAGATCCTTCCGAAGGACAAGTCCGGCGCCGTCGTAACCGTGACCGGGCTTCCCAAAGTGTGGGAGCGCCAGGACGCCGGGCTCTTCGACGTCGAAGTGCATCCGCAATACGCGAAGAACGGCTGGATCTATCTCTCGTACGCCGAGCCGGTCCCGAACTACACGCCGCCTCCTGCACCAGCGGAGGGCGCGGCGCCTCCGCCGCAGGAAGGCCGGGGCGGACGCGGTCCGCAAACGCCGAGCATCCCGTCGATGACGACCATCATCCGCGGGAAGATTGGCAAGGACAACGCCTGGACCGACCAGCAAGTGATCTTCCGTGCGTCGACCGATCTCTTCACGCCGAGCAACATCCATTTCGGCTCACGCTTCATCTTCGACCGGCAGGGACACCTCTTCTACAGCATCGGCGAGCGCGGCGTCGTCGAGAACGCGCAGGACCTCGGCAAGCCGACCGGCAAGATCCATCGCGCCAACGACGACGGCTCGGTGCCGAAGGACAATCCGTTCGTCGGCAAACCGGGCGCGCTCCCGACAATCTGGAGCTATGGCCATCGCAATCCCCAGGGCCTCGCTTGGGATCCGGTCAGCGGGAAGCTGTGGGAGTCGGAGCACGGGCCGCAGGGTGGCGATGAAATCAACATCATCGAGCCTGGCAAGAACTACGGCTGGGCCGTGATCACGATGGGCGTCCAGAACGGGGTTACCAAGCGCAGCGAGCCCGGAATGGAGCAGCCGATCGTGTACTTCACGCCGAGCATCGCGCCCAGCGGGATCGTGTTCTACACCGGCAATCAGTACCCGTCTTGGAAGAACAACCTGTTCGTCAGTGCGCTGGCGGGGCAGCAGCTGCGCCGCCTCGAAGTGAAGGACGACAAGGTCGTCGCACAGGAAGTGCTGTTCAATCAGTTCGGCCGCATCCATGACGTGATCCAGGGACCGGACGGTCTGCTGTATGTCACGTTCCAGCTGCCGGGACAGGTCATGTCGGCGTCTACCGCGGGGATGGTCGGACGGTTGGTGCCAGTCAAATGAAGAAGCAGTTCGGAGTTGTCGCAGGAGCTGTTGTCGTTTCCTTCGCTGTTCTGGGGGCCCAAAACAAACCCGCCTGGCCGCCGCCGGTCCAGAAAACACCCGAGAAGGCTCCCGTCCTCTCGGCAGAGGAAGAGATGAAGACCCTGGTGCTGCCACCGGGGTATCGAGCCGAACTGGTCGCGAAAGAACCGCTCGTCGTCGATCCCATCGCGATCGACTTCGACGCCGACGGCCGGATGTGGGTCCTCGAGATGCCCGGCTTCATGTCGGCCGAGGGCGCCGCCAACTCGCGTGAGCCCATCAACAACGTCGTAGTGCTCGAAGACGCCAACGGCGACGGCGTGATGGACAAGCGCACCGTGTTCGCCGACAAGCTGGTGCTGCCGCGCGCCCTCAAGGTCCTCGAGTCGGGAGTGCTCGTCGGCGAGCCGCCGAATCTCTGGGTGATGAAGGACACCGACGGCGATTTGAAAGCCGATTCGAAGGAGCTCGTCAGCGACAGCTACGGGCGTGCCGCCGCCAGTATCGAGCACAACGCCAACAGCCTCTTCTGGGGACTCGACAACATCATCTATACGTCGGAGCACGACTGGCACCTGCGCTGGAAGCATGGCAAGTTCGAAACGATCCCGACGCTCTCGCGGGGCCAGTGGGGCGCATCGATGGACGACGCCGGCCGCATCTTCCGGAACGTCAATGACGCGCCGCTGTTCGCCGATTTCATCGCGGCGAAGTACTACTTCAGGAACCCGAACATGATCCGCACGCGGGGGTTGTACGAGCCGTTGATTTCGCGGGAGGCCTCGACGATCTGGCCGGTCCGCGCCACGCGGGGCGTGAACCGCGGCTACCGCGATCAGTTCTTCCGGCCTGACGATAGCTCGATGACGATCCAGGGCGTTGGAACGCCGGTCGTGTATCGCGGCGATCGCCTGCCAAAAGAGCTTTACGGCGACGCCTTCATCACGGACTCCACCACCAACCTCGTCCACCGCTACAAGATCGTGGACGACGGCTCTGGCCGGCTGAAGGCGGTCGACGGCTACGACAAGGGGGAGATTCTCGCGTCGTACGACGAACGCTTCCGTCCGGTGAACATGCTGCCCGGCCCCGACGGCACGCTCTACGTCGTCGACATGTATCGAGGGATCGTGCAGGAACAGATCTACTGGACCGATTTCCTGCGGGACTACATCCGTGCCCGGGATCTCGAGAAACCGGTGAACCTGGGCCGGATCTGGCGGATCGTGCACACGACAACGAAGCGCGATCGAGCTCCGGCGCTGTCCAAGGCGCCCGCAGCGGACCTCGTGAAGGCGCTCGCGCATCCGAACGGCTGGTGGCGCGACACGGCGCAGCGGATCATGGTGGAGCGTGGGGATGCGACCGTCGTGCCGATGCTGAAGAAGCTGGCCGCGCAGACCACCGACTGGCGGACGAAGCTGCATGCGCTGTGGACGCTGGACGGGCTGGAAGCGATCGGCGTCGAGGAGGTCCAGCGCGCGCTCGGCGACAAGTCGCCGGAGGTTCGCGCCGCCGCGGTGCGGCTCTCGGAGCGGTGGATTGGGCAAGGTGAACACCCGCTGACCGCGACCGTACTCAAGCTGCTGGACGATCCGAGCTGGACGGTTCGCCGGCAGGTGGCGGCAACGGCCGGCGAGTTGCCCGGGCCGGCGCGAGCGGACACTGCTGCCGCGGCGCTGACCAAGTACGCCGCGGATCCGATCACGGTCGACGTCTCAATCAGCGGGCTGCGCGGCATCGAGGCGGACGTGCTCGGGCGCGTGATGCAGTCCCCGAAGCACGATGCAGAGGCGGTGTCGATGCTGGCGGGTGCGGTCGCGAAGAGCGGCAACATTGCCGCGGTCGACGAGTTGATCGCACGCGCGACCGATGCGTCCGTCGCGCCGGCCGATCAGACCGCTTTGCTCCAGGGCCTCGACCTGGGGTTGCCGTCGACCGCCGGAGGCGGCCGCGGCGGGCGAGGTGGTGGAGGCGGGCGCGGGGCGGCAGCGCCGGCACGGCCGGTCGCGCTGAAAGCCGAACCGGCGGCTCTCAACACGCTGGCGGCACAGAACTCCGATACCGGCGCGCTCGCCAAGCGTGTCCTCGCGAAGCTCGATTGGCCGAACAAGCCCGTACCGGCGGTCGTTGTCACGCCGCTTACGGCGGACGAACAGAAGCAGTTCGCCGCGGGCTCGGAAGTCTACAAGAACATCTGTCTGGGGTGTCATCAGCCGGATGGCCGCGGCAAGGAAAAGATCGCGCCTTCGCTGGTGGAGTCGCGGTACACGTCCGGGCCTGACGGCGGGGCCGCAACCCGAATCCTGCTGGCCGGCAAGGAAGGCCCGATCGGCCTGATGCCGCCGCTCGGCGGCGCGCTGAACGACGAGCAGATTGCCTCGGTGCTGACCTACGTGCGTCGCGAGTGGGGCAACACGGGCGCACCGGTGTCGGTCGAAGACGTGCGCGAGGTGCGCGGCCTCACGAAGACGCGCACGCGGCCGTGGACGGACGCCGAGCTCACGCCGGCCGGGCGGGGCAGAGGCGGGCGGGGACAGTAGTTTCGTCGGACACCATTTATTCCAAGTTCATCGTTGGGGAGGCATTCATGCAATCGAAGTTCTGGACGGCGTCGGTCGTGGCTGGAGTCGTGACAGCCGCGATCGGTGGCGTTGCGCAGCAGGCCGCGCCGCAGGGTCCCGGCGCCGCGCCAGCGGGCCGTGGTGGCCGTGGAGGAGGGCGCGGCGTCGCTCCCGGATTCTTCACTGCACTCGACACCGACAAGGACGGGTCGGTGACGAAGGCGGAGATGCGCGCGACGTTCGACCGCTGGTTCGGGCAGTGGGACAGCGCGAATAGCGGCGCGTTGACCCAGGAACAGGTGCTCACCGGAATGAACGCGGCGCTGCCGCAGCCACCCCCTGGCGCCTTCGGTGGTGGCCGGGGCGGCGCGCAGAATCAAACGCCTCAGCCCCAGCACGTCGACGCCATGATCGCCGCGCTGCCGGCGTCCGCTCCCGCAAAGCCCAAGCAGGCGCGTCGCGTGCTCGTGCTCGGCAAAGCCGCCGGCTTCGTGCATTCATCCATTCCGCTGGCCGGGCGCACGATCGATGAACTGGGTAAGAAAACCGGTGCCTGGACGACCACCATCACCTACGACCCAGCGGACATCAACGAGACCAACCTGAAGCAGTACGACGCGATCTTTCTCGCCAGCACCACGGGTGCGTTCCTGGACGATCCGAACGACGCGGCCGCCACGGCGGCTCGGCGCAACGCGCTCCTCGATTTCGTGCGGGGAGGAAAAGGGCTCGGGGGCATCCACGCGGCCAGCGACTCGTACCACCAGGGCGCGCCAGCGGCTACGACGAACGCGGCAGGTCCAGCCGGCCGCGCCGGTGGAGCCCGCGGCGGCGGACGTGGCGGTGGTCAGGCCGCCGGACTCGTTGCGCAGTTCTTCGCGCAGGGAGACAAGAACAACGATCAGCGTTTGAGCAAGGACGAGTTCGGTGCGCTCTCCGACGCCTGGTACGGGAAACTGGACACGGCGAACGCCGGACGTGTCAGCCAGGCGGACTTCACACAGCGATTCGCCGGTGCCGTTCTCCCGGTGGAGGCGGCGGCGCCAGCTGCACCCGCTGCCGCGGCCGGTGTTGCGCCGCCGCGCCCCGGGTGCACCGGCTACTCGAACCAGCAGGCGTCAACCCAGCTCGGTCCCGACAACCAGGTCGGTACCTGGCCCGAGTTCAACAAGATGATCGGCGGGTTCTTCAAGTGGCACTGGAACAACCCCCAGGAGATCACTTACAAGATCGACGAGCCCAAGCATCCGCTCAATGCTCCTTTCGCAAAGCTGAATGGGCCTCTCGTCGTCAACGACGAAACTTACACCTTCGGCCGCGACACGTATTCGCGCCAGAACGTGCGTGTGCTCACGAGCGTGGACTACTCGAAGATGTGCGAGGAGGACAAGAAGAAGGAGCAGAATCCTCGCGAGGATCACGATTACGCGCTCAGCTGGATCAGGCGGGAGGGCAAAGGCCGCGTGTTCTACATGGCGCACGGCCACGACGAGAGCAACTACGCGAAGACGCCGCTGCTCGAGCACTTGCTGGCCGGAATGCAGTATGCGCTCGGCGATCTGCAGGCGGACGACAGCCCGAGCGTAAAAGGTGGAAGCAGGTAAGTAGCGACGGCCGCTCCGTAAAACCACAAAGGAGTTCAAGAGATCAAGGATCTCTTGTCCTCCTGTTATTGATTTTGGATCTGTAGATGAAGGCATCGTTCTATCGAGGTAACCGGACGTTCGAAACCGGAACGGCACCCATGCCGGAGCCGCGCGACGGCGAAGCCCTTCTGCGCGTGCGGCGGGTGGGCATCTGCGGCACCGACCTGCACATTTTCCAGGGTCACCTCGATCACCGTGTGCCTCTTGGCGGGATCATCGGGCACGAGACGTTCGCCGACGTGGTCAGCGCGCCGACCGGCAGCGGCTTCCGCGAGGGCGATCGGGTCGTCGTCGAGCCCGTGCAGTTTTGCGGGCAATGCCGTGCCTGCCGCATGGGGGCGACGTATCTCTGCTATCAGCTCAAGGTGCTCGGGGTAGACGTCACGGGCGGCATGCAGGAGTACTGGGCGGTGCCCGCGGCTCGCCTGTTGAAGCTCCCGGACTCGGTGTCCGACCACGATGCGCCGCTGATCGAGCCGCTCGCCGTGGCCACTCACGACGTCACGCGCGCCGAGGTCAAGGCCGGGGATCGCGTGGTCGTGTTCGGCGGCGGGCCGATTGGTACGCTCATCGCGCTGGTCAGCCGGCAGCGCGGCGCCGAGGTGAAAGTCGTCGAGATCAACCCGCACCGCGTCGAGATGTTGAAGTGCTTCGGCCTCGACGCGATCGGGCCAGGAGACGACGTCAAGGCGGCTGTGAACACCTGGACCAGCGACACCGGTGTGGACGTCGCGTTCGAGGTGAGCGGCAGCCCAGACGCAGCGGCGCTGGTGACCGAGGTCGTGCGGGTGTGGGGCACGGTCAGCATCATCGCCATCCATTCAGAGCCGGTCCCGTTCCACCTGTACTCGCTGTTTGCCAGGGAGCTCAAGGTCCACGGCAGCCGCCTGTACACACGCGCGGCGTGGGAGGAAGCCATCCGGCTGGTTGCGACCGCTGCGGTGAACGTCGGGCCGCTGGTCAGCCGGGTCATTCCGCTCGAAGATCTCCAGCACGGGATGGAGGCGGCGCTCGGCGGCGGACCTGTGATGAAGGTGCTGGTGGAAGTCGGAGCTTGAAGTCGACCCTGTAAGATCCGGAGTTGTGACCGCGCCGATCCTCGATCTCCATCACGCCACAGTCCTCAAGGACGACCGGCCTGTTCTCGACGATGTCAGCCTCACCATCGCGGATGGTGAGCACACGGCAATCGTCGGTCCAAACGGCGCGGGAAAGTCGATCCTGGTCAGCCTGCTCACGCACTTCGAGCGGCCTGTGGCCCGCCCCGACGGCGTGCCACCCGTGCGGGTGTTCGGAGAAGACGCCTGGAACGTCTTCGACCTACGCTCGCAGATCGGGATCGTGTCGGCTGATCTGCACAACCGCTTCGTCAGCGGCAACAGCGAGGGGCGGATTACGGCCACGAAGGCCGTCGTCTCCGCATTCCTGGCCTCCCACGGCATCCTGCGTTACGGCTCGATCACCGACGACATGCGCCGGCGCGCGGCAGCCGCGCTCGATGCCGTCGGCGTCAGCCACCTCGCCCGCCGCACCCTCGATCAGATGTCGAGCGGTGAAGCGCGCAGGGTGATGCTGGCGCGCGCGCTCGTGAACTCCCCGCGCGCGCTGGTGCTCGACGAGCCCACGACCGGCCTCGATCTGGTCGCCCGCCACGGCTTCATGGAGCGCGTGCGCGAGATCGCGAGGGCGGGGACGACGCTGATCCTGATCACCCACCACATCGAGGAAATCGTTCCAGAGATCTCGCGCGTCGTCCTGCTGCGTGACGGAAGGATCATCGAGGACGGGCCGAAGCCGGAAGCGCTCAGTGCAGAGTCGCTGACCCGACTGTTCGGCATCCCAGTGACCACGGAGGAAGCCGGCGGCTACTTATACGCCCGTCCGGCTACTTCGCCCGTGTCGCCGTCCAGTTCGAGCCTCCCTTGACCGATCCTTCCATCCTGTCGCCGTTCACATGCCCGGTGTATTCAGTGTTCCCGGCAGTGAACGTGATCTGATCGCCCCGCAGCTTGCCGCTGACCGCGGTGCTCGAGCCGCCGCTCGTCAGCGTGCCTGACACCATCTGGAACTCCTGCTTCAACGTCAGCTCGCCGGTCGGCAGCTTCCAGGTCCCATCGACCTTCGCGGGCACGATCCAGAGCAGCGACGTGCACCAGCTGGTGCAATCGCCAGAGATCGTCTCGGATTCATCGGCGGCCCAGCCTTCGGGCGCGAACGTGTTGCCAACGATCCGGGATCCTGGCGGCAGCGCCAGGAACTTGGGCGTGAGCCTGTTGAGATTGTGGGGCAGGAGAAACAGGGCCAGCACTGTCGCCTTCGAGATGTCCGCCTCGTACATGTCTCCTTCGATGAATGTCGCCTTGTCCGCAACGCCGGCCTCGGCCGCCTGCTTGCGCGAGAGCTCGACCATGTCGTGATTGAACTCGACGCCAACCGCTTTCGCACCGCGCTTTGCCGCTGCGATGATGTTGCGGCCGTCACCGGACCCGAGGTCCATGACGAAGTCCTGCGGCGTGACCTTCGCCATGTCGAGCATCTTCTCGACGAGCGCTTGCGGGGTCGGCACCCACACGACATCCTTGCCGGCCTGGCCGACAGTCGGCTTGAAGGGTTCGGTCGCGGACGGGGCCTGAGGGGGCTGGGCGGCGGCAGACGCCACGAGGCTGCTGAAGACGACGACCGCCGCGATGCTCGTTCTTGTCATGTGTGTTCGCTGCTCCTGGACCCGAAATTCTCCCACATCAGCAAGGCATGTAGAGTAGTGGTTTGTCGCAGCTGACCTTGCGTGTGCGATGGACCATCGTCGCGCTGCTTTCCTCATCCATTGCCATCAACCTGATCGACCGGCAGGTTTTGTCGGTGCTCGCGCCCGTTCTCCGCGAGGAATTGCGGCTGAGCGCGACGCACTACGCCTACATCACGGCCTCGTTCCAGCTCGGGATGATGGCGGGCCAGGTGCCGATCGGCGCGTTCATCGATCGGGCAGGGACCCGGATCGGGTTGGCGGCCATCTTCGTTGCCTGGTCGGTCGTCGGAGGAGCTCATGCGCTCGCGTCAGGTCTCCTGGGCTTCGTCGCGCTCAGGTTTCTGATGGGGCTGAGCGAGTGCGGCAACTACACCGCCGGCATAAAGGCGATCGCCGCGCTTTTTCCGGCGACGACGCGGGCGTCGGCCGGAGGATTCTTCAACGCCGGCGCGCAGTTCGGCTCTATCGTTGCCACGCCGCTGGTCGTGTTCATCGCCACGCACTTTGGTTGGCGTCTCGCATTTCTGATCCCGGCAGTGATTGGCTTGCTGTGGCTGATGCCGTGGCTCGCCTACTTCCCTGAGGCGAACACGGGCCCGAGCGGCCAGGCGGCCGCGATAGCGGTTCGCAGCATCGGCTTTGGCAAGTTGATTCGGAACCGGAAAGTGCTGGGGCTGTTCCTGATCCGGGTGTTCTCCGGCCCAATCACGACCCTGTATTGGTTCTGGCTTCCGCTCTACCTTCGGACCGGCCGGGCGATGTCGTTCGCGATGATTGGGACGCTCGGATGGCTGCCCAATTTGTTCGGCATGTCAGGCAACGTCGTGGGCGGCCTGCTCACGGACCGCCTCGTCACGATCACCGGTTCGACCGATCTTGGCCGCAAGCTGGCGTTCACCGGCGCATTCGGCCTGTCCGCGCTGAGCATGGCCATGCCGTTCGTAGAGAACGACTACGTCGCACTGGCGCTGATGGGGCTGGCACTCTTCGGCAACCAGTGGGTCGCGGCCACCTACATCGGGACCGTCGGCGACGTCGTTCCCCACGAGGTCGCCGGGCGTGTCAACGGCCTGGCCGGTTTTGGCGACAGCACCTCCGTCCTGCTGGCCCAGCTCGCGATCGGTGTTCTGGTCGACCGCTACTCGTTCACGCCGGTCTTCGTCGGGGCCGGAATCTTTCCGCTGCTGGCGCTCGGGAGCGTGATGTTGGTGCTGGGGAGGATCGAGCGCGCGGCGTTTGGTTAGTTAGCAGTCGGGTGATCTCGGACACGGCGACTATTCGATCCACGGATCAGCATTATTTGGTTTGCGGGCGGGGCCCCACCCCCGCCCGCGCGCGTGGGGCCCCACCCCCACGCGCTGCCAGCGCTCGCTGCGCTCGCGCCGATGTTTAGCAGCATCGGGCTGCTTGGATCAGCAATCAGTCCGAAGCAGTCTCCACAGAATGCTGATCCAAGCGGCTGAGGGCTGCTGAACAGCGGCGCCGAGCGAAGCGAGGCGCTGGCAGCTGTGGGGGTGGGGCCCCACGAAACAAACTAATTAATGCTGATCGAGTTCTGCGGGCAACCCCACTGTCCGGACCCGCCATGCGTTAGTATTTCCGTCTATGTCTACGTCATTTCTTCACAGAGCCGCCTTCGCCGCCGTCATAGTCAGTGCGGCCCTTGCCGCGACCTTACCCGTTCGCGGCGCAGACAAGCGGATCGTCCTCATTGCCGGAAGGCCGAGTCACCCGCCGGGCATGCATGAATTCCGCGCGGGCTCGCTGCTGCTTCAGAAGGCGCTGTCTGGCGTTCCCGGTATCACCGTCCAGGTCTACGACATGGGCTGGCCGGCGAAGATGGTCGATGGCGCCAGGGTCGAAGACAGCAGCGCGCTCGATAACGCCGACGCCGTGCTGATTTACGCCGACGGGCGGGGTAGCCATCCGGCGCTCCAGGGCGATCATACGAAGGTGCTCGACGCGCTGGCCGCCCGGGGCGTGGGGCTCGGATTCGCCCATTATGCCGTCGACGTTGCTGCAGGCGCGCCCGGCGACACCTTCCAGCGCTGGATGGGCGGCTACTACGAAAACAACTGGTCGGTGAACCCGATGTGGAAGCCCGACTTCAGCAAGTTCCCGAACCACCCGATCACCCGCGGCGTCGGTCCGTTCGCGACTCACGACGAGTGGTACTTCAACATGCGCTGGGCGCCCGACGCGGCCTTGAAGGGCCATTTCACACCCATCCTGGTGGCCACGCCGGGCGATGAGGTCCGCAAAGGTCCGTACGTCAGCCCGAGAGGTCCGTTCGATCACATCATCGCCGCGAGCGGCAGGCAGGAAACGATGATGTGGGCGTTCGAGCGCCCCGATGGCGGACGGAGCTTCGGCTTCACCGGCGGCCATACGCACGCCAACTGGGGCGACGTAAATCAGCGAAGGGTGGTGCTCAACGCGCTGCTCTGGATTGCCAAGGTGGACGTGCCGGCCGGCGGCGTCAAGGACAACATCACGGCCGAGGATCTGACGAAGAACCTGGACGAGAAACCGCCGCGCAAGTAGGCCGGGCCTTCAGGCCCGGCCGTTCTCCCGTCTATACGCCTCCGCCAGCAACGACACCGGGTGCATTACCCGGACGTTCACGCTGGCGTTCTTCAATCCTCGCGCAATCTGCAAGTGACAGCCCGGATTCGCCGTGGCCACAATCTCGGCGCCGGTCGCCTGGATGTGACCCACCTTGCGCGTCAGAAGGGCTTCGGCTTGTTCGGGCTGCGTGAGCGCGTAGATTCCGGCGCTTCCGCAACACCAGGACGACTCGGGCAATTCGGTGAGCGTGACACCTGGAAGCAGGCGCAGCAGGTCGCGCGGTTGACGCGAGATCCTCTGGCCGTGCACAAGGTGGCAGGACTCGTGATACGTGACCGTCGCCGGCCCATCGAATGGAGCTGATGACGGTTGGCGGCAGCCCAGTTCGATCAGCCATTCCTGGACATCGCGCAACTTCCGATCCCATGCCTGCGCTCGCGCGCTGTAGGCCGGATCATCGGCGAGCAGCGGCCCGTAGTGTCGCAGGTGGGAGCCGCAGCCTCCCGCGTTCGAGATGATGGCATCGTAACGGTCCGGCGGGATCAGATCGATCATCCGGCGCGCGAGGGTTCGCGCCAGTTCGAGCTCGCCGTTGTGGGCGTGCAGCGAACCGCAGCATGGCTGGTTCGCCGGTGTAACGACTTCGCAGCCGTTTGCGAGCAGCACGTCAGCCGTGTCCCGGTTGATGTCCGGAAAGACCAGATCCTGCACACAGCCTGTCAACAGCGCGACGCGTGCTCGCGCGGGTCCCGCCGGTTTCTCATGTGCAGCGATCAGCGCTGATGAGAACTTCGGCGCGACAGCCGGCGCCTGTGGCTCGAGCCGCCGAAGGTCCGATGGAAGGAGCCGGGTCAGGCCGATTCGCCGCGACAGATCCTGCAGGCCGCTGCGCTGGAAAAAGCGAAGCAGCCGCCCCGCGGTCCGCAGGGCGGCAGGCCGCATGAACAGGAAGTTCAACGTGATTGCCCGCCAGAACCACCGCTTCAAACCGGGATCAACGTTGGCTGCTCGAATATCGCTGCGGGCGGTCTCGAACAGGATGCCGTAGTTCACGCCTGCCGGGCAGGCGGTCTGACAGGCAAGGCAGCCCAGGCAATAGCTCATTTCGTCGGCGAACGTCGCAGACACCTCGAGGTCGCCGTCGGCGATCGCCCGCATCAGCGCGATCCGCCCACGGGGACTGTTGCGCTCCCGCTTGGTCGCGTCGTAGGTGGGGCAGGTGGGCAGGCACATCCCGCAGTGCATGCACTGCTGGAGCACGGAATAGTCGATGGTCTTGAGGGTGGCCTGCACGGGTTCAGCAGGCGAATGAAATATCGCGCGTGTCAAGGGAGAAGGCAGAAGGCAAAAGGGACAACGCCGGATTTGCGCGACGAAACATAAGATTCTCCCTTGTGCCTTGTGCCTTATCCCTTTTGCCTTGCCGGTGACGTTTCAGCAACCTGCTAGTCGAACATCTTTCCAGGGTTCAGCAGGTTGTCAGGATCGAGCGTCTGCTTGATCTGCCGCATCAGGCCGAGGCTCGCGTCGCCCATCTGCTGGCGCAGCCACGGCTTCTTGGCGAGCCCGACTCCATGTTCGCCGGTGATGGTTCCGCCCAGCTCCAGCGTGCGTTTGACGATGGCCTCCAGCGCTTCGTGAACGCGGTGCATCTCGTCCTTGTCGCGCTCGTCGGCGAGGAAGGTGGGATGAAGGTTGCCATCGCCCATGTGGCCGAAGGTGCCGATCTGCAGGTGGAATGCGACCGCCGTGTCAGCGATGAAGCGGACCATCGACGCGAGCTCGCTCCTGGGGACGGTGACGTCCTCGAGGATGGTGGTCGGGCGTTTGCGGGCGAGAGCAGAGAAGGCGTTGCGCCGGGCCGCAGCGAGCTGGAGTGCCTCGGCTTCCGTCTGAGCGGTGCGAACGTCACGCGCGCCATGCTGGCGCGCCAGCACTTCCATCTGCGCGGCCTCATCGGCGACTACCGCCGGATGGCCATCCGTCTCCATCAGGAGGACGGCCTCGCAGTCGGTGGGCAGGCCGACGTGCGCGTAGTCCTCGACACAAACGGCCGTCACGCGGTCCAGGAACTCGAGCGTGCAGGGAATGATGTGCGCCGCAACGATCGCCGACACGGTCGCGGCTGCATCCTCAATCCGATCGTAGAGCGCCAGCATCGTCCGTCGAGCGGCGGGGCGGGGGACGAGCTTGATCAGTACTTCCGTGATGATGCCGAGCGTACCCTCGGAGCCGACGAACAGGTCCTTCAGCGAGTATCCCGCAACGTCCTTTACGCACTGGTTCCCGAACCTGGCGACCTCGCCGCTCGGCAGCACGACCTCGAGGCCCATCACGTAGTCACGGGTGACGCCGTATTTCAGCCCCCTGAGACCCCCCGAATTCTCGGCCACGTTCCCGCCGATGGTGCTGATCCGCATCGACCCGGGATCGGGAGGATAGAAGAGGCCATGGCGTGCGGCCGCCTCGTCGATGCGCTGCGTGATCGCGCCCGGCTGCGCCCTCAACGTCAGGTTGCGCGGGTCGAGATCGAGGATGGCGTTCATCTGCGCGAGGCAGAGGACCAGGCTGCCGGGAGTCGGGATGCTGCCGCCGCTCAAGCCTGTTCCCGATCCCCGCGTCACGATCGGGATCCGCGACGCTGCAGCCAATCTCACGCAGTCGGCAACCTGCGCCGCGGTGCACGGAAACACCACGGCTTCGGGACGCTGCTTGAGCGCCGCGGTTCCGTCGAAGCTGTACGGAATCAGATCCTCGGCCTCGGTCAGGACTCCGCCCCGGCCGACGACCGCCGCCAGAGCATCGACCGTGGCTGTAGTGAGGGACATAGTTTGCGGTCCAGGGAGAGGGACTGCCCCTAAACGGGGACTGTCCCCCTATTTCGCCGCCGCCACCCGCTGGCGCTGCTCGCCGAGGCGCGCGACGCCGAGCCGGACTTCATTCCCCGCGCGCAGATACACGGGCGGCTTCATGCCGTGGCCGACGCCGGGGGGCGTACCCGTGGAAATGATGTCTCCAGGCCGCAGGCTCATGAACTTGCTCAGGTAGCTCACCAGGTAAGGCACGCCAAACACCATCGTCTTGGTCGTGCCCTTCTGGTAACGCTTGCCGTCAACGTCGAGCCACATTTCCAAATCATGGTAGTCAGGCACTTCGTCGGGCGTCACCAGCCAGGGACCGATCGGCCCGAACGTGTCGGCGCTCTTACCCTTGACCCATTGCCCGGTCCCTTCGAGCTGGAATGCGCGCTCGGAGACGTCGTGGACCACGCAGAAACCGGCGACGTGATCCATCGCGCTGCTCTCGTCGACGTACTTGGCCGTCCTGCCGATGACTACGCCGAGCTCGACCTCCCAGTCGGTCTTCTCCGAGCCTCGCGGGATCTCGAGATCGTCGTTCGGACCGACAATCGAAGACGTCGCCTTCATGAAGATGATCGGCTCCGAGGGCACCTTCATGCCGGATTCGGCAGCATGGTCCGAGTAGTTCAGGCCGACGCAGATGAATTTCCCGACGCCCCCCACGCACGGGCCAATCCGCGTGTTCCCGTCCACCGCGGGCAGCGTCTTCGGATCGATCTGCTGTAACTTCGCCAGCGACTCTGGCAAGAGGGCGTCGCCACTGAGGTCGGTAATGACCCCGGACAGGTCGCGGATCGTACCGTTCGCATCGAGCAGCCCGGGCTTCTCACGGCCGGGAGCTCCATATCGCAAAAGCTTCATTCGTGCTCCATCGTCTCAATAGGTGGACCTTCCCCCGCTGATATCGAACACCGCGCCAGTGGAGAAGGAATTCTCTTCCGAAACCAGCCACGCCGCGAGCGAGGCAAGTTCGTCGATCTGCAGGAAGCGGCCGCGGGGAATCTTCGACAGCATCCAGTCGAGGTGCGACTGCGACATCTGTTCGAAGATGCGCGTCTTGGCGGCGGCAGGCGTGATGCAATTCACGGCGATGTTATCGCCTGCCAGCTCCTTGCCGAGCGACTTCGTCAACGCGATCACGCCAGCCTTGGCGGCGCTGTAGGCGGAGGCGTTCGCGTTGCCTTCCTTCCCGGCGACCGACGAGATCGTGACGATGCGGCCGTACTTGCCTTTCAGCATTTCCGGGATCACCGCACGGCAGCAGTAGAACACGCTGAGCAGATCGATCTCGATGACTCGCTGCCATTCGTCTGGAGGGTATTCCCACGTCTTGTGGTTTGGACCCGCGATGCCGGCGTTCGCGACGAGGATGTCGATGCCACCAAAAGCCCTGACCGTCGCCGCCGTCGCCGCATCGACCTGCGACATGCTCGAGACGTCGATGGTTTGCGTGAAGACCGTGCCGCGTCCCTTCAGCTCGCCGGCAGTCCGCGTGGTCTCCGCCTCGTCGAGGTCCCACAACGCCACGCTCGCGCCCGACACGAGCAATCGCTCGCTGATCGCACGGCCGAATCCCTGTGCCGCTCCGGTGACGACGGCGCGGCGACCTTTCAGATCGAATTGGTTCAATGGTGATCCTCGAAGCTGATCGCGGTCCGTGGCCCGCGGCCCGCG
>Ga0075428_100002372_pt1 | contig 20444 bp, 17 predicted proteins | sample RhiMetdeltSRZDD2_FD_75291 | JGI IMG/M metagenome (GOLD analysis project Ga0075428, IMG submission 75291) | Populus rhizosphere microbial communities from Tennessee, USA - Rhizosphere MetaG P. deltoides SRZDD2 | ecosystem: Host-associated > Plants > Roots > Rhizosphere > Soil | place: USA... | reverse complement strand
GCGACGAGCGTCGACTTGCCATAGCCGGCGGCGCCAGAGACGATCGCGAGCCGTCGCGTCAGGACGTCGCCGAGGCGCTCCTCGAGGCGCGGCCGCGCGACGACCGCCTCGAGGGTGGGTGCGCTGGGCCGTCGACGCGACGCGCTGGGCATCAGGTGGCGAGTCTAAGCCGCGCTTGCCCACTCGCCGGCCCTCGTATGCGCGGAATCGGAGCGATCGGTCGGCCTCTGCGTCTTGATGCGCATCGCTCGCATACGAAGCGCACGGTCCGGCGTTCGGCGTCGGGTCATCCCCTACCTTGGCGGCGTGAGCTTCGCTGCGGGCGCCGGAGTCGTTCGTCGACTCACGGATCCCACCGACCGGGTCAATCGCGTGCTCGTCGGCGCGCTGAGCGCGGTCGTCGTGGCGATGTCGGTCGTCTCGCTGCGCGACCTGCTCCAGGTCTATCCGCGCGGGATCGACCTTCAGATCCCGCTCCAGGCGGCGGAGCGATGGCTGGCGGGCGGCCGTCCGTACCTCGGCGAGGCATTCCTGCCCGGCGCCGAGGTCCCGCCGTTCCTCTACCCGCCGTATGCGCTCGTCCTGTTTGCCCCGCTCACCGGGATCGCCGAAACCACCGTCGAGATCCTCTGGTTCGTCGCCAGCGTCGCCCTGTCGTTCGCGGCGTGCCGTCGCCTCGGCTTCCCGTGGTGGCTCATTCCGCTGGTTCTGCTCTGGCCACCGTTCACGGAGGCATTCGTCGGCGGCAACATCCAGACCGCGATCTTCGCGGCGTTCGTGTTCCTGCTCGTGGAGCTGGATCGCTCAAGCTCGGAGCGCGACGTCGTCCCGCCCGCCGGGGCGGTCCGGACCGTCGGCCGCGGCTTAATCGGTGCGGTCACGGCGTTCCTCAAGGTCTCGCAGCCGCATGCGATCGTGTACCTGATCCGGCGCGAGCCGGTGGTCGCCGTCGTGGCCGTCGGCGCCATCGTGCTGCTGGCCGTCGCGACCTTGCCGCTGACCGGGATCGCGCTCTGGAGTGCGTGGCTGGACCAGCTCGCACGGGCGAGCGACCCGGGGTGGACGATCGGTGGCTCGTCGGTCGCGAAGCTCCTGCCGGCGGGGCTCAGCACGGCATTCATCGCTGGCTGTCTCGCGGCTGCGCTCATCGTCCCGCGGCGCATGGCCGCCGAATGGATCGGCGTCCTGCTCGTCCTCGGCTCGCCGGGCCTCCGAACCTACTACCTGCTGTTCCTCATCCCGGCGATGCTTCGGATCCGACGCGAGATCGCGCTCGTCGCCGCGTTCTGCCTGGCGACGTACACCCAGGAGGGCTGGTGGCTCGGGATCGCGATCGTGGTCGGCGCGCTGGCCGTGACGACGATCTACGAGCGGCTCAACCGGCGGGCTGATGCACCGGCGTTCTGAGGCGGCTGACCGCGAGCAGACCACCGAACAACACGAGAACGCCCGCCGTCGGCAGGCCGCGGTTGACGATCCAGGACAGGTCGCCGAGGGCATCCTGCTGGCCGCCCCAGAGCAGGAGGTACGAGGCGATCAGCGCTGCGGGCGCCACCCTCGACCCCAGCGCCAGCGCGAACGGCAGCACGAGGATCGCGAGGTAGTGGTGGTACAGCGCGGGCGCGATCAGCAGCGATACGACGACCGCGACGGCAAATGACGTCCGCTCCTCCCGACGCACCGCCGACCACGCGAGCGCTGCAACGCCTGCGGCCGTCACGAGGACGCGCGATACGGTGAAGCCGAGGAACGGCGACAGCCAGACCGTTGGCGCGAGCGTGTCGCGGGTGTCCGACGGGGCGGAGAGATTGGCGAGGACCGTCGGGTAGTCGAGCCACGGCTGGATGCCGGTCAGCGGCAGCGGCACGAGCGTTGCGGCTGCGGCGCCAACGACCGTGAAGATGGCGGCGGTCCAGCGCCGGCGCATGAGGAACCAGAGCAGGATCAGCGCAGGGAAGACCTTGATCACCGCCGCGAGGCCGATCGCCAGCCCGGCGACCCGCTCCCCGTTCACGGTTCCGCGGCGAATCCCCAGCCACGCCAGGCCGAACAGCCCGAGAAGCAGCAGGTGGACGTTCCCGAGCACGAGCTCGCCGACGACCGGCGGCAGCGCGAATGCCGCGCCGACGAGCAGCCAGCGACCTCGACCGGTCAGCAGACCGCCGAACCGATCGGACTCGAACAACCGCTCGCGCCGCCCGACGGCGAGAACGACCGCGACGATGATCGCCGCCCCGAGCCCTGCCCAGACCCAGTTCGCGAGCCGGTAATCGGAGAAGAGGCCGCTCAGCGGTGTGACGAACGCCGCCAGGGGCGGGGGATATAGGTAAAGGAACTGGCGCTGCGGCGCATACGGTCCGGCGAGCTGGTCGGGCGCGTAGATCGGCGAGCCCGCAAGCAGGTTGGAGCCAGCCTGCCAGTAGGCCGAGAAGTCGTAGCCCCACTGGATCTGCGTCGTGAAGATCGCGAACTGGATCAGCCGAAAGACAAGGACCAGGGCGAGGACGAGGGTGACCGCGACTCGCTGGACCTTGGGCTCGGCCAGCAGACGGAGCCCGTACATCTGGCCCAGCCGTGAGGTCACGGCCGCACGGTAGCATCCGGCCGGAGCCGGCCCCCGGTCGCTGCCAGCCTCGCTGCCGAGCCCGCTTTGAGCGATGCTATGTCCATGAAGAAGGCGCTCATCACCGGCGTCACCGGGCAGGACGGCTCATACCTCGCCGAGCTGCTCCTCGAGAAGGGCTACGAAGTCCACGGCCTCATCCGGCGGTCCAGCTCCTTCATCACCGGGCGCATCGACCATCTGTACCGGGATCCCCACGAACAGGATGTCCGGTTCTTCCTCCACTACTCGGACCTGACCGACTCGTCGTCGCTCGTCACCTGGCTCCAGCGGATCAAGCCGGACGAGGTTTACAACCTCGGCGCCCAGAGCCACGTGGCGGTGAGCTTCGAAATGCCCGAGTTCACGGCGGACACCGCCGGCATGGGCTCGCTCCGCCTGCTCGAGGCGATTCGGCACGCCGATTGGCCGGTCCGCTTCTACCAGGCCGGCAGCAGCGAGATGTTCGGACGCGTCACGGAGAGCCCCCAGAACGAGCGCACGCCGTTCTATCCGCGGAGCCCCTACGCCGTGTCCAAGGTCTTCGCCCACTGGATGACGATCCAGTACCGCGAGGCGTACGGGCTCTTCGCGGCGAACGGCATTCTCTTCAACCACGAGAGCCCGCGTCGCGGTGCGACCTTCGTGACGCGCAAGGTCACGCGCGGCATCGCGGAGATCCTCAACGGAACGGCGAAGAAGATCTACCTGGGCAACCTCGCAGCGAAGCGCGACTGGGGCTACGCCCCCGAGTACGTCGACGCGATGTGGCGGATGCTCCAGCACGACCGAGCGGACGACTTCGTGGTGGCCACGGGCGAGATGCACTCGGTCGAGGAGTTTGTCGACGCGGCCTTCAGCCTCGTCGGGCGCCACTGGCAGGACTTCGTCGAGGTCGACCAGCGCTACTTCCGGCCGACCGAGGTCGACGAGCTCTGCGGCGACGCCTCGAAGATCTCCGAGACACTCGGCTGGCGGCCGCAGACCCGCTTTCGCGAGCTCGTCCGGATCATGCTCGAAGCGGATCTCACCGAAGCCGGACTCGATCCGTCCGCCCACATTCGCAAGGTCGAGGTCGCCTGAGTGGCCGAGTTCTGGGCCGGGCGACGCGTCATGGTCACCGGCGGCGCCGGATTCCTCGGGACGTCCGTGGTTCGAAGGCTCGAGTCGGCCGGCGCGACGGACGTCTTCGTCCCTCGAAGCCGTGACTACGACCTCCGCACGCAGGGCGGCGTCGGCGACGCGCTCCGCGACGGCCGCCCGGACCTCGTCATCCACCTCGCGGCCGTCGTAGGAGGCATCGGCGCTAACCGCGAGAACCCCGGCCGCTTCTTCTACGAGAACGCGGTCATGGGCATCGAGCTGCTCGAGCAGTCTCGGCGCGCCGGGGTCGAGAAGTTCGTGACCATCGGGACCGTGTGCTCGTACCCGAAGTTCACGCCCGTGCCCTTTCACGAGGACAACCTCTGGATCGGCTATCCCGAGGAGACGAACGCGCCGTACGGGCTCGCGAAGAAGATGCTCCTCGTGCAGGGCCAGGCCTACCGCCAGCAATACGGCTTCGACGTCATCCACCTGATCCCCGTGAACCTCTACGGGCCGGGCGACAACTTCGATCCCGCGAGCTCGCACGTCATCCCGGCGCTCATCAAGAAGTGCGTCGACGCGGTGGAGCGCGGCGAGCCGTTCATCGAGGTCTGGGGCACGGGCTCGGCGTCGCGCGAATTCCTCTACGTCGAGGACGCGGCCGAGGGCATCGTCCTCGGCGCCGAGCGCTACAACGACGCTGAGCCGGTCAATCTCGGCGTCGGATCCGAGATCACGGTGCGCGATCTGGTCGGCAAGATCAGCGCCGCTTCAGGGTTTGGTGGCGAGATTCGGTGGGATCCCTCGAAACCGGACGGCCAGCCGCGTCGAGCCCTCGATACGAGCCGGGCCAAGGAGCGATTCGGGTTCGTGGCCAGGACGTCATTCGACGATGGACTGCGCGCGACCGTTGAGTGGTATCGCGCGAATCGCGCCGCGGTGGCCGCGGCGGCAACCTGAGTCGGCCCTGACGTGAGGGCGGCACGGTAGCATCCGGCTGATGGCGCGCTTTGGGGCTTGGGCAGCGCTTGCCGTCCTCACCTGTTACGTCATCTTCGCTGGCGGCGCGTGGTACGGGATCTACGCGCCCGTCCTGCGCACAACGAGCGTATCTTTGGCCGGAATCGCGATCTTCGCTTGGGCCGTCGTGGCCTGGCGCAGGCCCGAGTGGCGTCCGCGGAGCGCCCTCCTTCCGGCGATCCTGCTCTGCGTCGCGAGCCTCGCGATTTCGACAGCGCTGTCGAAGCACCCGCGGTTCGGCATCGAATACGTCGGCTACGCGATCGTCCTCGGGGCGCTGTACCTGTTCCTCGTCCAGATCCTCCGGAGCCGGTTCTTCCGCTCGCGGATGGTCACACTCGCGGTCGGCATCTTCGGAGCGGTGTCCGGCCTCTTCCTCGCGCTCGTCGTCAGCCACTGGATCGAGCTCTCGTCGCTCGCCGGCCACCTCACCATGCCGCTCCGCCCTAAGTCCGAGTCACTTACCTTGGGCAACCCGTCGGCCGTCATGACCCTCTCGTTCCTGCTGGCTTGCTCGAGCGCGGCCGCCGTCGGCGCGTTCTCGACCAAGCGCCGGCTCGTGCTCCTGTTCGGCGTATCGCTCGTCGGAGCCGTGACCCTCGTGAGCGGATCTCGATCCGGCTGGTTCGCGGTGGGTCTCGCGGTCGTCCTGACGGCCGCGTACGCATTACTCATCGAACGCAATCGACAACGCATCCTCGCATTGGTGGCGACGATCCGCGGCTCGAAAGCCGCCCTGGCGGGCTCGCTCGCCGTCATGACAGGAGCGTTGCTCGTAGCCGTCGCCTTGAGCCCGGTCGTGCTTCGCCGACTGGGCGAAGGTGGCGAGTCACTGCGGATCGGGTTCTGGGCAGCAGCGATGCGGATGTTCATCGAGTCGCCGGTCGTGGGAGTGGGGCCCGGACTGTGGGTTGCGAACCGAATCCGCGAGACGATCCCACCAGAAACGGACTACTACATCCCCCACGCCCACGACATCTACCTCCAGACACTCGCCGAGCTCGGTGTTGTGGGAGCGGCGGTGGGCATCGTCCTCGTGGTAGGGCTGTTCCGGCTCATCCGCTCCGCTGTCAACGATCCCGACTACTACCGCCGCCGCTGGGGTTGGGCCGCGTGCCTCGCGATCCTTTACTTCGGGTTGCATCAAGTGCTCGACTCATATGCGAACTTTCCGGGGATCCTCCTCGCCGCGGCATTGCCAATCGCCTGGCTCGATGCGACCAGCGAGCCTCGACGGGGAACCCTGACTCGCCCAGGTCCGCGAACCCTGGCGGCGGGAGCAGTCCTCCTCGGCGCCACGTTCACTGGTCTGCTCCTGGTCGAAGGACCCGCAACGACTCACTCGGATGCGGTCGCCCTGGCGAACGATGGCCGCTGGTCCGAAGCGCTCGAGCCCGCTCGAACCGCCGTCCAGGCGGATCCTGAGTGGCCGCCGTACCAGGTCACGTTCGGGCTTGCGGCCACCCGGGCGGGGGACCATGTCGCCGCGGCCGAGGCATTCCGAAAGGCAGCGGAGACGGACGACCAACCCGAGTCGTGGCTGAATCTCGCGGCCGAGCAAGCGCAGCTGGACGACGAGAGCGAGGCGCTCGTTTCGATCGGCCGAGCAATGCGACTCGGATACCAGCGCGCGGCCGTCGCGGGCGCGGCTGGGGACCTGCTCCTCCGCCTCGGAAAGCCGGATCGCGCGGTCGACGCCTTTGGTTGGGCTCTCTCTACCATCCCGAGCTGGGCCGCCGACCCCTGGTGGCAAGCCGACAAGGGTCGCCAGGCCATCTACGAGGCGGTTGTCAGCCTTGCCATCGAACGCGCCACACCGCTGAACCAGTGGGAGATCGCGGCGATGGCTGGGGAGACTGCACGCGCGGCCGCGCTCATTGCCTCCCTGGACGAGCCGCTACGCGACCTTGAGTCGGACGTCCTCCTGGCGCTGGGAGGAGACGAGACGGCACGTGGGCACGTGATGGACCGATGTCCTGCCGATCCACTGGACTATCAGGCGCTTCGATGGTGCGCCAGGCTATCGGCGGCTCGAGGCGACGTGGTTGCCGCGAATCGATATCGAGCTTGGGGCTTCATCATCGGCTTCGGCTACCAGGCCATGGCAGAGTCGCGGGTGTCGCGCAAACCCATCGTCGGTCGTGCGGCCGAAGGTGACGTCGCAATCTTCTACGGCCTGTACACATACCGCCGCGCCACGCCTTGGGATCTGATCGGGCCGAGCCTGCTCCATTTCACGGTCGAGTAGGCCCCCCGTACCATTGCGCCGGTGCACCACCGCACATAGGCTGCGCTCCCGATGATCCGTCGCCACGCGATCGAATTCCGAACGCTGCTCATGCTGGTCGACGCCGTCCTCGTGGCGTTGCTGCTTGGCCTCGTCTCGGTGGCGCGCTTCGGGGCCGACTGGTACGACCACTGGCGGCCGTTCCTCAGCGAGCCAGCGGCATTCGGGCTCTTCTACGCAGCCGGCTGGGTCGCCGTCCTGTGGGTCCATGGGCTGTATCGGCCGCGCGCGAGATGGACCATCCGAAGCGAGGCGCTCGCGCTGGGCCGGGCAACCGTCGTGATGGCGTTATTGACGCTGAGCGTCCTCTTCGTCTTCCGGCTACCCGACATCAGCCGCTCGTTCCTCGTCCTGCTCTTCCCAGCGCAGTGGCTCGTGGCGCTCGCCACACGGATCGCCGTGCGCTTCGCCTTCATGGGCCTGCGCGCGAAGGGCTTCAACCTGCGGTACGTCCTCGTCGTTGGCGCCGGGCCGAGAGCCCAGGCGTTCGCGGCGAAGCTCGAAGACCACCGCGAGCTCGGTCTCCGGGTCAAGGGCTTCATCGACGACAAGGCGATGGAACTGCCGCCCAAGTGGCGCTACCTCGGTGCCCTGGACGCGATCGAGTCGCTGCTCCACACCGAGGTCATCGACGAGGTCGCGATCTGCCTGCCGTTCAGCGAGTGGGACAAGATGAACGCGATCGCCCACCTCTGCGAGGAGGAGGGCAAGATCGTCCGCGTCCCCGTCGACGTGCTCGACCACGCGTTTGCCGCGGGCCGTGTCGAGGAGCTCGACGGCACACCTGTCTACTCGATGATCACTGGGCCGGATCGGGTCGTCGCGCTGGTCGTCAAGCGAGCGATCGACGTGCTCGTCGCGGCCGCTGGGCTCATCGTCCTCTCGCCGGTCTTCATCGCGACCGCCCTTTGGATCCGTCTGCGAGACGGCTCGTCGGTGCTCTTCCGTCAGGTCCGAGTCGGCCTCCACGGCCGCCGATTCGAGGTCCTGAAATTCCGCACGATGGTTCCGGACGCCGAGGAACGTTACGCAGAAGTGGTCGGGAGTTCCGATCCTCGGGCGTTCAAGCTGACGAACGACCCGCGGATCACCAAGACAGGTCGTGTCTTACGGCGAACGTCAATCGACGAGCTGCCGCAGCTCTGGAACGTCCTCCGCGGGGACATGAGCCTGGTCGGACCGCGACCGGCACCGCCCCGCGAGGTCGACGGCTACGACTTGTGGCACCGCCGGCGGCTGTCGATGAAACCCGGGATCACGGGGCTGTGGCAGGTCACCGCGCGCCGCTCAGAGGACTTCGACGACCGCGCGCAGCTTGACCTCTCATACATCGACCGTTGGTCGCTATGGCTCGATTTCAAGATCATGGCCCAGACGATCCCGGCGGCCTTCGAAGGGCGCTGATGACCAACGGCACGATCGTGGTCATCGACCACGGGATGGGCAACCTGGGGTCCGTCCAGAACATGCTCCGTCGGCTAAACGCGCCGAGCACTCGAACAACCGACAGGGACGAGATCGCGAGGGCGGACAAGCTCGTCCTTGCCGGCATCGGTGGCTTCGATGGTGCGATGCGCCGGCTCGAGGAGCTCGACTTGGTGGACGTCCTCAACGAGCGAGTCCTCGACGGTCGCGTGCCGGTCCTCGGCGTGTGCCTGGGGATGCAACTGATGGCCCGCTCCAGCGAGGAGGGCAGAGGCGGCGGTCTGGGCTGGATCGAAGCCGACGTCCAGCGGTTCGCGTTCCCACCGGAGCGGCGGCTCCCGGTCCCGCATATGGGCTGGGAAGAGGTGACGCCATCGCGCCCGAGCCCGCTGTTTGGCGCGGACGATTCAACGCCCAGGTTCTACTTCTCGCATGCATACCACGTGGTATGCGACGACCCGGATGACGTCGCTGCCACAGCGAACTATGGCGGATCGTTCACGGCGGCCGTCCACCGCGGCAACGTCCTCGGGACCCAGTTCCACCCGGAGAAGAGCCACGTCTTCGGAATGGAGGTCTATCGCCGCTTCCTTGCGCTTGCGGCGTGATCCCGAGGGTCATCCCGACGCTCTTGCTCAGCAGCGGCGGGCTCGTCAAGACGGTCGGCTTCGAGGACCCGCGCTACGTCGGCGACCCGATCAACACCGTTCGGATCTTCAACGACAAGCAAGTTGATGAGCTCGTCATCCTTGACATCGACGCCACACGGCAGGGTCGCGCACCCGATGAAGCGGCGATCGAGGAGATCGCCGGTGAGGCCTTCATGCCAGTCGCCTACGGCGGCGGCGTTCGCGACCTGGGGACGGCTCGCCGCCTGATCCAGCTCGGTGTTGAGAAGGTCGTGGTCAACGCTCTGACGATCGACTCGCCACAGGTCGTCCGAGCGATCGCCGACCACCTCGGCAGCTCGACGATCGTCGCGTCGATCGACGCCGCCCGGCTGCCGGACGGGAGCTACGAGTCGCGCGTGGCCTGTGGAACGCGCTCGACCGGTCGAGACGTCCGGACGCACGCGGAGGACGTCGAGCGCCTTGGCGCAGGCGAGCTGATCCTCACCTCGATCGATCGCGACGGGACGATGTCCGGCTATGACCTCGAGCTCATCCGCCAAGTCACGGCCGTCGTCGACATCCCTGTCGTCGCCAGCGGTGGGGCTGGCTCCCTCGAGGACTGCGTCGCGGCGATTCGGGATGGTGGAGCCGCGGCAGCCGCAGCTGGCAGCCTCTTCGTCTTCCACGGCCGCCATCGGGCGGTGCTGATCACCTACCCGTCGTATGAGAGTCGCGCAGCGGCGTTCGCCCCCCGCTAGCCGTCGTGTGGCGATTGTGAGGCGCGCCATCCTCTCGCGGTTTGCGCGAGGCGAAACAGGCCCCGGAGTCTATCCACGCGCCGCCCATCCGAGGGGTATGCATCGTGAGGGACAGGCGGCGAAGCCATGATCTCGTCGAACTCGGCGTTCGAGAAGCCGAGCTTCTTGAGCACAAAGTCACGCTCGACGGCCAGCTCTTCTGGCGAGTAGAGGGGCTCTGCGAGCCTGGCCAAGGCCTGGTCGCGGGTGAGCTCGCCGTTTCGAATCAGCGATGACAGATGGACCTTCCGCTTGTCGACTCCAAACTTCGTTGGGAGGATGTACCGCTGGTAGAACCGAGTGAAGATCGACTCGTAGTGCTTTCCCCCGTAGTCACGCCAGCCAAACTCGCGCGCGAGAAAGGCGGCCGCCTCTCCTCGGCGGTACTCGACGAGGTTCAGGGGTTCAACCATCTCCATGTTGCGGCGAAGCGCCCGAATCGCGAGCCAGCGCCATGCCGAGAGGTGCGGGAAGGTCCGCAGTGGCACAGAGCCGAACTTGGCATGGATCGCCTGAATGTTCTTCCAGTCGGTCTTGTTCCAGACCCACGCAGAAGGGAGCCCAAGCTCTGTTGCCTTGTTGGCACCGCTCAGCACGTAGCGGATCCCGTGCTCGGCGGTCAGGTTCACCATCGCGGCCAGAATGGCATTGTCGGTGATGAGCTCGATGTCGATGACCGACGCTCGGAAGAACGCCCGCTGCAGGTCACGGAACTCCGCCCAGTCGATGACGTAAGTCATCAGATCCAAACCACAGCCCTCGACGACGCGCTGGATGTTCTCGACCGCGAGCTCCGAGTTCCAGCCGTTGTCGAAGTGAACCGCGAGCGGCCGAAGGCCCATTTCTCGGGCGAGAAATGCCACGTAAGAACTGTCGACGCCGCCGCTTAGGCCGATAACGGAGTCGTACTCGCGCTCGGCCCCCGATGCCTTGATCCTATTCGCCAGCGCGGGCAGCCCACCGGAACGGGCAGCCGATCGGCGCTGTACAGCCATGAGGCGATCCGACGTCCGACAGTGGTTGCAGGTACCCCCGGCATCGAAGCTGATGTCAGGGTCGGTGGTGTCCATCACACACCGGCTGCAGACGCGAACGGCAAGTGTCCGGCCGGCCGCTGATGGAGGTGTCAGGTCGCGCGCCATCGGGGTTGGATCAGATGCCATAGGCCTCTGGGCGGTAGCGATGCATCCAGCTGCGAAGCCAGCCCGCCGTCGTTTGCAGCCCTGCCTCCATCGTTGTCATCGCCCGCCAACCGAGGACATCAGCTGCGCGTTTCGGATCAGATAGCAGGATCTCCACCTCGCTTCCAGCCGGGCGGACGCGTTCGTCGCGCGTCTCGATCTCAGCCTCAACCCCGACGATCCTGGTGGCGAGCTCGAAAACTTCACGCACTGAATAGGCCTGACCCGTCCCGAGCTGGATTACCTCCCCGGGGACGATCGACGCAGTCGCCGCGCGGACAAACGCATCGACCGTGTCAGCCACGAACGTGAAGTCACGCTTCGGTGTGAGGTTGCCAAGAGCGATACGTGTCTTGCCTGCCAGGAGCTGGGTGAGGATGGTCGGCAGGACTGCTCGCGCCGACTGGCGCGGCCCGTACGTGTTGAAGGGTCGCAGCACGACCACCGGAGTCCCGAACGAGCGTGCATAGGCCTCGCAGAGCTTGTCGGCGGCAATCTTGGTCGCGCTGTAAGGGGACTGAGCCCGCAGCGCATGATCCTCGCGAATGGGGACGGTGTCCGGAGTCCCGTACACCTCGCTCGTCGAGGTGTGTATCACCCTTGAGCAGCCTGCCGCCCGAGCTCCCTCGAGCACATTCAGCGTGCCTCCGGCATTGGTTGTCAGGAACGAGTCCGGCGCCGCGTAGCTGTACGGGATAGAGACAAGGGCGGCGAGGTGGATCACAACCTCGACGTCGCGGCAAGCCGCCGCGACGACGTCTCGATCCCGAATGTCTCCGAGGACGACCTCGAGCCCTTCCGGCTCATTTGGCTCCAAACCGTCCAGCCAGCCTCGCGATCCCTGGCTGTTGTAGAAGCAAAAGGCGCGGACGTAGGCGCCATCCTTGAGCAGCCTCTCGGTCAGGTGGCTGCCGATAAAACCATCCGCCCCCGTGACGAGGACCTTTCGACCATTGAGCAGGCTCATGCTGCGAGTATCACTGATTGGGCGACGATGCCGACCCCTTCGCAGCGCGTCGGAAGCTCGAGCCCAGTGAGCGATGCGCCATGGCCATCACGTATCTTGGCGACGTGTCTGGCGTCCACATGTCGATCGTCGACGCGACGCTCCTCATGTTCACCGACTCGTATCCGTACGGGTACGCTCTCGAAGATACTTTCCTAGAGCCTCAGTTGCGGCACCTATCCGCCGAATTTCGGAGCGTCGTCCTCGTCCCGTTCCGGAGGAAGGGTAACCGCGCGGCGCCGCCAGGAGACTTTGAGGTTGAGGAGGGGCTCGCCGCGCTCGGAGAATCGCCGCTCGCACGATCCGCGTCGGCGGTCAGGGCACTGCTGACCCCGCATCTTTGGCGGGACCTTCGCGAGACACCGGCCATCATCCGTCGGCCACGAGCCCTCCTCCGGCTCCTCTCCGCCGCAACGCGCGCGGACCTGACGAGTCGGTGGATCATCAGATACGTCCGCCAGCGGATCCTCAACTCCGGTACGGTCGTCGCCTACACGTTCTGGTGCAACGGGACTACGACAGGGCTAGCGTTGGCCAAGTCGAAGCTTTCGAGGTTGACGGTCGTGTCTCGGGCACACGGGGTCGACCTCTACGCGGAGCGGCACGATCCACCGTTCCTTCCGCTTCGAGCCGTGACGCTCGAGGGGCTCGACAGGCTGTATCCGGACTCCGAGATCGGAGTCCGATACGTGGTCGAGCGATACCCCTGGTTCGCGGGAAGCTGCGAGCTTGCCCGACTTGGTGTGCCCGATCCTGGTTTCACCACGGCACCCTCGACAGATGGCCACGTCCGAGTGATTTCGTGCTCGCGGGTTGTACCGATCAAGCGCGTTGAGCTGATTCTCGGAGGGATCGACCACGCCTCTCGACTAAGGCCAGACCTGCACTTCGAGTGGCACCACTTTGGGGACGGCCCCCTGAGGAGTGAACTCGCAAGTTTGGCGAGCGCACGATTCGGCGACAACGCGACTGCACGATTCTGGGGCTACTCCGGAATCTCGGACCTCATGGAGTTCTACCGGACGAACCCTCTTGATGTCTTCGTCAACGCGAGCGCCTCGGAAGGCACGCCGGTGGCGATGATGGAGGCGGCAAGCTGTGGCATCCCGATCGTTGCTACCGCCGTCGGTGGAAACGTGGAGGTCGTCTCCGAGGAGAATGGGTACTTGGTGAGCGCTGATCCAAGGCCGGATGAGATTGCGGGCGCCATTCTGAATCTCTATGAACGGCGCGAGGCGTCTGTGGCGAAGCGCGCCGCTAGTCGACGAGTGTGGGAGCTTCGATACAACGAAGCGTCCAACTACAGGGAATTCGCGGCCCGGCTGAGCGCCCTCGCGGATCCCAAGGCCGACGAGCTTGGAGGCCATCCTTGACAGGCGCACTCAGGCGTGCATCTCTCCAGAGCGTTGAGAGTTTCCTCACAGGTGAGAGCTTTACCAATGCGCTTGTCGTGCCGATTGGTGTCGGACAGCCTCGCGATCGCTTGACCATCCTCTCGGACCTGGCGCGCGACAAGGACGTAGTAGATCTTGGCTGCGCGGATGCAGGTCAGATCGAGGAGAAACTCGCCTCGGGTCTGTGGCTTCATCGGCTCATCGCGAGATCAGCTCAGCGATGCATCGGGATTGACGTAGATGGGCCGTCGGTTGCCCTGCTTCGGGGTCTCGGCGAGTCCGACATCTACTGTGCCGACATCACCGGCCCCTCAGTGGTCGATGACGGTCAATGGGATCTTCTTGTAGCCGGGGAGACGCTCGAGCACATTGACAACCCCGTGGCATTTCTGCGTGCAGTGCGCGAGCGTCATAGCGGGCGAATCGCACGAGTGGCGCTCAGCGTGCCGAGCGCCTTTGCCCTACGCAACGTCGTAGAGGCCGCACGCGGGCGGGAGGTCATCAATTCGGATCACCGGTATTGGTTCACGCCCTACACTCTCGGCAAGGTCCTTGTGCAGGCCGGACTCGTACCAGAGTGGTTCGTGTTCTGTGATCCGGCCCCACCCGAGCCTGTCTCGGGCCTGGGCCGGGCTCGACAGGCCTTGCGGAACCTCGCCTTCCGACTCGCGCCCGCCCTGCGGAGCGATCTAGTGATGGTGGCCCGCATCCCTTAGGTCGTCCTAGGTTCCATGCAACAGGGGTGGTTTTGCGGCCACCTCGGGAGCCCTAGGAATCTCGAGGGAGAAACTCGTCTCGGTGCGATTCGAAGACTGCGTTCGCCTCCGCGTAGTCGTCGTGCCGGCCTATGTCGAGCCAACGACCTCTGAACGCGTAGTTGCCTACCGGTAGCTGCTGGGCCACGAGACTGAGGATGAGATCCGGGAGATCGAGGCGAACGTTCGGCTGGATGTGCTTAAGAACGTCGGGCTCAAAGACGTAGATGCCGGTGCTAGCCAGGTAACGAATCGTTGGCTTCTCTCGGTAGTTGATCACCATTTCATGGTCATCCGTCTCGATGACTCCAAGGTCGACGGTGATATCTCGTTCGAACGTGGCCACCGTCGCAACGTGCCCTCGAGCCCGATGAAGGGCAACCATCTCGCGGTAGTCGATCGCCGTCAACAGGTCGCCGTTCATCGTCAGAAACGTGGATTCGATCCCGGGCACTTGGGCGAGAGGACCAGCTGTGCCGAGTGGAGCATCCTCGCGCGAGTAGCCGAGGGATACGCCGTATCGAGAGCCGTCGCCGCAGTAGGCCATGATCAGTTCGGCGAGGTGACCTACAGCAAGTGTGATGTCGTCGAAGCCAGAAGCCGCAAGCTGGCGCAGGACGATGTCGAGTATGGGCCGGTCACCGATCGGCATAAGTGGCTTCGGAAAGGCTGTCGTATACGGTGCAAGGCGGGTGCCCTTGCCGCCGGCAAGGATTACAGCCTTCATGCTGATGACTTCCGCCTCTCGTACTCCAGCATGTCCGCCAGTGACTGCTCGAGGGTGATTTGTGGACTCCAGCCAGTCAACCTCTGAAGCCGCCGGCTGTCGCCAACTTGCTCGGGGATGTTGTCGGCGCGCGGGCGAGCAGGCTCGTATTCGAGGCGGATCGGAGTCCTGGCTAGCCGGAGGATGCCGTTCACCGCCTCCTGAACCGGCACAGCCCTGCCGGTGCAGACGTTGTAGACAGAGCCGGAGCGGCCTTGCAGCGCGAGGACAGCGAAGGCGCGAACCGCGTCGCGGACGTCGATGAAGTCGCGTATCGCGCTGAGGTTGCCGAGTTGGATGACCCCGGGAGCACGTCGTCGCTCCAGTCGCGGAATCGCCGATGCCACTGCTCCGAGAACCAGGCCTTCCGGTAGACCCGGTCCCAATAGGTTGAATGGGCGCGCGCGCACGAGACGAAGCCCGTGCGCAGCCGCAGTTCGCCTAGCCGCCTGCTCCTGGGCGAGCTTGCTGGCGCCGTAGTGAGACTGCGGGCGCGGCACTTGCCGCTCGGAGACGGTCCGGCCAGGCAGAGTGCGTCCGTAAACGGCACTCGAGCTCACCAAGAGAACCGTGGGCTTCGGCCGCAGCTTCGCGGCAAGTTCCAGAAGGACAGTTGTTCCGACCACGTCGACCGAGTGCTGAACAGCAGGGTCGGCCGATCTTGGCGCTGCTACCAAGTGGAAGATCACGCCAGGTCGACTGGCCTCGAGGGCGGCTCTGACGGACTCGGCGTCTCGAATGTCCACGTCGGTAGCGTGACGGATTCCGGTGACGACGTGTCCAGCCGAGGCCAGTTGAGCTCCGAGATGATGGCCAACGAAGCCGCCAAGCCCAGTGACAAACGCTCGGATCGCAGGCGCCCTCCGGGACGGGGTCGGAGTCAATTGCAGTATCTCGTCTGGGGCACCTTCGTACGGCCCTGCAACCTCAGGCGGCCGATGAGCATATCGGGTGGCTGCTCCCCGCTTCGGCCGTTCATGACCTGCGTACGATAGGCCGGATGGACCTGGCGGCGGATCGGAAGATGCGACGCGGCGACCCCGCCTCAGCGCCGTTGGACTTCGAGGCGCGCCGACTCCATCGGCTCGATGGGACGGCTCACGCACCGAGCTCGAATGTGACGCGGCTAACCCGGACACCGGGTAGGTGATGCTCCCAGCCGCGAGTCGATCCAGGGCTGCTCAAGCCGTGATCGGCACCTCGGCCAGTCAGGCGGCGATCGTCTTCCTCGTCTTCGCGACCTCGGTTGCTCAAGCTCGACTCCTCGGACCGTTTGGGAGGGGTGAACTGGCGCTCTTCCTGAACGCCGGCGGCCTCTTCGTCCTTCTGTTTGGTTTCGGCATCGGGTCCGCGATCACGTACTTCGTTGCGTCAGATGCAGCCCAGCCCCAGACCCTGCTTCGGTCCCTGGTCCGGGCCTTCACTGCGACCGTGGTCGCCACGCTGGCGTGTACCGGCGTTGTCGTTGCGACGCCGGTACGCCAACTATTGCCGCATACGATCTCCGAAGCATGGCTCGTCGTGGCTCTAACGCTCTACTTCGCGGCCACCCAGGCAACCGCTTGGCAGAGTGGCATCCTGGCCGCCCGCGTCGTCTTTGCGCCGATCAACTGGAGCGCCGTGCTCGTCGCGGCCACGGCGGCCGCAGTCTCAGCGGGCCTCCTTCTAGCTGCGCCGTCCTGGGCCGATGCTTCTGTGATCATCGGCATGATGATCGTCCTCGAGTTCGTGCGCGCTGCGAGTCTGGCGGCGTACCTGATCCCACGGCGCTGGCTCAACAGACCCGGTATGTCGGCTGAGGTAAGGCACCCGGGCGAGAACGTCCTCGCTAGTGTCTGGCGATACTCGGGCCTCGCGTTCGTGGGTGACACCCTCCAATTCCTCACGTATCGCATCGACCTGTGGGTCGTCGCTGCGTTTCACGGAACCGTGACCGTTGGCGTCTATGCCCTGGCTGTGTCGCTGGCTCAGCTCGTCTGGATCGTGCCAGGCGCCATTGCGCGCGTCCTGTTCCCGTATGCGGCGATGCCGGAGACGGCGGATCGTCTCGGCCTGGCCGTCCGAGCCGCGCGCTTCGCCTTCCTTGCCAGTGCCGCATGTGCCTTGGCTGGCTGGATCGGCAGCGAGCTCTTCCTCACCGTGCTCTTTGGCGATGACTTCTCGGCTGCCCCGACGCTGATCGGCATCCTCATGCTTGGGATCGTGCCGTTCTCGGTCGTCAAGGTCTTGGGCAACTATCTGGCCGGAGTGAACGCCATCGCGCTGAATGTCATGTCTGCGGGCGCAACGCTCGCGATCACGATCGCCCTAGACTTCCTCTTGATCCCCCGCTTTGGAGCCGGCGGCGCCGCATGGGCTACGGCGGCCTCCTATGTCATCCAGTCGGCGCTCGTGGTCGGGTTCTTCCTGCGGAGAAGTGGGCTTCCTCTCCGATCGCTCATTCGACTGCGAACCACTGTCTCGTGACACCCGCGGTTGTCCCAAGCATCTCAACGGTGTTCGACTTCAAGGTCGCGACGGCGCACCCAACGCCTGTTGTTGCCGAGGAGCAAGCGCGAGGTTCGCAGCCCGCACGCAGCTGTTGGGCCTCATCCCCGTGAGGCGCGCGATCCTGGTCACAGGGCACTACGCCTTATCAAAACGCAGAGCCGGATTCCACTGGATCGCAGAGGCGTTCACCGTCTCTGGATGGCACGTGACGTTCATCACTGTCGGGTTCAGCCAGCTCTCGCGCCTGAAGGTCGACCATCGGTTCCAGTATGGCTTCCCCGGCGGCGCCAACCGCGTGCTTGAGGTCGACGCCCACCTCGACTCCTATGTGTGGTTCACGCCATACCACCCTCTCAACCGGCTGCCCGCGCTCGGAAACCTCCTTCTCGGCTACCTCTTCCGTGGCTATGGTCGACTCCCAATGGCCGGTGTGGAACAAGCCATCGCAGGAGCAGATCTGATTGTCTTCGAGAGCACGTCGGGCCTAATGCTCGTCGACCGGTTTCGGGCATGGGCGCCCCAAGCCCGCATGGTGTATCGAGTCTCCGATGACCTTCGACTCCTCAGGGCACATCCCGTGGTGCTCGAGGCGGAGAGGCGGGCGCTCCCGACCCTTGATCTTGTCAGCGTGCCGAACGACTACATCAAGCAGGGGTTCCTAGGCCACCCAAACGTTGAGCTACATCCGCACGGCATCGATACGAGCCTCTTCGACGCACCCTCGACCAACCCCTTCGATACGTCGGTCTCCTGCCACGCCGTCTTCGTCGGGACATCCCACTTGGACCGCGTCTTCATCGATACCGCGGTTCGCCAGTTCCCAGACTGGCAGTTCCACGTGATCGGGCCCCTCGGCGACATCCCGACACATCCGAACCTGCGCGTCTACGGAGAGCTTCCATTTGGCGCGACGGTGCCCTTCATAGCCCACGCGGACATTGGCCTCGCCACACGGTCATACGCCCCCGGCGCGGAGTCCCTCGCTGATAGCCTCAAGGTTGTTCAGTACACCTATGCCGGCCTGCCGATCGTTGCCCCAGATTTCATGAAGTCGCGCAGGAACAATGTCTTCCTGTACAAGCCCGGCGATCCAGAGAGCATCAACTCAGCGCTGAAAGCCGCGCGTGCGATGGATCGATCAACGGTCGATCGTGGCGGGATCTGGTCGTGGTCCGACCTAGCGAAAGCAGTTGCCGGCCCTGATCTCTGGCCGTGAGTACGCTCACACCTGGCTCTGCTGTCGTCCAGGACTGGTTCATCGCGCCGGGTGGGAGCGAGGAGGTGGCGATCGAGATCGCCGGGCTCCTGCCGGGCTCGGAGGTGATCACTAGCTTCATGGAGCCGTCCTATCGGGAGCGGCTCGCGGGACATCCCATCCGGACGTGGCCGCTGGAGCGGATCCCCGGGGCGACGAAGCGGTATCGGAGCTTCCTGCCGCTCTATCCCTCATGGTTCGGCGGCCTCGACCTGCGCGATCGGGACCTCGTGATCAGCAGCTCGTCGGCGTTCGCGAAGGCGGCCCGGACGCGGCCACGGAGCGAGGGTGGCCTCCACATCGCCTACATCCACGCCCCGATGCGCTACGCCTGGGATCTCGACACGTACCTCGCCGGCTCGAGCGACTCGCGCCCGAGGCGCCTCGCCGCCCGGGTCCTTCGGCCATGGCTTCGGCGCTGGGACCGCTCGACCGCGATGCGTCCCGAGGTCCTCGTCGCGAACTCGGGCGCGGTCCGCGACCGGATCAAGCGGGTGTGGGGTCGCGACGCCAAGGTCATCCACCCGCCGGTCCGGCTTGAGGGCATTGAGGTCTCCGAAATCGACGACGGCTTCCTCCTAGTCGCGGCGAGGCTCCTCGCCTACCGCCGAATCGATCTCGCGGTCGAGGCCGCGAACCGACTCGGCCGCGAGCTCGTCGTCGTCGGCGACGGGCCCGAGGCATCGCGGCTGCGGGTGTTGGCCGGGCCGACCGTACGCTTCGCGGGTCGCATCGATCGGACGGCACTGATCGAGCGCTTCGCCCGCTGTCATGCCTACCTCGTCCCGGGCGAGGAGGACTTCGGGATGGCGCCGGTCGAGGCGATGGGCGCGGGCAAGCCCGTCGTCGCACTGCGGGCCGGCGGCGCGCTCGAGACGGTCGTCGACGGCGCCACAGGCGTCCTCTTCGATGCCCCGACCGTCGAATCGCTCGTCGCCGCCATCGAGAGGGCAGATTCGATGTCCTTCGATCGCGCGGTCATCCGGGCCCAGGCCGAGCGCTACGGGGTCGATGTCTTCCGTCGCCGCTTCGTGGAGCTCCTCGACAGCCTGGGCGTAGATCCGAACCTGTATCGCCGCGTCGACGAGTCCGGTCTATCGGGCTCGCGCGTTGACCTCGGCAGATAGCGGGCCTACACCGAGGGCATTTACTGCGGCGATCCGGTAGTAGTAGCGCATCCCCTTGGTCGTGGCGGTGTCCGTGAAGATCGTGACGGCGCCCACGGTCGCGTAGAGGACCTCCGTTCCCGATGACGTAGAGCGATAGATTCGGTGGCCGGTGATCGAGCTTCCTCCGTCTGACACCGGGGCAAGCCAGGTCAGCTGAATCCCGCCTGATCGCAATGCGGTCGCCTTCTGGCCGGTCGGTGCGCCGGGCACGGTGGCTGGGGCGACCGGTGTGGCCGAGACAGGACTCGAGGCCGGGCCCGAGCCGACGGCGTTCGTAGCGACAACCGTGAAGCTGTAGGCGGTGCCGTTGGAGAGGCCAGTGACGGTGCAGCCGAGTGACCCGGTCGTGCAGGTTGCGCCGCCCGGGCTGGCGGTCGCGGTGTACGTGGTGATCGAGCTGCCGCCGTCCGAGGCCGGAGCCAACCAGGTGAGCGCGACCTGGCCGCTGCCGGGCGCGGCGGCGACAGCGGTCGGCGGGCCCGGCACGGTCGTCGGGGGAATGACTTCGCCGGCGCCGCCGAGGAACAGGCCCGAGAGCACGGCGTTGCCGCCGGCGACGCGTTGGACGCTGATCTGGACGGTGCCGCCAGCGCCGACGGT
>Ga0075428_100002370_pt1 | contig 20454 bp, 25 predicted proteins | sample RhiMetdeltSRZDD2_FD_75291 | JGI IMG/M metagenome (GOLD analysis project Ga0075428, IMG submission 75291) | Populus rhizosphere microbial communities from Tennessee, USA - Rhizosphere MetaG P. deltoides SRZDD2 | ecosystem: Host-associated > Plants > Roots > Rhizosphere > Soil | place: USA... | reverse complement strand
TCGAGTTCGACAGCCTGAAGCACGTGCCGGCCTGGCTGGAGCGCGGGCTTGCGCGACCGGCCGTGCAGCACGGGTTGCAGATTCCCAAGCGGCCGTCGTCCGGCTCGAACTGATCCCCTCGTCCCGGATATTTCGCCTTGCGAGATTCCGGGATGACAACGTTGCGTCTAGCGCGATGTGTGGTCTTTGGATAAAAGCGTAGGCAATTCGCCGACAGTAGGCCGGCGTGTCATGGTGCGCGTGTAGCTCGAGAGCCGGACACGGGCGAGACGAAGCATGACATCCCTGCTGTTCCTGCTGATGACCGCCGCCATGGTGCTGGCTTGGCGCGGCAACCGCCGTGCGGGCGTTGCTGTGTTCGCAGTGGCGGCCGTGCTCTCGGTGGCTTGGTTCAACCACCACGTGACCGATCCGCTCGGTCTGGATTTCTGATGGACACGCGGCGTTTCGATATCGCTGAGCTGCTCAACGCGGTGGGCCTCGCAGGCCTGATAGCGGTGCTGCTCGTTGCCTATGCCGATCAGTTTGCGGGTCACGACCTGCCGGGTCCACTGTGTCTGCTGCAGCGGCTGGCGATTGCCGGCGTCGCGTTCGGGCTGCTCTTGAACCTGCGCTACGGCCCGCAACCGTCGTCGTACGGGATCATGCTGCTGGCGGCTCTATTCGGGATGGCGGTGGCGGGACGGCAGATCCTGCTGCACGTCGCTCCCGGCACCGGATCGTACGGAGCGCCGCTGTTCGGGCTGCACTTCTACACCTGGTCGTTTCCTGCTGTTTGCCGCGGTCATCCTGGGCACCGCCATCCTCTTACTACTGCCGCGCCCGGCCTCGTCCGCTGCCGCGTCGCCTGCAATACGGGCTGGCCTGGGCGGCGATCGGCCTGACCGCGCTCAATGCCCTAACAACCTTCCTGCAGTGCGGGCCGCTCGAGTGTCCCGACAATCCGGGCAACTACTGGGCGTTCGCACGTGAGTAGACCTGCATGACGGGCAGGCATTTGCTTGCGCCAACGCGTCCATTGCCTGTGTCCGAATTAATCGGCCGTAAGGGTGTGCCGGATGACACCTTGATACCCTGCATGCCAAGTGGACATCATCGGAGGCAGCCACCCATGTCGAAATATGCCTGGATCGTTGTGCTCGCGACCCTCGCGACACCAGTTGCGGCCTCGACCGAGACTGCAATTCCCGATCTGCGCGGGACCTGGAAGGGAGATAGCCAATCAATTGTGCTAGGTGGGACGCCGCATCATCGCGAACAGCAGGTAGGTCAGCCGCGGCTGACGAGCGTTCCCTTCACGCTGGTGATCGACAAGCAGGATGGCCGCCGCTTCTCCGGAACATTCTCCTCGGCGAACCACAGCGAGACGGTCATCGCCGTCATCTCTCGCACCGGTGCGATCTACATGGTAGACGATGATGGCTATGACGTCGCGACCATGCTGACGCCCGCCCGAATGGAGATCTGCTATCTGCATTTGTCGTCGCGTTCGCGCATCGCATCCTGCACGGAGCTGTCCAGGCAACCGAAGTAGGCGGCGGTGGCGGTCTCACGCGGTCTTGGACAGCAGCGGTCGTAACGACCACAAGCCGATGATCGGACCGGGCACGAGCAGCAGGAGCAGGTAGTGCGCCGGAATCGCGCCGGCTGCGCTGTTCAAGAGCTGGATGCTGACGATGGAGATGGTGAAGCCGATGCAGTTGGCGATGGTCAGGGCCGAGCCCACCTGATCGGCGGGCGCGTAGCGCGCATTGAGCGCGGAGAACTGCGGCGAGTCGCCAGCCACGACCACGCCCCAGAAGAGCAGGAACGATAGGAAGAGGATCGGCCCCGAATAGAACATTAGCGGCGACAGCAGACAGCAAAGGCCCGACGCGCTGAGTTGCGCGAAGGCGACGCGGGCGCTGCCGAGACGCAGGGAGATATAGCCGCCCACCATGCAGCCGACGGCGCCGACAGCGATGATTGCGAACGTCAGCAACGAGATGTTGAACCCCTCGCCGGCGGTTCGCGCGAAATAGGCCACTAGGACAAGCGGAACGAACGCCCAGAAGGCGTACAGCTCCCACATGTGGCCGAAGTAGCCGAAGGACGATGCCCGAAACCCGGAAGACCGGAAGATGATCGCCAAGGACTTCGCATCGAACTTCGCACCCGCGACCAGGAACGGGCCGTCGGGCACGAGTGCGTACATCAAGAACCCACCCAGCGCGGCGATGACAGACACGCTCAGCATCACCGTCTGCCAGGCCAGCGACTGGCCCACACCCCTGATGAGGTGAGGCAGCGCCGTGCCGAGTACCAGCGCGCCGACCAGGAAGCCAAGTGCCATGCCAAGATCGCGCCGGTACCACCCTGACGCGATCTTCATGCCGACGGGATAGATGCCGGCCAGGAAGAAACCCGCCCCGAAGCGCGCGGCGAGAAGCAGCAAGATTTCGCCTCCGAGAAAGTACGTGGAGGCGTTGCAGGCGGCGCCAAGCAGGGCACAGGCGAGAAAGGTGGCGCGCGGCGAATAGCGGTCAGAGATGGCGAGCACGGCGAACACCAGCGTGCCGGCGATGAAGCCGAGCTGCACGGCACTCGTCATGTGGCCGAGAAAGCTGTCCGGCAGGCCGAGGCTGCTCTGCAGGTCGGGTAGCACGGCATTGCCGGCAAACCACAGGGAGATGCCGGCGAGCTGCGAAACAATGATAGCGGGAAGAATGCGGCGTGGCGGCTCAATCATGGCGCGAAGCTATATCAGCCGTGCCGGACTGGCGACAGTCCAGAGCAGGCACGCGCTGAAGCATCTGGTCAAGGCGGCGCGTGTTCGCTATCGCTTCGGCGAACATCTTGGGACCCGACACCATGACCGATGCTCCCTCCATCCCGCTCGACCCCGGCTGGGCAGAGATCCGCGAAGGCGTCAAGCGCGTCTGCGAGCGCTTCCCCAACGAGTACTGGCTGAAGCTCGACCACGAGGCTGCGTATCCGACCGAGTTTGTCGCGGCGCTCACCGAGGCCGGCTATCTGGGCGCGCTGATCCCCGAGGAATACGACGGGTCGGGGCTGCCGCTGTCGGCCGCCTGCGCCATCCTGGAGACCATTCACGAGTCGGGCTGCAATGCCGCCGCCTGCCACGCGCAGATGTACACCATGGGCACCGTGCTGCGGCATGGCAGCGAGGCGCAGAAGAAGAAGTACCTGCCCGGCATCGCCGCCGGCACGTTGCGCCTGCAGGCGTTCGGGGTCACCGAGCCGACGACGGGCTCTGACACCACCCAACTCAAGACGCGCGCCGACAAGAAGGGCAACGACCGCTACGTCGTGAACGGGCAGAAGGTGTGGACCAGCCGCGCGCTGCATTCCGACCTGATGCTGCTGCTGGCGCGTACCACGCCGCCCGACAAAGTGAAGAAGCGGTCGGACGGCCTGTCGGTGTTCCTGCTCGATCTGCGCGAGGCAAAGGGCGCGGGGCTGGAAATCCGCAAGATCGACGCCATGATCAATCACAACACCTGCGAGGTGTTCTTCGACAACCTGGAAGTGCCGGCGGAGAACCTGATCGGCGAGGAAGGCAAGGGCTTCAAGTACATCGTCGACAGCATGAACGCCGAGCGCATCCTGATTGCCTCGGAGGCCCTCGGCGACGCCCGCTTCTTCATCCGCAAGGCGAGCGAGTACGCCAAGGAGCGTGTGGTGTTTGGGCGACCGATCGGTCAGAACCAGGGCGTGGCATTCCCGATCGCGCGGGCGCATGCGGAGACGGCGGCGGCCGAGCTGATGGTGCGCAACGCCTGCGCGCTGTTCGAGGCCAAGCGCGATTGCGGCGCGGAGGCCAACATGGGCAAAATGCTGGCGGCGGATGCGGCGTGGCACGCGGCGGAGGCCTGCCTGCAGACGTTCGGCGGCTTCGGCTACGCGCGCGAGTACGGCATCGAGCGCAAGTGGCGCGAGACGCGGCTGTTCCAGACCGCGCCGATCTCCACCAACATGGTGCTGGCCTACGTGGCGCAGCACGTGCTGGGGTTGCCGCGGTCGTATTAGCATTCCTGGCATCTGCGCAATGCACGCCAGCGAACATCCGCGATGCACGCTACATCCGGTGTGGTCCCCGTCATCCCGGCCTGGAGCGCAGCTCGGAGCCGGGATGACAGTGAAGAGGGACTAGAACACCTTCTCGATGGGCAGGCCCAGCGCCAGGGCACCGGCGTACTCGGCCTGGGGACCTGCCTGCAGCGGGTGGTAGCGGGCGGCCTGGATGTCGCGGAAGCGACGCTCCAAACCCGCCGAGCGGTAGAAGCCGGCGCCGCCGGCCATTTCCATGGCGTACGCGACGGCAGCGATGGCGTGGCGCTCGGCAAGCTGCCGGCCGATCATCACCTGATTGATGGTGGTGGCCGATGGCGCGTTGAGACGCACGGCAGCCAGCATCGATTGCACGGCAAGACGCGCGCCCGCCAGCTCGGTTTCCATGCGGCCGGCGAGGTCAATGGTGTGCCGGCCTGGCTTTTTGCGCTTGGCAAGCTCGACAGCGATGTCGCGCGCGCCCTCGGCAACGCCCAGGTACACCGAGTAGATAAGCGGGAACGCAATGGTGGCGATGATGTGGAACAGCGGGTGCCACTCGCCAGACTTGCGCTTCACGGCCACGGCCGCATCAGGCACCACGTGACCCTCGATCAGCACGTCATGCGAACCGGTGCCGCGCATACCGAGCGTGCGCCAGGTATCGAGCACCTTGACGTGCGGCGAGTGCATCGGGATGCCGAAATGCAGCACCATGGGCGGCTCACCTGGGCTTTCGAGTACGGCGCCTGTCATCAGGATGTCGCCGGTGGGAGCGCCGGAGGTGAAGACCTTGCGTGCATTGATGCGATAGCCGCCTTCGACCCTGTCGGCCTTTCCGGAGCCGGCGATCCAATCCGAACCACCGCTGGACAGCAGCAGAATGCGTTCGCCCACTATCCGCTTCAGCAAGGGTTCCACCGCGGCTTTGGCGGGCGCCTGGTGCCTCCAGCGCCAGGCCGGGATCGCCACTTGATGGGTGTGCATCGAGAAGGCTAGCGCGGTGGAGCCGCAGTGATAGGCGAGCGTGCGCAGCATGGCGGCCAGTTCGTCGACATCGGCGCCGCCACCACCCAGCTCGCGCGGCACGCCGGCCTCGACGAGGCCGGACGACTTCAGCATGGCGAAATTGTCGGCGACGAAGCGATCCTCGTCGGTGGTCTCGCTGGCGCGCTGGGCGAAAATCTTGCCGAGGTCGCGGGCGATTTCGACAATGCTTTGCGGAGCGGGCGGCTGGGCCTTCGGGGATGTGTTGGTCATCATGGTGTCTGCCCTTGCATAGCGGGTTGTACGGACGGTTGGAATGGCCGCATCATCTGCCAGCTCGCGGGGCGCCTCTAGTCCAGGAAGTGTACCGGCGATCAATCGCCCTCCGCGGTCGAACTTATTCAAGTCACTGAAATGCTGTAGTTTTGCCGAGACATCCGGTCTCGCCGGATGGTCCGTCCATGACGTTCTTAGTTCCCGTTGGTACAGTATCTGTACTCCTGGTCGGCTAGCCTGTTTCTTGGCGATAATCCGGCAAATGACTTTCCTCAAGAGGCAGCGATGAGCGACAAGATCGAACGCGGCAGCTACGGCCAGTTCTGCCCGGTGGCGATGGCCGCGGAGGTGGTGTGTTCGCGCTGGACAGCGCTGGTGGTGCGCGAGTTGCTGTGCGGCACAAGGAGGTTCAACGACCTGCGACGCGGCGTGCCGCTGATGTCGCCGACTCTGCTTTCGAAACGCCTCAAGGAGCTGGAGGAGGTGGGGGTGATCACGACGACGCCGACCTCACAGACGGGCGTGGTCGAGTACCGGTTGACGGAGGCCGGCGAGGACCTGCGGCCGGTGGTAATGTCGCTCGGCATCTGGGGGCAGCGGTGGGTCGAATCCTCGCTGTCGCTGAAGAACCTCGATCCCTCGCTGCTGATGTGGGACATGCGGCGCAGCCTCGACCCGACCCCGCTGCCGCCGCGTCGCTGCACGATCCATTTCTCCTACCAGGACGCCAAGGCGGCGCAGCAATCGTGGTGGCTGGTAGTGGATGAACGTATGGTGGACCTGTGCTCGACCGATCCCGGCTTCGAGGTGGACCTCTACGTGCGCAGCTCGCTCCGCAGCATGACCGCGGTGTGGATGGGCATGACGACCGTGCAGAAGGAGATCGCGGCCGGCCAGATCGAACTGGAGGGCGACAAGGCGATCGCCAAGTCCATGCAGCAGTGGCTCGGTCTGAGCCCGTTCGCCAAGGAAAAGAGCCGGCTGCCGGCAGCCTGATCTTTCAGCGCGATACTTCCCTGCGCACATAACCGCAGTGCTGGCGCACCTGCTGGGCACGCTCGGTCAATTGGCTGTAGAGGCGCTGGCAACGCATCCGGTCGATGGGGCCGGAGCGCGGCAACCCGTCCGAGGTCGGCGAAAAGCTGAATTGGCTGTCGCCGCCCTGGCGACTGCCAGCTACGCGCTGGCCGACGCCGTCGTCCCAACGCTCGAGGCGCACCAAAAACATCTTGGCGAGGACGGCATGGCCACCCTGCGGGTAGCGGTCGAGATAGGTCTTGAGGGCAGCGCGGTCGGCGCTCGTCCTGACCCAATTCCATAGCGCCAGTTCGGCCTGCTGCTCCTGATTGAGAGCTGCCAGTCGGGCACTGGTGGCCGCGATCACGGGTGGGCGGAAGTAGAAGCGCGCCCAGAGTGACGAGTGCTCCCAGGGCACCTGCTGCGCCGCCGTCGCGCGCACGACATCGTTGCGCACGTTGATGAGGATGGTCGACAGATCGTCGCCGGGGCTGGCGAGATGCTGCTTGAGGGCCGCCGCGAACGGCGAGTTGCGGCCCTCGCCGTCGAGCGCGACGTTGCCGGGCTGCGTCGAGAAGCTGATCAGGGTGCCGAGACTGGACGTGCTCGCTGCCATGCCGCGGCCGACCTGCGCTGATCTGTTACCCATGGCGCCTGCGAGCGTGCGCGCCAGGGGGTTGTCGCGGCAGGCGTCGATGAACAGCACATTGGCTTTTGCCGATCGCTCCATGGCGCGCTGGATGACGTCCAGCCGCACCACCTCGAAGTCGAGATCGGTCGGCGTAGCGAGCTTGGCATCGACCGGTACCAGGTAGTTCTGCTCGCTGACCTGCAGGCCGTGCCCCGCGTAGAAGAACACGGCGTTGTCCACGCCGACCAAGGCGTCGGCAAAGGCACGGATCGTGTTGCCAAAAGCGGACTTGTCGAGGTCGAGCCCTTCGAAGACGCGAAAGCCGAGCTGTCGCAGCACCGCCGCGACATCGGCGGCGTCGTTGCGGGGATTGCGCAGCTCGGGCGCGAAGCGATAGGCGGAGTTGCCGATCACCAACGCCACGGCGCTCTCGGGCGCAGCGCTGAGCCGCGACGGCGCCAGCATCAACAAGGTGCACAAAGCCAAGAAACGGAGCAAAGAACTGCGCATGGGCTCTACCTGCCGGGCTTATGTAGGTGGCGCACATAAGCACAGCCCTCCTGCAGTTCTTTAGGCAGATTCAATCACTTCTACTCACGAAGGAGAGACCGTCAGACAACTCACAATTGATTGATCAAACCTGAGCGCGGGGCGCTCCGTAGCTCTTATCGGCGAGGTCTGCTCGGACGGGGAGTTCGGATGGTCAGTGCGTACGACGTGCTCGGCGTGGCATCTGGCTCGGATCGGGCTGAGATCAGGGCTGCCTATGTCAATCTGGCAAAGCAACTGCACCCGGACCAGAACGCGGGCAGCCTGCAGGCCGAGCAGCACCTGCGGGAAGTCAACCAGGCCTATGAGCTTCTGAAAGATCCGGAGCGGCGCGCGATCTACGACCAGCTGCTGCAGCAATCGCGAGGCCAGACCAGCCAGCGGCGCAAACGGGCTGCGGCCGTCATGGTGGCGAGCTTTGTCCTGACTGCCGCCGGGGTTGCTTTCGCGCTGATGCTGGCGCGGTTCTCTCTTCTAGATGACACCGTGCAGGCGGGTGGCAGCAGCGAGGTGGTCTGGCGTTCCGAGGATCAAGCCTCCGCGCTCCGGATGGCGTCGCTTGACCCTGTGGTCGGGACGCGCCGCGACCCCGACGTGCGGATCAAATCGCCGGCGCAGGACATCCCTGCGCGGTCGCCAACCGATGCATCAGAGGCGCAAACGCTGGTCGCACAGCGACTAGCCGCGCTGCAGGCGCAAGATCAAGCCGGCTGGGAGCCGATTGACCCGGCAGCGCAGCACGAATGGATCACCTACCACAACGATCGCTTCGGCTTCGTCATCGACTATCCAGCCGACGTGTTCGTGGCCGACGACCGAACGCTCGGCGACTTCTGGCGCCTGTTCGTCTCGCGTGATGGCAAGGCGCGGCTGCTGGTGACGGCCGGGTTCAACAGCAAGCGGCTCACCACAGCGGCCTATCGCCAGTCCGTCCTGAGCGAAAGCTATCAAGCAGCCTTAGTCGAATACGCACCGCTGCGCCCCACCTGGTTCGTCCTGGCTGGCAACAAGGGCGAGGAGGGTTTCTACGAGCGGGCCACGTTCGCATGCGACGGGCGCATCATTCACCGCTGGCGACTGACGTACCCGGTGGGCGAACGCAACTTCTACAGCCAGATCATCGAGAGGATTCACCAGGGCTACAAGCACGTCCGAGGTTCCGGCCCGCATTGCGGTTGATGCACTCTTTCCACGAATGCGACAACTATGTTGACATGAGATTATTGTCTCATTATAGGTCTGCGATATCAAGCGCAGACCGGAGATGATTCATGTCGCTCACCCCGCAGCAGATGGATGCGAAGATGGACGAGCATTTCGCCTTCGAAAGGCGGGATGACGTGGAGGGGGTGCTGGCGACGCTAACGAACGATGCCGAGCACGACATCGTGGGCTGGCCGCTCGGGCCGACGCACGGACGCGATGCCGCGCGCCGCTTCTATGAGACCATGTTCGTCGATCTGACCGACAGCAAGGTGCGGACCGTCAAGCGGCTGTACGGCGACAACTTCATGGTCGACGAATCGCTGTGGAGCGGGAAGGCGCCTGGCCGCCCGTTTGGCATCGAGGGACGCGGACGGCCGCTGGAGTTCCGGCTGTTGCATGTTGTCGAGTTCTCGCAGGCCGGCGACATCAAGCGCGAGAACGTGTGGGTGGACCTCGCAGCCATCATTCGCCAGTTGCCGCAGGACTGATATGGCGGCGGCCGGAGACACGGGACGTCCGAACCAGCGCTCGCGCACGCGCAAGGATCTGCTGCGCGCGGCGGCCAGACTCATGAAGCAGGGGCAGAGCCCGACCCTCGAGGAGGTTGCGGCGGAGGCGCTGGTGTCGCGCGCCACGGCCTATCGCTACTTCCCGAGCGTCGAGGCGTTGCTGGTGGAAGCCTCATTCGATCTCTCCGTACCGGAGGCGGACGACCTGTTCGCCGGGGACGCATCGATTGATCCAGTAGCGCGGCTGCAGCGCGTCGATACGGCCCTGCACGATATGATCCTGGCCAACGAGGCCGCGCTGCGCACGATGCTGGCGCACACGGTGCAGCGCGGCCTCAAGGGCGACGACGGCGACCACCCCAGACGGCAGAACCGGCGCACGCCCCTGATCGAGGCCGCACTCGAGCCGGCGCGCATGCAGTTCACGGCTGCAGCACGCGCCACGTTGAGCAAGGCCCTCGCCCTGATCCTGGGTCCGGAGGGCGTCATCGTGTGCAAGGACGTGCTGCAGCTCGATGACGCGGAGGCACGCAAGGTGAAGCGCTGGGCGATCCAGGCGCTGGTGGAGGCGGCGAAGAAACAGAGAGCGCGCCACTGACTCGAATTGCAAACGTAACGATTGGAGAAACGACAATGCTTCGCACGAGAAACTCTATCGCCGCGTGCGCAATCGCATGTCTGGCGTTTGCCATGCCGGCGCTGGCGCAAACCAAGAGCACGCAACCGCGCGGCCAATACCTGGCGCGCATCATGGACTGCACGGGCTGCCACACGCCGGGCGCGCTGATTGGCAAACCGGATCAGGCGCGCTACCTGGCGGGTGGCGACATCGGCTTCCAGATACCGGGTCTCGGCTATTTCTGGCCGCCGAACCTGACGCCAGACAAGGAGACCGGCCTTGGGGCGTGGAGCGAAGACGACATCGTGCGCGCGGTGCGCACCGGCTCTCGGCCTGATGGGCGAATGCTGGCGCCGGCGATGCCGTGGCACTCCTATGCCGCTCTTACGGACAAGGACGCTCGCGACCTCGCGCGCTACCTCAAGAGCATGGTACCGGTTCGCAATGCCGTGCCGCCGCTGGCGGGACCGGATACCACGCCGTCGGCGCCGTACCTGACGGTGGCGATGCCGAAGACATGACGCAGCGTTTGCCGAGGTCACCAGCCAAAGTGCGGATGCATCGCCTCCCCCCTCAAGGGGGAGGCGAAGCACGCTACTCGAACGGGAGACCGACGTAGTTCTCGGCGAGCGTGGTCTGGCCGGCCCTGGAGCTGGTGATGTAGGCGAGTTCGGCCGCCTGCGCGCGGCGCTCGAAGGGGCTGGCGTCGGGGAAGCGGTGGGTGAGGCTGGTCATCCACCAGGAAAAGCGCTGCGCCTTCCAGACGCGGGCGAGGCATTTCGCCGAGTAGCCGTCGAGCAGCTCGGAGCTGCCCTTCTTGTAGTGAGCGACTAGCGCCTCGGCGAGGAAGCGCACATCGGCCGCGGCAAGGTTGAGCCCCTTGGCGCCGGTCGGCGGCACGATGTGGGCGGCGTCGCCGGCCAGGAATAGGCGGCCATAGCGCATCGGCTCGGCCACGAACGAGCGCAGCGGCGCCACGCTCTTCTCGATCGACGGGCCGGTGACGAGGGTGCTGGCGGCGTCGGGCGGGATGCGGTTCTTGAGCTCGGTCCAAAAGCGGTCGTCGGACCACTGGGCGGCATCTTCCTCGGCGGAAACCTGCAGGTAGTAGCGGCTGCGCGTCAGCGAGCGCATGGTGCACAAGGCGAAGCCGCGCTCGTGGTTGTTGTAGATCAGCTCGTGACTGACGGGCGGCGTTTCCGACAGAATGCCGAGCCAGCCAAACGGATAGACCTTCTCGTAGCTGCGCAGCACGTCTTTCGGGATGGCTTCGCGGCTGACGCCGTGGAAACCGTCGCAACCGGCGATGAAATCGCACGCGAGTTTGCGGCTCTGGCCGTCCTTTGTGTAGGCCAGGTGCGGCGCCTGGCCGGTCAAATCGTGCAAGGTGACGTTGTCGACCTCGTAGAGGATCGGCGTGCCCGCCGCCTCGTGGGCGTTCATCAGGTCGTTCTGGATCTCGGCCTGGCCGTAGATGGTGACGGACTTAGCGGACAGCGCCTTGAGGTCGATGCGGCGGCGCTTGCCGTCGAACGCCAGCTCAACGCCGTCGTGGACGAGCTTGTCGCGATTAAGCCGCTCGCCCACACCGATTTCGTTGAGCAGGTCGACGGTGCCCTGCTCGAGCAGGCCGGCACGGATGCGAGCACGCAGATACCCCGGCGTGCGGCGCTCGAGCACGACGCAGTCGATGCCGGCCAGGCCCAGGAGCCGGGCGAGCAGCAGCCCGGACGGTCCTCCGCCGATGATACCGACTTGCGTGCGCATGTGTGTGCTTTGTCGATCCACTCGCGAGCGTAGTCCACCCGCACACCCTGCCAGCACGTTGGTTTGCCTGTCAAACCAATAGCGATGGCAATGGGGATATTCACCATCGCCGGCAAATGCGTGCGCGTCCCTGTCCCCGCGGAGTCGGGCCATGGGACACTTCGCTCACCTGGCTCAACAAGGGGGCCCGCTCGCGAGGGGCACCTTGAGAGCGAAAGCACGGGCCGGGGCCGCGCGACGGTGACACGGTTCGAACCCGTGCACCCGGGCCGATGGGAACTGGACCAATCAGCCGGTATCCAGCGCGACGGCGAGGCTCAGATGGCCGCGCAATTTCTTACAACGGTCCGGCGGCTGTCTGACCCCGCGCTCTCATTTGGAACGTGCTGACAGTGGCGCAGCGGTTGTCAGCAGCTCACTGCGCGTGCGCGTGTGGATGACCGGCGCGAACTGCCGCCGGGCGCGCGCTTGCGCGCCGACCTCGCTACGCTCGCTGAGTGACGGTGTCAGAGCCTCTGGGTCTGATACGTTGGACACGGTGGCGAGATGATATCAGACCCGGAGGGTCTGATATCTCCACCCACGATGCCAACATTTCGCCGTTGATGGGGTATAGCGGCACCGGCCCCACCGGCAGATAAACGGCGGCGAGCACAAAATTGAAGAAGAGGAGATTGCATCATGGCCGGCCCGGAGGTCATCGAGACGGGCTATGCGCCGATCAAGGCCTGGATCGAGGGCGTGCCCGTCGAGGACGCGGCCCGCCGCCAGCTGTTCAACATCGCCGCGCTGCCGTTCATCCATCACCACGTCGCCATCATGCCGGACGTGCACTTCGGTAAGGGCGCCACCGTCGGCTCGGTAATCGCCACCAAGGCGGCGATCGTGCCGGCGGCGGTGGGCGTCGACATCGGCTGCGGGATGATGGCGGTGCGCACCACGCTCATGGCGGGCAACCTGCCCGACAGCCTGGCCAAGCTACGCCTCGGTATCGAAGCGGCCGTGCCGCATGGCGGCATCGGCATCAAGGGCGGCTGGAAGGACGGCGTGCCGAATGCCGTGTCGCGGCGATTCAGCGACAGCGGACTCGCGGAGGGGCTGCAGACGCTGGAGGACAAGCACCCCGCCATCCGCGAGGCGCAGAGCGTGACGCACCTCGGGTCGCTCGGCGGCGGCAATCACTTCATCGAGGTGTGCCTCGACGAGGCCGACCGCGTGTGGGTGATGCTCCATTCGGGCTCGCGCGGCATCGGCAATCGCATCGGCACCTATTTCATTGCCAAAGCGCGCGATGCCCTGGAGCGGCGGCAACTGACGCGACCGCTGCTGGACCGCGACCTCGCCTGGCTCGAGGAGGGCGAGCCGTTGTTTGTCGACTACGTCGAGGCGGTGGCCTGGGCGCAGGATTTCGCGCGCCAGAATCGCGAGGTGATGATGGCGGCAACGCTGCGCGTGCTGCGCGAGCAGCTGCCGCCATTCCAGATGGAGAAGCAGGCCATCAACTGTCATCACAACTACGTCGAGCGCGAGCGGCACTTCGGCGAGCAGGTGTGGGTGACGCGCAAGGGTGCGGTGCGGGCCGGCGCCGGCGATCTCGGCATCATCCCGGGCTCGATGGGGGCGAAGTCCTACATCGTGCGCGGCAAGGGCAATGCGCAGAGCTTCCACTCGTGCTCGCACGGGGCCGGCCGGGCGATGTCGCGGGGCGAGGCCAAGCGGCGCTTCACGCTGGCGGACCATGCCGCGGCGACCAAAGGCGTCGAATGCCGGAAGGACGTCGGCGTCATCGACGAGACGCCGATGGCTTACAAGGACATCGATGCGGTGATGGCCGCGCAGACGGACCTGGTGGAAGTGCTGCACACGCTGCGGCAGATCGTGTGCGTCAAGGGGTGAGGCGCAATCGGGGTCAGACCCAATGGCTTGCCCTGCGACCGAGGCGACGTCGCGAATGAAGGGTCTGACCCCATCGCTGCGGCGTGTTTCGCAACCCCTCACCCCATGCCGGAGGCATGGCTCCGCCATGACCCTTCCCGCAAACACGGGGACAGGGAGAGTTACCGCTTCGGCAGTCGCTCGAAGCTTGGCAGGCCGTCGGGGATCATGTGGAAGGGCTGCCTATCGACGGTGTAGATCGCCATCTGCGGCGTGCCGAACATGCTCGGGTCATCGAGCGTGCCGACCTTCAGGATCACCGGGGGCAATCCCGGCCGCCGCGTCACGAGATGGGTGCCGCACTCGGCGCAGAATTCTCGCGTTACGGGCTTCTCGAGGTCGCTGCGCGTGAACTGCTTCGGCGTGCCTTTGGTGTAGCGAAAGCCATCCGGCGGCATGAGCACGAACATGTTTGGCGCGCCGCCGCTGATGTACTGGCATTCGCGGCAGTGGCACTGCGCCTTCAAGGTCGGCTCGCCCTCGGCCAGGTAGCGAACCTGGCCGCAATAGCATCCGCCTTCCAGTTGCATGGCTTCCTCCCGATGCTGCCTGTGCTCGAGCACAGACTACGAGCATCGGGCGATCGGCGACAGTACGCTCGGCGTGAGAGCGTCCCGGTCATCCAGCCTTAGGCGGCCTTCGACATCCAGGGACGCTTGGAGCGCGGAGCCGACGACGTGCGGGCGCGGGTGCCCTTGGCGGCGAGGTGCGCGCGCACGCAAGCGATGAGATCGCCGACGCTGGCGAAGCCGTCCATCTCCTCGTTGTAGCGGATCTGGATGGCGAAGGCGTCCTCGATGTCGAGCACGATCAACGGCAGGTCGAGCCGATCGATGCCGAGTTCGGAGAAGCGGGTCCAGGACGCGATCGGGAAACCGAGGTCGCGGCTGTACTGGGAGAGGATGGCGGTGATGCGGGCGATCGGGTCTTGCATGGCACTCTCGCGTGGTGGCGGTGAACTCGTTATGGCCGCACCCTACGCACGCGAGATAGGCCGCGCTGTTCCCGCGGGAACGCTCGTCCGCAAACGGAAATCCCGGTCCTGAGGGGCGCAGGGCCGGGATCAGCTCCATGATCATTCTTATTAGTAGGCGAAGGGGTCAGGCCCGCATGCGATCTACGGGTACGTCCCAGAAGTTCCGATTGGCCTCATTGAAGGCGCGGCCCTTGTCGAAGCCGACATCCTGCAGGGCGCGGTCGTCCAGGCGCATCAGCATGCGGCGCTCTTTGCGCACCTGCATGGCGAGCCCGATGGTCAGCGCGAGGGTCGACAGGCGAGTGGCGAAGTGCGTAAGCCCCGTCCAGGGCCGCAGCGCCGCCGATGCAATGCTGGACATTGTTTTGCTCCGTGTTTGGCGACAACGGCGGTGGTTTACCCTTTCCTCTTGCATAACTAAATCGAATGTTATTTATGTTCTGCATCACGACCGCTTAATCAGGAGGGCTTGGCCAGCCATGCGTCGCGACATCGATATCGCCCTGCTGCGTGCCTTCGTGGCCGTCGTCGAGACGGGCAGCGTCACGGGCGCCGCCAACCTGCTCAACCTCACGCAGGCGGCCGTCAGCCAGCAGGTCAAGCGCCTAGAAGAGATGTTCGGCGCCGAGCTGTTCGAGCGGCATCACAAGCGGTTGACGCTCAAGCCGAACGGCGAGCGGTTGATGGCGCACGCGCAGCGCATGATCTCGCTCAACGACGAGGTATGGGGCGCCATGACCGCACCGGCCTACGAGGGCGAGGTGCGCCTCGGCGTTCCGCACGACATCGTCGGCCCCTACCTGCCGCCCATCCTGCGCCGCTTCGACAAGGCTTGGCCGCGCGTGCGCGTATCGCTCGTTTGCACCACCACCCCGCAGCTGCACGAGCTGCTGCGGCAGGGCAGCATCGACCTGACGCTCACCACCGAGGAGCGCTGCGGCCGCAACGGCGAGACGCTGATCGAGGACGAGCTGGTCTGGGTGGGCGCGGTGAGCGGCATGGCGCATCGGCGCAACCCGCTGCCCGTTTCGATCGGCGATGAGAAGTGCGAGTTCCGCCGCTCGGTGCTGAAGGCGCTGGCCGATGCCGGCCGCGATTGGCGGTCGGTGTGCGAGGTCTCCAGCATGGAGCCGCTGCTCGCCACCATCGAGGCCGACCTGGCGATCGGGCCGCTGCTGAGGCGCACGATTCCAGACTACCTGCAGGTGATCGACAGCGAGGCCCGCCTGCCGCACCTGCCGATGTACCTCGTCAACATGTACCTGCCGCCGGTGCAGCAGAACGAGATCGCCCTGGAGCTGGCGCGGCATATCCGGCAGGAGTTCGCCCAGCGCTTCCGCCGCCATGACGGCCACGAGCCGGCCCTCAGGGCGCGGCGCAGGCTGGACACGGTGCCTGCCCTGGTGCGCTGAAAACCGAGAGGCGCTGCGGCTGTCTCGCCATGGCCAGTCTGACCGAGAGACTTGCGACAGCCTGGCGCCGGCGTTGGTGGCGGCCTGACCCGGTGGCGCTGGCAGCCTATGCTGGCCAGCGGCCGATAACAGTGATCACCGGTGCATCCGGCGGCATAGGCATGGCGCTGGCGCGGCAGTTCGCGCGCGGTGGGCATGATCTGCTGCTGATCGCTCGCAACACCGAGGCGCTGTACCAGGCTGCTGCCTCCATCAGGGCCGATGCCAAGGTCGAAGTGGGCACACTGGTCCTCGACATCACGGCACCCGACGCGGTCGGCCGGATCGAAGCCGAGCTGACCCGGCAGGGTGCCTACGCCGACGTACTGGTGAACAGCGCCGGCATCGGCCTCGCCGGCCCGTTCCTCGAGCAATCGCCGGATGGGATCGATCGGCTGGTCGATCTCAACATCCGCGCACTCACGACGCTGACCCGGCACTTCCTGGTCGGCATGCGTGCTCGCGGACGCGGCGGAATTCTCAATCTGGCGTCCCTGGGGGGCTATGCGCCCGGCCCCTACCAGGCGGCCTACTACGCCAGCAAGGCGTACGTGATCTCGTTGAGCGAAGCGCTGTCGGCCGAGACATCAGGGGAAGGTGTACGCGTATGCGTGCTGGCGCCGGGGCCGGTGGCCACACCGTTCCACCAGCGCATGCAAGGAGAGACAGGGCTCTACCTCCGGCTGCTGCCGGTCTCCAACCCGGACAGTGTAGCGCGCGCTGGCTACCTCGCCTTTGCACTCGGCTGGCGCGTGGTGGTGCCGGGCCTGTTCGCGCCGATCCTCGCACTCGCCATGCGTTTAACGCCGCACAGGATTCTCGTTCCGATTGTGGGGTGGCTCCTAAAACCGCGCGGGCCAGAACAAAATTGAGCGGCTGTTGTCGATTTTGTAACGCGAGGAAGGCTTATATATCGGCAAGCGACGGGATCCTGTTTTCGCGTACCCGAACGCTCCGTGCGGCCAGGCGGCGTGGAAACGTGATGTTTCGGCCGCCTGGCCGCACCGGTCTTTGCCCTGCCCCCCATCACTCCCGCCACAATCCGAACTACAGTCGTGCAATTATTACGGGCGTGCGGGCGATGGTGGTGGTGAAGCTCGGCATCGGTGGGCTGTTGGGCGCTGTAGCGCTGCTGATCAGCCCTTGCGCGTCCGCCAGCGATATCGCCTTCGGTCCCAATCTGGAAAAGGCCGGGTGGACGGTAATCAGCTTTCCCGGCATCGCCCCGGCCTCGTTCAAAGCGATGGGCACCTCCGGCCTTGAGATTTCCACCGACGCAGCGGCGGGGCTGCTGAGCCGGACGCTGGAGCGGTCGCATTGGCAAGCGCGCAAGGCGCGGTGGCGCTGGCGCGTTCGCCAGGGCGTGCCGGCAACAGACCTCACCCTACGCGGGGCCGACGATCGCGCACTCGGCGTCTACTTCGTGTTCGGTACGGCCGAGGATGCAAACAAGAGCCCCATGAGCCTGCTGCGCGCCGCTACGGTGACGGCGCTCGTCTACGTGTTCGGCGGCGACAAGCCGCGTGGCCGCATACTGGCCAGCCCGCACATGGGCGAACGCGGCAAGTTCATCGTGCTACGCCCTGCCGATGCGCAAAAGTCCGCTTGGCTCGACGAGGAGGTCGATCTCGGCGCCGACCATGTGCGCGCGTTCGGCCGGCCGGCGTCGCAGCTGCTGGCGGTGATCATCATGAGCGACTCGGACGACACGCGCACGCGCAACCGCGCCGATATCGAATCGCTGACGCTCAATTAAGCGCCTTGATGGCGCATGCCCGCGCCTTGAGCGCAATGGAGGCATCCGCCTGCCGTGGCAGGATGTCCTGCAGCCGCTGCTGCAGACGTTGGCGCGCCTCGGGTTCGAGACTGACGCAATAGCCGGCCACGCCGCCCGGACGCACCACGCGCTTCATCTCGAGCAGCGCCTTGAGCTTGTCGGGCACGAAATTCAGGACCAGCGCAGATACGACGATGTCGGGACTGGCTCAGTCGAGCGGCAGGACCTGCGCATCTCCCACGCGGAACTGCGCGCGCCGATCCGGCAGCTGAGCCTTCGCTGTTACGACGCGATTGCAGCGGTCCAATACTGCCGCGGACAGCCCCCGGTTGCGCAAGCGACATCCAGGCATTCGAGGCCAGATGCGGGTCCGCGCCAATCGAGAAAACGCAGCGCGAGCTGGCGGCTCCAGCGCCCCCTCGTACATTTCGTAGCGGTCGCCTGCCTGCCAGGCGTCGTGTCGGGAGGACACTGCCATTGGTCGCTCCGCCGGTTCACTGCTGATCGGCAGAATCTACCGGCCGGGTACGACCGAAATCAGGCCGAGCGGAACCGATCAGTTCTGCTTCGCGCGCGGCTCCGTGGACTGCTGCATCCTGAAGCGCGCGCGCTCGGCCGCAACACGCCGGCAGGTCCGCTCCCACTCCATCCGGGTCATGTGGGTAGACACGTCCCAGTCCTTCGCGCAGTCACTGAAGTAGGTGTCGGCGAGCTGCTGCTCCTCGACGGTGAGAGCCTGCGCGACCGCCGTGGCAATCGTAGGCAGTCCCGGCATGCACAAAGTGCCGAGCATCGAAAATGCAAAGAGCGCGCATGAACGGAGCATGTGTTGGCCTACCCTCTGTTGCCGATCCAACCACGCGCACGCCCGTCGCGTCGCGCGGATGGACGAGTGGAGGCCACCCGGTGTGCCGACGCCATCGGGACTAGTGCTGAAAGTTCGGCGGAGCTCTGCCGAGGGCGCCGGAGCGCGTGGGCTGCGCGGCTCAAGAAAGCGTGATCGCCGAGGCGAAACCAGCGTCTATGCCGGCCGTAACTGCAGCACCGATCAAACTCGCAAGATGCGGAGGTTGTCGTGTTGCGTCGCCTAGTCGCCAAGCTGAGCATCGGGCTGGTGGTCTGTGCGATGGCTGCCGGCCTAGCGGTCGGTCTGACCGATCCGACCGCTTCCGAGTCCGGCCGCGCTGCCACCGCCGGAACCCTCAGCCGTTAGTCACGGCGGTCGAAAACACGGTCCAAGACGTCGCGGCATGCCGGCGATGTCGTGGCGGCGCGGCGGAGAGGCTGGCCCTCCGTCTGGTCTCCTCGCCGCCGCTGCCGCTCACTTCGATCTTCGATCCGCACATCACGCCGCCAGCTATCCACTCTCGCCATACTTCCGTGGGGAGAGAGAAGTAGCCCAACGCCCCAATCGCAAGATGCGCTGCGCGGCCAAGCGATGGCGATGCAGCGCACGTATCGATCATCACATCGGCGATACCACGAAACCTTCCTCGCAGCGGCCCGTAGCTCCGAAGCTGGGGAACAACAGCGAGGAGTTGCCAAATGAAAATGCAGTCCATCGTCTCGGCGGGCCTGGGTGCGCTTGCGCTCGCCGCGCTCGCGTCGACCGCGCAGGCGGCACCCGCCGCCGGTCTGGCAGCCGCGATCGATCGCGAAGCGACGAGCGCCGTCGAGCAGGTGACGTGGAAGTACCGCCGCCACTGCTACTGGCATCACGGCTATCGCTATTGCGGATGGGGGCACCATCACTACAAGTGGGGCTACCGTCCCTACAAGAAGTGGTACGGCTACGGCGGCTACGGCCACCGCTACCATCGCTATTGGTAAGCCGGAGCAGTCGCCCCGGTCCTGCCTCGGGGTGAGATCGTTCTGATGGAAGCACCTGGCTTCCATCAGAACGTGAAGCTCACGCGACGCGCTGCAGGATCGACTGGATCAGTGCTTTGGCATGGGCGTAGATGCCAGGTGCCTCGCTCTCGCGCGGACCGCCGATACCGAGCGTCATGTGCGGGCCGAACCGCTCGCGCTGGGCCTTCAGCCAGGTTACGGCGTGGTCGGCCGCTGCCGGCGCGCTCGCCTGCACGACCAGCAGCGGCTTGGCGTAGCGATGCGCGCAATGATGCGCGCGCATGGTTCCGATCGACACCGACAGGCCGTCATGATCGGTGATGATTAGCGTGGCGTCACTGTCGCGCACATTCCAACGCGTGCGCTGCAACGGATGCGGCAGCGGCGTCTCCCTGAGCTTGGGATACTTGGCAAGCAGACCCGGAGGCTGGGACAGGTCTTCGGCCCAACCGCCCTTCGGACACCAGCCGCCCCACGCCATTTGCCGCTCGATGGCCACATCAAGCGCCGCACGGTCCACACCGGTCTGGCCGCCGCTGATGATCTTCATGAACCATCATGGCCGACCCGTGGGGCGCATGGCAATGCCCCGCCAGCGGAGCATCGCAGCAAATCCACACTGGTGTGCGCCGGGCCGGGCTGGTCGGGCCGGGCTGGTCGGACCGGGCTACGGCTTCGGGCGGGTCTCCTCGAAGGACGGCACGAGGTTTGCGAAACGGTCGAGCCACGCCACCAGATTGGGATGACCGGCGCGCCATTTGCCTTCGTGGCGGATATCGAGATAGCCGAGCGCCGCCGCCAGCGTCACGTGCGCGTAGTCCGGGTTCGCCCCCCAGGCGGGCGGGGCGGGCTC
>Ga0075428_100002369_pt1 | contig 20471 bp, 17 predicted proteins | sample RhiMetdeltSRZDD2_FD_75291 | JGI IMG/M metagenome (GOLD analysis project Ga0075428, IMG submission 75291) | Populus rhizosphere microbial communities from Tennessee, USA - Rhizosphere MetaG P. deltoides SRZDD2 | ecosystem: Host-associated > Plants > Roots > Rhizosphere > Soil | place: USA... | reverse complement strand
AGGATCGCATCGACGCCGCCGGCCAGCGCCTCGAGACGCGCGATCATCGCGTCCTCGGTCGCGGGCTGCAGATCGCCGGTGGGCTCGCGGTCCAGACGCACGACCTGCTGGCGGGTGGCCTGATAGCCGCCGGCGTTGATCCGCGTCTTCACCGGCGTCGTCCGGCCGGGCTCGGTCACGATGCCGTCGGTGGGGATCCCTCGGCTGCGCAGCAGTCCCCGGAGCTCGTCACCGGCCGCGTCCTGGCCGACCACGCCCACCGGCACCACCCGCGCGCCCAGTGCATACACGTTGTGGATGGCGTTCGCCGCGCCGCCGAGCAGGACCTCGCGCTCGGTGAAGCGCAGGATCAGCACCGGCGCCTCGCGCGAAATACGGGCCGGCTTGCCGAAGAGATACTCGTCGACGATCAGATCGCCGATGACGAGGATCGTGCGCAAGCGCATCGCGTCCACGACCGCGGTCATCCGCCGGGTCAGGTCGCTCATGCCGCCACCCGTCGCGCCAGCGCCCAGTCCACCGCGTCCATCAGATCGCCGGCCACGTGGTCCGGCTCCACCTCGAAGCCGGCGCGCCGATACTCCCACTCGCCCAGCCCGTACCCCGTGAGCACCAGCACCGCGCCGGCGCCAACGGCGCGCGCCGGCACCAGGTCGCTCGGCTTGTCCCCGACCATCGTCGAGCGCCCCAGATCCAGGCCGAGATCGGACGCCGCGCGCAGGAGCAGTCCGGGCTTGGGCTTGCGGCACTCGCAGTCCGCGCGAAACGGCGGGCGACCTTCGCTGGGATGGTGCGTGCAGACGTACAGCCCGTCCAGACGCGCATCGGCCTGGGCCAGCTGGGCGACGAGGCTCTCGTTGACCGCGCGCAGGACGTCCTCGGAGAAGTAGCCGCGGGCGATCCCGGCCTGGTTGGTCACCAGCACGGCCGCCACGCCGGCCTGATTGAGGCGGCGGATCGCCTCGGCCGAGCGCGGGAGCAACCGCAGGCGAGCCGGATGGTTGACGTAGCCCACTTCTTCGGTCAGCGTCCCGTCACGGTCGATGAAGACAGCGGGCCGTGAAGCCACGCCCGAAGTGTAAGCCCGATGCTCGCGATTTCTCAAGACAAACCGCCGCGGGTCGCCGGCAGCTTCCGGTAGATCTGCTCGAAGTCCGCGACCTGCCGCTCCCAGGTAAAGGGCTCGGCAGCCGCCCGCGCGGCGCTGGTCAGCCGGGCGGGCTCGAGACCCCTGAGCCACTCGAGCGCCGTCACCAGGGCGGGCGCATCATCAGGCTCGACGACGGCGCCGCTCCACGGCGTGATGGCCTCCGCCCCGCCGGCCCGGGTCGTGGTGACCACGGGGATCCCGGAAGCCAGGGCCTCGAGATGCACGTTGCCGAACGGCTCGTAGCGGGTGGGGAGTGCGACGACGTCGGCGGCGGCGTACCAGCGCTCGATGTCGGGTCGCGGCCCCAGCCACACGACGCGGTCGGAGACTCCGAGGCGACGCGCGAGCTCCGACCAGGGGCCACGATCGCCCTTGCCCAGGACCAGCAGCCGACTGTCGCGATCAGCCAGCGCGGCGAGCCCCTGGATGGCGGTCGCCAGGCCCTTGCGCTCGAAGCCGCTGCCGGCAAAGACCACGGTGAAGGCGCCCATGGGGACGCCGGCTTCGGCGCGCGCCGGACTCCGATGGCGCGCCCGGTTGTCCGGGTGGAAGCGCACGAGATCCACGCCGTTGTAGACGACGCTCAGCCGGGCCGGCGGCACCGCGTAGAGTGTGGCGATCTCTTCGGCGCCGTGCCGCGATATGGCCACGACCTGCGGCGTCGTCGTGAACACGCGCCGCTCGAGCGCCAGCAGCATACGGTGATAGCCGCGACGTGGCTGCTGGTCGCCGAGCGTCTCGAGATACGCACGGTGGCAACCCTCCCCCGCCCGGTACACGTCCTGGCCGAGCGTGCGCTCGTGGCTCTGCACGACGTCCCAGCCTCGGTCGCGCATGACTCGTCGGGCCAGAAAGGCCAGCGCCAGCAGGCGCGCCGTGCGTGGCAGGCGGGGCAGCGGCAGCGTGTGCAGGGTGACCCGCGGCATCGGCGACTGGCCGGGCAGGCTGAGCAGATGCACGTCGTGACCGTGCGCGGCCAGCGCGGCGACGAAGCCGGCGGTGGCGGTCTCCACGCCGCCGTGGAAGACGAACGGTCGCGAGACGATGAGGATCTTCATCGCGGCCGGGACGCCAACGCCCGCTCCACGACGGGAAACAGCGCGGCCCGTGCGGAGGCGAAGCTGTAGCGCGCCTGGCAGCGCTCGCGCGCGCGCCGTCCGATCTCGGCCGCGCTGGCCGGATCGTCGAGGAGCCGGCGCATCGCGCCGGCCAGCGCCACCGAGTCGCCGGGCGGCACCAGGACCCCGCAGCCGTCGAGGATCTCCGGGATCATGGAGACGGCGGTGGAGACGATGGGCCGACCGAGCGCCATCGCGTCGAAGAGCTTGGCCGGCACCTGGCCCCGCGTGTCGCTGGTGGCGCGCTGCGGAACGGCCACCACGTCGGCGGCGATCAGGTGCTCGGGCACCCGTTCGAAGGGGATCTCGCCGACCAGCCGGACCCAGGGATGCGTCGCCCAGCGCCGGCCCGCGTCGCTCGCGGCGTCGGCGCCGACCATGACGAGCCGCGTGTTGCCGCCGATCGCCCCGACCGCGTCCACCAGATCGTCCACGCCCTTGTGACCGCGCGGCGTGCCGAGGAACATCACCACCCGCTCTCCGCTCAGACCGAGCGCCGCGCGCGCGGCCTCGCGGTCGAAGCGGACCGGATCCCAGGCCTCGGTGTCGCGCACGTGGGGGACGAGCGTGCCGCCGAAGCGGCGCTCCAGAAATCGCGAGGCCACGGTGAGCGCGTCCGCGCGCGGCACCAGGCGCTCCATCAGCCACGTCCACGGCAGTCCGTTCGGATTGCCGAGGTTGAGCGCCCGCCCGAGCGTGCCCCAGGCATCCGAGCGGCGAAAGAAGCCGACCTCCCAGTCGTCGATGTCGAGCAGCAGCGGCCGCGCACGCCGGCGGCGGGCCAGCAGCGCGGCTCCGTAGCTGGTCGGGCGCGGCTTGGAGGCGTAGAGGAGATCGCCGTCGGCCTGCGCGGCCAGCGCGGACCACGCCGAGGCGAAGCGCGGATAGCGCGGCTGGTCCATCGGCAGCGCGCGATGCACGATCGGCCCGCCGGCGACCGGGCCCCACACCCGCGCGCCGAAGCGCGGCCCGACGACTTCCACGTCCCAGCGCGGCGCCAGCAGCCGGGCCAGCAGATCGGCCCGACCCGTCGCGTTGTCGGACAGGTCGAACGCCAGGATCGAGATCTTCACGCCGCGGTCAGGCGCGCGTAGCAGGACTCGAGCGACTCGGCCAGGCGCGCCCCCGAATAGCGCGCGAGCACGAGCCGACGCCCAGCCTCCGCCAGTCGGGCGCGGCGGGGCGCGTCGTCCAGCAAGGCCGTCAGCGTCGCCGCCAGCGCGGCCGGATCGCCGGCCGGCACCAGGGCCGCGTGCTCGTCGTCGGAGAGCGCCTCGGGCACCACGCCCACCCGCGACGCGATCAACGGGCGCGCGGAAGCCAGGTACTCGAAGACCACGCGCGACATCCCGTCGGACTCGAGCGGCACGTAGAGGCCGAGATCGAGCGCCGCCATCGCCGCCGGGCCGTCGTCCACGAAGCCCGCGAAGGTCACCTGGGACTCGAGCCCAGCACCGGCGACCGCCTCGCGCAGCGCCGGCTCCAGCGCGCCGCGGCCGATGAAGGCCACGTGCGGGCGCCGACCCTGCTCCGCGAGCTGCGCCAGCGCCGCGATCACGACGCGGTGTCCCTTCATCACGCGCAGTCCGGAGACCATGCCCACCAGGGGCTGGTCGCCCTCGGCGCCCAACCGCCGGCGCCACTCGGGAGCGACGGGCGCCGGCCGATACGCCTCGGCGTCGGCGCCGCCCGCCAGCGTGACGATGCGCGCGGGCGGCAGCAGCCCGGCGGCCAGGCACTGGCCGCGGATCGCCTCCGTCACGGTCACGACGAGCGCGGTGGCGCGGCCGTAGAGCCAGCGATTGCCCGCGTGGGGCCGTACCGCCTGCGCGATGTGGCGGGTGCGCACGATCGGCCGCCCTCCCGCCAGGCGCGCGGCCACCACCGCGAGCCAGTGCTCCTTGCCGCGGTGCACGTGGACGACGTCGCTAGCCGCGACGGCCGCGCGCAGCTCTCGCACGTCCGCGACGTCGGTGGCCGGGCGCAGACCGCCGGCGAACCCGAACGTCACGATGTGGCTGACGCCCTCGCGGCGCGCGCGGTCTGCCACCGCCTTCTCGGTGCCGCGGCGGCAGCCGAGCGTCACCGCGTGGCCGCGACGCTCCAGCTCGCGCGACACGCGCGCCGCCCAGTAGGCGTCGGAGGACCAGCCGCGACACGAGACGAGCTGCAGCAGTTTCACCGCCGTTCGCCTCGCCGGGACAGCCGCTCGCGGCGGAGGAGCAGATCGCGATAGACGCGCTCCACGATCGTCGTCGAGCGCTCTGGACTGAACTCCGTCTCGGCCCGTCGCCGGCCAGCCTCACCCATGGCGCGGGCGCGGGACGGGTCGGCGAGCATCGTCGCCAGCGCCGCCGCGACGTCCTCCGGTCGCTCGCCGCCGACCAGCAGGCCCGTCTCCCCGTCGACCACGGTCTCCGGCAACGCCCCCACCCGACGCGCGACGACCGGCCGGGCCGCCGCCATCGCCTCCAGCGCCGCCCGGCACGACTCGTCGGACCCGGCGGCCATCAGCGCGAAGCAATCCGCGGCGGCGAGCACCTGCGGCAGGTCGCGGTCGCGATAGCCCGTGAAGATCACGCGATGCGCGAGCCCCAGCTCGGCCACCAGCTGCTCGAGGCGGTCGCGCCGCTCGCCCTTGCCCACCAGCAGCAGACGCGCTTCCGGCATCCGCTGCAGCAGCCGGCCAAAGCCCGCCAGTAACAGCTCGTGGCCCCGGTTGGCGGCCAGGCGCGACACCGACACCACCACCGGGGCGCCGCCGAGCTTGAACTCTTCACGGATCGCGCGGCCGTCGTCCCGACCACCGAAGCGCGGCAGGTCGGCCGCGCCGGGAATCCACACCACGCGGTCGGCCGGCAGACCGACCTCGCGGCAGCGCGCCTCGATCTGTCGCGACACCGCGAAGACGACGGCCGTGCGCCGATGCAGCGTGGCGGCCGCCGCCGAGCGCTTCACCGAGCGCACGTTGTGGTACGTCCGCACCAGGGGTGGGCGTGGTCCGTCGGCGCCCCGGGGACGCACGAGCAGCGACAGCCAGTGGTCGTGCGAGTGATGGGCGTGAATGATGTCGATGCGCTCGTGCCGCACGAGCGCGCGCAGCCGCGCGACGTCGCGGAGCAGCCCGACCGGCGAGACCCGGACGTGCAGTGACAGGCCCTCCACCAGCGGCAGCCCCGCCTCACGCGCCTTCGTTTCGAAGCGGTCGCCCGGCGTGACGCCCAGGAGCACATGGTGGCCCCGACGCCGCAGGCCACCGATGAGCTGGATGATCGGATCGGCGCTGCCCGTCCACCAGCGGTTGGCCGCCAGGTGCAGCACCCGCAACGGTGGGCCGTTGACGTCGATCGGATCGGCGCTCATCGGCCCGCGCCTGCGCGCTCGGGTTCGCGCGCGACGATCTCCGCGTAGACGCGCTCGGGCGAGATCCCATCCAGGCAGGGATGCTCGATCGGACAGGTGCGGTAGAAGCACGGCGAGCACGGCACCGGGTGCGTCACGACGGTGGCGCAGCCGCGCGGCGCGCTCAGGTGCGGATCGGTGGGGCCGAAGAGCGTCACGACGCGGAGCCCGAGCGCGGCGGCCAGATGGGCGATGCCGGTGTCCCCGCTGACCAGGACGTCGAGCTCGCTCAGCAGCGCCGGCAGCAGCGCGGGTCGGTCGCGGCCGACCAGACTCGCCACCGGGGCCTGCGCGACGATGGTCCCGGCGACCTCCGCATCGCTCGGCGCGCCGAGCAGCACCGGTGTGTCCCCACGCTCGACGAGCAATCGACAGAACGCCGCCACCCGTGCGCTCGGCCAGAGCTTGGCCGGGCCGTACGCAGCGCCGAGATGGATACCGACTCGCTGGCCGCGAGCGGGCGACGTCGCGCCGGCCTCCTCCAGCAGGCGGCGCGCCTCGGCGCGCTCGGCCGCATCGGGAGACGGCGGCGTCAGCGTCGGCTCCCGCGTCGTCACGTCGAGGTCGCAGCGCTCGAGCAGCATCAGATACTCGTCCACCTGGTGGCGACGCGGCTCGGCGCGCGCGACCGCGTCGGTGAGCAGCCACGAGCGGCCACCGCCCGCGAAGCCCACGCGCCGGCGCGCGCCCCAGTACCAGGCCGCCAGGGCCGCCTCGAACGAGTTGGGCAGGATCAGCGCCAGCTCCGCGCGTGGGGTCGGCACCGCATCCGCCGCCCGGAGGCGGCCGCTCCAGGCGCGCGGATACGTCAGCAGCACGTCGGCCAGGCCCTGGCCGGCGAGGAGCGATGCCCACGGCCCGGCCGCCAGCACGCGCGCCTCGGGCCACGCCGCCCGGAGCGAGACGAGCACGGGCACGGCCATCACGGTGTCGCCGAGCCAGTTGGGGAGCCGGACAAGGAGATTCATCGCCGGCCAAGGCGCGCGAAGGCGGCGCGCCACGCCGGCTCGCCGGAGGTGAGCAGCAGCCGTACGCTCAGCACGTAGAGCGGCCGCCGCAGCAAGGGCAACCGGCGCAGCCGCACCCAGTCCTTCTCGGTCGTCACCAGCCCGTCGGCCCCGCCGCCCGCGGCCAACCCTTCCAGACGCGCGAGGTCCTCGCGGGAATACCAGTGGTGATCGCGAAACTCCTGGAACCCGGTCAGCGTCACCTGGGACTCCGCCAGCGTCCGACGGAAGCCCGCGGGCGACGCGATGCCGGCGAACGCGAGCAGGCGGGCGCCGGCGAGCCCGGTCAGCGGCACGAAGCGCATGGCCCCGGCCTCGAAGCACTCGGTGGCCACGTGCATCGCCGTCAGCAGCGGCACGCCGGGCGCGTGGCGCGCGATAGCGGAGGCGACCTCGGCGGCCTCCTCGGCCTGATGCGCGCCGGTGGCGACCACCAGGTTGGCGCGGCGCAGTCCGCTCAGCGGTTCGCGCAGCGGCCCGCCCGGCAGCAGGCGACCGTTGCCCCACGGCGTTGCGGCCCGGGCCATCACGATCTCGAGATCCTTGCGCACCGTGCGGTGCTGGAAGCCATCGTCGAGCACGATGGCGCTCACGCCAAAGCGCGCGCGCGCCAGTCGCCCCGCGTCGTAGCGATTGGCGCCCACGACCACCGGCACCCCGGGCAGGCGGCGCGCCAGCAAGAACGGCTCATCGCCCGCCTCCTCGGCATCGAGCCGGATCGACGCCGCGTCGGCGACGACCTGGAGTCCACCGCCCCGACGGCCGTAGCCCCGACTGACCACCCCGGGTCGATGTCCCAGCTCGGCGAGCGTCCGCACCGCCAGCTCCACCGCCGGCGTCTTGCCGGTGCCACCGACGGTGAGATTGCCGATCGAGACCACGGGGAAATCGAGTGAGCGTGAGGCGAGCAGGCCGCGCGCGTACATCCACTCGCGCGCGCCGAGGAGCCCCCGATAGCTGCCGGCCACTGCGGTCAGCAGCGTCTCGGCCCCGGGGCTGAAACCGCGCTCCCAGCCTTCGAGCAGCCGCTGGCGCGCGCTCACGTCGCCGCCTCCGGATAGAGATAGCGCTCGATGAGCTCCAGGGTGAGGCCGACCGCCCCGTGCTGGGCGGCGACGGCGGCGTGCGCCTTCTCACCGGACGTCGCGCGCAGCAAGGGATCGTCCAGGAGCCGGATCAGCTCGACGCCGAGCTCGCGGCTGTCGTGCACGAGACGCCCGCCCTCGCTGTCCAGCAGCAGGGTCGCGGCGTCGCGGAAGTTCGTCGTGTGGGGCCCGAACAGCACGGGCTTGGCGCGCGCGGCCGGCTCGAGCATGTTGTGGCCACCGAACGGCGCCAGGCTGCCGCCCACGAACACCACGTCCGCGATAGAGTAGAGCTGGGCCAGCTCGCCGACCGTGTCGAGCACGATCACGGTGGTCGCCCGATCCGGCACGGCGCCCGGCAGCTCGCTGCGCCGCACCGCGGTGAAGCCACGCGCCGTCACCAGGCTGATCACTTCACCGACGCGCTCGGGATGGCGCGGCGCGATGATCAACGCCAGGTCGGGCCGCGTCGCACGGGCGGCCACGTGGGCGTCGAGCACCGCGCCCTCCTCGCCGCGGTGCGTGCTGCCGGCGATCCACACCATCTGCCGGGGCGCCAGACCGGCCAGCCGACGCCAGAGATCGGCGGCCCCAGCGGGATCGGGTAGCGCCTCGTGCTTGACGTTGCCGGTGACCACGACGCGCTCCGGCGTGGCGCCCAGCGCGATCACCCGGCGGGCGTCCTCGTCCGATTGCATGCCGAAGACGCTCACGTCGGCCAGCACGCGTCGCATGGCGCCGCGCACGAGCCGGTAGCGACGGAACGAGCGATCGGACAGCCGTCCGTTGGCCACCATCGCCGGCACGCCGCGGGCGGCCAGGGTGCGCAGCAGATTCGGCCACAGCTCCGTCTCCATGCCCACGAAGAAGGCCGGGCGGATCGAGGCGATGACCCGGCGCGAGGCGCCGGGAAAATCCAGCGGCAGATAACGGTGGCTGGCCAGTCCGGTGAAGCGCTGACGCACCACGCGCGCGCCGGTCTCCGTCACGGTCGACACGACGAGCGGCAGCGCGGGCCAGCGCCGCCGGAGCCCCTCGACCAGCGGCGCGGCGGCGATCGCCTCCCCCACCGACACCGCGTGAATCCATCCGCACGGGGCGGCCGGCGGCTGATGGGCGCGCAGGCCCAGGCGCTCGCGCAGGTTGATCGGCACACCGCGTGCGATGCGGCGCAGCACCGCCACCGGCGCGTAGCCGGCGACCGCCGTGGCGAACGCCAGCGTGTACAGCGGGTAGATCACGCGCCCACCAGCCGATCGGCCCGCTCGGTGACTTCCTGGAGCGTGCGCTCGAGGTCGATGCGGGCCGTCTCACGGTCCGCCTCGCGCGACACCACCGCGGCGGCGCCGAACACCACGGCGGCCCGGGCGAACGGCAACGGCACCATGAAGCGATCCCACGAGTGCAACCGGCGGGCGGGACGCGCGGAGAAGCCGAACGGCACCACCGGCGCGCCGGTCAGCGCGGCCAGCACCACCACGCCGGGCTGCACGCGCTCGGCCGGACCGCGCGGTCCATCGGGCACCACCGCCACGTCCTCACCGGCCCGCACCGCGGCGGCCAGGGCACGCAGCGCCTGGGCGCCGCCGCGCGACGACGAGCCGCGCACCACCGAGAGCCCGAAGCGTTGCACCCAGCGCGCCACCAGCTCGCCGTCACGCGAGCGGCTGGCCAGCACCCGCGCCAGCCGCGCACCGCGGGTGCGCCGTAGTCGCACGTTGAGCCACGGCACCATGAGGATGCGACCGTGCCACACCGCGTAGATCAGCGGCCGGCGCTCGGCCCACAGCGGCTCCAGCGCCTCGGCGCCCTGGTCCGTGATCCGCAGCGTGATCCCCAGCGCGCGCACCGCCGCCGCCGCCAGCGGCGGCACCAGCTTCAACATTGTGCCAGCGCCAGGACGTGATGGGCGGCCCGCTCGCCGACACCCGGCTCGCCGAGGAGACTGCGCAGCTCGGCGAATCCCTGGCGCTGGGCGGCGAGGGCGGCGGGGGACGCCAGCAGCCGCTCGGCCTCGGCGGCCACCTGCTCGGGCGTGAACGCGCGCTGGTAGAGCTCCGGCACCACGCTGCGGCCGAGCGTGATGTTGACGAGACTGATCCAGGGCACGCGCACCAGCAGGCGCACCCAGGCCTCGCTGAGACGCGAGAAGCGATAACAGACGATCATCGGCGTCCCCAGCAGCGCGGCCTCCAGCGTCGCCGTGCCCGAGGTCACCAGCAAGAGATCGGCCGCGCGCATGACCGCGTGGGCGTCGGGCACGATGGTGACCGGCGGCGTGCCCGCGGACAGCCGCTCGACCAGCGCGCGATCCACCGTCGGCGCGAGCGCCAGCACCAGGCGGGTGCCGGGACGCGACCCGACGATCCGGTCCGCGGCGGCGCGCAGCACCGGAAGCGTGTGCACGATCTCCTGGGCGCGACTGCCGGGCAGGAGCCCCAGCACGGTGGCTTCCGGCGGCACCGCGAGCTTCCCGCGGGCCTCCTCCCGCGAGGGCGCCTGCGCGACGGCGTCGAGCACGGGGTGACCGACGAACGCTACGGGAACGCCGGCGGCCTCGTAGAGCGCGACCTCGAAGGGCAGCACCGCCAGCACCCGCGACACGCGTCGCCGGATCGCACGGATCCGCCACGGCCGCCACGCCCACACCTGCGGCGGAATGAAGTAGACCACCGGGATCCCGGCGCGCCGGGCCACGCGGGCCAGCCGCAGATTGAACTCGGGGAAGTCGATCACCACGACGACGGCGGGGCGGCTCTGGCCGTGCAGGACGGCCGTCAGTCGGCGCCACGCGCGGTAGAGCGTGGCCAGCGGACCGAACGCCTCGGTGCCGCCGATGACGGCGGCCGCGGTCACGTCGGCCGCGCGCTCGACCCCGGCCGCAGCCATCCGCTCGCCCCCCATCCCCACCAGGCGGCGGCCGGGCGCGAGCGACCGCAGCGCCCGGCACAGCGTGGCGCCGTGAAGATCGCCGGACGCCTCGCCGGCGACGATCATGATCGGCGCATCGTCACTCCGCGGCATCCACGCTCACGAGCGCGATGCCGGCGGCGTCGGCGTGCGCCACGACCGTCGCGCGATCGATGATCGCCACCCGACCGGCCTCGATGGCCACCACCGAGGCGCCGCCGGCCGCCGCGGCGGCGAGCGTGTCGGGGCCGATCCCGGGGGTGTCGAAGCGGAAGTCGTGCGTCGCCGCCACGCCCTTCACGACGACGGCGCCCGGGCCGCTCAGCGTGGTGCCGCGGCGAATGGTCTCGGTCGTGCCCTCGATCGCCTCCACCGCGCTCACCACGCCGCGGCGGACGACCACCACCTGCCCGATCTGCGCGCCCGACATCAGGCGCGTGACCGCCAGCCCCCGCCGGACGTCGACCCACTCCGCATCGGTCGGCGTGCGCCTCGAGACACAGCCGGCGGGCTCCAGCCAGTCTCCGAAGAAGGGGCGCTGGTCGAGCAGCTCGACGCCGAAGGCGGTCAGCGTCTCCACGATCACGCGCGTGATGTTGTCGTCGAGCAGGGTGCCGGCCCGCGCCGCCATCGTCGCGTGCGCTGCATCCGGCGGGGCCGAGCCGAGGAGATCGCCCATCCAGAACTTTCCGGAGAACAGCATCCCCGCGATCTTCTCGCGGGCGAGCCCCTCCAGCACCGGGTTCATCGCCTCCAGGCGCGAGGGGATGACGACCTCGGCCCACCCGTCGGGCTCACCGGCGCCGGGAAAGGTGAACGCCACGATGCGCCAGCCCTGCCGTCGCGCCTCGGCCGCCATTCGCGCCGGCAGCGGGCCGGCGCCACACATCAGACCGAGCGAGCGCATGGGACGATCACGGGACGGGGTCGCGCCAGGTGACTTCGGCGACGCCGTCGCGGATCATCCGCTCGATCTCCAGCGCCATCGCCAGCGAGCGCAGGTCGTCCGGCTGGGCCAGCATCACCGTATCCCCGCGCCGGCGGCGGCGTGTCGCGTCGAGCAGGTGCTGGATCTCCAGCTTGAGGGGGTTGTCGCGGTGGACCTTGAGGTGCTCGACGAACGAGGCCCGCCGGTAGCGGATGCTGCCCCGGTTCATCGTGTATTCCTGGGCGGCCCGGCGGTAGATGTGGATGTCCTGCTCGGTGTAGTCGAGCAGGATGTAGGCGTCGGGCTGGGTGATGGCCAGCGTGCGGATCTTCTCCTCGGTGGCCCGGCTGGCGGTGATCGTGGCCACCGCGCCGCTGGCGAAGCGGATCTGCACGGTGGCCACGTCGGCGACCTCGGTGTGCACCGAGGACCCCTGGGCGGCCAGCCGCACGGGCGGCGAATCCACCAGCGCCAGGATGATGTCGATGTCGTGGATCATGAGGTCCATCACCACGGTGTCCTTCTGCACCCGCGGGACGAACGGACCGAGCCGGCGCGACTCCACCAGGATGGGCGACGATACGATCTGCTTGAGCTCGTCCACCGCGCCGTTGAAGCGCTCGACGTGGCCGACGTGCAGGATGGCCCCGCTGCGCTGGGCCACCGCGCACAGCTCGCGCGCCTCCTCCAGCGTAGGCGTCATGGGTTTTTCGACCAGCACGCTGATGCCAGCCTCCAGCAGATCGCGCGCGACGTGAAAGTGCTGCTCGGTCGGCACCGCCACGCTGGCCACGTCCACCTGGCCGATCAGCTCGCGGTGGTCGCCGAAGGCGTGCGTGTCGTAGCGGGCGGCGATCGCCTTGGCCCGATCGTGGTCGATGTCGACCACCCCCACCAGCTCGGCGGCAGGCAGCTCGGCGTAGACCAGCACGTGGTACTGCCCCATATGGCCGGTGCCTACCACCCCGGCGCGCAGCCGGTCACCGTTGGCCATCAGGCGCTCACCTCCTCGGAGTTGGACGGATCCTGCTCGGGCGCGCGCGGCGCGCCGCAGATCCCGTGACGGGTCGCGGTCGCGATGAACTCCAGGAGCAGCGTCACCGGCGGCAGCGTGGGGACTTCCTCCCGGATGCGCTCGACCGCACGGGTCGTGGCCAGACCGCTGCGGAACAGCAGGCGATACGCGTCCTGCAGCGCCCGTCGCTCGGCGGGGGGCATCCCGGCCCGGCGCAGGCCGATGACGTTCACCGAGCGCACGGTGGCCGGCTGCCCCTCCACCAGCATGTACGGCGGCACGTCGGCGTTCACCTTGGCCATGCCGCCGACGTACGCGCAGGTGCCGATCCGCGTGAACGGCACCATGCCGGTGAGTCCACCCACGGTGGCGCGATCGCCGATCTGGCAGTGCCCGGTGATGCCCGCGTAGTTGATCACGATCACGTGGTCGCCCAGGCGGCAGTCGTGCGCGACGTGGCAGAGTCCCATGAGCAGGCAGTCGCGGCCGATCTCGGTCCAGCCCTCCGGCGTGGTCGCCCGATGCACGGTCACGTGCTCGCGCAGCACCGTGCCGGCGCCGATCCGGACTCCGGAGGGCGTCGACGCCTTGAATTTGAGGTCCTGGGGCATGCCGCCCACGATGCTGCCATGACCGATCCGCACGCCGGCGCCCAGCGTGACCTGCCCCTCGAGCACGACGTGATGGCCCACCTCGACGTCGTCCTCCAGCACGGTCTCGCCGCCCACCACCGCGTAGGCGCCGATACGCACCCGGGCGCCCACGCGGGCGTGCGGATCGACGATCGCGGTCGGATGGATCGTCGACTCAGCCATCGGCCTTGGCATCGGGCTCGCCGAGCTGCGCCGCGAGCCGCTCCAGCTTCTGTTCGAGGGCGCGCACGCGGTGGAGCATCTCCGGCAGCCGCCCCTCGGCGATCATGATCCGCTTGGCCTGCCCGATCGGCCGCGCCGGCGCGCCGAGCACTTTCTCGCCGGCCGCGAGGCTGGCCCCGATTCCCGACCGGGCGCCGGCGATGACGCCGTCGCCGATGGTGACATGGTCGGCCACGCCGACCTGACCGGCGAGGACCACGCCGCGTCCCAGCCGCGACGATCCCGAGATACCGACCTGCGCCACCAGCAGCGAGTGCTCACCGACGACCACGTTGTGGCCGATCTGCACCAGGTTGTCGATCTTGGTCCCCCGCCCCACGATCGTGTCGCCGAAGGTAGCCCGGTCGATCGTGGTGTTCGCGCCGATCTCGACATCGTCCTCGATCAGCACGCCGCCCACCTGCGGAATCTTGCGGTGGGCCGTGCCGTCGAAGGCGAAGCCGAAACCGTCGGCGCCCAGCACGGCGCCGGAATGAATGATGACCCGCCGGCCCACCCGGACTCCGTCCCGCAGGCTCACGTGCGGGTGCACCACGGTGTCGTCGCCGATCTCCACGCCGGGTCCGACGTAGACCAGCGCGTGCAGGCGGGCCCCGGGGCCGATCACCGCGCGGCTCTCCACCACGCACAGCGGCCCAACCGAGGCGCTCGGATCGATGCGGGCCTCCGGCGCCACCACCGCGGTGCGATCGACGCCGGCCGGGGTCGGCACCGGCGGGTGGAACAGGCGGAGCAGCTGGATGAGGGCCTGCTGCGGCGCATCGCAGCCGAGCGTCGGAGCGGGCAGGTCCCGGACGTCGCGCGGCACCAGGAACGCGCCCGCGCGTGACGTGTCCGCGGCGCCACGGTACCGGAGATCGGTCAGGAACGAGATCTGGTCGGGCCCGGCGCTCTCCAGCGGCGCCACCCCAGTGACAACCCGGCCCGGATCACCATCGAGGCGCGCCTGGAGGACTTCCGCGAGCTCGCCGAGCGTGAACCCGGCCTTGGCCATCGCCGCTACGGCTTCTTCGCCTTGTTGGGAGCCTCGCGGTCGTACTGGCGGATAACCTCCTCGGTCAGGTCAGCCTCGGCGGAGCCATACAGGATTCCGCCGCCCCGCTTTTCCACGATCAGATAGTAGTTCTTCTCCTTGCCCACCCGCTCGATCACGCCGGAGACGTCCTGCAGGACCTTCTGGAGGAGCCCGGACTCCTTCTTCTCCAGCTCCTTCTGGAAGTCGTCAGCCAGCCGCGCCGCGTCCCGGCGCTTCCGCTCGAACTGCTCCTGCTTCTCCTTCCGGGCGTCGGGGGTGAGCAGCGCCCCCTTCTTCTCCATCTCGTCGCGGAGCTTCTCCAGCTCGACTCGCTTGGCGTCCATCTCCTTCTGCATCCCGGCCTTCTCACGCTCGAGCTGCTCACGGGCCGCCACGCCGGCCGCCGAGCGCGCCAGCACCCGCTGGACGTCGATGAACGCCACGCGCTGCAGCCCGTTGGCCGCCGGGGCCGCGGCCGCCGGGGCCGGAGCGGGAGCGGGCGCAGGGGCCTGGGCCCGCGTGCTCGCGGCAGACACCATGACGACAACCGCCACCACCACTACACTCAGCAAAGCCTTCATCAAAGACCTCCCTCAGAAAGGCGAGCCCACCGAGAACTGGATCGTACCGAAGTCCTCACCCTTCTTCCGATCCAGGTTGATGCCATAGTCCACCCGGATCGGCCCGAACGGCGACTGCCACCGGATGCCGGGCCCGGCGGCTTCTCGCATATCGGTCAGATCGAACTTGGTCCCGAACCCGTACACGTTCCCGATGTCGAAGAAGGCCGCCACCCGGAAGTTGAAGGGCAACGGCACGATGTACTCGATATTACCTAGCACCTCGGAAGAACCACCGATCTTGTTTCCGAACTCGTCGACCGGGGAGATCTCCCGGAACTTCACGCTGCGGATCGAGTTCGGACCGCCCAGGAAGAACCGCTCGAAGAGCGGGAGGGGATCCTTCCCCCAGCCCCAGCCGGCGCCGATCTCGGCCCGGCCCGACACGATGTGGCCCATCCAGATCGGATAGAAGTACGTGACGGAGGCGATGGTCTTCACGAACTGGTTGTCGCCGCCGAGGCCGGCGAAGTCGACGCTCATCGACGTGAGGCCACCCCGGGTCGGAGTCTGGATGTTGTCTCGGCTGTCGCGGGTGAGACCCACCGTGATCGCCGACGTGATCGTCTTGCCCTCCTGGTCCTGGAGCAGCGTATCGCCGGGGACCCGGATGTTGCTGATGTCGTCCTGGGTGAGCCGATAGGTGCCCGTGATGCGCCAGTACTCCTGGAACGGATGGCTCAGCCGGACGTCGCCCCCGATCGACTGATAGTCGTAGTCTTGATAGTCGCGCTTGACGCTGAACAGGTCGAACCCGGCCGACAGCGGCCGATCGAACAGCCAGGGCTCGGTGAAGCTGATGGTCCCCTGCTGGCTCTGACCGCCGGCCCGGATCCGAAGGGCCACCTGCCAACCCCGGCCCAGGAAGTTGTTCTGGGAGATGTCGAGCGTACCGACGAAGCTGTCCACTGACGAGTAGCCGCCGCCGATGGAGAAGACGCCGGTGGGCCGTTCGGTGACTTCCACGTTCACGATGATCCGCGTCTTGTCGGTCCCCGGCTGGGTCTCGACGTTGACGCTCTCGAAATAGCCCAGGTTGATGAGCCGCTGGCGGGCCCGATTCAGCTTTTGCAGCGTGAAGAGATCGCCCTCCACGAACGGCAGCTCGCGGCGGAGGATGCGGTCCTCGCTGCGGGTGTTCCCGCTGATGTTGATGCGCTCCACGTACACCTCGGGGCCCTCGGTCACCTCGATGGTGACGTCCACCGTCAGGGTGGCCGGCTGCTGCTCGGTGCGCGGGATGACCTCGGCCGAGGCGCGGCCGACGGTGCTGTAGAGATCGCTGATCCCCCGGACGCTGTCGCGGAGCTCGGAGCGGGAGAAGACGTCACCGGTCTTGAAGCGAAGCTGGCGGCGCACCTCGGCCTCCGGGAACAGCATCAGCCCGGTGAACTTGATCGTGCCGACCTTGTACTGGGGGCCCTCGACGATCTCGATCGTGATCGTGACCCGGGCCGTCTCCCGGTTCACCGACGTGTCGTACCGCTCGACCCGCATCTGAACGTACCCGTTGTCCTGGTACACCCCGACGATGCGATCGATGTCCTCCTCGAGCTTCTGGCGCTGGACCGTCCCCCGGAGGATGAAGAGCTGACGCTCCTTGGTGATCATGGCGTCTTTGATGATGCTGTCCTTGAGACCCTTGTTGCCCTTGAAGACGATCTTCTCGATGGTGATCCGGCGCCCCTCGTTGACGGTGAACACCACCTTCACGTCGCCGTCGCCGAATTTCTCGACGGCGGAGCCGACCTGGATCTCGAAATACCCCTCGTCCTCGTAGGCCTCCTTGATCTTCTCCTTGGCCCGCTCCACGTCCACCGGGTTGTAGACGCTGCCCAGCTTCAGATCGATCTTCTCCTGCAGGTCGGCGGTGTTGAGCCGGCTGTTCCCCGTGAACTCCACGTCCCGCACGAAGGGCCGCTCCATCACCACGAAGGTCAGCTTCACGCCGCCCTCGAAGTCCTCCACCTTGAGCTGGACGTCGTCGAAGAACCCCAGGGTGAAGATCGACCGGACGTCGTCGGAGGCCTGCGAGGGATTGAACGGAACGCCGACCACCGAGCGGATTCGCCCCAGGATCAACGCCTCCTGGACGCGACGGTTCCCCTGGATGGCGAGCTCGCGGATGAGGATCGGTCGGGGCGCGCCGGGAGCGGAAGGGGCGGGCTGGGCCGGGCGTGGCTGCGCCCCGGCGAGGGCCGGGAGTAGGGCAACGACCAGAGTAATGACGAACGCGCGGATTGCCCGTTCTGCCGCCGTCACCGAACCGTCAGACCGTTGCGGGTGACCGGTTCAGTGCTCGGCAAGCTCGAGAGGAGCATCGGCAGCCAGGGGCTGGGCTTCGCGGAACACGAAGGTGCCCCCTTCCACGTCGACCTCGATACGCGCGCTGTCGACGAGTTGGCCGCGGACGATGGCCTCTGCCAGCGGATCCTCGATGTGTTTCTGGATCGTCCGGCGAAGCTGCCGGGCACCGTAGGTCGGATCGTAGCCTTTTTCGACGAGCGCGTTCTCCGCCGCGGGCGTGAGCACGAGCTCGATACCCTTCTCGGTCAGCTGCTTGTTGATGCGTGTGGTCATCAGGCGAATGATGCTCTTGATGTGCTGCTCGGACAGCGAGTGGAAGACGATGATGTCGTCGATCCGGTTGAGAAACTCCGGCCGGAAGGCACGCTTCATCTCGTCCATCACGCGGTCCTTCATCTTCTCGTAGGACTGCTCGTCGGACTCGGCCAGGAAGCCGGGCGACGTGCGCTTGCCGATCAGGCTGGTGCCCAGGTTCGACGTCATGATCAGGATGGTGTTCTTGAAGTCCACCACGTGGCCCAGCGAGTCGCTCAGCCGGCCGTCGTCGAGCACCTGCAGCAGCATGTTGAACACGTCGGGATGCGCCTTCTCGATCTCGTCGAAGAGCACCACCGAGTACGGGCGACGCCGCACCTTCTCGGTCAGGAACCCGCCTTCTTCGTAGCCCACGTAGCCGGGCGGTGCGCCCAGCAGCCGGGACACGGAGAACTTCTCCATGTACTCCGACATGTCCACGCGGATCAGGGCGTTCTCGTCGCCGAACAGGTACTCAGCCAGCGCCCGGGCCAGCTCGGTCTTGCCCACGCCCGTCGGACCGAGGAACACGAACGAGCCCACCGGACGCTTGGCGTCCTTGAGGCCGGCGCGCGAGCGGCGGATGGCGCGAGCGACCGCCTTGACGGCGTCGTCCTGACCGATGATCCGGCCGTGCAGCGCGTCCTCCATGCGGGCCAGCTTCTGGGATTCCTTCTCCTCGAGCTTGGCCAGCGGGATGCCGGTCCAGCGGGACACGATGAACTCGATGTCCACCTCGCCGACCTGCTGCACGCCCTTACCCTTGGTGCGCTCCCACTCGCGCTTCATCTCCTCTTCGCGATGCTGAAGGACCTTCTCCTTCTCGCGGAGGGAGGCCGCCTTCTCGAACTCCTGGGCCTCGAGGTACATGTCCTTCTCGCGCCGCACCCGCTCCAGCTCCTTTTCGATCTCCTTGAGCTCGGCGGGCGGCGTGAGGGCCATCAGGCGCGTACGGGAGGAGGCCTCGTCGATCACGTCGATCGCCTTGTCGGGCAGCTGGCGGTCCGTGATGTAGCGGTCGGCCAGGGTCACCGCGGCGTTGATGGCCTGCTCGGTGATCTTGACTCGATGATGGGCCTCGTACTTGTGGCGCAGGCCCTTGATGATCTCGATCGCCTCGGGGACGCTGGGCGCTTTGACGATGACCGGCTGGAAGCGGCGCTCGAGCGCGCCGTCCTTCTCGATGTATTTGCGGTACTCGTCGAGCGTGGTGGCGCCGATGGTCTGGATCTCGCCGCGCGACAGGGCCGGCTTCAGCATGTTCGAGGCGTCGATCGCCCCTTCGGCGGCGCCTGCGCCGATCAGCGTGTGAAGCTCGTCCAGGAACAGAACCACGTTCTCGGACTGGCGGATCTCCTTCATCACGGCCTTGAGCCGCTCCTCGAACTGGCCGCGATACTTGGTGCCGGCCACGAGAGCGCCGAGGTCGAGCTGCAGGAGCCGCTTGTTCACCAGCACGTCGGGGACGTCGTGCGCTATGATCTTCTGGGCCAGCCCTTCGACGATGGCCGTCTTGCCCACACCGGGCTCGCCGATCAGCACCGGGTTGTTCTTGGTGCGGCGGGCGAGGATCTGGATGACCCGCTCGATCTCCTGCTCGCGACCGATGACCGGATCGAGCTTGGTCTCGCGGGCGAGCTGGGTGAGGTCACGCGCGAACTCGTCGAGGACCGGCGTCTGCGAGCGCTTCTTGGGCCGCGGGTAGTACTGATCGCCCAGCAGCGCCAGCGTCTCCTGCCGCACCTCGTCCAGACGGGCGCCGAGGGACTCGAGGATCTTGGCCGCGATGGACTGGCCTTCCTTCATCAGGCCGAGCAGCAGATGCTCGGTGCCGATGTAGTTGTGGCCGAGCTGGCGCGCCTCCTCAATCGACAGCTCGAGGACGCGCTTGGCTTGGGGCGTGAACGGCACCTCACCGAACGTCAGCGTCTTGGGGAAGCCGGCCAGCGCCCGCTCGACTTCCGCCTTCACCGTCTCGAGTCGCAGGCCGAGCCGCTGCAGGACCGCAGTCGCGATGCCCTCGCCGTCGCGGATGAGCCCCAGCAGGACGTGTTCGGTGCCGACGAAATCGTGCCGGAAACGGCCCGCTTCTTCTCGAGCCAGGATGATGACCCGTCGCGCTCGTTCGGTGAACCGTTCAAACACAGGTGTCTCCCACCCCCATCACCGGACCGGGCCGGTTTCTCCTGCGACGACGCCTAGTTACTGCAACCGAATTCAGTATATCCCGCGTTCCAAACCGCCGCTAGCCTTTTTCTTCACGAACCGAGTAAGTCTGCGAATCTCAAGCCGTCCACTCTAAACCAACCCGGAGTCAGCGTCGGCTGTTCCATCGTGCTCGCGCGCGCGGCCCTCGACGAGGCGGTAAATCCGGTCCGCCCGGCGCGCCAGCGCGGGGTTGTGCGTGGCGATCAGGAAGGCGATCCCGCGCGCCGCCTGCAGCTGCAGAAACAGGTCGTACACCACCTCGCTCGTCTTGGGATCGAGGTTGCCGGTGGGCTCGTCCGCGAGGATGATCCGCGGCCCGTTCATGATCGCCCGGGCCACCGCCACGCGCTGCTGCTCGCCCCCCGACAGCTCTCCCGGCCGGTGATTCATGCGATCCCCCAGCCCGACCTCGCCCAGGGCGGCGGCGGCTCGTTCGCGCGCCTCGCGCCGCGGGCGTCGGGCGATGAGCGCGGGCAGCATGGCGTTCTCCAGCGCCGTCATCTCGCCCAGCAGATTGTAGAACTGGAAGACGAAGCC
>Ga0075428_100002367_pt1 | contig 20475 bp, 16 predicted proteins | sample RhiMetdeltSRZDD2_FD_75291 | JGI IMG/M metagenome (GOLD analysis project Ga0075428, IMG submission 75291) | Populus rhizosphere microbial communities from Tennessee, USA - Rhizosphere MetaG P. deltoides SRZDD2 | ecosystem: Host-associated > Plants > Roots > Rhizosphere > Soil | place: USA... | reverse complement strand
CGTCGCTGGACGCGCTGAACATCATGCGGCTGTTCTCGCCCGAGAGCGCCATCGTCAGCGCGATCATCTTCAACGCGCTGGTCATTATCGCGCTGATCCCGCTGGCGTTGCGCGGGGTGCGGTACACCCCGAGCAGCGCGAGCAAACTGTTGACCCGCAACCTGTGGATCTACGGTCTTGGCGGGATCATCGCACCCTTCATTGGAATTAAGATTATCGATCTGCTCATAGGCTGGATATTCTGATGCGCCTCCCTGGCTGGATTTCCCAACACCTTGCCGCGTTGCGCGCGGTGCTGATCCTCACGCTGATCACCGGCATCGTGTACCCGTTCGCCATCCTGGGCATCGCCCAGCTCCCCGGGCTACGCGAGCACGCCAACGGCTCGGTTGTCCAGGCCGGCGGCCAACCGGTGGGCAGCGGCATCGTCGGTCAGCTGTTCACCGACGCCGACGGCAACGCCGTCCCGAAGTACTTCCAGAGCCGGCCCTCCGCGGCCGGCGACGGGTACGACCTGGACGCCACCGCCGCCAGCAACCTCGGCCCGGAGTCCATTGAGGACACCCTCGGCGACCCGGCCCTGGACCCCAACTCCGAGGACGGAGACGGCAGCAAACAGGCGCTGCTGACCCAGGTCTGCTCGCGCAGCAAGGCCGTCGGCGAGCTGGAAGGTGTGGACGGCAGCCGGCCGTTCTGCACCGCCGGCGGTGGGGGCGCGGTGCTGCGGGTCTTCTACAGTGAAGGCCTGACCGGCACGGTCACGCGGGCGGTCAGCGTCAACGAGCGTTGTCCCGCAACACCTTTCATCGCCACCTACGAGGGTGTCACTGTCGAGTGCGCCAAGTTCGGTGAGGACTACAGCGGCGGGGTTCTGACGCCGATCCGGGGCGATGCGCCCGCTACGCCGAAGGTCCCGGCGGATGCGGTCACGGCCAGCGCCAGCGGCCTGGATCCGAACATCAGCGTCGCCTATGCCCGGCTTCAAGCACCCCGCGTGGCCAAGGAGCGGGGCCTGAGCCTGGAAAAGGTGAACCAGCTCATCGATGAGCACACCACTGGTCGCGTGCTCGGCTTCATGGGCGAGCCCGGGGTCAACGTCCTGGAGCTCAACCTGGCCCTGGACGGGCAGTAGCCGGTGGCTCGGGGCGACCCTGGGAGGATTCAACCCATGACTCGCGGTCAGTTAAGGATCTACCTGGGGGCCGCCCCGGGCGTGGGCAAGACCTACGCCATGCTCGAAGAGGCGCACCGGCGCAAGGGCCGGGGCACCGATGTGGTCGTGGGTTTTGTGGAAACCCACGGTCGCGAGCACACCCAGGAGATGATCGGCGACCTGGAGATAGTCCCGCGCAAGCAGATGCGCTACCGCGGCGCCGCGTTCGAGGAGATGGACACCGACGCCGTCATCGCGCGCCGCCCGCAGGTGGTGCTCGTCGACGAGCTGGCGCACACCAATGTGCCGGGATCCCGAAATGTCAAGCGGTGGCAGGACATCGAGGAGCTGCTGGCCGCCGGGATCACGGTTCTGTCCACTTTGAACATCCAGCACCTGGAGTCGCTCAACGACGTGGTGCAGAACATCACCGGCGTACCGCAGCGCGAGACCGTGCCGGACGAGATCGTGCGCCGCGCCGAGCAGGTCGAGCTGGTCGACATGACGCCGGAGGCGTTGCGCCGCCGTATGGTGCACGGCAACGTGTACAAACCGGAGAAGGTCGATGCCGCGCTGGGCAACTACTTCCGCGTCGGCAACCTGACCGCGCTGCGCGAGCTGGCGCTGATCTGGCTGGCCGACAAGGTCGACGAGCAACTCGACCGGTATCGTACCGAGCACAAAATCGACACCACCTGGGAAGCACGCGAGCGGGTCGTGGTCGCCCTGACCGGCGGCCCCGAGGGTGAGACCCTGATCCGTCGCGCCGTCCGCATCGCCGACCGCGCCCGCGGCGCCGATCTCATGGCTGTGCACGTGACCCGAAGCGACGGGCTGGCCGGGGCGGACCCGGCTTTGCTTGCCAAGCAACGGGTTCTGCTGGAAAGCCTGGGCGGCACATACCACGAGGTGGTCGGCTCCGACGTCCCCAAGTCGCTGCTGGATTTCGCCCGCAGTGTCAACGCCACCCAGCTGGTCCTTGGCGCTTCCCGCCGGGGCCGATTCGCCCAGGTCATCTCCCGTGGCGTAGGGGTGACGACGACGGCTGAGTCCGGCCCGATCGACGTGCATCTGGTCACCCACGAGGAGGCCAAGCGCGGCCGGCGCCTATCGGCCGGCTCGAAGAGTGCCCTGTCGCCGACCCGCCGCCTGGCCGGATTCGCGCTGACGTTGGTGGGCCTGCCCGCGTTGACCGCGCTGTTGCATGGCAGTGGCTTGAACCTGGCCAGTGATGTGCTGTTTTTCCTGCTCGCCGTGGTGATCATCGCTGTGGTCGGTGGGTTGTGGCCGGCGGTGGCCGCGGCGGTGGGCGGGTTCTTGCTGCTGAACTGGTTTTTTACCCCTCCTTTGTACGAGTGGACGATCGCGGAGCGGGAAAACGTTTTGGCGCTGTTGGTGTTCGTGGCGGTCGGCATCATGGTGTCGGCGGTGGTGGACCTGGCCGCTCGCCGGACACGGGAGGCGGCACAGGCAAGCGCGGAGGCGCAGACCCTGGCCACCATCGCCGGCGGCGTGCTGCGCGGCGAGCGTCCGTTGACGGCGCTACTGGAACGGCTGCGTGAGACATTCGGGCTTCAGACCGTGACGCTGCTGGAGCGGGTACCCGATGCGGCGAAAAATGTGGAGATGCGGTAGGATCCCACCTGTTGGTATGTAGCCTCGTCGGTGGGCGGCGAGCCCATCGACGCCCCGGGCAAGGGCGAGACCGAAGTGCCCGTGGGTGAGGAACTTTCGCTTGTCCTGAAAGGACATCCGCTGGCGGCCGGTGACCGGCGGCTGCTGGAAGCCTTTGCGGCGCAGGCGGCCACGGCGCTGCGGCAGCAACGGCTGGCGCAGGAGGCTGCCCAAGCCAAACCACTTGCGGCCGCGGACAAGATGCGCACCGCCCTGCTTGCTGCGGTCAGCCACGACCTGCGCACCCCGCTCGCGTCGGCGAAAGCCGCCGTGAGCAGCCTGCGTAGCAGCGAGGTGCAGTTCGACGAAACCGACCGAGCCGAGCTTTTGGCCACCGCGGAGGAGTCGCTGGATCGGCTCAACCGGCTGGTGACCAACCTGCTGGACATGAGCCGCCTGCAGGCCGGAGTCCTGGGCGTGGCGAAGCGGTCCATCGGGTTGGAGGAGGCGGTGCCCCATGCGCTCGATGAGATCGGTGAGGTCGCGACCCGTGCGGTCAGGATGCGGATCCCGGCGGACCTGCCCGCGGTCAACGCCGACCCTGGGCTGCTGGAGCGGGTGCTGGTCAATCTGATCAGCAACGCGATCCGGTACAGCCCATCGGATCAGCCGGCGATGCTGGCAGGCAGCGACCACGATGGGCGCGTGGAGCTGCGGGTCATCGACCACGGGCCGGGCATTCCGGAAGAGGAATGGGACAACGTCTTCTTGCCGTTCCAACGGCTGGGCGATCGGGACAACACCACCGGCGTGGGGCTGGGTCTGGCGTTGTCGCGGGGGCTGGCCGAGGCGATGGCCGGCACGCTCACGCTGGAACACACCCCCGGCGGCGGCCTGACCCTGGTGCTGTCACTGGAACAGGCGGATGAGGAAGGAAGGTCGCAGTGACCAAGGTTCTGATCGTCGACGATGAGCCGCAAATCCTGCGGGCGTTGCGGATCAACTTGCGCGCCCGCGAGTACGAGGTGGAGGTGGCCGCCGACGGTGCCTCGGCGCTCAAGACCGCGGCCAACTATCATCCGGATCTCATCGTCCTCGATTTGGGCCTGCCCGACATGGACGGCGTCGACGTGATCCGCGGGGTGCGCGGGTGGAGCGACGCGCCGATCATCGTGCTGTCGGGCCGGGCGGGCAGTGGCGACAAGGTGACCGCCCTCGACGCCGGCGCCGACGACTACGTGATGAAACCCTTTGGGGTGGACGAGCTTCTGGCCCGGATGCGGGCCGCTACCCGACGGCATACCAGCCAGGGGTGGCGCTCGTCGGTCGTCACCATCGGCGCGTATCAGGTGGACGTCACCAACCACATGATCACCGGGCCTGGAGAGGTCCGGCTCACGCCGACCGAGTGGAGCCTGCTGTCGGTGCTGGTGCGTAACCCGGGCAAGCTGATCAGCCAGCGGCAGCTGCTGCACGAGGTGTGGGGGCCGCAGTACGAGTCGGAGACCAACTATCTGCGCCAGTACATGGCGCAGCTACGCCGCAAACTCGAGCCCGACCCGGCCCACCCGCGGCAGCTGCTCACCGAACCCGGGATGGGGTATAGGTTTCTGGCTCAAATCTAGTGATCTTGGCGTCAAGGATTCGTCAAGATTTCGTGGATCGGCGCCGATGTGCTTTCTAATGTTTGAGTGTCTTCACCGGTTTCGCTGCTGAAACGCCTGCTGGTAGGTCGACCGTTCCGCAGCGACCGGCTCGGCGATACCCTGCTCACCAAGCGGCTTGCGCTGCCCATCTTCGCCAGCGACCCGCTGTCCTCGGTGGCTTATGCCACGCAGGAGATCCTGCTCGTGCTCACCCTGGGCGGGCTTGCCTATCTGTACCTCGCGCCGTGGGTCGGCCTGGCGGTCGTGACCCTGCTGGCCGTGGTCGTCATCTCCTACCGGCAGGTGGTGCGCGCCTACCCGTCCGGTGGCGGGTCTTATGAGGTGGCGTCGAAAAACCTTGGCGCGGGGGCGGGACTTGTTGTCGCGGCGGCTCTGCTGGTGGACTACATCATGACCGTGGCGGTGTCGGTGGCCGCCGGAGTCGACAACATCATCTCGGCGATGCCCGAGCTCAACCCGTGGCGGGTGCCGGTCAACCTGGTGTTCGTGGCGTTGTTGATGGCGATGAACCTGCGCGGGGTCCGTGAGTCGGGGCGGGCGTTCGCGGTACCCACGTATCTGTTTGTCTTAGGGGTTTTGGCTCTTGTTGCTGTCGGATTTGGACAGACGCTGTTCGGTGATGCGCCGGTGGCCGAAAGCGCCGGGTGGCAAGTCCAGCCTGAGCAGGTGGGCCTGGCCGGGTTGGGGGTGGCTTTCCTTGCCCTGCGGGCATTCTCCTCGGGTTGCACCGCGCTGACCGGCGCCGAGGCCATCTCCAACGGGGTACCGGCGTTCAAGCCACCCAAGCCCGAAAACGCTGCCAAAACGATGGCGGCCATGGGCATCCTGTCGATCATCATGTTCGCTGGCATCACCGCGCTGGCGCTCATCGCCGACGTGCGCTATGTGGAGGACACCTGTGACCTGGTGGGCTATCCCGGCAACTGCGAGACCGACGCCCAGCGCACCGTGATCGCCCAACTGGCGGCGGCGGTCTTCGGCGGCAGTAACAGCTTCATGTTCTTCTACATCCAGGCCGCCACCGCCGCGATCCTCATCCTGGCCGCCAACACCGCGTTCAACGGCTTCCCGCTGCTGGGCTCAATCCTGGCTCAGGACCGGTACCTGCCAAGGCAACTGCACACCCGCGGGGACCGGCTCGCCTTCTCCAACGGCATCATCGCACTCGCCGCGGTCGCCGCCGCGCTGATCGCGGCGTTCGACGGCTCGGTGACCCGGCTCATCCAGCTCTACATCCTCGGTGTGTTCACCTCGTTCACGCTCTCGCAGTTCGGCATGGTCCGGCACTGGAACCGTCTACTTGCGACAGAGCGGGACCGCAGTGTGCGGCGGCGTGTCCACCGCTCGCGGGTCATCAACGCGGTAGGCGGCGTTTTCACCGGCGTCGTGCTCGTGGTGGTTCTGATCACGAAGTTCACCCACGGCGCCTACCTGGTGGTGATCGCGATTCCGGTGCTGTGGGTGATGATGCGCGCGATCCGCCGCCACTACGACGGGGTCAAGCGGGAACTTGCCCCGGAGTCGGGTGGGATGGTGCTGCCCAGCCGGATCCACGCCGTCGTGCTCGTGTCCACCGTGCACAAGCCGACGCTGCGCGCGCTGGCGTTCGCGAAGGCGGGCCGCCCCGACACGCTCACGGCCGTTACCGTCAACGTGGACAGCCATGACACCCGCGAGCTGCAGCGGCTTTGGGACGACAACAACATTCAGGCACCGCTGACCGTCATCGAGTCACCGTATCGTGAGATCACCCGCCCGATCCTGAGATATGTCAAGGAGTTGCGACAAGGGTCGCCGCGCGACCTGGTGGCCGTCTATATCCCCGAGTATGTGGTGGGCCGGTGGTGGGAACACCTGCTTCACAACCAGTCCGCGCTGCGGCTCAAGGGGCGGCTGCTGTTCGAACCCGGCGTGATGGTGATCAACGTGCCGTGGCAGCTGCGCTCCAGCGCCGGCATTGACGTCGACCGGATAGGGCACAGCCCGGGCGCGCTGCGCCGAAGCGCCGGCCGCCCCTCATGAATTTATGAGCGGACGTCGGCGGGCAGGGAACTCGCCAAAGCCTCCGGGTCGGCGACGCTGATGACAATCTCACGGCCGGAGGCGAGCGTCAGCCACAACGCCGATCCGCAGCGTACTGCTACGTCACTGGCATGACCTGAGCGCCACCAACCGAAACTGCGCCAGGCATAGGCCGGACTCTCGACGACACGGGCCTGCCTTACCGTCCTCATCGCCACTATCATCCCGGCGAAGGGCAACCACATCGGTCGTACCACCACGGCCGAGTCGGTCACGCGGACCGAAACCGCGCTCGCGGCCACGGCCTCAAGTAGGCACAGGACCGCCACCGCACCACAGATCACGGCGCCCGTCACCGCGACGACCCCGAGGGCCGCCGAAGACGACTCAGCAAGTCGCGTCAAGGCGGTGGCTGCCAACGCCAGCGCGCCGGCCAGGCCAAGGAAAACCACTCTGGTTTGTCTCACTTCTCCGACGCTACGTCTTAGCGGCTGTCCTTGATATCAACGCGACGTAGTTTCTCCCCTTGGACCGTAAGGGTTTTGTCAAGATGGCTACCGGCATGGCGCGTCAAGGGTTTCAAAAGGTCGTCCGCGAGGGCCGGGAGGCGGTCAGTCCGCAACGGCGATGCACAGGGCGAAAAACCCGAGCGCCACCAGCAGTTGGCAGACAACAACGGTGTTTGCCGCCAAGCGATCGCGGCGCTCCGGTGACCGTCGAGCCGACCGTAGGGGCGAGTAACGCGGCTGGATTCGGATACAACGCATTAGCCGAACATGCCTCACCTCTTGGCGTAGTGGCGCAATCGCTACGAATCCTTGATGTGTGACGGGCCAATATTGGCGGCATCTTGACGCCGCAGGCGTCTGGGCGTCAAAGCAACGTCAAGAAATCGCCCGCCGCCGTATGGAAAGCGTCAAGCCTGATGACAGCGAACGAATTGACCGGGCACAGTTTGCTGGACTTCAAGGATCGGAGGAGGAGTTGGCGACGGCCATCACCGCGCTGCTGGTCTCGGCGGTGGCGCTGTGCGTAGTTCTGGCGGTGCGGGTTGACCGGCTTCGCCGGCTCTTTGGCGCCGACCCGACGGCCGTTGAATTCGATCGGGTGGCGCAGGGGATCGTTGCCGCCGCTGCGGATCGGGGCCACGTGCGAATCATCGCCGTCAAACCAGGCCCCGAGACAACCGGTTCTGTCCAGCAGGGCGCCCGGACGCCTTTGGCGTCACCGCACGCCATCTTCCTTGAGGTAACCCGCGGCCGCGGTCCATGCGATCGTCTGCTCGTGCGCGGCGAATGCTCGTACGGGTACCAGATTCTGAAGGTAGAGGCCGCAAAGCCCGGCTTGGCGATCGCCTCCGTCCTGCTTGGTGTCCACGACCTGACGGGCATGACCTCGAGGGTCGACTTCTCCTGGCCGGAAGGCAGCCACGCGGGAAACCTGTTGCGGTTCCTGCTGTTCGGTACCGGAAACGTCGCTGGGGTTACCCGGGAGATCCTGCACCGCAACATATCCGGCCCGCTGCGTCCACGGGTACACGTCAGCTGAGAAATATGCGGCACGTCGACTTCCATGAGTCCTTGTGGTTGACTCGGCTGCATGGGTGGATCGGTACGCAAACTGGTCATCGCGACCGTGGCTGGCCTGGTCGTTCTTGCCATGTCCATCGGGTCGGTCATCCTGTTGTGGTACCTGCCTATCCCACGTCACTGGTGGTCTTTGGCTCTCCTGGTGGTTGCCACTTGCGCACTGCCCGTCCTGAGCGGGCTGGTTATTGTCCGTGGCCTACAAGGATTCATCAGAGATCGACGACGACACCGTGTCTCCGTCTCCTGAAAGATCTACGAAGCGCATGGATGAGCTTGACGAACTGCGGATGCGGGCCGCCAACGGCGACCAGGACGCGATCGGCCAGCTGGTGGAGCTGGCGGGCGAGCGTGGTGACCTGGCCGAGCTGAGGCGTCTGGCCGACGCGGGTAGCACGGATGCTGTTGATGTACTCGTTGAGCTGGCGGGCGAGCGTGGTGACCTGGCCGAGCTGAGGCGTCTGGCCGACGGCGGCAACCGGGACGCGGCCGACATGCTTGCCGAGCTTGCCGAAGAGGCAGACGACGGAACCTGATAGCAGGCCTACACGTCTATGTGGGAACCCATGATGACGGTGCGGTCGCGGGGCAGGCCGAAGGCGTCTGCTGCGTCGGCGGTGATGTGGGAGGTGGCGATGAACAACCGTTTGCGCCAAGTCGCCATCGTCGGCTGTGGACCGCTCCGCAATTCGATCTTCGACAGAACGTAGGAGGCACGCTCGAGTTCGAGTTCGCCTTCGGTCTGCGCCACGTTCAACCTGCGCAGGACGGCAGGGATGTTCGGTGTCTCCATGTAGCCGTAACGGGCGGTGACGTGAATGATGCCATCGTCGGCGTAGCCCAGGTCGTCGAAGCTTGTATCGAGTGTGGCGGCTGGGGAGCGACCCGGACCCTGCGCTGGCTTTGTTACGGCTGCAAGGCATGGCGAGAAGAACATCCGCGTAAACGCTGGAGTGTGTGCGACCTGCGGCCAGCACAGAACGCTGCATACCCGCAGTGGTTCGTGCCGGCCGTGTCACAAGCAGCGCAGCTATTACGCCCGGCTGACCGGCCGCCGCCACCAAGACGTCACCTTGGCCGAGGCGTAACTGGTTAGGTCTTGGAGATCATTTGCAGTGTCCGGGTTGTGGTTGACGCTCCGGATTCGGTGTGGTGTCAGGGAATCACGGTGGCGTGGCGGTAGTGTCTGATGGTGCCCAGCGACCCGCCGCGTCCGTCCTATGAGGAGCTTGCCGCGCTTGTGGTGTCGCTTCGTAAGGAGCTGGCCGAGACTCGCGCGCAGTTGGATCGGGCGTTGGCGCGGACCGCGGAGTTGGAGGCGCGGCTGGGCGCCAATTCTGGTAACTCGGATCGGCCGCCGTCCTCGGATGGTTTGGCCAAGCCGGCACCGAAGTCATTGCGTGGTAAGACTGGCCGTAAGCCGGGTGGGCAGCCGGGTCATCGGGGTGAAACGCTGCAGCAGGTGGCTAGCCTGGCCCACGAGCGGGTGCATGAGCCGGGGCCGTGCCACCGTTGTGGGCGTGGTCTTGCCAGAGGGCCGGTGACCGGGATCGAACGGCGGCAGGTGTTCGATCTGCTGCCGGTAGCGGTTGAGGTGACCGAACACCAGCTGGTGGAACGGGAATGTGTGTGCGGGCACCGCACCCGCGCCACGGCACCGCAGGGGGTGGACGCCCCAGTACAGTACGGGCCGCGGATCGCCGCAATTGTGATCTACTTGTACGTGGGCCAGTTCCTGTCCAAAAACTGCACCGCCCAAGCCCTGGCTGAATTGTTCGGTACCCCGATCTCGGATGGGACAGTAGCAGCGTTGACCGCGCGGGCCGCCGCCGGGCTGGACGGATTCGCCGACCTGGTCCGTGACCGCATCATCGGCTCGCAGGTGGCTGGGTTTGATGAGACCGGGCTGCGTGTCGCGGGCAGGCTGCATTGGGTGCACTGCGCCCGGACCGGCAAATACACGCTGATCACCTGCCATCCTAAGCGTGGCCGGGCCGGCATCGACGACCTGGGTGTCCTGCCCGGTTTCCGTGGGGTGGCCGTACATGACGCGTGGGCCCCCTACGACTCCTACACCAGCGCGCAACATCAGCTTTGCTACGTTCAGCCTCTTCATCGAACGGCCCGGCGCCAACCTCAACGGCTGGCCCGGAAAGAACGCCGACGGCACGGCCTTCGTCGGACGCATCCCGCTGGCCGCTCAAGGCGGGACCTGCTGCGTCGTCGCTGTCCAGCAGCCGCTTGAGCCCGGCCGGCTGGACCTGCCTCGCCCTACTAACGACCAGCTGCGCCAGATGCGCGAGTTGGCGGTCAATGGCACGCTAATGACCACTATCATCGGCGAGTTCGGTGATGGCGCCATCGCGTTGATCGACCTGCGAGCTGATCCGAGCATCGTAGCCACGATCGACCGGGCCTTATGACGGATCTTCCAACATTGCTGGGCTCTCAGAATGGTTACGACTTCAAACAGGTCATCGCTGTCCGATGAGGACACCGATCCGAGACGTAGACATCAACATCGCGACGTTTGCATGCATGAAGCTCAGGCGACCGCCGACGGACCCCTATTCGAGACGAAGTCTGGCCTCAGCTCCCTCGTGGAGGGTCACGGTGAACGTCTGGCCCAACGATCAGTCCTCTGCCATGATTCCCGGCTGGCTAAGATGTGAGGGATGGGATGTTCGGTGTGCGGGGCAGGGCAGCTCGATGTCAACGGCCAGTGCGCGCAGTGTGGCGGCCATCCGGGCAGTGCGGCCTCCGCAACTCCGCGACCTAATCGGGAGAGCCACTCCTTCGCTGTCGCGCCATCGCGCCGCGATGATCAAGGGGTGTCTTTCGGTATCGGCGTCGTGTTGCCGATCGTGGTCATTATCGTCTTGTTCGGAGCATGCTTCGGGCTGCCGCTGTGGCTACGTTGAACTGGGGCAGCCTCCACGGGTTGTCAAGTCGGCACGCATCAGGGTCACGACACACGGGACTGGAGTTCCCCCGCTGAGCCGGACAACCGAGATGTGAGGACAGCAGTTGTTCTCGCTGAAGGGAGTCCGAAGTGCCCGCACCACATCCTGCCGAGTTTCGCCGCCGAGCGGTGGAACTGGCCCGGCTCGGCGAGAAGCCTGTGGCCGATCTGGCGAAAAGTTTGGGGATCTCCGAGTCGTGCCTGCGTAACTGGATGAGGCAGGCAGGCCCAGGTCGAGGCTGGCCAAAAGCAAGGCGTGAGCAGCGCCGAACGTGAGGAGCTACGCGCGTTACGGCGGCAGGTCAGGGTCCTGGAGATGGAAAAGGAGATCCTGAAAAAGCCGCGGCCTTCTTCGCCATGGACAACGTCCTCCCACCCCGATGATCTTTCAGTTCATTGAGGTGGAGAAGGCCAACTACCCGATCACCGTGCTGTGCAAGACGATGGGCGTGTCCCGGTCACGATTACACCAGTGGCGGGCCGGCGGCCCGTCCCAGCACGATCTCGAGGATGCCTATCTCACCAACGAAATCGTCGACATCCACGCCGAATCGCGTGGTAGCTACGGCTCACCGCGGGTGCACGCCGAACTGCGGCTGGGCCGCAGTATCGGCTGTGGCCGTAAAAGGGTCGAGCGGTTGATGAAAGCCGTTGGTTTGCAAGGAATCCACCGTAGACGGCTAACGTCTGCTGCATCCATCGCAGTTGCTCCCGACCTATTAACCGAGGGTGATGCGCTCAAATGTATGCACTCGTTGCCACACAGCCGATCGTGGCAATTTCGCGGCAAGGCCGCGGTACATCGGCGAGAGCTGGCTTAACATACTCCGGGCAGCAACGTCGGCAAAAGATCGTGGAGCAACTATTAACAACGCCGCCGCCGGATGAGGATTCGCCTGAGGTGCGCCAAGGTTGTCCGATAAGCACCCGGCGATTAAGATGCCTTGCGATCACGGAGGATCCTACGGTTTCGCCCGACAGAGGTCACCGGCGGACCCCTCATCGGACAGTGTGTTTACCGTGTTGTTGAGCGACGCGACGTCACGCCTGAACTCCTGGAGCTCGTGCAGTGGCCACCCGGCCATCCGGCCGGTATGACGGCCGCCGACTTCGTCTGATTGGTCTGGCCGAACAGGATTCGGGTCTGGCTTCCTTCCACTCGACCTCCCGCAGTTCGCCTTGGGCCACTTGCGCTACCGGCCGACCGATCTCGATGACCGGCATCGCCTTGGCCGCGCGCTTGTTGCGGCATGAGCGGATGTTCGCGCCGATCGCCGCCGGATTCATGCCTGTGGACACCGAGGGGTGGTTCCGCGTGGGACGGGCGGCGCACGGCGAGACGGCGACCCGCATGATCGCGAACTGCACCCGCCGACTTCCGTGACATTGACGGAAGGCCAGGTTGCTCGCTAGCTTCCCGAGAGAGCGCTCTCATATCCTAAGCCGTCGCGCGCCGCTCCCTCGTCGCGTAGGCCGGCCCAGCATGGGAGGCATTTATGGAACCGTCTCGTCGGGACAGGCCCCGCCGCATCCGGGCGCATCGTCGCGCCCTCATCCTCGGCGCGGTCACCGTCCTGACCACCGTCCTGACCACCGTCCTGACCGCTGCATTGGCCGCTGCCCTGATCGCCGTCGCCCTCGCGCCCACCGCCGTGGCGGGCACGGTGGGTGCCGGCAGCTACCTCGACATTCTGCCCGCCGGCCGCTCGCTGCCGGTCGGCTGTGGCTCTGTTTCCACCAACCCGCGGTTGTACGCCACGGCCAACGCCCCGGCCGGCGGCGTACCGACCAACGACTGGTGGTCGTCGCTGCTGTTCAAGAAGTTCGACTGCGCTTACAGCGAACCGTTGCACGCCCACCCGATCTCCTACGACACGTTCGCGGGCGGGCTCGGGTTCTCCTACAACAGCACTGCGACGATCAGCGGCACCCCGACCGGAGTCGGCGAGTACCACTACCGGTACATGCAGGACATCCTTGTCGGCCCGGCCGGGTTGAACTCGCCCGACACTAAAGTCGACGGATGGAGCGATTGGACCGTCACCCCGTACTGGAGCGACGGCGTACGCACGATGAAAGCGACCATCGGGCACGGCCTGCCGTTCGCGTACTTCCAGATTACCGGCGGCAATGCCCAGATCTCGGCGGCTGCGACGCCGACGGTGTGGTCGAACACCGGCGGCCAGATCGGCTTGTCCGTCAACGGTCGCGACTATGTGGCGTACGCCCCGGGCGGCTCGACCTGGACGGTCAGCGGCACAGCGATCACCTCCACGCTGAACGGACAGGGTTTCTTCTCGATCGCGGTGCTGCCGGCCGGCGCCGACCGCACAGCGTTGGCGGCGACCTACGGCCAGTACGCCCACGCGCACGTCACCAGTACGCGGGTCTGGTACAGCTACGACCAGGCGACCAGCACGCTGAACACGACGTACAGCTTCATCACCACGCCGCGTCAAGGCACACAGTCCGCAACGGTGGCAGCGCTCTACCCGCACCAGTGGAACTCGCTGACCGGCGCGACGCCGATCGCGAACACGTATACGTCCGCGCGCGGGCCGATGAAGATCCTCACCGGGATCACCTCCTTCACGACTTCGATGAAGTACCACGGCGTCCTGCCGGAGATCCCCGCGGTGGCTGACAGCACCGGGGCGGACCTGACGAGGACGACCAACTACCTCAACGCGGTCGCGTCGAATCCGGCCGACTTCCGTGGCGAGGACACCTACTGGACCGGCAAGGGACTGGGCCGCGCGGCCCGCATCGCGGAGATCGCCGACCAGCTCAACCAGACGTCGGTACGCGACACCGCGCTCAGCACGATCCGCACCCGGCTCAACGACTGGTTCACCGCCCCGGCGGGCAAGACCAGCCGGGTCTTCTACTACAACAACGCGTGGGGTACCTTGATCGGCTACCCGGCGTCCTTCGGGTCCGACCAGGAACTCAACGACCATCACTTCCACTACGGCTACTTCGTGGCCGCCGCCGCGACGCTGGCCAAGTTCGATCCGGCCTGGGCATCCGGCGGCCAGTACGGCGCCATGGTGGATCTGCTGATCCGCGACGCGAACAACTACGACCGCGCCGACATCCGCTTCCCGTACCTGCGTGACTTCGACATCTACGCCGGACACGACTGGGCGTCGGGCCACGGCGCGTTCGGCGCCGGCAACAACCAGGAATCCTCGTCCGAAGGCATGAACTTCGCCAACGCCCTCATCCAATGGGGACAGGCGACCGGCAACACCGCCGTCCGCGACGCGGGCATCTACATCTACACCACCCAGTCCGCCGCCATCTCCGAATACTGGTTCGACGCACGCAACCAGAACTTCCCGGCCGCCTTCGGGCACAACACGGTCGGCATGGTCTGGGGCGACGGCGGCGCGTACGCCACCTGGTTCTCCGCCGAGCCCGAGATGATCCAGGGCATCAACATGCTGCCCGTCACCGGCGGCCACGTCTACCTCGGCGACAACCCCGCCTACGTCCAGACCAACTACAACGAGCTGGTCACCAACAACGGTGGTGCGCCGACGGTCTGGCAGGACATCCTGTGGGAGTTCCTCGCCCTTGGCAACGGCCAGAGCGCGCTGAACAACTTCAACGCCAACCCGGGATTCACCTCCGAGGAAGGCGAGAGCAAGGCGCACACCTTCCACTGGATTCGCAACCTGGCCGCGCTGGGCACCGTCGACAACTCGGTGACCGCCAACCATCCGCTGGCCAAGGTGTTCAGCAAGTCCGGCGTACGCACCTATGTCGCGTCCAACATCGGCCGCAGCGCCATCTCGGTGACCTTCTCCAACGGCACCACGCTAAGCGTGCCCGCGTGTAAGACGGTGACCTCCGGCGCCTTCACCTGGTCGGGCGGGAACGCCTGCGGCGCAACCTCTTCACCGTCTCCGTCTCCGTCTCCGTCGCCGTCTCCGTCACCGTCGCCTTCGCCGTCACCCTCTCCCTCACCTTCACCCTCTCCTTCGCCTTCACCTGGCACCTTCGCCGCTACTCGCTTCCTCGCATCCGGCGGCGGTCTACCGGGTACGCAAGGTTCCGCCGGCACGGTCACCGTGGCCGCTGCCAACGGCACCTTCGACGGCACTCCCCACAACCCGCAGGTGTTCACCGCCACCGGCCTGAACGCGAGCTACAACAACGGCGTGACCAACTTCGACTTGTACGCCGACGCGGGAACCGGGGTCGGCAACGCAACCCAGGTCCGAGTGTCCTACGACTTCACCGGCAACGGCAGCTGGGACCGGCTCGAGACGTACAACTACTTCGCGACCGACCCGGTAGCCGGATACCAGCACTACACCCAGGCGTCCGGAGTCAAGACCTCCACCGGCACGTTCGCTGGGCTGGCCAACGGCAGCGTACGCGTCGAGGTCTGGAGCGCCATCGGCAACGGGCCAACAACACTGGGCATCGGCAACCAGTCCCGCGTCGTACTCCCCTACACCGCCACCACGCAACAGCCGTCGGTAAACGTCGCCCTGAACAAGCCGACTCTGGTGTCCAGCACCGAGAACGCGACCTTCCCCGGATCCCTGGCAGTCGACGGCAACACTGCAACCCGGTGGTCGAGCGCCTTCAGCGATCCACAATGGATCCGCGTCGACCTGGGCCAGTCGTACTCCATCAGCCGCGTACGCCTGGCGTGGGAAGCCGCTTACGGGTCGGCGTACCAAATCCAGACCTCACCCGACGGCAATACCTGGACCACCATCTGGACCGTGACCGGCGGCGACGGCAACCTCGACGACCTCACCGGCCTGACCGGCACCGGCCGCTACATCCGCGTCCACGGCACGACACGCGCCACCGCGTGGGGCTACTCCCTGTTCGAATTCGAGGTGTACACCCCCTGACGATCCACCGGGGGCACCGCACCAGGTGCCCCCGGGCTCACCCCGCCCGATCAGGGACGGGCTGCGTATCGACGACTCCGACCCTGGTCCGGACTGGCTCACTCCGTTGCAGTTCAAGGAAACCCTGTCACCCGATCCACGGGAAGGCCCTCCGAGATGGACAGATCTGACCTTCGACGACCCCGATCATTCCAGACCAGAAGGCACTTTCTTACCGTCCCAACGAGACACCTTTGACGACGCAGGCGATCGCGACTCGCTGCGCTCGCGATCATGGGCTGGTGCGGGTTCCGTTCTGAGTCAGGTCAAGTACCGTCCGAATAGCCGGGTCTATGTGAGAAGCCAGCCGAGATCGCTGGAACCGTTGGTAACGCGCAGGACTGGTCGTTGCTGGACCCGTGAGTGAGACGCGAATGTTCGTAGGGACTCGTGCAAGGAACTTCTGATTGACCTTGTTGCTGACACACGGCGTCGCCGAACCGGCCCGGTCACGGGTTTCGATCGTCCTGCTCGTCCTCGGGTGGGGTTTGGTTGGGGTGGTGGAGCTTGGCGCGGACGGTCTCGGCGTCGGGGTGGTCGAGTTGCTCGAGAATGGTCAGGGCTTGTTGCCAGGCGTCGCGGGCCGCCTGGAGGTTGCCGGCGGCGTGATGAGTGTCGCCGAGATGGGAAAGGACGTGGGCTTCGAAGTAGCGGTCGCCGAGGTCCTGATACAGGCCGATGGAGTGCTGGGAGCAGATGATGGCCTGGTCGTGGTGGCCTAGGTGGTAGTGGGCGTAGCCGAGGCTGTCCCAGGCGGCAGCCTGCCCGAGGCGGTCGTCGAGCTCCTGGAACAGGGTGAGGGCCTGCTGGCAGGAGGTAAGAGCTTGCTGGTGGTCGCCGAGCAGGGCGTGGGACCAGCCGACCGCGTTGAGTGCGCGTGCCTGCCCTCGCCGGTGGCCAGCGACCTGGTATAGGTCCAGGGACTGTCGGGCGTGGTGCAGGACCTCGGCGGGGCAGCCCCGCCGCTCCCACAGATAACCGAGGCTGAAGTGGGTGCGGGCTTGCCCGGCTAGGTCACCGGCCTGGGTATGGAGGTCCAGGGCGTGACGAAGCTGGATGTGGGCGTCGTCGAGGCGGCCCAGCTGGAGGTAGGCGTGGGCGAGGCGGCGGTGGGCACCGGCCTGTGCGGTCAGGTTGGCCAACCGCTCGGCGGCGGCCACCGCCGCCTGCCCGGTGGCGGCCCAGCCGTGCCAGTGCCCCCGCAGGGCGAGGAAGTCGCCGAGGGCCCAGGTCAGCTGCCAGGTGTGGGTGTCGAACCCGGTGGCGGAGCGGTCGACGGCGGCCAACAGCACCGGATGCTCGGCGGTGAACCAGTCCAGGGCTTGCTGGTAGTCGGCAGGATGTTCCGGGATGACGCCAGGCTGGGCTGCGGTGAGGGCGATCGGATCCCGGTAAGGGTCCAGCAGCAGGGCGGCGGTGTGGGAGGTGTGCAGGTAGTGGTCCAGGATCCGGTGCGTGGCGGCGTGGCGTTGCTGGTCGGGGTCGGTGGTGTGGGCCTGTTCGGTGGCGTAGGCGCGTAGCAGGTCGTGGAAGGTGTACCGGCCGGGGACATGCTCGATGAGCAGGTTCGCCCGGGTCAGCTCGCCCAGCAGAGAACGCACTTCCGCTAGGGACAGCGCGGCAAGGCTGGCCGCCGCCGCAGTGGAAGTGTCGGGGCCGGGGTGCAGGCCCAGCAGCCGAAACAGCCCTGCCGCGTCTGGGGTCAACGTTCGGTAGGACCAGGAGAACACCGCCCGCACATCGGTCGCCGGGTCATCGGTGCTCAGCGTGTCGAGCCATCCGCTACTACCGCTGCTGTTGTTGTCGCGTAGCTCGCCGGCCAGGGCGTGCAGGGGCAGGTGGGGTTCGGTGGCGGCGCGGGCGGCCACGATCGCCAACGCCAACGGCAGCCGGGCACACGCGGCGATGATCTGCTCGACGGCGTCAGGTTCAGCAGTAACCCGCTCGGGGCCGAGGCGGTGGGTCAGCAGTTGGCGTGCCTCGGCCTGGGTGAGTAGACCCAGGGTGATCGGGTGGGCACCATCCGCCGCGACCAGTCCGGAGAGCTGGTTGCGGCTAGTCACCAGAACCAGGCAAGTCGAGGCGCCGGGCAGCAGCGGGCGCACCTGCACGCTGTCACGGGCGTTGTCCAACACGATCAGCATCCGCCGCCTCGCCAGCTGGGTGCGGTACAGCGCGGCCTGCGCGTCCAAGTCCGCCGGGATCCGCTCAGGTGGTACCTCGAGGGCGTCGAGGAACCGGCGTAGCGCTTCGGCCGGTGACATTACCTGCCCGCCCGGGTCGAACCCACGCAGGTTGACATACAGCTGCCCGTCGGGAAATCGGTCTCGGACGCGGTGGGCCCAGTGCACGGCCAGGGCGGTCTTGCCCACCCCGGCCGTACCGCCGATCGCCGAGATCGCCACTGCGGTGGCTGGCGCCTCATTCCCGCCGGGCAGGAACTTGTCCAGTCCGGCTAGGTGTCGAGTGCGCCCTGTAAACGCAGCGGTATCTGCGGGCAGTTGGGCAGGCACGGCCGGCCGGTGACCACGGATAGGCTCGGCGCCCCCGGCAACGCGTTCCCGCTGGGCGGCCTGGTCTTCCAGGGCGTTTTCCATGTTCCGGTAGGCGGTGTGCCACCGGTCGAGATCGAGCATCTCAGGCGCCAGCACGATGTCGTTGGCCCAGGCGTAGCCGGCGCAGGCGCGCACGAACGCCTCCACCGTTTCCCACTTTGGTATGGCTGGTCCGTTGAGCAGCGTGCTCACCGTTGAGGTGGGTAACGCTCGACCGTCACGATTGGCGCGGGCCTCCAACGTGCGATAGGTCGGCCGACGCACCTGCATGTACAGGTCCTGCAACTGCCGGCGGAACGCCGCCACCGGGTCGGCGTCGCTGTCGGTCACACAACATAGACCACCACAAGATCTGAGCCTGGAAAATAGCATTGTCATCTGATTGGCTCGATTCCTTTGTATTTCGCTTGATTTCCAATGCCGTCCAGCGGTGGACAACGCCACCTTCGCGGTCCTGCACGCTCTGAAGTCAAGCGGTAGTCAGGCGGTGGTATGGCACCGCCACCGACAAGGAGGAAGCAATGGACAACCGAGCAGACCGAGCAGTTAGGGCAGTGGTCAAGGCGACGCATCTTCTGGCGATGATCGCCGGCGTCGCCTCCTTTCTCCCGCCCGCCTGGGCGTCAGCCACGCCGGCGGCCGGTCCCGGGATCAGCAGCACCACCTGCAACCCGGAAATCGGCGTCACACACCAGCCAGGAAGCCAGATCGTCGGCCACTCAAGCCTGAGCAACTGCCCGAGCCGGACCACGACGGCAAGGTTGACAATCCAGCGTCACCACGGCTTTACGTGGCACGACGACGGTAGCAACGCGACCGTCTAGGGCGGCGGCTACGACCAGTACGTGTGCCACTCATGCGCCGGCACGGGCTGGCAGAGTTGGCACACGATCATCTCCGGTGTAGATGGCGCCGGCGAATACCACGTCAAGGCATCCAACGAGATCCGGGTGTCCTGCTAAAACCGCCTGGTTGCGCGAGCACGCACGCGGGTTGACCTCCCACACCCGGCCGACCAGACAGATGGCGACGCGCACGCCTACCGCAGCAGGTGGCGTTGTCCTGTCCAATCGGGCCCGCGTCACGGCGCTGCCGGGAGTCGGCACGGTCGCGCTGACCCGCGCTGACCCGCGCTGTCTTCGAGCACACCAGCTTTGACAGCGCGAGGAGTAAGGCGAACGAGCATCGGCCTCTTTCGCTACACCGAGACGATCCCAGGAGAAGCCGACAGGAGGAAAAGAATGTCCACACTATTCCGGCTCATCACCGCCAGCGCAGCGCTGGCACTCAGCGGCGTGCTGGCCGTCCAAAGCCCGGCGATCGCCGACCCGGCGCAACCCGCGACACCGGCCGCGAAATCCCACATGACCGAGGACGAGGCGCTCAACGTTGTGGTGCGCGCCAATCCCCAGGCGCACCGAGTGAGCTCCCACGCGATCAACGTGGCACCCGGCGTCGACGTGATCTACGGATCGGCGCTGGCAACGTCAACGAACGCGGCCAAGACCGGCGGGGCCGCCGCACTGACCAGCGACCCCAGCCCGAACTACGGCTTCGCGTGCCCCTACTACTACCTGTGCATCTGGGAGCACGCCAGCTCGGAGGGATGGGGTTACGGCCTCGCGTTCTACAGCTGTCAGGGCGGCACGACCGTCGATCTCAACAAGTACCGGTACCCCGACGCCGCGCTCGTGGGCAACGGCCCCAGCAGCACCCGGTGGAACGACCGGATGTCGTCTTACTTCAACCACCAAAGCACAGGCACCCAAGCCCGGTTCGCCAACTGGGGTGGGCGCGCATCGAAGCAGACCGCGAATAGCCGACACGTCATCGTGCATGTCTCCGATCACTAACTGGCTGTCGCTGATGGATGCCTACCTGCCCCGGCAAGGTGCGAGCGTAATGAGGACCGCCGTCGCCCGCATCCGACTTTCGACGGCAGGCGACACAATCGGCCGCGCACACGCGTCCGCTCATCGGATTGGCGGCACAGCCGGATC
>Ga0075428_100002365_pt1 | contig 20478 bp, 15 predicted proteins | sample RhiMetdeltSRZDD2_FD_75291 | JGI IMG/M metagenome (GOLD analysis project Ga0075428, IMG submission 75291) | Populus rhizosphere microbial communities from Tennessee, USA - Rhizosphere MetaG P. deltoides SRZDD2 | ecosystem: Host-associated > Plants > Roots > Rhizosphere > Soil | place: USA... | reverse complement strand
CCAACGTCTTGGGCTTTACATGCGTCCCCCAGGTGTTTTCGCCGCCGACTGTCTCAGGTAGGCCGAGGCCTCGGCGAGTGAGTACCGTTGCCGTGGATCGCGCGGCAACAGAAACGGTTGCGCGGCCACTGGTGACCCCTCCTGAATCTTTCGGAGGGGTCCTTGTTTATCAGCCTAGGCACGGAATGCAAAAACGCACGCACACGTGCGCAGACATGCGCGTTCGTGCGCGCCTTCACGCGCGCGTGCTCGATGCTCGTGACGTTACCGCCGAACGATTGCACGAGCGCCGCTTGTGTCTTCGCGGCGGCCGGTTCGCCCGCGCGGGGCGCGGCAGCCGGCGTCGGAGGCTGATTGGCCCTGAGAAAAGAGCTGAATGTGTCGCCCGTCTATTGGGATTTCACACGCCGGTGCGTCAATCGGCGGCGGCTGCCTTCCTGAACTGCCGGTACGGCCCACTCCCGGTAGCGAGTTCCCGCGGCAGGTCCGCGTCCTCGTCGAGATCCAGGCAACGCAGCATGCCGGGCTCCACTTCCTGAAACCGCAACCCGCTCTCCCCGCAGGACATCACCCCAGTGGCGTCCGGCGTTCCAAGCCGGTGTCCGTGACGACTCATCCAGCCCACGCGTCGCGCCGGGTTGCCGACCATGAGCGCATAGTCCGGGGCGTTGGTCGTCAGAACAGACCCCGCAGCGACGAAGGCGTAGCGACCGAGCGTGACGCCGCAGATGATCGTCGCATTGGCGCCCACCGTGCTGCCGCGCTTCAAGGTCGTCTTCTCGTAGATCGCGTGCCGGTTGACCTGCGATCGCGGATTCGACACGTTGGTTAACACGCACGACGGGCCCAGAAACACGTCGTCCTCCAGGGTAACGCCCGAGTACACCGAGACATTGTTCTGAATCTTGACGTTGTTGCCGATGACCGCGCCGCCGTCGACGTTGACGTTCTGGCCGAGCACGCAGTTGCTACCGACTCTCGCGCCGGGCATGACGTGCGAGAAGTGCCAGATCTTGGTGCCTGCGCCGATCTGCGCGCCCTGGTCGACGAATGCCGACGGGTGGACGAAGTATGGCAGCTGGCGCCCGGCGACGCGCTGGTGGCGCGTCTCGATAATCGTTCCACCTTTGAGCAGCGAGCGCTGGCAGGCGTCGAGGACTTCGAGCACCCGCAGGCCCTCTGACCCGTCCGTGACGGGATCGCGCCGCGTCCTGACGCAGTCGACGAAATGCTCGCACTCCGCCCGCAACGGCTCCCGCTGCTCGAGCGGCACGATTTCGGCGGCGGCCTTGATCGCCGTGGGAATCCGGTTGCGCCACTCCACCCGGTGCGGGTAGAGCAGGAGCTTGTCGTCCGCGGTGTCGTCGAACACGGCCATCTTCTCCGACCCGACCACCACGAGTTTCTGCTCCTTCACCGGATGCAGCCAGCTCACGAAGATGTGGGCCTGGACGCCGCTCGGGAAATCCAGGTAACTCATTGTCACATCGAAGACCTGCCGGTTCAGGTACGCCGCGCCGCGACAGAAGACCTTGCCCGGCGATTCGCCGAGCAAGGCCAGGATGACCGAAATATCGTGCGGCGCGAAACTCCACAGGATGTTTTCCTCGGAGCGTATCTTGCCGATGTTGAGCCGATTCGAATAAACGTACTGGATCTTCCCCAGCGCGCCGTCGCGCACCAGCTCCTGAATCTTCAGGATGGCAGGGTGGTATCTCAGCACGTGGCCGACCATGAGTACCCGCCGCCGCTCCTGCGCCGTGGCCACCAGCCGTTCGCCGTCGGACAGCTCCACGGCCAGCGGCTTTTCCACAAATACGTCCTTGCCTGCGATCAGGGCAGCACTGGCCATCTCGTAGTGAGTGACCGCGGGCGTGGCGAGAGCGACCGCATTGATCTGCGGATCCGCGAGCAAGGCGGCGAAATCCGCTTCGTAACGCACGTCCCCATCGCCGCCCCGGCAGAGCGCCTCGACCGAGGGATCGCGGTCGCAGACGACCGCGAGGGACCCGATCTCGCGGAAATTGCGTACGAGATTCTTGCCCCAGTAGCCCGCGCCGACCACAGCCACGCGGACTGCCGATGATTCCACTTGCATGCCAATTCTCTCCTGCCCGGCGGGCTCGCGATTTACCGAGCTTCGCTCGCCACGAGCGATGCGCAGTGTCGCACAAGCCCGGCGCGCGCCGCAGATACTGCTGCGCCCCCCGCCGGCTCGCTTCCCGTCGATCCCCAGTTCGAGCGCCGCGATACCAGGTCGTCCACGCAGTAAACCGACTCCTCCTCGATAACCCGCTCGAGCGTGGACGCGACCCCGACGGGGTCGGCATCCGCGGCCGAGTCGCCGTTGATGAGCAGCGGCGTGGCATCCGAAATGTGCAGCGGCGTCTCCTGCAACTCCCGCTTCGACACGCCCCAGCCCATGACTGCAAGCGCACGCCGCGCGTCTTCAATTGCCGTACTGAACTTCACTCCGCTGACGCTGAACAGCCCGCGCGGGCCGCCGGCGCGGCCGTGATCTACGATCGTTGTCGAGCGTACGAGCTCGACGCTGCGTGCAGCTGTCACGGGTAGCAGCCCGGCGAATATCCGCGCTACCTGCGCGCGTCGCGCATCAAAACCCGGTATCGCCGCATCGAGCATGGCAAGAAAGGCCTCAATCTCTCCTTCACCGGGCTGAGCGTCAACCGTACCCGGAGTACGGGGGGTATGCATCGTGCCGGCCAGAACCCCGGTCCGCAGCGGGACCAGGAACAGTACCGGCATGCGCCGGCCTGGCGCGGCGACCGCGAGGGCATACTCACTCGGCGCCGGCCGGTCGAGCAGCAGGTTGAACGCCAGCGAGGGCGTAAACGAGCTGGCGCAGTGGCCCGGGTCCAGGTTCAAGGCGCCGATGCGCGCGCCCGAGCAGTCGGCGACTGCTCGGGCAGCGACCTCGAAGTCACCATCCCCGATCGCATCATGGACCCGCACGCCGCAGACCGCGCCCGCAGAAGAGCGGATCTCCGACACCCGCGCATAATTGAGCACGACAGCGCCGTGCCGGCAGGCATCCCGCAGCAGTTCGATCACGACGCGCTCGGAGCTCAGCATGAGGAGGTCGCCCCACACCGCCGCGCCCTGCAGCCCGCTCGCCCGCGCAAGCGGAAACGCATGCAGTGTCTCGGGCGCATCCAGCAGGCGACCGGGCGAAATGTGGAGCGCAGGCTGCACGCCGACGTTGCGCGCGCCGCTCAGCGCGTCGTTGACACTCATGGCGAGGCGCATCACCGAGCTGCGCTTCAGGCCCTGGCCATACAGGGGCATCAGGCAAGACAGCGGCTGCAGCAGCGACGGGAACATCCGCGCGAGTCCCCGGCGGGCGCGCACTGCGTGCAGGAACCTCGGCACGTCCAGGGTCTGCAGATGGCGCAGGCCACCGTGCACGATGCGCAGCGAGTTCCAGCTGGCGCCGCCCCCGAAATCAGCCGCTTCGCAAACACAGGTCGCGAGGCCGCGCCGCGCGGCCTGTTGGGCCAGCGCCGCCCCGTATATGCCGCCGCCGATGACCAGAAGGTCGAAGCGGCATCCGGCCGCGAGCGCGGGGTCGCGCCGCATCATGCGGCAACGCTCCAGCGCTCGCGCCAGCATTCGAAGACCAGCAGCGGCCAGAGCAGGTGGCTGTGATTCGCGCGACCGGAGAGGTGCTGAGCGCAAAGTTCCCCGACCGCTGTGGGGTTGAACAGCCCGGCGCGCGCCAGCCGCCCCGGCTCGAGATACAGATCGAGCAGCGGACGCAGCTCAGCGCGTAGCCAGGTCTTGATCGGTACGCTGAAGCCTTCCTTCGGCCGATAGACACAATCGCGAGGTACGTACCGTGCGGCGACGCGTCGGAGGATGATCTTGCCGTGCAGTGCGTTGAACTTGAGCTCCGGCGGCATGCGGAAGGCGAGCTCAACGAGTTCACGATCCAGCAGGGGAACTCTTGCCTCCAGAGAACATGCCATCGACATCCGATCGACCTTGGTCAGGCAATTGTCGACGAGGTAACTCCTGAAGTCGACGTACAGACTCTGGTCGCGCTCCTCGAGCTGCCGCGATTCGCTGCGCAACCGCTCGACGTGCTTCCCGACGGAGCTCGTGATCCCCGCGCGGGCATTCTCGCTGAACAGCGTCTGGCGTGCAGCCTCGTCGCAGAACAGCCGCCAGCGGGTGTGACCGAGCAAGGGATCGAGACGCGAACCTTCGACGAATCTCCGAGCCTTGTTGACGAACCCCTTCTTGGCCTGCGTCGGCGACAACGCGCCTACGATCGGCTCGATGAACCAGCGACGAAGCCAGTGCGGCGCGAGGCGCCAGTAGCGGTCGAGCCGCTGCGCCATATGCGTCTCGTACCCGCCGAACAGCTCGTCCCCACCGTCGCCGGACAGCGCGACCTTGGCGTGCCCGCGCGCTAGCTTCGAGACGAGGTAAGTCGGAAAGATCGAGGTATCGCCGATCGGATCGTCAAGGAAATGAAGAAGACTGCCGAACAGCTCGAGCACCTGTGGTTTGATGATCTCGAAGTGGTGCGGCACGCCCAGGTGCGACGCGACGCGGCGCGCCCACTGAAGCTCGTTGTAGCTCGGATCCTCGAAGCCGATGCTGAATGTGCTGACTCCGGCCGACGCGGCTACCACGAGCGAGCTATCGACCCCGCCCGAGAGGAATGCACCGAGCGGTACGTCGCTGACGAGCTGGCGGCGCACTGCCTGGCGAATGGCCTGGTCGACGGCGTCCTCCCAGTCTGGGACGCCGTGCGTGAAGACCGGGTCGGACCCGGTCGTCGGATCCCAGAACCTGCGCAGCTCCATGCGGCCGGTAGCAAGATCGAGCTCGAGCGTATGCGCGGGCTCGAGCCGCCGTATGTCGCGGATCAGCGTCGCCGCGCCGGGCACGTATTCCCACGAGAGATACTGCGCGAGCGCGTCGACGTCGAGCTGCCGCGCCACGCGGCCCGAGGCAAGGATGGCCTTGATCTCCGATCCGAACACGAGCTGCTGCGCGTCGATCGCAAAGTAGAGCGGCTTGACCCCGACATGGTCGCGGGCCAGCACCACCCGCTGCCGCGTCCGGTCCAGCAGCGCGATGGCAAACATGCCGTTCAGGCGCTTCGGGAAATCGATCCCGTGCTGCTCCCACAGGTGAACGATGACTTCCGTATCCGCCGCCGTCCGGAACCGGTGGCCTTGCGCCTGCAGCTCGTTACGCAGCTCGCGGTAGTTGTAGATCTCACCGTTGAAGACTACCGATACGCTGCCATCCTCATTCGAGATCGGCTGATGGCCGGTCTGCAGATCGATGATGGCGAGGCGGCGCATGCCGAACGCGACCGAATCGTGCATCAGCAGACCGTCGTCGTCCGGACCGCGGTGCACCAGCGAGTCGCGCATCCGCTCGACGGTTTCGCGTTCCGGGCGAGCACCGTCCATCGCGACGATACCGGCGATGCCGCACATCAGGCGATCATTTCCAGGAGCTGCCGGATCTTCCCTTCGTAGCTCGATCTCGAGTACTCGCGCTCGTAGAGCACGCTTGCGCTTCTCACCCGCCGCTCTGCTCCGGCCGGATCGGTGAGCGCCTCAATCAGACCCGCCGCAAGCGACTCCTGCTCGGGCTCCACCAGAAAGCCCGTGGAATCGTCCAGCACCTGCGTGTGCGAGCGGATCCGAGTTGCGACCAGCGGGCGTCCGCTGGCCAGCTGCTCGTAGATTTTCAGCGGTGTGTTCGTGCCGTGAAGTCGCGGTGAGACGAGGACGTCGGCGGTTCGCATGTAGCCCGAGGCTACGAGCTTCGGCACATGCCCCACCAGGCGGCAGGTCGCGCCGAGCCCCAGCGCATCGGCCATGGCACGGATCCTCGCAACCTGGTCCTCGGCGCCGCCCGCCAGCAGCAGCCGCGCCTGCGGCAACCGGGCGACGACCCGCGAGAACGCGTTGACCAACAGCTCGATCCCCTGATATGCCTCGAACGTGCCCGCGTAGACGATCACGCGGCAGTCCGGTCCGAAGCAGGCGCGGCACGATTGGAACGCCACCGCATCCCGGTTGCCCGGCCCGCGCAGCCGGACGTCATCGAAGATCGAGTTCTCGATCAACAGATGCCGCTCGGGAGCGACTCCGAGCGCCTGTGTGTGGTCGTGCAGCTCGCGGCAGATCGTGACGACCACGTTCGCGGACGCCAGCGCGCGGCGCTCCAGCGTCCGAAAGGCTCCGAGCAGCAGCGGCGATGTGGTGTACCGGAAGTTCTCGAGCTGCTGCGGCAGGCTCGAATGCATGTCGTAGATCATGCGGAATCTGAACACCGGCTTCAGGGCCTGACACCAGAACACGGCTTCCTCGTGGGCGTGCACGACGTCGTAGCGGTGGCGCAGCAGCAAGCCGACTGTCCAAAGCATCATCGGTATGTCGAGGACCGCCTTGGACCACGAAGGCCCGATGGGCACGGAGTCGGTGAAAGGCAGACGTGGAATCCGCACGATGCGTACGCCCGGGATCTCGACATCCTCGCCGATCCCGTAGGTGAGCAGGTCGATCTCGACGCCCTGTTCGGCCATGACGAGTGTGCGGTAATAGACGCTGAGCGGCGTGCCGCGCGCGGTGAAGAACGGCTGCGGGGCGATGACCAGCAGCCGGCTCACGACAGGCCGGGCTTGAGACGTCGCACGAGCTGCACTGCGACGTTGTTGAACAGGAACCGCGCTGGATACACGCGCCTGCCATAGCTCCGCGGCGGCGGTGAATCGCCGGTCAGTAGCGTCCGTATGCTGCGCCACAGCCCGACCCGCGGCGGACTCATGTCGAGGCAGAGCCCGAATCGTCCCACCCTGCGGTAGTCGCCGCCGAACGGAAACGGATCCGATCCGGGAACGACGCGGAACCCCTTCGCGCGCGCCTCGCGCATGAGGCGCGGCTCGCGCGACCACTCGAGACGCCCACCGTTGTCGCCGACGCAGATGGTGCGCCGGTCAAGCCGCTCGAGTGCCGCACGCACCGCCGCCCCGCGGCGACCCAGCCACTTGCCGAACCCCCAGGGAATCACCAGCAATGCATCCGAGCGCGCGACCCGCTCTACCATGGCCTCGAACCCCTCCCCGTCCTCGAACTCCGCGCAAGTACCGATCGCGAGGACTTCGAGCCCGCACGCGGACCGTACCTGGCGCCCGTTGACGATTGCGAGCCACCGGCCGTCCGGGGCGGTCGCAAGCAAGGTCTGCGGCTCATCGCCTGCCGGTGCGAAGGCCCATTCCTCCACCCGCGTCTCGCCGCGAAGCCACTCGAAGACCCGCTCGGCACGCCCCTGGGCGAGCAGCAGTGCGCCGGCACAGCCGTCCGCACCCCCGGTGACGTTCGAAAAATTGCCGAGCGCCGCACGCAAGGTGGGCGCGACCAGCTCCGTCCGGTGGAAGTGCACGTGGGCATCGACCACAAACATCGTCGGCACCGTAACGCACGGTGGCCCTTTACGCCAGATTCTTCGTCGTATCGGCATTGCAGTCCGAATTGCCAACCGCGGCAGCGGCGGGCATATTGCCGCACCCGATGCTGTGCCCCTGGGCTACAGCCAGTCGCTCGCGTCGCGCGGATCATCCGGAGACAAGTCAGCTCGTGTGCGGGATCGCAGGTTTCATGCCGAAGCTGCCCACGAGCACCGACCTGCTGCGCTCATACGTCGGCAATATGACAAGTCGGCTCGTACACCGCGGCCCGGACGATGCTGGTATCCACGTCACCGGGGAGATCGCCCTCGGCATGCGCCGCCTGGCGATCATCGACGTCGCTCAGGGCCGGCAACCGATGTACAGCGACGATGGCAGCCTGGTGCTCGTCTTCAACGGCGAGATCTACAACTACCGCAGGCTGCGCGCGCAGCTGGTGGCCGAGGGTTGCGCGTTCCGTACCGACAGCGACACCGAGGTCGTGCTGCGGCTGCTCGAGCGAGGTGGCAGCCGCGCCATTCAGCGCCTGGAGGGCATGTTCGCGTTCGCACTCTGGAACGTCCGCGACCGCGTGCTGCTGCTGGCACGCGACTGGATGGGACAGAAGCCGCTCTATTGGGTCGAGACCTCGACGGGATTTGCGTTCGCCTCCGAGATCAAGGCGCTCCTTACCTTGCCGGGTGTCGCGCGCACGCTCGATCTGCAGACACTGTCGCACTACATGTCGTTGCGTTACCTTCCGCGAGAGTCCACGTTTTTCGAGGCGGTGCGCAAGCTTCCGGCGGCGCACACGCTCACCGTCACGCCCGAAGGCCGCTCAGTCGAGGAGATCTGGCGGCCGGCGTACGAGCCGAAACACGCGCTCACTGAGAAGCAGATCATCGACCGGCTCGATGAGCTCCTCGCCGAGGTAGTGCGCGAGCACCTGATGAGCGAGGTGCCGCTCGGAGCGTTTCTATCCGGCGGCATTGACTCGAGTCTCGTAGTCGCCTATGCGAGCCGCGCCCTGCGGGAGCCGCTCACCACGTTCTCAATCGGCGTTCACGATGAGGGCCAGAGCGAGTTGCCGTGGGCACGTCAGGTGGCGGAGCTCTATCGCACGCGGCACAGCGAAACCATCGTTGATCCGGATCTGGCCGCCCTGACTCCGCAGATGGTGGCCGCGCTCGAGGAGCCCGTCGACCCGTTCGGCGCAGGCGTCTACGTCGTCTCCGAAGTCGCGCGAAAAAGCGTGACCGTCGCGCTCGGCGGCGACGGCGGCGATGAGCTCTTCGCCGGCTATGACCGTTACAAGGGCCAGGCCCTGGCGGAGCTCTACGCCCACCTACCGCGCCCGCTGCGTCACAGGGTCCTCCGCCCCATCTTCAACCGCATCCCGGACACCTTCGGCTACAACACGGTTACGGCGAAGCTACGCTGGCTCGACCGGGTCGCGGACAGTAGCGGGTTCCAGCGTTTCGCCGACAGCGCCGCATACCTGCGGTTTCCGCAGGCGCTCAAAGGTGAGTTGTTTGCGCCGGACGTGTGGCGCGGCCTCGAACCTCGGGTCAGTGAGGAACTGCTGCGCCGCTACTTCGAGGACGGTTGTGCCGTCGAGTTCATCGACAGGATGCTGCACGCCGATTGCCAGACGCGGCTCACGGAGAATCAGCTGCCCATCGTCGACAAGCTCTCGATGGCGCACAGCCTGGAACTGCGCAGCCCGTTTCTCGATCGCCGGGTCGCGGAATTCGCGATGCGCATCCCCGCCCGGCTCAAGATGAAGCAGGGCCACCTCAAGTACGTGACCCGCAGGCTGGCGGCCCGGTATCTGCCGCGCTCGATCGCCCGCCGGCCAAAGAAGGGCTTCGGCTTCCCCCTGGCGCTCTGGTTGCGCGGACCGCTGCGCCAGCTCATGCGGCGCACAATCGACGAAAGCCGGCTCGTCGAGCTGGGCATCCTGAGACACGACACGCTGCAGCGCCTCCACGACGAGCACGTCGCCGGCCGGTTCGACCACAACTACCGGCTCTGGATGATCTTCAACATCGAGGTATTCTGGCGACACTATATCGCCGGCGAGAGCGTCGAGTCGCTCCAGGAATGGGTGCGCTGCAGCCGCGCGTGACCGGTGCCGATCGCGGGAACCCGCGACGCCTATAGTCTCAGTAGCTGTTGCGCCCGACGAGAACCGTCCAGACGGTCAGCATCAGGATGCGGACATCGAGCATCGGCGACCAGTGGCGGATGTAGTACAGATCGTGCGCCACGCGCTCGCGCAGATGGTGCTCGTCGTACATCGTGCCTCGCCAGCCGTTCACCTGCGCCCAGCCGGTCATGCCAGGCTTGACCTTGTGCCGCACGGCGTAGTGGTCGATGACGTCCTCGCAGAGTTTTCCGCCGGCTGTCGTGCGAATCGCGTGCGGACGCGGCCCGATGACCGACATCTCGCCTCGCAGCACGTTGATGAGCTGGGGGAGTTCGTCGAGGCTCAGCCGGCGCAGGATCGTTCCCAGGCGTGTGACACGCGGGTCATGGCGTTCCGTGAGCCGGTCACCCATCGGATCCGATTCCGTCTGATGCATGGTGCGGAACTTGAACACCTCGACCAGCTCGTGATTGAAGCCGTACCGCTTCTGGCGGAAGAGCACCGGCCCGGGGCTTTCGAGCCTGATCCAGAGTGCGATCAGCAGCAGCAGCGGCATCGCGGGAAGCAGCACGATGACCGCGATGAGCAGGTCGAATACCCGCTTCCAGATCGAGCCCCAGCCGGCGATCGGCTTCTCGAAGGTGCTCAGCATGGGCATGCCGTACTGATAACTGGTGCGACCGTGGATCAGCTCTTCGTGGAAGAACTCCGGGCAGAGACGCACGTTGGCCGGCAGGACGGCCAGCGTGCGCATTATCCGCAGCAGGCGCTCCTCGGCGCCCCAAGGCAGTGCAATCAGGATCTCGTCGGACTGGTGCTGCCGCGCCCACGCAATCAAGTCACCCAGATTTCCCAGCACGGGATACCCGCCCACGGCACCTTCACGACGCGTGGCGCGTTCGTCAAAGACGCCGGCGATGTGGTTCCACGGCTCGTTGAGACTGTCGATCCGCGCAAGGAGCCGACGCGCCTGCTCGTTCGCGCCGTAGACGACGATCCGGCGGCCGATCCTGCCCGCCGCCGCAAGCCTGCGCAGGGCGAAGGCCAGCAACACCCGACCCGTGACGACCAGCACGGTCGAGGTCAGCAAGGCCGAGAATGACCAGAGCCGCGAGAAGTGGTGTGCGATCTTGAGCGCGAAGGCAGTCGCTATGAGCAGCATGAAGACTGCCAGGCAGACGCCTGCCACGCGCGCCACGACGCGCGCCGGTTCCATGATCGCGGTGAAGCGGTAGCTTCCGGCGGCGTGGAGCGCGAGCACCGCGATCAGCGCATATGCGCCGAGTGCGGCGAGATAGGACGGAAAGTCGCTGCCCGCACGATCGAGGATGCCCTGCAAGGCGAGGCCGGAGCCGATTATCAAGGCTGCGTCGCTGATCACTGCCAGGCCCACGACGACCTGCTGCGACATCGGCGCGCTTATCGGCGATCGCTTCCGTGCCATCCGCATCGCGGCAGGCGTACTTGCCATTTAGATTTCCCTCGCCGCCTTGGCCCGAACGGCTGAGCGGAGTCCCCACTCCAACTCTAGCGCCTTTCCATGGGCCCAACAGAAGCAATACTACATAATCACGGTAACAGAACATCGTCTCGAGTCGCCGGCGGATGAATCCTGGCTCCCGACTACGAGCGCGCCACATCCGACGGATCAGTTGGTCACATGCAAACATCGGGCCTACGCGGAAACCGTGGGCCCGGACACGACGAGTGTCAAATTTTCCGACACCGTATGCCGGCGGATGGGTCCCGTCCTGGCCTTTGACGCTGTGCCGTCATCTCGGCGCGCGCTGACGTAGGACCTCCCCGACCCGCAGCCCAGCACGCGAGATTGCCGGCACGCCGAGGGTCATTACCACGCCGACGACGATCGTGTTGTAGACGATCGATGCGGCAATTGCCGTCTCCCACGGCACGCCGAATTCCCGCAACGCGACCGCAAACGACAGCTGGATCGTTCCGACGTGACCCGGCGCGGCTGGAAGAATGAGTCCGACGACGTTCAGCAATACCACGGCCGAGACGGCCGCGGCCGATGCGCCGATGCCTATGGAGCGCAGGCTCATGGCAACCGATATACCGATGAATGCCCACTGCAGGATTGACAGCGTGAGGACGGGAATCACCAGGCCGGGGCTCCGCATCATGGCGAGGCCCGGTGCACCGTTGCGCAGAATGCGCACCAGGGCCGTGCGTGTCTTCGCCGGCAGCGCGCGGGTCCTTCCCTCGATCACCCGGATCAGGGGCTCCGTCCACACGATGAATGCCAGGATCGCGGCGGCGAGCGCCACCGAAATGAGTCCCAGGATCCACATTGCGCCGGTCGTCTCGACGGAGAGCCGTCCGCCCGGGACCAGCAATGCGGCTGCCAGCAGGGCAAGCGCCGCAAAGTCAAACAGCCGCTCGACCGCGATGGAGCCCAGGAGGGCGCTCCGCGCGACCTGCAACCGGTCTCCCGCGATCATGACGCGCAGCAACTCTCCGAAATGGGGAACCACGTAGTTGCCCGCGTTCCCGGCGCAGACGGCGCCAAATAACGCAGCCGTCCGGGTGGTCCTGATTGGGCGGATCAGAACACTCCACCGCGCAGCCTTGGTGAGCAGGTACAGGGCGACTGCCGGAACGATCAGAGCCGCGTACACGGGATCCGCCTGCGTGAGGGCGACACGAAGCCGGGGCCAGTCGACGGTCCAGCCCGCGATGGCCAGGAAGACGGCGCCGAGCAGCGTCCCGAGCAGTACGCTGCGGGCGACCGGGCTCACGCTGCCGCCGGATCCGCACCCGCGGGACCGCTCATTGGCCAGAACGCAGCCGTCGCATCAGGTGACCAACGATGAATTCGGCGGCATGGCCCTCGCCGAACGCCTGCGGCGCGTCGGACGCGAAGTTGCAGGCGCCGACCGGGCGATCGAGCCAGCCCCGCACCGCCGCGACGACCGCTTCAGCCTCCATGCCCGTCAGCACGTTCGCACCCAGTTCCACTGTTTCGGTCCACTCCGTCTCGGAGCGCAGCGTGATGCAGGGCGTGTTGAGAAAGAACGCTTCCTTCTGCAGGCCACCTGAGTCGGTCAATACCATGCGCGCGTTCTCGATCAGCTGCAGCATGTCGAGAAAGCCCACCGGCCGGATGATTCGCAGGCCCGGCACCTCAACGAACTGCTCGGGCGGCACCGGCAGCAGTGCAACGGTTCGGGGATGGATCGGAAACACGACCTGCAGATCCGGCCCCGTCACTTTCCGCAGCGCCCGCAACAGATCAATCAGCTTGCCCGCGTCGATGTTCTCCGAGCGATGGACCGTCAGCACGGCGTAGGTCTTCGGCCGCAGCCCGAGCGATTGCAGCGCACTCGACTTGCGGCGCGCCAGCTCCGCATGCTGCAGAACCGCATCGAAGTTCACGTCTCCGGACAGGACGGATCTCGCCTCGAGTCCTTCACCCTTCAGCAGGCGCATCGCAGTCGGGGTCGGCGCGTACAGTATGTCCGAGATGTGGTCCGTTGCGATCCGGTTGATCTCCTCGGGCATCTGGCGGTTGAAGCTCCTCAGGCCAGCTTCGACGTGCGCGACCAGCACATGCTGCTTGGCGCCCACCAGCGCACCCGCAATCGTCGAATTCGTATCGCCGTACACGATCAGGGCGTCAGGACGCGACTCGAGAACGTGGTTCTCGAACTGCTCAAGCATGCGCCCGGTCTGGCGACCATGCGCTCCCGATCCGACCGCGAGATTCACGTCGGCCCGCGGAATCTCCAGTTCCTCGAAGAACACATCCGAGAGCTCGGGATCGTAGTGTTGCCCGGTGTGCACGATCACGTGGTCGATCGGAGATTGACCCGCCTGATTGTGCCGGTCGACGGCTCGGCAGACCGGCGCCAGCTTCACGAACTGCGGCCGGGCACCGACGATGCTGACCAGGCGAATGGCATTTGGCGTCATGGAAGTAGCCGTGGTTACGTCGGATTAAGTCCAGTCTCACGTGTCATAGGGGTCGTGCCCGGGCTCGGAGCGTCAACAGCCGCTTGCATGACGCCTATACTTACGCTCGATCGGCCGCGCGTGCCGGGGGACCTGGAAAAGAAAATGGCCGAACGGAAGTATGCCAGCCTGTCACTGGACCTGGACAACCAGTGGTGCTACATGAAGACGAATGGAGACGCCGGGTGGGAGAGCTATCCCTCCTATCTCGATCTCATCGTCCCGAGAATTCTCGACTATCTCCGTCGCCGCGACCTCCGCATCACCTTCTTCATCATCGGTCAGGATGCGGACCTCACGAAGAACCACTCGGCGCTGCGCCAGATTGCCGATGCCGGCCATGAGATCGCCAGCCACAGCTTCCGGCACGACCCATGGCTGCACCTCTATTCCGACGCCGAGCTTACGGAGGAAATGGAACGCGCGGAGGGGGCGCTGCATCGGGCGCTCGGCGTGAAGCCGCGCGGGTTCCGAGGTCCCGGGTTCAGTCTGTCTCCCGCCCTGCTTTCCGTACTGGCGCGTCGTGGCTATGATTTCGACGCCTCCGTGCTCCCCAATGTCCTGAATCCCCTGGCACGAAGCTATTTCTTCGCCAGGAGCAACCTTACGAAAGCGGAGAAGGAGCAGCGCAAGGCCCTCTTCGGCACCTACCGCGACGCCTTCCGGCCGCTGAAGCCCTTTCATTGGCGCATGGCCGGGAGTGAGTTGCTGGAGATTCCGGTGACCACAATGCCCTTCCTTCGCGTCCCTATTCACCTCAGTTACGTGATCTTCCTCGGTCTGTTGTCGCCGTACGTAGCTCAGACCAGCTTTCGCCTGTTCCTGAGGTTGGCAGACTTGACGCGCACGCGGCCGTCGATTCTTCTGCATCCGCTCGACTTCCTGGGGCCCGACGAAGTGCCGGAAGTGATGTTCTTTCCAGCGATGCGAATGAGGTTAGAGAGGAAGATGGCAATCGTTGACAGAGTGTTCGATACGCTGCAGCAGCGCTACGAAATCGTCACGATGGGCGAACATGCCCGCAGGGCGCGTCAGACGGCCGGATTGCGTGCAATCACGGTCTGATGGAGCAGGCGTAGCCGTGAGCGCAACCGCTGCCGACTTCCTGACCGTCTGTCCGATCTGTGGCGCGCCGGACCCTGTGCGCACTTATCGGTATCCGGAATTCGATGTCCTCTCCTGCCGCATCTGCGCCAACGCCTGGCGCAGCAACATGTATTCGCGGCAGCGAATTCGTGAGATCTACGTCGACTCCGGCTATGCCGATCATCCCTATTTCGAGATCACCGAACGAGGCGAGACGGTTGACGCCAGGCGCATCGCCAACTTTCAGAAGGCGCTGTCCCTTCTCGAGTCGCGAGCGCCAGGGCGCAGATTGCTCGACATCGGATGCGGGGCAGGGGCCTTTCTCGCCACGGCGAAACAACGCGGCTGGCAGCCTCACGGAGTCGAGCTGTCGCCGAGCCTGTCGCGCAGATGTGCCGAGACTGTCAAGGTACCCGTGTCCAACTCTTCGTTCGAGGATGCTCCGCTCGGTGCGAACAGCTTCGATGTGATCACGTTCTGGGATGTCATCGAACATGTAACCGATCCGATGTCGTGCCTCAGCAAGGCCTTCGAGGTCGTCGCGCCCGGCGGTCATGTCCTGTTCTGCACGCCTGACGAAGAAAGCTTTCTTGCAAGGTTGGGCAAGTTGCTCTATCGACTGGGTTACAAGTACCCGTCGTATGCCCTGCATCCGCCGAATCACACCTACTTTTTCTCGCGCCGGGGATTCAGGTCGATGCTCGCGCGGGCCGGACTTCATCCCGGCAGCGAGTACAGTCAGGAGGCCTTCTTCGAACACTCTCCGCTGGCCAGTTCAGTGCAGAAACTGGGCATCGCCGTGATAGAAAAAACCGCTGATGCATTCGACCGCCAGTATGAGGCCGTCTTCCTTGCGCAGAAGCCGCAGCGCCCCGCCCTCATATGAAGTCCTGCGCAAGGTCACCGAGGAAGGTGTCCACTGCACGCGCAACCTCGTTGTTGTTGAGGGTGTTGGCCACGAACTGCGCGGTATTAACAACGTAAAAGTCAGCGTTACACGTCCGTGGCAGCTGGACGAGCTTCGAATACCCGACCACCGGTAAGGGCTGCACGCGGGACGCACGATGAACGTCCGCACGCTCGATCGAACTCTGATCGAAGTCGGGGAACATGCGGCCGAGCCCCGCGAGGAAATCGGCGCGCAACGTCGCATCGGCCTGCGTCAGCAGCGGGTCGCCGGACAGAACGTACTTCGGCAGGTAGGTAAGATACCGACCGCCCGTCTCGCCCGTGTCGACGAGGGAGCTCATGCCGATGACACCCGTGAATGGCACGCGCTCGTCGCTGATGTTGACCACGTAGTACGGCACGACCGGTTCGCTGGTCACGAGCACGAGGCAGACGACGCCGAGGTACTCGACGTCCCGGGACGGGGGCACGTCAACCAGCGCCGAGTCCACGACCCGGCGCATGACGTCGACGGGTCCAGTGAAAATCACCTTGTCGTAGCGCTCGACTCCGGACGGCGTCGAAACCTCAATGCCGCGGCGCTCCGCGCCCCGGATGCCCGTCACCTCGACGCCCGTCTGCACGACACCCGCCGACTGCTCGATGCGCTCCAGGAGCCGCGTAAACACCGTGCGGTATCCCCCTGACACGTACCCGAACTGCTCACGCTGCGCCGCCGCGTCGCGCGCGGAGAAGAGCCTGCGTATGTACGTCCAGATGAAGACGGCGGAGACACGCCGGTAATGCTCGCCGAGCTTTGCAAGCAGCAGCGGCTTCCAGAACTTCTCGAACGTGCGTCGCCCGCTGGCACGCACGAGAAACTGTTCGACGGTCTGCTGCTCGAGCTTCCGCCAGTCGCGGATCCGCGAACACAGGAGAATCGTCGCGGCGAGCCGCACCTTGCTGAGCAGATCGAGCGGGGGAAAACGGAGGAACTCTAGACCGCTGCTGATGGAGTAACAGCGCCCGTCGACGAAGTACCCGGTGCGCGTCTGATGCCAGCGCAGGCGGTCGGCGAGACCGATCCGCCGCAGCAGGCCTAGCAGTGACGAGTCCGACGGCAGGATGACGTGGTAGAAGCGATCCCAGGTAAAGCTGCCGAAATCCTGCCAGGTGGCGAGGCCCCCGACCTGCGCGGCCCGCTCGTAGACCACGGTGCGGTGACCCGCTGCGCCCAGCCGTTCCGCGAGGGCCAGGCCCATTAGTCCGCCGCCGATGATCCCGATCCGCATGCATCCTGCTCGGTGTCGGTGGCGCCGACTCAGGCCCTGGCACGCGGCAGCGCACGCTGCCAGGCAATCGTACGCGCGAGGCCCTCATCGAGCGGGACGCGCGCCTCGACGCCCAGCAGTGCCTTGCAGCGGGTCACGTCCGGCACGCGGCGCATGACGTCCTGGTAGCCCTTGCTGGTGAAGGACTCGTAGGGCACGAACTCGATGCCCGTGTCTCCCTCCGGGCCGAACAGGCTCTGAATACGCCGCGCGAGCTCGAGTATGGTGATCTCCTCGGTGCTGCCGATATTGATGATCTCACCGTTGGCCGCGTCGCGGCGAACCGCCTGGTAGATACCTTCGACGGTGTCGGAGACGTAAGTGAAGCTGCGTGTCTGGCTGCCATCACCGTGGATCGGGATCGGCTTGCGCTCTAGCACACGGTCGATAAACACGGACTGCGGGCCGCCCCACCAGCTCAGGTGCTGATTCGGACCGTAGGATCCGAAAAATCGCAGGATGGTGACCGGGAAGTTATATGCATCCTGATAGGCGAGCGCCAGATGCTCGTCGAACAGCTTCGACACCGCGTACGCCCAGCGCGGCACGGTGGAGCTGCCAATCACGCTGTCGCTGTCCTTCTCGCTGAAGGGCAGCTTCGGGTTGCGGCCATACACGTCCGACGTCGACGCCAGCACCACCTTGCAGCTGGATCGCCGCGCGTACTCGAGGGCGTTCTCCGTCCCCGCATAGTTGATCTTCAGCGTGTCGATCGCCTTGCCGTAGCGGGGGATCTTGAATGCTGCGAGGTGGACGATCGCGTCGACGGACCCGTCGATCGCCGCGAGCGTTTCGGGAACGGTGACGTCCTCCTGGATGAACCGGAAGCGTCCGTCGTTGCGGAACGCCTCGATGTTCTCCGCGCGACCCATGGACAGGTTGTCTATGCCGATCACGCTGTGGCCGGCCGAGAGCAGCCGCTCCACCAGATTCGACCCGAGGAAACCGGCGCAGCCGGTCACCAGATACGTCGCTGACACTGGAAACTCCTTGCGCCCGCTTCAGAGCTGATTGTCGTTGCGCGGCTGACCGACCATTCGACGCACCGCGCTGCCAAGATAGAACACCTCCTCGAAGTACTTCTGTGCCTGAAGCGCGAGCACCCCAAGACCGATGAGCTGGATTGCGAGCATGAGCGACAGCAGCGCGGTGATGAACGTGTGCGGCGAGCGGGTGTAAGCGAGCGCGAATGCCTGCGAAACCGTGCGGGTCTCCGGTGCCGCGAGCGCGTCGAAGAAGTGAATAAACATCCATGCGTTCACATACATGGAGAACAGCAACACCGCGATTCCCGGCAATATCAAGAAAACCACCGGGCGAAACACGAACCCGGAGAACACCGTCGAGAGGATGTGCCCGACGATGCGCATGCTCGAGGTACGCCGCTCTCCGGCCGCAATCTGCCGGCTCCAGTCCAGGTGCGCCGGAACCTCCTCAATGCGACCTCGCAGCACCCGGGTCTTGTAGATCACCTCGGGCATCAGGTCCAAACCGGTAGATCGCAGGACCAGCGAGCGTACGAACGGCCCGTCGTAAACCCGGACCATCGAGGTCAAAGTGCTGAGCCGGCCGCGCGCCAGCGAACGCAAGAAGCGGTTGCCCCACACGCTGAAAAACCTGCGGACCGGCGGGACGTTCGTCAGCTGCCCTCCCGCCATATAGGGGGACGCAAGCACGAGCTTCGCTCTCGTCTCCGTGATCTTGCGCAACAGCAGGTCGACATGCTCGGGCGAGTAGCTCAGGTCGACGTCGAGGACGACAACGTAGTCGCCGCTGGACAGCGAGAAACCGAATTTGAGCGCCTGACCGACGCCGAAATTGGTCGGGTGATGCGCTACACGAAGCGTCGGGTGGCGTTGCGCCAGCTCCTCCGCGATCACTCCGCTGTCGTCGTGGCTGCCATCGTTGACGATTATGACCTCGAAGCGAAAGCGATCCTGCAGGCCATGCAGGTACGCGACAAGGTCTTCGACGTTCTGGTGAAGGACACCGGCCTCGTTGTAGACCGGGAGCACGATCGACACCAGCGGTCGCGCGTGGCGGACAGCTGCGCCTTGAGCTGCAGACTGGGTACGCAGTCCGTCGCCATCGTCATGTTCCCGCCGATCCGGCACGCTATCCTGATCCTGCCGGCGGTGCTCCGGCCCCCGACTTCGTTTGAAAGATGCGGATTCCAACTGCGGGCGGGAGCCAGCGTAACGTCCGGGCAGAGCCGGCGCAACCAATATACGGATTGGACATAAAGGCCGTGACGCCCTGGACGCTGCCAAACTCCAGACCCGCGCGCTCGCACGCGACCTGATATTCTCCTGAGACCACAAGATCGCGCTGCGCACACGCGAGCGGGCGAAAGCGTCGCCATGAGCAGGGGCCTGGACCTTTCCGTTGTTATTCCGCTGTTCAACGAGGAAGCGAACGTTGAGCCGGTCGTCGCGGAGCTGCTGGCAGTCCTCGACTTGGCGGGTGCCGCGGCCAGTGAGGTGCTGCTGGTCGACGACGGCAGCACCGACGGCACGCTGGCGCGCGCGAGCGACTGCGCCCAGCGCGATCCGCGCGTCAAGGTGATCAAGCTACGGAGAAACTACGGACAGACGGCTGCCTTGGCAGCGGGAATCACCGTCGCCGGCGGGCGAATCCTAGTGACGATGGATGGCGACCAGCAGAACGACCCGGCCGATATTCCCAGGCTCCTGGTGCAGCTCGAGGGCGGCTACGACGTCGTCGTCGGCTGGCGGCGCGCCCGGAAGGACACCTGGCTTACGCGGCGCCTGCCCTCCTCGGCCGCGAACTGGCTGATCCGCCTCATCACTGGAATTCCGATCCACGACAACGGCTGCACGCTCAAAGCGTTCCGGGCACATGTCATTCGGGAGATCCCGCTCTATGCGGAGATGCACCGCTTCATACCGGCGATGGCATCTGTGGCCGGTGCTCACGTCGGTGAGGTCGAGGTCAATCATCGCCCGCGGCGTCGCGGTGTCTCCAAGTACGGGCTAGCGCGTACGTATCGCGTCCTCCTCGACCTGGTAACGGTGCAATTGATCTCCGGATTCGTGTTCCAACCGCTGCTGTGGTTCGCCATTCTCGCCCTCCCGATCGGCGTGCTGGGCATCGTCCTGCTTGTCCTCGAAGGCGTCGATATAGCGTTGCTGAGCGGTTCTCTCTCGCTGCCAATCGCGGGGGCTGGTGTGCTGTTTCTGTCCTGCTCGATGATCCTGATCATGAGCGGCGTACTCGCCGAGCTCACGCGCCACCTTGGTGACGTACGCCAGGAACACTTCGCAGCGGTCACGGCCAGCACCGAACGGCCAACTCAGGCCGGGAGCAGAGTTGCGTGAGCGCGGAGCGCGCCGCGCTGCTGTCGGTGATCGTGCCTGTTGGTTCTCGGCATGCCGACATCGGCCAACTTTACGGCGAGTATCGGGCTGCCGTGCAGCAGCTCGAACACCCGTTTGAGTTCGTTTTTGTGCTGGACGGACCCGATCCCACGTCCCGCGCACAGCTGGGGGCGCTGACCCAGGGCAACCAGCCGGTCACTGTCGTTGCGCTGAGCCGGTCGTTCGGAGAGGCGACGGCACTGATCGTCGGACTGTCGCATGCCAAGGGCAGCCTGATCC
>Ga0075428_100002364_pt1 | contig 20480 bp, 21 predicted proteins | sample RhiMetdeltSRZDD2_FD_75291 | JGI IMG/M metagenome (GOLD analysis project Ga0075428, IMG submission 75291) | Populus rhizosphere microbial communities from Tennessee, USA - Rhizosphere MetaG P. deltoides SRZDD2 | ecosystem: Host-associated > Plants > Roots > Rhizosphere > Soil | place: USA... | reverse complement strand
CCGGATCTAGCCCCGACCCCGCCCTGAGCGCGCATTCGAGCCGCCCTTCGTGTAGTCGCCCCCGAGCACGGGCTGGATCATGCCGACGTCGCCGTCGGCCCGCCGGTACAGGACGGCAACCCGCTCGTCCTCGGCGTTCACGAACACGAAGAACGAATGGCCGAGCTCTTCCATTCGCGCGAGCGCGTCCTCCTCGAACATCGGTTCGATCGCGAACCGCTTGACCTTGACGATCTTGCGGGCGCGTGCGGCGTCGCCGGTGCCATCGGCGATCCGGCGCAGGATCTGCTTCTCCTCCTCCGGCCGAGCACGGAGGCGCGGCTTCGTCTTGAAGTCGGCGACGCGCCGCTCGAGCTTGTCGACGAGCTCGTCGATCCCGGCCTCGTGGTTGAGCCCGGCGGCTCGGCCGCGCAGGGTCTGGCCGTCGATGACGAGCGTTGCCTCGACGATGTGCGAGTCGGAGGCGCTGCGGTGGCGCTCGAGCGAGAGCTCGATGAGCGCATCCGTCGTGTCGCCGAGGATGCGCTCGAGGCGCCCGAACTTGCGCTCGGTGTAGCGGCGGGCCTGGTCCGGGACTTCGAAGTTCTTGCCCTTGACGATCGTCCTCACCGGTCGTCCGAGTATACGTCTCGGCCACTCGGCCACTCGGCCTCTCGGCCACTCGGCCACTCATGCCTCCCGCGCCATCGCGATCGCCGAAACCGCGAAGGCACCTTCGTCGAGGAGCGCTTCGGCGCACGCGGCAAGCGTCGCGCCGGTCGTCGTGACGTCGTCGATGAGCACGACCCAGCGGCCGGATACGGCATCTCGCGCTGCGGCCCTGACCCGAAACGCCCCGGCGACGTTGCCGGCCCGCTTGCTTCGGTCGAGCTCGAACTGGGGCACGGTGGCTCGGTGGCGTTCGAGCGCGCGGATCGCCGGTCGACCCAGCTCGCGGGCCACCGCCCGCGCCAGCAGCGCGGCCTGGTCGTAGCCGCGCGTTCGAAGGCGTTCGGTGCTGACCGGGACGTGGGCCACGACATCGCCGCCGACGCCGACCTCCCGCCAGCGCCTCGCGATCGCCGCGCCCAATGGCACGGCCAGCCGCTGCTCGCCGCTGTACTTCAGCTCGTGGAGCGCCTTGCGGACCGTGCCACTGAACGGTGCGCACCACTCGAGTTGGAGCAGCGGATGGGGGATCGAAGCCGGCAGACCGATCGGCACACCGGCCGCGCGTTCGAGCCGGGCATCCAGCGCTGGCGCACAGCGCGCGCAGATCGCCCGACCTTCTTCGCCGCAGCCCGCACACCGCGGCGGCAGCGCCAGGTCCAATGCCCGCCCGATGATCGCCCCGAAGGCCTCCACGACCGCCATCCTGCGCTCGGCCGCTCTCCTGCGGCTCATCCACGTAATTGCCAGGCAAGCGCCGAGCGGCACGATGTGGCCGTGGATGCGATCGGCATCGGCAGGTTTGTTCGAGCCGTCCGGCATCGGCTGGGGTTCCGACAGGCGGACCTCGCGGTGCGAGCGCGTGTCAGCGCGTCAGCCGTTTCCCGCATCGAGCGCGGCCAGCTCCGGGCGGTGTCGTGGGCTGCGATCGGGCGCGTTTGCGGTGCTCTTGAGATCGCCCTCGACCTTCGACCCAACTGGCGCGGATTCGAAGGCCACCGCCTCCTTGACGCAGATCACGCAGCCATATCCGAGGTCATCGTTCGCATCCTCCGTGCGCACGGCTGGGACGTCCTCGTCGAATACACGTTCAACCACTACGGCGAGCGCGGATCGGTTGACATCCTGGCATGGCACCCTGCGACGCGGTCGCTGCTCATCATCGAGGTGAAGACGCAGATCGTTGACGTCCAAGCCTTGGTTTCGTCCGTTGATCGAAAGGTGCGCGTCGTGCCGGGGCTCGTTCGGGCGGAGCGGGGATGGATCCCGATGAGCGTTGGCCGTGTCCTTGTCGTTCGCGACGCCCGCGCGACCAGGACGGCGGTTGAGCGCCATTCCGCCATCTTCGCCGCGGCCTTTCCGCAGCGAACGAGTGACGCGTGGCGTTGGTTCAAGTCGCCAGCTGGGCACCTCGGCGCCGTCCTGTTTCTTGCAAATTCTCGCCTGGTGGCAGTTATGCGAGGGCGTCGCCGAATCCGGCACTCCGCGCGAGGGGTCACCCGCCCGACCACGCACGCTCGTGCCGGGCAGGCGCCGCCTCGGGCGATGTAGGAGGGCTAACCGCCCGAGCACCTCGCGTAACGGTCACCCGGCGACAATCTGCAAGAGTTCTGGCGCGGACGAGCGGCGTCGGGGTCCGGGCCGCGGCGTCGGGACTGAGCCGACCGCGGCTACCCCAGCCGCACCTCGTCGCCGACCAACGTGGACGTCGCGGCGATCGTGCCAGCGGGGAGCTCGAGGCAGCCGTGGGCGCCGCGGATGAACGGCACGATGCCCGTCCACGGCGCCAGGGAAGGCCGCAGCCCGACCACGACGGCCGAACCGGAGGCGTCCCGGCGCCCGAGGAACACGCAGTCGATCGGGAAGCGCATGAAGAACATGTGGATGCTGTTCGCCTCGGGCAGCCACAGACCCCGCCCGGCCTCGAGCGATGGCCGGCCCATCAGGCCCCAGAACTTCGCCCACAGCGACGCGCCGACCTCGACCTCGGAGGCGAGGGTGGTGCCGCGAGTCAGGTTCTCAGCGCGCACGGCGACACCGACTGGCGCGAAACGGACCTTCGGGGAACTGGCGACTCGACCTGGCCCGGACCGGCCGGCCTACGTGCCGTTGCCGAGGTTCTCGATGATCAGGATGATCGCGGGGCCAAGGATGACGATGAACAGCGACGGGAAGATGCAGCCGACGAGCGGAAAGAGCATCTTGATCGGCGCCTTCGCGGCCATCTCTTCTGCGCGCTGGCGGCGCTCGATGCGGAGCTGCTCGGACTGGACCTGCAGCACCTTCGAGATCGACACACCCAGCTGCTCGGCCTGGATGATCGCGCCGATGAAGTTTGACAGTGGCACGACCTCGGTCCGCGGCATGATGTCGCGCAACGCATCGCGCCGCGCCTTGCCGACACGGACCTCGGCCAGGGCCCGCCGGAACTCGTCAACCAACGGACCCTTCATCTTCTCGACGACCTTGCCCAGCGCCGCGTCGAAGCCCAGGCCGGCGCGGACGGAGATCGTCAGCAGGTCCAGGGCGTCCGGGATCTGGAGCAGGATCGCCTTCTGGCGGGCCTTGACGCGGCCGCCGAGCCAGAACTCCGGGACGATGTAGCCGAAGCCGACGCCGACGGCGCCGAACGCGACGCCCTGCAGGATGTTGCCGGCCAGGAGGCCGAAGAGGACGAAGAAGATGCCGGCGCTGACGACCGCCGCGATGGCCTTGATGCCGAGCCAGTCCGCGACGCGCAGGTCACCCGGGTTGCCGGCGAGGGCCAGGCGCTTCTCGGTGCGATCCGTGAACGACGACGAGGTCATCCGGGACACGAAACCGGAGAGCCGATTCGCCAGCGGCTTCAGCGTTCGCTCGAGGAACGGCGCCTGCAGCTCGAGCTCTTCGAGGTTCTTCGCCTGCATCGTCCCGAGCTGGGTCAGCCGGGCCTGGACCGGGTCGACCGGCCGCGAGCCGGCGAGGCCGGCGAAGATCAGGAGGATGGCCAGCGCCGCGGCGACCGCGACGATGACGGCGATCGGCATGTCCCTAGACCTCGATGTCCACGATCTTGCGGATGAACATGAAGCCGATGACCATCGAGATCAGGCCGAGGCCGAGGATGATCACGCCGGCGGGCAGGCCGCCGATGTTGACCGTGTTCCTGAACATCGGCTCGAAGAACGTTGGTGCGGCGACGTAGATGAAGCCCGCGAGGGCGAACGGCAGGAAGCCGACGACGTAGCCGGACAGTCGCTGCTGGGCTGTCAGGGTCCGGATCTCGCCCTTGATGCGGATCCGCTCACGGATCGTGAACGCGATCGAGTCCAGGATCTCGGCGAGGTTGCCGCCGACCTGGTGCTGGATCGAGATCGCCGTCGCCATGAGCTCGAAGTCGTCCGACTTGACGCGCCGGACCATGTTCTCCATCGCCTGGTCGAACGGCAGGCCGAGGTTGACCTCGCGGATGACGCGGCCGAACTCCGTGGAGACCGGCGGCCGTGACTCGCGGACGACCAGCTCGATCGCCTGGAGGAACGACGAGCCGGCACGCAGCGCGTTCGCGATCAGCGTGATCGTGTCCGGGAGCTGCTTGTTGAACGCATTCAGGCGGCCGGCCTTGCGGCGGCCCAGCCAGAACCGCGGCAGGAGGAAGCCGAGGAGGCCGCCCATCAGCAGGGCGATCGGGCTGCCGAGGCTCGGGAAGACGAAGCTGAGCACGAAGAACAGGGCCGGGATGCCGACGACGGCGCCCGCCCAGATGCCGAGGAACTCGGAGACCTTGAGCTTGAGGTCGGCGCGGGCGAGCTCGCGTGAGAGGTTCGCGCCGAAGTCGCGGCCTTCGACGACGCGGTTGAGCGCCGCCATCGCCTGGCTCTGGGCGAGCAGCTCGCTGAGGCCCTCGGCCTTCTTGTCGAGCTTCTTGTCGGCGCCACGAGCCGTGTAGCGCTCGAGGCGGGCGGTGACGCCGGAGCCGCTGCCCGAGGCGGCGATTCCGAGCGCGATCAGCAGGATCGCGAGCGCGGTGACGCCCGCGACGATGAGGGTCAGGTTCGGCACGCTCGCAACTCCTTTCTGCTGGGCCTAGTAGCTGAAGCCGAACGTGGTCGGCGGGAGGCTGATGCCCATGACCTCGAACTTCTCGACGAACTTCGGTCGGATGCCCGTTGGCTTGAGGCGGCCCTGGATCTTGCCGTCGACGACACCGGTCTGCTCGAAGACGAACACGTCCTGCATGACGATGACGTCGCCTTCCATGCCCTGGACCTCGGTGATGTTCGTGATCTTGCGGGTGCCGTCCTTGAGGCGGGACTGGTGGACGATGAGGTCGACCGCGGACGCGATCTGCTCGCGGATGGCGCGGACCGGGAGGTCGACGCCGGCCATCAGGACCATCGTCTCGAGGCGCGAGAGCATGTCGCGCGGGCTGTTGGCGTGGCCGGTGGACATCGAGCCGTCGTGGCCCGTGTTCATGGCCTGGAGCATGTCCAGCGCCTCGCCGGAACGACACTCGCCGACGATGATGCGATCGGGGCGCATCCGGAGGGCGTTCCGGACGAGCTCGCGGATCGGGATCTGGCCCTTGCCTTCGATGTTCGGCGGGCGCGACTCGAGCGTCACCACGTGCTCCTGGCGGAGCTGCAGCTCGGCGGCATCCTCGATCGTCACGATCCGCTCATCGTTCGGGACGAACGACGACAGGACGTTGAGCGTCGTGGTCTTGCCGGAGCCCGTGCCGCCGGAGACGAAGACGTTCAGGCGGGCTTCCACGCAGGCGCGCAGGAACTCGAACATGTCCGGGGTCGCCGTGCCGAACCGGACGAGGTCGTCGACGGTGAAGGGCGTGGCCGAGAACTTCCGGATGGTGATCACCGGTCCCACGAGCGACAGGGGCGGGATGATCGCGTTGACGCGGGAGCCGTCGGTGAGGCGGGCGTCGACCATCGGCGACGACTCGTCAACGCGGCGGCCGATCGGGGCGATGATCCGATCGATGATCCGCATGACGTGGTCGTCGTTCTGGAAGACGACGTTCGTGAGCTCGAGGCGGCCGGCTCGCTCGATGTAGATCTGGCGCGGGCCGTTGACCATGATTTCCGAGATCGACTCGTCCCGCAGCAGGGGCTCCAGCGGGCCGAGGCCGATGATCTCGTCGGTGATCTGCTCGAGCATCCGGACGCGCTCGGCGCGGGTGAGGGCGAGGCCCTCCTCGTCGATGACCTTGCCGAAGATCTCTTCGATCTGGCGCCGGACCTCGACCTGGTTGGACAGGTCGAGCTTCGGGTCGAGGTCCTGGATGACGCGGTTCTGGATGCGGAACTTGACGTCTCGGAACGACTCGCGGACGGGTCCGCCGGTCATCAGCCGAGGCGCCACGGCGGGCGCGGTCGGGACGTTTCCGCCGGGGCCGGGTCCGGCCGGTGCCGGGGCCGGTGCGCCAGGTGCTCCCGGCGCTGCCGGGCTCGCCGGGCTGCCCGGTCGAGCGCTTTCGATCCGCTTCAGCAGAGACATCGCCTATACCCCTTCATCGCCCCGAGGGGACGTTCTCGCGTTGATCATCGTAGTTCGGGTGATCAACGCCACGCGAACAACGACTTCTTGGCAGCCTTCGGATCGGCTGCGACGGCCTTGCTTCGATCGCCTGCGGCCACGACCTGCTGCTCGCCGGCGACCGATGTCGCGAGCCGCAGGATGTCCTGGGAGACCTGCGCCTCCCGGTTGCTGATGACGAACGGGATGCCCCGGTTCAGGGCGTAGACGACACTGCGGCCGTCACTGACGATCGTGTGCTCGATCTTTCGCCCGATGGAGCTCTCGACGTCGGCGACACGGATGCCGAGGGTCGAGTCCGCGCGATTCAGGACGAGGCGCACCTTGTTCCGATCGTAGCCAAGCTGCTCGGCGACCTCCAGGAAGAGGCGCATGTTCTTGATGCTCGTGATCTCGAGGCTGAGGACCGTCAGGATGCTGTCCGCCGCGTCGAGGATCGAGAGTGTGGTGTCGCTGAAGTGCGTCGTGCAGTCGACGATCACGAGGTCGTGGCTGGCACGCAGGAGCTCGATGACCCGCTTGACGACCTGCGGCGTGACGAGGTCGGCCTGTTCGGGGCCGGGCGGGGCCAGGAGGACCTTCACCCCCGACGAGTGGCCGATGACCCAGTTCTCCATGGTCTCGGGCGTCTCGTGGTCGAGATCCGTGATCGCCTCGGAGATCGACTTGTTCTTCGGGTTCAGGTTGAGGAGCACGCCGACGTCGCCGAACTGGAACGAGGCGTCCATGACGACGGTCTTCTTGCCGAGCGAGCTGGCCGCGGCGACCCCGAGGTTGACCGCGATCGTCGTCCGGCCGACGCCGCCCTTCGGGCTGAACACGGCGATGACCCGGCCCGGTTCACGATCGCCCTCGGCGTGGACCGTGCCGTTCGTGCTCCCGCCCTGGGTCGCGGTCTGGATCGTCAGGCGACTCATCTTGTCGCGCTCGCGGCCGTAGACCTGGCGGATCGCCCCGGTGAGCTCGTCCGAGCTGAAGGGCTTGACGAGGAACTCGCGTGCGCCCGCGAGCATCGACCGGCGGAGATAGTCCGCCTCGCCCTGGACCGACATCATCACGACCGCCGACATCGGCGCCCGAGTCGAGAGCTGCTCCGTCGCCTGGATGCCGTCCATGTCCGGCATGTTGATGTCCATCAGGACCACGTCCGGGTGGAGGCTCTCGGCCAGCTCGATCGCCTCGTTGCCGGACGACGCGGAGCCGACCACCTCGATATCGCTCTCAAAGCTGAGGAGCTTCGCGAGGTGGGTTCGGGTCTCGGGGATGTCGTCGACGATGAGGGTTCGGATCTGATCGGCCATCTGTTGCTGATTCGCCTTTACGGGTGGTTCGGATGGTTCGGTGGCTGGTCGCCGGGGATCGAGCGGCGCCGGACCGATGCGGTTCCGGCGCCGGTCAAACCTGTTCCGCCTGGTCGCTCCCCGGCGACCTGAGGTCCGGCGCTACGGCACCGGTGTCGGCAGGAGTGCCTCGATCAGCTGCGGCCGAAGCACGCCGTACTTGTCGATGAGGGTCTTGAGGATCACGCCATCGGTGATCTCGTCGACCGGGATGATGACCGCGTTGGTCACCGGGTCACGCTCCTGGAAGTCGGCGGCGGAGCGCAGGACGAGGCTGACGTTCGCGTCCATCTGGAGGAACTTCAGGACCTCGATCTGGTTCGCGGTGCCGGAGACGATAACGATCTCCTGCTGACCATTGAGGACCACGCCGCCGCCGGCGACCGGTACGCCGTTGGCGTCCGTGGGCGGTGGCGGCAGGATCGTCTGGATGACCTGCACGCTCTGGAGGAGCAGCTTGACGCTGTCGCCGTTCAGGCCCTGGACGACGGTGATCGACTGGTCGTCCGGGTTGACGGTCACGACGGGGAACGAGCTGCTGGTGAGGCCGATGACGATGTCCACGTAGTCGCCGGGCTTGATCAGCGTGCCGACGCCCGTGATCTGGTCGACCTGGAGCGGGAACGCGCGCCCGCCCGGTGGGACCTGGATGTCCACGGCCGTCGCGGTACCGGTGAAGGTCGTCTCGAGGATGATCTGGCCCGTGAGGACGTTCGTTCGGACGGTCCTGCCGATGGCCGAAGCCGCGAGGTGGATCGCGCCACCAGGGGCGTCGGCGAGGTTGACTTCCTCTTCGGTCACCATCTCGGCCGTCACGATCGTGCCGAGCGGAATGTCCACGACGGCCTTCACGATCTTCGTCTTGGTGACCTCACCACCGCCGCCATCCGGAGTCGGAGTCTGCGAGGACAGCAGCAGGATGACCCCAATGAACGCGACGATCGCAAGGAAGACCCCGATGAGCAGGATCAACCGATTAGAGCGCTTCAACGCGGAACCTCCCCAGGCGGTGTGACAGGTGGCACCACTCTAGCATCGGCTTGAAGCGGCGCGACTATACCTTTGGGCTAGGACCCAACCCGGGAAGACCCCCGAAAACCAGCCTGTTGCCGCACGATTCGGCCTCCTGACGGCGCCCAGGCTGGGCGCCGTGACCGGCTCTGCGGAGCTCCCCCGGAAACGCGCTCGGCCCGTCAGCGACGGGCCGAGTGGGCGTGGATCATCACGTTTCGTCGATGGCGCCGCCAGTTCAGATGGCGCTGCCGACGATGCTGAGCTTGTCGCTGATCTGCGACCCCAGAAAGATGAGCGCAAGGATGGCGACAATCGCGATGAGTGCGAGGATGAGTGCGTATTCGGCCAGCCCCTGGCCCTCTGCGTCCCGAGCAAGAAGCGCTCGGACGGATTCCACAACGGGACGGAACACTGGCGAATCACCTCCCTTCCGTCCGAAGGTCCCCGAGTGCAGTGAGAGCCGCCTTGCGGCGGCCCTCATCCGCTTACTTCGGTCGGAGGTGAGCTAGACGCTCGAGCCGACCACGCTGAGGATCTTGCTGATCTGTGCGCCCAGGAAAATCAGGGCCACGATCGCAACGATCGCGATGAGGGCGAGGATCAGCGCGTACTCCGCGAGACCCTGGCCTTCCTCGTCCCGACGAATCGATGAGATAAGTGCGGAAATGAACGACATGTTTGGCAGTACCTCCTTTCCTCGAATCTCCCCGCCTTGACTGGGCAATATCCCCGGTCGAGGCCGGAGGGGCCGCGCCATGGTCCATGGCGAACGTCCGGTTGTCAATGACCCGCTTCGTACTGGCCCCGTCATGCACCGCGCTCGGCTGTTGCGCCCGAGCCACAAGACAACGAACTGGAACCGCGGGGTTAACGGCAACGCGCGGGACGGCCGCCAAGTGGCCGCCAAAACAGAACCGCCGGGCCTTTCGGCTCCGGCGGTTCGTGACTGTCTGGTGCTCCGTCGCGAGGCCGGCTAGACGCTTGCCCCGACGGTGCTGAGGATGGCGCTGATCTGCGAACCAAGGAAGATGAGAGCGACGATCGCGACAATTGCGATCAGTGCGAGGATCAACGCGTATTCCGCGAGACCCTGGCCGTCCTCATCGCGCCTGACGGCGTCGACGAGACTGCGAAGCAGCATCACTCGGCTCCTGACCCCCGGCTACAGACCCGGCGTCCCGACGCTGCGATAGCGTCGTGTACGGATCGGCGCCTAGACGCTCGAACCAACCACGCTGAGGATCTTGCTGATCTGGGCGCCGAGGAAGATGAGAGCAACGATCGCGACAATTGCGATCAGCGCGAGGATCAACGCGTACTCCGCGAGACCCTGGCCTTCCTCGTCCCGACGAATCGATGAGATGAGTGCGGAAATGAACGACATGCGCTGCCTCCGATAGGTGGACCTGCCCTGATCAGGGTGGCCGCACGATACGGCCGGCAGCGGTGGTGCCGCGAGAGCCCTATTCGTCCCGTCCGAGACTAGGACCCCACCGGCCGCGGCTCGTTCACCAACGCGCCCGCAGCGCCCGCAGCGATGCTGGCTTCGAGCGGATCACCGTCGGATTCTCACGTGGCGGCAGTTATGCAAGTCCGAAAGGCGCGCCGGGCACCCCCAGGCTCAACGGAGTTCTCAATTCGTGCACGGCGGAGCGGTCGGTGGGGTGACTCCGCCTCCGTCACCGCATGCACCGCTGCATAACTGCCACCTGACGGCAATTTGACGGAAGGACGAGTCGTCGAACGTCGGCGACGCAGTCGAGTGGCGCAAGGAGGAGGTCGAGTGGCGCAAGGAGGAGGTCGAGTGGCGCCAGGCGCTCGTCAGGCGGAGGTCGCGACCGCCGAAGGCGAGCTGCCTGAGCTGCCCGAGCTGCCCGCGCCGCCCGCGCTGCCCGCGCCGCCCGCGCCGCCGGACGCCGACGTCGCCGACGGCGCTGAGTCCGAGGCTGACCGCGGTACGACGACGCGAAGGCGGCTGCCCTCGTCGAGGAGCGTCAGCAGGATGTCGAGGCTCGCGGCGCGACTCTGGATCTCGCGCCATGTCGCCGCTGGCAGCGTGATCAGGGACGCCACGCGCGCTGCCTCCGCGGCGACGCCCTCCGCCACCTTCTGCTCTTCGACCATCGCGGCGAGGGCCGGCGGCATCTCGCGCTTCTTGTCGTCCTTCGCGTCCCTGCCACGGCGCAGTCCGCGGAGCATGCCGCCGGATGCGGCCTGGGCGCCGGAGTCGTCCTGGACGAGCGCCGTCTTGAACGCCGCGACCTCGGCCTGGACCTCGTCCTGCCAGTCGACGCGGAGTTCGACCCGCTCGGGGTTGCCGGCGAGGTAGCCGGCGAGCGCATCGTCAAGGATCCGGAAGAGGCCGCTCTCGATGTCAACCGCGAGCCGCCGGTCCTGCCCGAGCGACTCGAACTCGACGGCCACGCCCGAACGGCGGCCGCGGTCGCGCGCGGCGCGCCGGAGCGTCGGCATGAGACCGAGGTCGTCGAGGACCATCGGCCGGACGTCGAAGATGAACGACTTCGTAGCCTCGAGCGTGTGCTCGACCATCTCGATGAGCTGGCGCACCTCGGCCCGCGCCGCCTCGGGCGACGCGCCGCCGACGATTCGCTCGACGATCTGGGCCTGGAGGACGATGTTCGTCAGGCTCTGGGCCGGTCCATCGTGCATCGCCCGGGCGATCTCGCGGCGAAGGTCCTCCTGGGCGGTCAGCAGCAGCCGCGACGTCACCGCGACATCGCCGGCCGCGCCGTCGCCGACCGCCCCAGCGCCCGCGCCGGGGGCCGTGTCGGCCGCGTCCAGCGCCGGTGCCTTCGACGGGTCATACGCGCCCAGGTAACCGGCCGCCGCGTCCCGGAAGCGAGCGAGCGACTTCTTCTTGCCCTCGAGGACCTCGGCCTGGGCCTCCATGATCGCGGCCCGCTTGGTGAGGGTGATGACCTGGTTCGCCAGCTCGACGACCGCCGCGGCATCGCCCGCGCCCCAGGCCGTCCCGGTGAGCTTGTCGGCGACGGACGAGCGCTTCGCCTCGTGGCGCGCGGCCTCGGTCTTCGCCTGACCGATGAGCAGGTCGATCTCCGAGAGCTCGCGATCGAGCCGCTCGATCTCGCCGGCGAGCTGTGCCCCCAGGTCTGTCGAGGCGGCCGCGGGGCCTGACACCGCGTCCTCGGTCACGAGGCTTCTCAGTCCTCCGGCATCTTGATCCAGCCCTGGCGCATCGCGTACACCACGGCCTGGGTCCGGTCGTTGACCGAGAGCTTGCGGAGGATCGAGGACATGTGGTTCTTCACGGTCTGCTCGCTGATCGACAGCGCGTAGGCGACCTGCTTGTTCGTCATGCCCTGGGCGATGTTGTCGAGGATCTCGACCTCGCGCGGGGAGAGAGGCGCGAAGATCGGCTGGGCGTCGGAGCCGTAGACGGCGAGCTCACGGAACTCCTTGAGGACGCGCGATGCGACCGTCGGTCGCGAGAAGACCTTGTCGTTGATCAGGTACTCGCCGTTCGAAACGCGGCGGATGATCTGGACGAGGTCGTCCGGCCCGACGTCCTTGAGGATGAACGCGGCAGCGCCGGCCTTGATCGCATCGAAGAGGTCGTCCTCGTCCTCGGCGGACGCGAGAACGATGACCGCGGTCGAGGGCAGCTCGCGCTTGATCCGGCCCGTCGTCTCGATGCCACCCGGTGACGGCAACGACACGTCCATCAACACGACGTCCGGCGACGTCTCGAGGGCAACGTCGACCGCCGATCGGGCATCGTCGGCCTCGCCGACGACCTCGAGATCGGCCTCGCGAGAGAGGATGTTCGCGATCCCGACGCGGAAGAGGACGTGATCGTCGACCACGAGGATCCGGATGACGTCCGAACCTACCCGGCGCCGCCGCTCCGGGCCGCTGTAATCGACTGCGCTCATGTGTTCTCCCTCGTTGCCCCCGCGTCCGAGGCCTCGCTCCCGTGGGCTGCCGGGATCGCGAGTCTCACGACGGTGCCGCCGTCTGGGCGTGATCGTACTTCGAATCGAGCCCCGATCAGCTCTCCACGTTCACGCATGAACTGCAGTCCGAAGTTGCGGCGGCCTCGGAGCGCCACGGTCGGAACGTCGAAGCCGCGACCGTCGTCGCGGATCTCGAGGACGTAGTCCGTGCCCTCGACGTGGCTCCGGACGGCGACATGCGACGCTTCGGCGTGCTTGCGGACGTTCTGGAGGGCCTCCTGGACGACGCGCAGGACGACGGTCTGGGCCGCATCACTGAGGTGCTCCGCCGATGCGGACAGGTCGAGGGTCACCGGGATGCCGACGAGGTCGCTCATCCGGTCGGCCGCCTCGCGGATCGCGCCATCGAGCCCCAGCTCGACGAGCAGCGGCGGTCGCAGCTGGCTGATGAACGAACGAACGTCGCCGAGCTCGCGCCGCAGGAGCTCGCGCAGGAACCGCAGCTCGGTCTTCGCGAGCCGGCTGTCCTCCTCGACGACGCGCTCGATGTACTCGACCTGGAAGATCGCGTTCGACAGCGCCTGGGCCGGTCCGTCGTGGACCTCCTGGGCGAGCCGCGAACGCTCGGCCTCCTGGGCCTGGACGATCCGCATCTGGACGTCGGCCCCGCCGGTCGAGTCGCCCTCGAGCGACACGTCGCCGCGCTCGAGGAAGAGCCAGGCGTTCTCGAGGCTCTTGAGGGTCACGTCGATCCGGCCGAGCTCGGCGCGCTGGCGGCCGACCTCGATGCCGAGGACCGAGAGCTCGCGGCGCATGGCGTTCGCCCGGGCATCACCGGTGCCGTCGTCCCGGCTGGGCAGGGTCCCGTTCGCCTCGCCACGGGTATCGGCAGAATCGGCGGCGACGCCGTCGGCCTTGAGCCTGTCGGACGAGCGCTCGTCGACCTCGTCGCGGAGGCTCTCCCAGCGGTTCAGCTCCTCGAGGTAGGCCTCGCGGAACTTCGTCCGGACCGAGCGAAGGGTGTTCGCGGCGGCCGTGACGGCGGCCTGGGATTCGGCCAGAAGCGCATCGAAGCGGGCATCGCGAGGACCGGTGCCCGGACGCGCCGCTGGAGCGTCGGTGTGAGCGTCCATCGTCATCGGGCCGCGAGTCTACCTACCGCTCATGGGCAGGCGATCTGGTACACCCGTACTCCCTCGAGCAGCCGACTGGCGGTGGGGTTGAGGGTGGTGCCGAAGTCCAGGAGGCGGAAGCAGTCCGCGCCCGGCAGGTCCGAATCGACGACCTCCGGCCACTGGCCGCCGTTGTCCGCCTGGACGACGAGCAGGGTCGCATCGAAGCCGGCGGCCTTGGCCAGCTCGAGGACGTTCTCGGGCGGCTCATCGGGCAGCCCAAGGGTTCGGACGCGGGCATCCTCGGCCAGCCAGATCGGGAAGTCGCTGATCACCGGGGAGTGGTCCGGTCCCAGCTTCTCCCCGACGGCTTCGAGGGCGACTTCGAGCGCGCGATAGCGCGCCGCGGTCGCGTCGCCGTCCCGCCCGAACCCGGGCAGGAGCACGAAGAGGAAGAGGAAGCTGCTCGCGACGGTGAAGGCGGGAGCGAGCCAGGCGACGGGCCGCGTCCAGCCGCGGGCGCGGCCGGCGACCTGCACCGCGCCGTCGAGGATGAGCAGGGCCGAGATCACGACGAGGACGTGGGCCGCGCCCGCGGCGTGGAGGAACGTGCCCCACGTCGTCGCGACCGGGAAGATCAGCGTCGTCGCCCAGAAGGTGATGACCGAGAAGAGGAAGAGCGGCCGCATCGCCGCGATCCGGCCGGTCCAGAACAGGCCGCCGATGCCGATGATCGAGACCGGGATCCCGAGGATGAGCAGGACGTTCACGAGGTTGTGGAGGAAGCCCTCCACGCGCAGCCCGGCGAGCTTCGCCGGCCCGAGCGCGAGGTAGCGCTCCAACGTCGGCCGGTCGATGAACGCGAAGATGTCGCGGCCGGTGATCGAGAAGGCATTCAGCACCGCCTGGCCGGGCAGCGGCGAGCCGAACACGAGCCAGTCGCGGATTGCCCAGGGCAGGAACACGAGGATCGCGACGGCCGCCGCCCCGCCGACGAGCTTCGCCCAGTCGCGCCAGCCGCGTGACGCGCCGATCGCGCAGATCGCCCACGTCAGGGCGAGCCAGATCGCTTCGTTGCGGGTCAGGGCGGCGAGGCCGAGGAGGAGCCCGAGGGCCAGCACTCTCCGGTCGAGAGGCGACGGCGCCCCGCCGTTCGGCGCGGGTTTGGCGACGATCCGGCCCATCAGCAGGCAGCAGCCGAGGGCGAGCGCCGCGAACGGGATCGTCGAGTCTGGCAGGGCCGAATGGAGGACGAGCGGCATGTAGACGGCGGCGGTCAGACCCGTGCCGATCGCGAGCGCCCGGGCGCGACCATCCGGCATCGCGATGTCCTCGGCGATGTCCGCGGCGAACCGCCAGCCAAGGACCGGCACGAGCGCGCCGACGATCGTCGGCGCCCACTGCGACGCGCCGAAGGTCGGACCGAAGATCAGCATCGGCGGCGCCGACAGGAAGGACGGCAGGGGCAGCCAGACTTCGAAGGCCGGCCGCGGGAAGGTCAGCGGCGGCGTGGCGTAGCTCCAGAGGGCGTCGGAGATCAGGCCGCGGCCCTCGACGAGGTTCCGCGCGACACCGAAGTAGTAGGCGGTGTCCTCGGGTCGCGGATAGGTGATCAGCGACGCGGCCCAGATTCGGACGAGGAGCGCCAGGAGGAAGATGCCGGCCGCGGTGGCCAGCGCCTCGCGGTGGCCAACACCGGACTTGATCGCGCCTCCCCCGAGGGTGCTCACGGGCGCAGGCTAGCCGCTACTCGTCGCAACGCGTATCCCCGGGTGCGGTGCAGACCGGATAGAGGGCGAGGCGGGGCGTCCCGCCGTCCTCGGCCGGGATCGAATAGGCGGCCGGACCGATCCACGGCGGTCGGTCATCGTCGGTCAGCACGCCGGCCAGCGCTCGAGCCGCGTCCTCACGCTCGAGGATCAGCCAGCGCGTGTCGTACGCGCGGGCGACGGCTTCGATCGTCTCGATCGGATCGTCCGGCGTCACGACGCCGGGTCGGCCGGTCCAGTAGTTCCAGCCGGCGGCGTCGATCGTGAGCAGCCGGTCGTTCGGGTCGACGCCGAGATCGTCGAGCTGCGCGGCGAGCTCGACGCGAGGCGTTCGAAGGCTCGCCCAGCCGGCCTGGGTCTGGCGCCCGAACACAACGGCGGTCGCGATCGTGATCGCAACGATGCCCCAGACGAACACCGAGCCGGCGGCATCCTCCTGCCATGCCCGCCGACGCGCGGCCAGCGCGCCAACGAGGAGCAGCACGCCCTCGAGCGACAGGATCGCGGCGTGCGGCGCGAGGCCGATCGCGGAGTGGATGAACGCCCCGCCCGGAACGTGGAGCGGGTAGATGAACGTTGCGCCGGCGAAGACGACGACGGTGTAGACGAACCACGGGTGGAAGTCGGGCGAACCGCGACGGCCGAGCATGCCGAGCAGCAGGAACGGAAGCAGGACGATCGAGGTGATGACCACGATGAAGTTGCCGATCGCCGAGACCAGGCCGTCGAGGCGGCTCGCGAGGATGGCCTCCGGGCCTTGCGCCAGGAAGCGTTCCAGCGTGGGATGGGCGGTGATCGAGTTCCACTCGGAGATGTTCAGGATCCAGAGCGCGGCTCCAGAGGAGGAAGTCGGCGAGATCGAGCCGAACGTCGCCAGCTGACGCAGCCACCACGGCCCCATCACCAGCACGAATGCCACCACGAACCCGGCCGCGGCGACCCATGAGATCGGGCGCCGATCGTCGACGCGGGCCCAGCCGCCCGAACCGGTCCGTCGTCGTCGCCAGCGAACGCGATCGAGGAGCCAGACGACGCCCATCGCGCCCGCAAGGAGCACGCCGTCGTTTCGGGCCAGGCTGGCGAGGCCGGCGAGGAACCCCGCGATCACGAAGGCGCGCCCGTCGCCCTTCAGCCCGCGCGCCGCGCACCACAGCGTCGCCGCCACCAGCGGGTGCAGGATCGCGAAGTTCTCCGGCTGGGCCAGGAAGACCGTCCCGGCTCCCGGGATCGCGCTCAGCACTCCCGCTGCTGTGGCCACGACGGGCCGCGCCTTCGCATCCTTTGCGATCGCCCAGGTCAGCGGTGCCGCCAGCGAGCCGATCAGCGCCATCGGGATATCCGAGGCAAACGCCGACGGCCCGAACAGCGCGATGAACGGCGCCTGGAGAAAGCTGGCGAGCGGCAGCCAGTGAGCGTTAGACGGGATCGGCAGCGTGGGGTTTGCCGGGATCGCGTTCCCGACCTCGGCGAAGATCCAGATGAACGGGACCGTCAGCCCGTGCCCCGCCGCGATCTCCCGCCCGACATCGACGTAATACGCGGAATCCGGGTACGCGGCGTCGGGGAAGGTGACGACGAGGAAGGCTCGAACCGCCAGCGCCAGCAGGTAGAGCGCGCCCGCCGTTCGCACGGTCCGGAGGGTATCACCGGGCGGTTGCCGCGAAGCGGCCACCCTTTTTCGCCGTTGCGTCTTGTTCGTATGCCCTGGTGGCGGCTGCGGGGGCATCTTGTGCGAGCCATGACTGTCGGTGGAATACGAAGCTGGACGCCTTGCGCCGCCAAGCTCGCCTATTCAGCGGTGATCGACTGTCGGAATGCGGCCCGTGCGGGGCCGTTGCTGCGCGCGGCCAATTCGACGATCAGGCTCCCGGAATAGAGCGCGCCGACCACGTCAAGCGGCCTCGCGAGGTTGCCCCGGTAGATATCGCGTAGGCGGCGGCGGCCCGCCGGCCTGGAACAATCGCGGGGCAAACCTGATGACGCCCGCTATCGCGGCTAGCTTCCTCAGCTTCAGGCCCCGAAGGCGACCCGTTTCGAGCCGTGAGATCGTCGCCTGCGACAGCCCAACCCGCCAGCCGAGCTCCGCCTGGGAGATGCCGCGCCTGAGTCGAGCGGCGCGAACGCACTCTCCGAGCTCGGCCATTCCCTTGAGCGCCATCTCGTCGAAGTCTTCCGACTGCCAGTACGGCATGGCACTCATCCTACGGACGGCCGCTTATGCGTCGGTTACTCGAGCGCGTCGGCGACCTGAGCGCGTCAGCGGGCCATTCGTATTCCACAGGCGTGTATCACCAGGAACAGTGATCCCCGACGGCCAGGAGAGGGGCATACGAACGGTCCGCCCAGGGCGCCCTGGGTGATCGCGCGGGCGGGCCAATGAAACGAACGCGCTTGCGCTGGCGTCTAGGAGTGCGACACTGCCCGCCGCATGACGGACCCCGAAACCGACATGGACTCGACGCCGCCCCCGGAAGCCGACGCTCCGGAAGCCGACGCCCCGGAAGCCGACGCCCTGAACGCAGATCCGCTGACCGTCCTCGATCTCGAGGATGAGGAGTGGGTGGCCGGGTTGCGCGCGGCCGCGGACGCTCGCGGCTCTGGGCCTGCGGCGCAGGGGCCGGCGGGGCCAGGGCCGGCGGGGCGAGGGCGAGGGACTTCGCCGACGACCGCTGCGGCGTTGTCGCTGGTCTTTCCGGGGCTCGGGCAGCTGGCGGCCGGATCGAGGAGGCGCGCGGTCCTCGTGGCGGCGCCGGCGGTGCTGCTCATGGCGATTGCCGTCGGGGCGTTCCTTGGCGATCCGGTGGGCGTTGCCACGCTCCTCATCCGGCCGGAGGTGCTCGGGGCGATCATCGGGGTGAATGTCGCGTTCGGGCTCTACCACCTGGTCGCGGTCAGCGACGCGTTCAGCGTTGCGCGGCGGGCGTGGGGCGCCGCTGGGAGACGAGCCGGGCGGATGTCGGTGGCGGTGCTCGTCGGGCTCCTCGTCCTCACCATCGGCATCCACGGTGTAGTCGGCTGGGCCGGGCTTCGGGTGAACGAGGCTGCCGGCGCGATCTTCCTCGGGGATGGGCTGATCCCGGGCCTCGGCGCGACGCCGCCGCCGAGCCCGTCGCCGTCGCCCGAGCCGACGACCACGCCGGGACCGAGCGCCACACCCACACCGGCGCCAACCGCCACGCCAGAGCCGACCGAGCCGTTGGCCGCCTGGGCCCGCGACGGCCGCCTGAACCTACTGCTGATCGGCGCCGACTCGGGGCCGGGGCGATGGAGCCTGAGAACGGACACGATGATCCTGCTCTCGGTCGACGTCGAAAGCGGTCGCGCCGCCCTGTTCGGGTTCCCGCGCAACCTCAGGAACGTGCCGCTCGCGCCCGAAGCCGTGGGCGCTTACCCGAACGGCCGCTTCCCTGACCTCCTCAATGCCCTCTACGTTCGGGCCGGCGAGTATCCGAACGCCTTTCCGGGTGGCGAGAACCGCGGCTTCCGCGCCGTCATCGGGGCGATCCAGGAGCTGAGCGGCGTCCCGATCGACGGGATGGTCGGCGTCAATCTCCGCGGCTTCATTCGGCTCGTCGATGCCCTTGGTGGCGTGTGGATCGATGCCCCGAAGGCCGTGTATGACTCGCATTACCCGCTGCCGAACGGTGCCGGCAACGTCCAGCTCTACATTCCGGCCGGATGCCAGCACATGGACGGCACTCGCGCGCTCGCGTACGCGCGATCTCGCCATTCATCCTCGGACTACGGCCGGATGGAGCGCCAGCAGGCCGTGCTGCTTGCGCTTCGGGCGCAGCTTGATCCACTCGCAACGCTCCTGCGCTTCAGCGAGCTCGTCGATATCGCGCAGGACACGTTCTTCACGTCGCTGTCGCGCGAGGACGTCACGGACATGGCGCGACTCGCCGAGCGCGTCTCCGCCTCCGACGTGAAGACGCAGTTCTTCTTCCCGCCCGAGTACCCCGAATGGGTGACCGACGAAGCGCTCGAGAAGATCCGGTCCGAGGTTCGAGGCGTGTTCGACACTCCGCCTCCGGATCCCACCGCCTCCGCGGCGGCGACCCCAGCCGCAACGCCCGCAGCGGAGCCCTGCCCGAAGCCCTGACCGAAGCCCTGACCGGGGCCCGTACCATCCTGCTGTGGCGAACGGGGGCGAGACCGCGACCGACGGGCCGCGAGGGTTTGACGATGCACGGCGGAAGGCGGTCCGAGACGGGCTGACGCTCGGCGGCCTGATCTTCGCTGCGTACCTGCTCGTCGTGGTGGGGCCGCAGGAGCACACGGTCGGGTTCGATGCGTGGGCGTACTGGAGCGTCGACGTCGAGCATCCCTACCGGCTCGGCGCAGGTGCGCTCGGGGCCTTCCCGTACTCGCCCGTCATGGTTCGGGTCTTCGCTCCTGCCCACTTCCTCGCATGGCCGACGTTCCTGTTCCTGTGGCTGGCGATCCTCGTGGCGACGGTGATCTGGCTGGGCGCGACCGGCGAGCCGTGGTGGCGCGGCTGGCGCGGAGCGCTGACCGTCCTCGCCTTCCTGCCGGTGAGCGTCGAGCTCTACCACGGCAACGTCCACCTGTTGATCGCCGCCGCGATTGCGCTCGGCTTCCGTTACCCGGCGGCCTGGGCGTTCGTCCTCTTGACCAAGGTGACGCCCGGGGTCGGCCTCCTCTGGTTCGCGGTCCGTCGCGAGTGGCGGCGGCTGGCGATCGCGCTCGGCGTGACGGCCGCCATCGTCGTCGTGTCGCTGGCGTTCGATGCGCGGCTCTGGGTCGCCTGGCTCGAGGAGGGAATCCTGCCGGTCATCGGCCGCCAGATCGGCCAGCCCGCGATCCCGATCCCGCTGTGGCTCCGGCTCCCCGCCGCCGCGGCGCTCGTGATCTGGGGCGCCCGAACCGACCGCCGCTGGACCGTACCGGCGTCCGCCGCGCTGGCGCTGCCCGTGCTGTGGTTCGCCGGGCTTTCCATCCTGGCCGCGATCTGGACGCTGGACCGGCCTGCGCTCCGGGAGACACGATCAGTGGCCGTTCGATGAACGAGAAGCCGGGCTCCCCAACGCCGCCGCCCGACGAGGACGACGACCCGCTCGCCAGGATTCTCGGCGTCCCGCGATCCGACGTACAGGCTGCCGCGGCCGA
>Ga0075428_100002363_pt1 | contig 20482 bp, 17 predicted proteins | sample RhiMetdeltSRZDD2_FD_75291 | JGI IMG/M metagenome (GOLD analysis project Ga0075428, IMG submission 75291) | Populus rhizosphere microbial communities from Tennessee, USA - Rhizosphere MetaG P. deltoides SRZDD2 | ecosystem: Host-associated > Plants > Roots > Rhizosphere > Soil | place: USA... | reverse complement strand
GCGCAGTTGCGCTGGATTATCGAGCGGTGTCTCGCAAAGGATCCCGCCGATCGATACGCATCGACCACGGACCTGCATCGGGAACTACGGATGCTTCGCGATCGATTGACCGAGATCGCTGATCGCGAAAGCGAGCCTCCCTGGGTGCCGGTCAATCCCTGGCGACTGATTCTGATCGTGGCTGGTGTGGTCGCGATTTTTGCGGCCGCCATCGTGCTGCTTGTTCCAATTGCCGGTGGAGACGTCGTCGATGTCGCGAACCTGCGATTCACGCCGCTCGCGACCGAGGCGACGTATGAGGGGTTTGGCGCGTGGTCGCCGTCCGGCGAAGTCGTCGCCTACGCCGCAGAGGTTGGCGGCGTGCTGCAGATCTTCACCCGTCAACTCTCGTCGTCGAAGGCGGTTCAAGTCACCTTCGGCAACTTCGACGCGACCAACCCGTTCTGGTCGCACGACGGCAGCCGGATTTATTACGTGTCGCAGGCGCAGGACAAGCAGGGCATTTGGTCGATCGGAGCATCGGGCGGCACGCCGCAAAACGTCGTACGCAATGCGATCCGAGGCGCGATTTCTCCGGACGGCAGCACGATTGCGTTTCTTCGGGACGAAGGCGTCACGGATATCGTCGGCGCCGCAGGCGTGTGGCTGTCTACACCCGGCACCCCCCAGCCGTGGAGCAGCGAAGACGTGGACGCTCATTCTGCCCGGTCCACCGCGCTCGGCAACCTTCGGTTCGTGGAAGGCGCGTTGTCGTTTTCGCCGGATGGCACTCGACTCGGGATCTGCGCGGTCGCGAGATCGATTGAACTCGAACCGCAGGCGCGCGGCTGGCAGTTTTGGATAGTGCCGCTGAAGGGGGGCGCGCCATATCGCCGGCTCGAGCGCTGGACCGACCTTGCACCAAGGGCGACGAATTTCAGTTGGCTACCGGATGGACGTCACGTGGTGTTATCCGCCATTTCACTCACCTCGTCTGGCGCAAATCTGTGGATGGCAGATCTCAATAGAGATACGTGGTGGCCGCTGACCCGTAACGCCGAGAATGAGTACTATCCGTCGGTCTCGCCAGCCGGCGATCAGGTCGTCTACACACGCGATGAATCAGATTACGATCTGCTGTCGGTTGCGCTGGATACTCATGAACCCGGGCGACCTTCGTCCTCCGCTCACCTGGTGCCCTTCGTCACTACCTCGCGCAATGAATCGGAGCCCGCCTGGTCGGGCGATGGCGCCTCGCTGGCCTACGTGACGGATCGCGGCGGGCAGGATGAGATCTGGATCAGAACCAGGCAAGGTGCGAATTGGATCGATCGCGCGGTCGTCACGCAGAAGGAGTTTGGCGAAGATCGAACGATCATGCTTGGAGCCCCAACGTTCTCGCCTGATGGCCGCCAAATCGCGTTCCTGCGGAACGCGCAAAAACCAATGATCCGGCCGTTGCGGATCTGGACACGCTTCACCGACAGCGGCGCGCCGGTTCCATTACTACCAGCGAGCCACGAAGGTTATCAGAGCGCTCCGACGTGGTCTCCCGATGGCCAATGGATCGCCTACACGGACTGGAAGTCGCAGCAAGCCGTGCTGGCGAAAGTGCGCGTCGGAAGCGGGACCGCACCGGTCGTCCTTCGAACCGACGGCGTACCGGAAGCGGCCCCACACTGGTCGCCTGCCGGCGACTGGATCACGTGGGAGACAGACAAAGGATTGATGCTCGTTTCTCCCGATGCCAACACGGAGCGGATGGTGCAACCCGATCGGCCCGGCGATCGATGGCTGTTCCACGAATGGAGCTCGCATGGCTCACGGCTGGTAGGAATCAAGGAGACCGACGATCTGCAGTTGGTCATCGTCGAAGTCGATCCAACGAGCGGACGCCAGCGAATCCTGTCGCAGCTCGGTGCGTCAGTACCGGCAAACAATCCGGTCAAAGGTTTCAGTCTCAGTCCGGACGGCCGCACCGCCGTCGTGGCGACCGTCCGGTTGCGCGGCGATTTGTGGATCATGGAGGGTCTCAAGCTGCGGCGTCGTTCACTCCGCGATTGGTTCGCGCCAGCTTTCCTGCACTAATTATTTCGAGCGCGCGACCGTGGCGCGCGTGCGGCCGTGAACCGACTTCCAGCCATTCCGCCACACGCGCGTCAGGCACCACGAAAATTCCACAACATTCTCGCGCCCATTCGCTTGACACTGTCATACCGGCGCCGTAGATTGCAGACCGACAATAAAGGAGCACGGTCATGTTCCGCCGCCCTGTCGTAGCCGGGATTTCCACAGTGATGTGCCTGGTGTTCTGGACTGACCTCAGCGCCTGCGGCGACAAGTTCATGCGGGTTGGGCGCAGTCCGTCAGGCAGGCGATACGCTGCGCTGCATCCGTCCTCAATCCTGATCTACCGACCCGCTGGATCGACACCTGAGGGCATGACGAGTTTCGAGAAGCTCCTCAGGCAGGCTGGACATGCGCCTCGCGTGCTCCAACGCGGTGAAGGCGTGGCACCAGCGCTCGCGAGTGCGAACTACGCGCTGTTGATTGCCGATTATGCAGATGTCGAAATGCTGAAAGGGCATCTTGCCGGCGCGTCATCCATGCCCGCTATCCTGCCAATCCTCGGCAAAGCGGACAAGGCAGTGGAAGCGCGGATCAAGAGCGAGTATCACTGCCTGATTAAACCGCGCGCGATGGAGCCGAACGACGCGCTTGTGGAAATCGATCACGCGATCGACGTCCGTCTCAAGGGCCTGGATCGCGGCACACATTAGGACTCTTCCTCCTGCAACCGTGAACGCTGCGCGCGCGTGGCCTGTGCGGATTGGATGGACATCGCTCGTCTTGGCGATGGTTCACGCCGGCGCTCTTCAGGCGAGTGCACAACCGTGGGTGCCGGCGCCGGGCGAAGGCACAGTCTCGGTCGCCTATCAGAACTACTACGTCAAGGGGCATTACAGCCTGACTGGGGAACGCAACATCAACGGCGCGACCCATTCAAAAGCGATGGTTGCCGAGTTCGATGTCGGTCTCCCTCAATCCGTCGGCCTTTCCGTCTCTCTTCCGTACATCCGGTCGAAATATACCGGCCCTGATATCTATTTCGTCGGCGGAATCCCGACCACTCCCGGACCGTTGGACGATGGGTTTTACCACGGCGCATTTCAGGATCTCCATGTGGAAGCGCGGCGCATGTTCGAATTCGATCATGTGGCGGTGGCGCCGCTGGCAGGCATCACGGTTCCGACACACGAGTATGAAACTCGTGGTGAAGCCGTGCCGGGACGTCATCGCACCGACTTCCAAGTCGGTGCGAGTGTTGGTGCCGATCTCGGACACTGGCTTCCATCAACTTACCTGCATGGGCGCTACGCTCTTGCAGCGGCCGAGCAGATCGATGACATTCCTGCAGTGCGCAGCAACATCGATCTGGAGGGTGGCTATGAGATCGCTCGCCGTTGGACGCTGAGAGGCCTGGTCAGCTGGCAGATCCGACACAAGGGACCAACAATCCCGGAGCTATTCACGCACGGCTGGGAGACACATGATCGCTTCATCGTGTCGAGCTACACAAATCTTGGCGGCGGCTTGACCATTCGGCTGAAACAATCCACCGAGCTATCCGGAACCTGGGTCGCAACCGTCAAGGGCAAGAGCGGCGCCCACATCGGGCGCCTCCTTGCCATCAGCCTCACGCGTGAGTTTGGTGGCGGACTCAAAGGGCTCGGCGGGTCCGCCACCGTTTCGAAATAATGCAGCCCTCGGCGTTAGTGCGCCTCGCGCAGCACATGCGTCAGCGCCAACTGCGCGACTTGTCGACCCAGTCGATCGCCGTCACGGTCGGCTGTCCGAAAGTGGATCCCGGCAAGAATGCGGGCCTCGATCATTTCATCGGATAGCTCACCGATGCTGTTGTACGTCCGTACCTGTTCATCCACGGCGAGGTTGGGATTGATCAGGTTGTAGGTGACCGGGTCATCTCCGAAGAGGCGCTCGAGCACGTGAACGAACGCGCCTGTGTAGGTGGTGTGGCCGGAAACGTAGTCAGGAAACGGCGGCGTGGGTCCGAGCGGAAGCCACGTGGAATCGCCGATTGTCGCCGGATTACCGTCACCGTCGGCCTGCCGGATCGCTGTGACCGGCCGCCAGAAGTTGTACGCGAACTTCGCGTCCCATGCGGCCACGTAGGCGTCCATGCCAGCGATGCTCAGGAGCGCGAAGAACCGGGCGTTCGCAGAAAGTCCTAACCCACGATCGGCCGACATCTTCCGCGCGAGCTGCTGAAAAATTGGAATGCTGTTGCCAAGCCAGAACCGCGCCGTCGCCGACTGTGCGTGAGTTCTGTGCCCGAGCGTTTCGCCATTCACATCGCCGACCTTTTGTACTTCGTTGACGTCGGCAGCATACTCCTCGCTCGTCAGCGACGGCGGACCATCGGGACGGAACTGGTCATTGCGGTGCAGCGCGAAGGGCAGCACTTTGCCGAAGCCCGGAAGCAGCGCCGGAGCGAACGCCGGTGGCGTCGGCACCCACACCCCGGGTCCGCTGCCTGGCGTATACGGGACGACGGTGGTAAAGCCATCGTCTTTGCGAAGCGCCAGAATGTTTCTTGCTGCGTCCCGTCCGACACTGACGCCGAGCGTTCGTTCAGGTTCTGGGATATCGGCGAGCGATGACTCGAGCGCTGCATCGAAATTCGGATTTGGGATCATGTTTGCCGGCACCAACGTCGTCAGGACGAGATGTGCGGCGGCAGCTCCGGCGGCAACAGGTGACGCGCCGAATGGCGCATTGATCGCCGGTCCGTACGTCTCATACTCACCGGTAATCGAGTTGATGGCATCGTGCATGGCGACGTGCATGATGGCGAGCAGCCGAGCCTGCGGCGGTCCCACTGGGGATGGCACTCGCAGCAATTGAACGTTCCAGTCCTGCACGACGTCCGCGGATGCGGACCTTGCTGCGGCGCCGATCGCCAGTACGGCGGCGACGGCAATGCGAATCACCGTTGTCGAAATGCGAATCACGTTACACCTCCTGGGCAGTCCCCGGTCGCTGCGGATAGGTGTGAAGAATAGAGGTCGTGATTCGTGAAGTCGTGGAAGGCGGGTGGTGGTGACGTGTGGATTTGATGGATTTGTGACCGATCCGATGATCTTCAGTCTTTATCGGGAAGGAACAGTATCAGTCGCACCTACGGGCGGAGGAATTCGGAACGTAATCACAACGGGGCCGAGCCGAATCTGATCGCCATCGTCCAATCGCCGCGGAGCGGTCACGCGTTGGTCCCCAACGTATGTGCCATTCTTGCTTCCGAGATCTTCGAGCATCGCCTGCTCCCCTTCCAGTACCAGCCGCGCATGGTGGCGCGAGATGCCGGGTGCGTCGATCCACACCGATGCGTCCGGTGCCCGTCCAAGAACGTGCTCACCCTGGGTGACAGGAATCTGCCGCGACGCCCAGATCAGCCAGTATCTCGTTGTCACATTTCCTGATTCCGGCGATGCACCGTCTCGCAACCCACCGATGAACCAGTAGCCAAAGCGGTGAACCGTCCGCACGAATTTCGGCGTATCCGCAGTGTCTCCGAGCGCTCGTCGAATTTCTTTGATCAGGCTGGCGAGATTGGTATCGAGGACGTAGGTTGACGGCCAGAGTTCCTTTTGCAACTCGGCACGCGACACCGCTCGATGCCGGTTCTCGACGAGGACTAACAACAGGTGGAGCGCTTTGGGAGAGAGATGAACTTCTTCACCGTCATGCAAAAGGCGACGGGTATCACCATCGAGGATGAAACGGTCAAACGGAAAGGTCACCTGTGCCCCGCGCCCACTATAAAACTCACCGCCAAGTTCTGCAAAGCGACTGAGCAGGGACCGGAACACCCCTTAGTACTTGGGTTCCAGAACGACGAGCTGCGCTGTCCGGGTAGCGGTGCGGCGCTGCATGTAGGCCGCGTACTGCTTGAATTCGACCGCCGCCGCACCGACATAGAAGGTCAGGACCATACATCACCAACAGCTGGGGAAGCTACCCTTATAACGATTGACGGGCCTGAACCGTACACTGTTCCCAACCTTTTGCCTTTTGCCTTTTGCCTTTTCCCTTTTAGACTCGATATGCCCATGGACGTCTACCGTCGCCTGGTGGAGTCGGCGCCGGACGCAATCCTGGTGGTCGAAGACCTTCGAATCGTGTTTGCCAACCCTGCGGCGGTCACCCTCGTGGGAAAGACTCGCACCGACGATCTCATTGGCGAATCGGTCCTCGATCTCCTGGATGCCGGCCATCGCGAGATCTTTCGTCAGCGTCTCATCGAGTGGGGTACCGGCCGATCCGCGCAGATCCTCGATGTGGCGTTACGCCGCACCGACACGAGGACTGTTGACGTGGGAATCATCGGCGCGCCGCTCCGCGATCAAGCGCCGGGCGCGGTTCATCTGGTCGTTCGCGACATTACCGAACGGAAACGAGCCGAGCGGGCGCTGCGGGAAAGCGAGGAGCGGCTCTCGATGGCACTCGCCGGCGCACTCGAAGGCGTCTGGGATTGGAACCTTGAAACGAATGCCGTCGTGTATTCGCCGCGATGGACGGAGATGTTGGGCTATTCGCTCGACGAAATCGAGCCGAATGTCACCGCGTGGGAACGCCTCGTCCATCCCGACGATCGATCACGTGCCGACCGTGCGCACGACAGCGTCGCCCGCGGCCAGCGGGCAACATACGAAGCAGAGTTCCGCCTCCGCCACAAGGACGGCCACTACGTCCACGTTCTCTCTCGCGGATTTCCCGTGCGCCGTGAACCCGGCGGAAAGGTGGTCCGCATCGTTGGCACGCATCTCGATTTGACGGAACGGCGAGAGGCTGAAGCGGCACTTCGCGAGAACGAGGAACGATTGAAACTCGCGTTCGCCGGTGCGCAGGAAGGCGTCTGGGATTGGAATCTCGAAACCGGCGCGGTGGTGTATTCGTCACGTTGGAAGGAAATGCTCGGTTACGCCGACGATGAGATCACGCCGCACATCAGTGCGTGGGAGCGGTTACTGCACCCCGACGACGTCGGGTTGGCAAAAAGGCTGCACGAACATATCACCGCCGGCGGCGAAACCTACGAAGGGGAATTCCGGCTGCAGCATAAGGAAGGACATTACGTCGAAGTCCTGTCGCGCGGATATCCCGTGCGCCGCACACCGGGTGGTCCGGTTGTCCGCATTGTCGGAACCCATTTCGATTTGACAGCGCGGAAGCGCGCGGAAGCGGAACGCGCGCGCAGCGAATTTCTTGGACGGCTGGTCTTCGCCCAGGAGGACGAGCGGCGGCGGATCGCTCGTGAAATGCACGATCAGTTCGGGGAGCAACTCACCGCGCTTGCGCTGCGGATTCGCATGCTCAAAGATGCCTGTGGGGATCGGGATCCGAAGCGCGCGCTCGTCGACGCAATCGGAGAAATCGCCGAACGGTTGGACCACGACGTTGACCAGCTCGTCTGGCAGCTCCGTCCGACCGCCCTCGACGACCTGGGCCTGCGCGCCGCGCTGGCCAACTACGTTCAGGATTGGTCTACCCGCGTCGGCATACCGGCTACGCTTCATTCGTCCGGCCTGCTCGACGACCGGCTGCCGCCAGACGTAGAAACGGCGCTCTATCGAATCGCTCAAGAAGCGCTCACCAATGTCGCCAAGCACGCCAACGCGAGCAACGTGGAAATCATCCTCGAACGCCGTGGCAGCAACGTCCTCCTCGTCGTCGAGGACGACGGCAAGGGATTTGAGCCCGGCAGCGAACGATCCGGTCACGGATTCGGGTTGCTCGGGATGCGTGAACGCGCCGCGCTGGTTGGCGCTGCACTCGAAATCGAGGCGTCACCAGGCACGGGGACGACGATCTTCGTGCGAATGATCACCGAAGCGACTGGCGATCAGCATTCGGATCATGCCTGAAAAAACGACGCCGCTCCGCATTCTTCTGGCTGACGATCATGTGACCGTTCGACATGGTCTCAAACTGCTGATCGAAGCCCAGGCCGACATGAAAGTGATCTCGGAAGCGAGCGATGGTAAAACCGCGATGCAGAATGCGCTCGCCCTGAAGCCGGACGTCATCATCATGGACATCTCGATGCCCGGAATGAACGGCCTCGCGGCAACCCGCGCGTTGAAACAGAAACAGCCGAACGTCATCATCGTCACATTGACGCGGCACGGGGATGATGCGTACGTGCAGGAACTCCTTCGCGCCGGCGTGGCTGGATATGTGTTGAAACAAAGCGCCCCGAACGAACTGATCCAGGCGATACGCGCGGCGGCAGCTGGGGGGCAGTACATCGATTCAACGCTCACTGCCCGCATGACCGAGCGATTGCTCGGACGTGCCGACAAGGCTGCCAAACCGGCCGGCGAACTCAGCGACCGCGAGTCGGCCGTGCTCCGGCTGATCGCTTCGGGCTACAGCAACAAAGAAATCGCCGGTCAGTTATCCCTCAGCGTCAAGACGGTCGAAGCCCATAAGGCGAATGCGATGCGAAAGCTCGGTCTTCGCGGCCGCATCGACATCGTCAAATACGCCGTCCTTCAGGGATGGCTGGAGAATCCATAGTCAAGTTGCTGAATACTGAATGAAAACGCCCGTCCCACCCCCCTAGGGATCTTCCCTAGTCCCTTTCACCGTTCTCCCGATGGTGCCGCTATCCCGCGACCTGTAGAGTCGGGCCGATTCCGGTCCGCCGCGTCGCAAGGAGGCACTTCATGGAAGACCACTCTGATGCCGTTGCCACAGCCGCGAGACACGTCGCCCCCGCCTCGCGTCCGCTGATTAGAAAAGAACAACGAATCGTCCGGTCCGCCCCTCGTAGAGATCTTCAGGTCGCCTCGATACCGCGCACGAATGTGCTGGTTGTCGGAAACCCCGAAGCCACCCGAATCGTGGTCGACATGCTGCGCTTGGATCTACGAGGTCCTGTCATGAGATGGCGGACCGGACAGCCGCTCGATCTTCCCTCGCCCGCACAGGCGGCGACCCTCGTACTCGAGAACGTCACGCGACTGACCACCGATGAACAGTTTCGGGTTCTCCGCTGGCTTGACGATGTGAAGGGAAAGATTCGTGTCGTCAGCACAACCAGTGACGCGCTTTGGCCGCGGGTACAGGTGGGGGTGTTCAACGAGGTGCTCTATTACCGCCTGAATACCGTGTTCGTCGATATGGGAAAGACGTAGGAATGTCCTGCTCGAGCGCCGCGTGGCTGGACCGCCGTTACGGCGGTCTCGCCGAAGCGGCACCGTAAGCGGGCAGCGAAGGCGGCGGACACTTTCATTTTTTCCCGCAACGGTCTCTAATGCGCGGATGCGCATTCTTCGTCCTGGTCTGCCGCTTCTCATCGCGGCGCTGACATTTCCCATCGCCGCGCGCGCCGCGCGTTCCCCGCAGACGACGTTCGACATCATCATTCGGGGCGGCACGGTCTACGACGGCACCGGCACACCTGGCCGACGTGCAGATGTTGGTATTCAGGGCGACCGGATCGCCGGAATTGGCGAGCTGGCCTCCGTGCCGGCCACTTCCATCATCGACGCATCGGGGCTGGCCGTCGCTCCGGGCTTCATCAACATGCTCTCCTGGTCGAACGAATCGCTGCTCGTCGACGGCCGATCGCAGGGGGAGGTCCGCGAAGGGGTTACGACTCAGATTTTCGGTGAGGGCAGTTCGATGGGGCCGCTGACCCCGGACATGAAGCGGCGAATGATCGAACAAATGGGTGATCTGAAATACTCGATCACGTGGACCAGCCTCTCGGAGTATCTCAAGCACCTCGAGGAACAGGGAGTCTCGCAAAACGTCGCGTCGTTCATCGGTGCGACGACGATTCGAGAGCACGTCATCGGTCTGGAAGACAAGCCGGCGACCCCCGAGCAGCTGAACAAGATGCGCGCCCTCGTTCGCGAGGAAATGGAAGCCGGCGCGCTCGGGATTGGATCGTCGTTGATCTATGCCCCGGCGTTCTACGCCTCGACGGAAGAATTGATCGAGCTCTGCAAAATCGCCGCACAGTACCACGGGAAATACATTTCTCACATGCGCAGCGAAGGGAACCGGCTGACCGAGGCGGTCGACGAACTGATCAGGATCAGCCGTGAAGCGAATATACCGGCTGAGATCTATCACCTCAAGGCGGCTGGACAGGCGAACTGGCCAAAGATGGATCGAGTCATCGCAAAAATCGAGGCGGCCCGGAAGGAAGGCTTGAAGATCACCGCGGACATGTACACGTACACCGCGGGAGCAACAGGACTGGACGCGTCGATGCCGCCGTGGGTTCTCGACGGTGGTTACGATGCCGCATACAAACGGCTCGCGGATCCAGAAATGCGGAAGAAGATTGCCGCGGCGATTCGCGCTCCGTCCAACGATTGGGAAAACCTCTATCGTGCCGCCGGGTCTCCGGACCGCGTTCTGCTCGTAGAGTTCAAGTCCGATAAGCTGAAACCGCTCACCGGCAAGACGCTTGCGGAGGCGGCCAAGCTGCGTGGCGAGGATCCGATCGATACCGTCATGAACCTCGTGCTCGAGGATCGTTCGCGAGTGGGCACAGTGTATTTCATGATTTCGGAAGACAACATCCGAAAGCAGATCGTCCTGCCCTGGGTATCGTTCGGATCCGACGCCGCCTCGATGGCGCCGGAATTACCGTTCACCAAGTCGTCGGCCCATCCGCGCGCGTACGGGAATTTTGCGCGCGTGCTCGCGAAGTACGTGCGTGAGGATCGCGTGCTCACGCTGCCCGACGCCGTACGGAAGCTCAGTGGGCTCCCGGCAACCAATCTCGAACTGGATCGTCGTGGCTTTCTGAAGGAAGGCATGTTTGCCGATGTCGTCGTCTTCGACCCCGCGACGATTGCCGACCGCGCAACGTTCGAGACCCCCCACCAGTACGCCGTCGGCGTCCGACACGTCCTGGTCAACGGTTCGCAGGTGATCAGGAACGGCGAACACACCGGCGCAAAGCCAGGTCGTGCGTTGTGGGGATCCGGCAGGACGAAGTAGGCCTTCCGCGTGCGCAGACTGCATCTCCTCGAACTGGAAGACCAATCGTGGTTTCCTGTCGTTGTTCGGGATCTCGCCACCGATTACCTGCAGTTCGCCCAGACCGCGACGGGGATGCACAAGACCTTGACGCCACTCATCCGCGACGCGCTGGCGGCAGGCAATACGACACACATCATCGATCTCTGTTCAGGCGGGTCGGGACCTCTGATTGCCGTGATCGACAATCTCCGCCAGTCCGGCATCAACGCAACCGCAACGCTGACCGACCTTTTTCCGAACCTGCCGGCCTTCGAACGCGCAGCCTCTGAATCGAACGGTGCGATCGATTACATCGGCACGGCTGTCGATGCGAGGGCCGTCCCGCGGAACCTCACGGGTCTGCGCACTCTGTTCAACGGCTTCCATCATTTCCGCCCGGCGGATGCGACCGCTATCCTCGCGGATGCCGTTCGTGCGAATGAGCCAATCGCGATTTTCGAGTTTTCACGCCGATCTCTGGGCACGGTGATACCGATTCTCTTGATGCCCTTGTTCGTGTGGCTCTCTACTCCGTTCATGCGGCCGATGACGTGGAGACGCGTACTGTTCACCTATCCACTTCCGCTGGTGCCGCTCACCTGCCTGTGGGATGGAATGGTTTCCCAGCTGCGCGCCTATACGATCGATGAATTGCGGGACCTCGGGCGCGCGGCTGGTAGCATGGACTGGCGCGCGGGCGCGGTCCCTATCGCACGCGGTAGCGGCAGGCTCACGTATCTGGTCGGCGCGCCTGTCAAACGGAGCGTTTCATGAACGATCAGTCCATTCGCGAACATCTCGCGAAGCTCCTGGCATGGGAAGACGCACACGTCGGGTTCGATGCCGCGGTTGCCGACATTCCGGAGTCGTACCGCGGCCAACGCGCCGGCCCGCATTCACCGTGGGAACTCGTCGAACACATACGCCTGGCGCAGCACGACATTCTCGACTTCAGTCGCAACAGTGATTACAAGGAGATGGAGTGGCCAAAGGATTACTGGCCGTCAACACCCGCGCCATCATCTGCCGCAGCATGGGACGAGAGCGTTGCCGCGGTGCGACGCGACCGTGAAGCGCTGCAGCAGCTGGCGCGCGACGTGTCAATCGACCTGACACAGAGGATTCCGCACGGCAACGGCCAGACCTATCTGCGCGAGTTGCTGCTCGTCGCGGATCACACGGCGTACCATGTGGCGCAGCTTGTCACGGTCCGGCAGTCGTTGGGGATTTGGAAATGACAGACGACCTCTGGTCGAAAGTTGACAGTTACATCAGCGAGACACTCGTCAAAACCGATTCGGCGCTCAACACCGCGCTCGCGACCAGTGAAGCGGCGGGGTTGCCGGCGATCAACGTCGCGCCAAATCACGGCAAACTGCTGCACATCCTCGCGCGGCTCGTCAATGCTCGCACCATCCTCGAGATCGGAACACTCGGCGGCTACAGCACGATCTGGATGGCTCGCGCCCTGCAACCAGGCGGCAGGCTCATCACACTGGAGTTCGAGCCGAAACACGCGGACCTGGCCAAGGCGAATATCGCCCGCGCCGGGCTCGCCCACGTCGTCGACGTCCGCCTCGGTGTTGCGCTCGAGACGTTGCCAAAGATTGCCGCAGAAAACATCGCACCCTTCGATCTGATCTTCATTGATGCCGATAAGGTCAGCACGCCGGACTACTTCCAGTGGGCGATGAAACTCTCACGGGTAGGAACGCTCATTGTCGTGGACAACGTCGTTCGCAAGGGAGAAGTGGCGAACGCGAAGACGGACGACCCGGCAGTGCGCGGTATGCGCGGATTCATAGAACTCGCGGCGGCCGAGCCGCGCGTCATTGCAACGGCGATTCAAACAGTCGGCGCAAAGGGCTATGACGGTTTTTCAATCGCGCTGGTCACGGCGAAATAAGCTGGAAGCTCCGCAGCTGGAAGCTGACAATGCAGACGTTTCATCAATATTGGTTTTCGCCAAAGCTCGGTCACGACATGGGGGTGACCGTCTTCGGCCATTGGGGGCCGCCGCTACTCGCCTTCCCGACCAGCCACGGCGACGAGTGGGAGCTCCAGCGCAACAACCTGATCGCGGCGATTGGTGATTTCATCGACGCAGGACGGGTGAAAGTTTTCTGCGTCGGCTCAAACAATCACGAGTCGTTTCTCAACAAGCAGGCGCACCCGTTTCATCGCAGTTGGCGCCAGCGGATGTTTGACGAGTACATCCGCGACGAGGTCATTCCCTACGTGCATGCGAGCTGTCAGACGCCGGGCATTCCGATTGCGACCGTCGGCGCATCGCTCGGCGCCTATCACGCCGCGAACACGCTGTTTCATTACCCGCATCTGGTGAAACGCTGCTACGCGCTGTCGGGAATTTTCGACCTCGGTGATTTCATGGGAGGCATGTACGACGACAACTTTTACTTTCAAAATCCGGTCGACTACATGGCGAATCTGACCGACCCGTGGTTCCTCGAGCAGTTGTCGACGTGCGAAATCAGACTGGTCACAGGAACGGGACCGTACGAAAAGAGCGGCTACTCCTACACCATGTCAGGGATCCTCGCCCGACGAGGGATTCGGCATTCGCTCGACGATTGGGGGCCACGGGGCGGACACGACTGGCCGTATTGGAAGGTGCAGCTGCGGGAGTACGTGTCGCGATGGTGACTGAATCCCTCATCACTGATCACTCATCGTGAATCCTTGCATCACTGATCGATGAATCCTCGAATTGACTTTTCAGGATTCAGCGATTCGGGATTCGACGATGGCGGACGCGAATGAGCCCACCGCACATCATCCATGTCCCTCTCTTCTCCCTTCTCTTTTCTCCTTTCCTGTCTCTAGTGATCAGGGATTCACAAGCCGCCCAGCCAGATCGAATTTGTCGAGCAGATACTCGCCTGCCGCGATCACCTGTTCATCGTCAATCCACACGTCGCAGTTGCGGGTGAGCACGTCGACGTGCGTGCGTGATTTCCAGTCGGCGTGCGTCTGGCTGCCGTAGGGATCCCCGAAGGCCAGGTGCACGCCCGGCACTTTCTCGTCCTGCAAGAGGATCCCGATCATTTCGCGAAGTCCGAGATTGGTGCCGAACGCGAGTTCACCGACACGATCGCTGTTCTCGTCGGTGTGGCAATAGTTCCAGAAGTCGCGTTCGAGATCGGTTCGGTCGCATCGCGCCGAGACCAGCCGGCCGTTACGGATTTTGAGCACGAGCGGTGATTGATCGAGGCTCCCGTATTTGGCGTTGAAGTAATCGCCCGCCGTCCCGTCGCAGATAAAGGTGCCGTCAACCGTGCCCGGCGTCGTAAACACTTCTCCGGCAGGCAGATTCGACCAGTAGCGCGGGTTGATCAAGCCGCTGGTCTTCACCCATGCAAGTGAGTGATCGAAGGTTGCACGGAAATCGGTCCCGTTCGCCGTCCTGACGGTCAACGACGTCGCGTGGTCCATTCGTTCACACAACCGCGTGCTGAGGCGATCCACCTGCAGGTAATCGGCCCGCATGCCCTGTCGCATGATCTGCGGCGTGACGCCAACCATGTGTGCGTATCGAATACGGCGGCGTTCGATGACGCCGACGATGGCCATGCGCGCAGGCAGCTCGCCTTCTCGCGGTTGCAGGCACAGGATGCCGGCGTCTGCCTTGTCGAAAACCTCCAGCACGGCCGCCGGCGCGGACCTCATCGGGCGCCGCGCGACCGACTCGATCAGAAGACACGTGGCTGCAGCGCCGGCGCTGTCGAGCGCGCGTTCGAGGCTTGCCGCAACTTCACGGCTTGCCTGATCGGCGACCAGCGCGACGCGCTCGCCGCGGCGGATCCCCAGGCACGTGTCGACGGCATTGTGCGCGCCGGGAAGCAGATCGTCGGTAACAGGACCAAAGAACATCAGTACTGATTCTATCAGGGCGCTGTCTCGCGCTTTGAGCGCTGAAATTGCCGTCTCTATTCCGCGACAACAAATGACGGCACCTGACCGCCGCCAGAGGTCACGTTGGCAAGCCCGGTTGAACTCAGTCGAGTGAGATAACCAGTCATGCGTCCACGAAACAGATAGGGAGCAAAGTCGACGAGCATTTCGCGCATGGTGACCGTGCCGGTGGCATCGAACATCGGGAACACTTCGCGGCGCACGGAGATGCGCTCCTGCAGCACCCATGTGCCCGGCGGCGCGTTCAAGGCCCGGTTCAGGCCGGCAGACCAGTCCGAGGGAGACGTTTCCCAGCCAAGAGTTACGCCCGTTCCGCCGTATTCGTCATTCGGTTTCAACACGAGTGAGTCGCGATGGTCCTCTGCGAGCCGCATGAGTCGCTGGCGGCGTCCGTGAAGAACCGTTTCCGTGTCTGCCAGAATGCGGGTCCACGGTACATGGGCATCGATGACGGCCCGCTCGTCGTCGGAGAAAAGCCCGGCGTTTCGGTCGTCGGTGAGCACCGCGAAGAACGCTTTCTTGTGCGGCAGCTTGCACCGGAAGGTGTTCGCGACGCACACGGCCTTCTGCGTATATGCCTTCACCAGGGCCGCGCAATCAGCCGAGCGCGCCAGAATGTCGTTGATGAGGACGCGCCGGTAAACCAGATCGATCCGCGTCCCGCCGCACGCAAGCGTGCCGTTCTCGAATACCAGCTCGCGCGGATCACAAACGATCGTCGGCACGCCGCGGGCGGTAAAGGCATCGCGCAGAATCTCGAACTCGCTCCAGGTCGGAACCTCGCGCCAGTCAACGATCGCAATGGTCGGAGGATCGGCGGCTCCGCCCCACTCGCGATAGCTCGAAACCAGCGCGTCAAGCATCGGCTCGATCGTCGCGTTGAACCGGACACGCCGCCCTTGCCGGAACGTGCGCATTGCCGGCATTTCATCGAAGAGTTCACAGAGTCGCTGCGTATATCCGAGGCCCGCCGGCGACTCGGCGTTGTACTCGGCGAAGCGCAAGGACTCGGGGAGGAGAAAGGCGTCAAGACGCGACGCCGTGCTGGCGCGCTCGTAGCCGGGATCCAATCGCACCAGTTGCACTTCCGCCTCAGTCAATCCCAGCTGATTGAACAAGGCGGGCGACTCGAGCGCCGCCACGATGACACGTTCGCCAAGGGCCGCGATCGTCTCAGCGGCAACACGCATCCGCGATTCATCCGCTTCGCTAAGGAAGAACGGACGAAGAAACGGACAGTGCACACGATCGCCAAACGTGAGTTTCCGCGCGCGCATCGAGGCGGCAAACTCCTCGGTGTAGGCGCGGCTCAACTCCACGTTCGGACGCAGCAGCGAGTGCCACGTGTCGATCGCGTTCACGTTTTTGCGACAGTGGCACGTGGCGAGCCGACGAAACCACCAGGCGCACCGATGCCGAGCATGTCCTCCCAGCGCGGCCAACTGCAGGCGGGATCGGGATTGAGTGCGCGGTCAATGACCAGATCGCTCATCTTCTCGAGCACGTGCGAGAAGTAGAAGTCGGTGATGCGATCGCGCTCGAAGTCCGGCGCGGGATTCAAGAAATCGATCGCATAGGGCACGCCGTCGCGGACGGCGAACTCGATCGTGTTCATCTCGTAGCCGAGCGCCTGATTGATGGTCTGCGCATCGCGCACGACGCGAGCGCCCAGTTCAGGCGACAAGTAGGCATGCTCGACGAGATATCGCCGCTCACGCGGATCGTATTTGACCGGCGTGATATCCGTTTTCGCAAAGGTGAAGCACCGCACGTACGAGTCGAAGTCGATGAACTCCTGCAGCGTCATGCAATAGGGGGCCGTGCCGTCGTAGGCCTCGAGCAGTTCGCGCCGATCGTTCACCTTGTAGACGTGCTTCCACCCGCCGCCCGAATATGGCTTGAGGATCGCGGGCCTGCCGACGTAATCGAGCAACGCATCCCAGTCGATCGGGTACTCGAGATTACGGAGCGATTCCGGGGTGAGATCGATGTCCTTCGGATACGCCTTCTGCGGCAGCAGCACCGTCTTCGGAATGGCGCAGCCGAGTTTCGCCATCACCGAGTAGTTGAAGTACTTGTCGTCGGCCGTCCACCAGAACGGATTGTTGATGACATGGGTGCCTTGCAGGACGGCATGCTTCAAGGCGCCACGGTAATACTCGACTTCATGCGAGATGCGATCGACGATGACCGAGTACTTCGCCGCCTCGGTCATTCTCGTTCCGCCCCACCTCACCATTTCCGCCTTGATGCCGTGCGGCGCGCCTTTCTCGTTCACCCTGGCGATGAACGCGGGCGGAAAGCTGTACTCGCGGCCGACGAGAAGACCAATCGGCTTGGGCGCAATCGGACTCATTGTTCTATCCGGGTGTCTTCACGTCGATCGACGCCGGCGCGCGTCTCCGTGACAATGTGACGTACGACGGCCTTCAGATCTCCGGTTTCGCGGAAGACCGCCAGCTGCTGATCCGCGCTTGTCCCTTCGCGCAGGACGGTGTGCACGTACTCGACCGCGTCCCGACTTTCCAGTTCATCAACAACGTCGTCGATGAACTCCAGAAGTTCGAGCGCGAGCTCGCGCATCGGCACTTCCGCGCGCTTCCCGAAGTCGATCAACTTGCCGTCGATGCCCCATCGCGCTGCCCGCCACTTGTTCTCTTCGATCAACGCTCGGCGGTACAACCGAAAGCCCAGATTGCGCGAGTACAGCTTGTGCAGCTTCACCACGATCGCCTGCGCCAGGGCGCCGAGCATCACCGCCGCTTCCGGACGGGTTGGAACATCGCACACCCGGAACTCCAGCGTCCCGAAGCTCGGATGCGGGCGCACGTCCCACCAGATCTTCCGCGCATCGTCGATGCAGTGCAAGTCGACGAGCAGCTTGATGTAGTTCTCGTATTCGCTCCAGGATCCAAAATGATCTGGCACACCCGTGCGCGGGAAGCGACGAAAGATCGTCGTGCGATACGACTTCAGTCCCGTATCGCGTCCCATCCAGAACGGAGAGCTCGTTGACAGCGCCAGCAAGTGAGGCAGGAAATAGCGCGCCGCATTCATGAGGTCAATCGCCGTCTGATTGTCGGGAACGGCGACATGCACGTGAAGGCCGAAGATCAACAGCGACCGCGCCAGCTGCTGAAGCTCCTCGACGATGCTGTCGTAGCGAACGCCGGGAGAAAGAATCTGATCTTTCCAGTGCGAGAAGGGGTGAGTGCCGGCCGCCGCGACCGCGAGCCCGACTCGTTCCGCCCCGCCAGTCAGTTCACGGCGAATGCGGAAGATCTCTTCGCGAAGCTCCGGCACGTTCTGGCAGATGCGCGTGCCGACCTCAACAATCGACTGATGCAGCTCTCGTTTGATCTGCTCGCCGAGGGCTGGAGCGCTGGAGGCCAGCAGTTCGGAGACATGCGACCGCAGCTCCCACGTGTGCGGGTCGACTATCTGGAATTCTTCTTCGACGCCCACCGTAAAGCGGTGTGCCATACAGCGCGAATCATACAAAGGGAAAAGGGAAAAGGGAAAAGGGAAAGGGAAAAGGCGATCCCATGCGCCGACTCAGTCCTTCACGTACTTCGCGGGATCCTGATCGAACTTGGTCTTGCAGATAGGTGCGCAGAAGTAATAGGTCTGCCCTTTGTACTCGCTCTGGCCTTTTGCGGTTTTTTCGTCGATCGTCATTCCACAGACTGGATCTTTAACCATAGGTGCTTATCGCTTTCTTCAATATCGCGATCTGCCCCGCATGATAGGTATCGTGTTGGAGGATGCCGATCGCGGTTTGGTACAGCGTCACCGGACTGCCCGTCGAATCAACCTGACCGCCCGCGACCTGGTGGGCGAGGCCGGCATCGTCAGTCGTTGCCAGGGTTCGCGCCAGCTCGGCGTGCGCACGGCGGAGTGACGAGATCGCTTGCTTCCACGCCTCTGCCGTTGTTTCGACCACACGCGGCCAGTCCCCCTCAGCCGGATCGCCGTGCTTGCCCCCCTCGAGCCGCCGCCGGACCTCGTTGACCCAGGCGGTCATGTGCAAGACGAGTTCCCAGATTGAATGAGCTCCTTTGATCGGATGAGCGGCTGCGGCGGTGGCGTCGATGCCATCCAGGATGCGTGCGACTGCCGACCCGTACCATGGATCGCCATCCATCGTCGTCTCCAACTCTCGCCGGAGACGTTCCGTTTCGGACACGAATGCCTCCTCGCAGATCGCTCACGCGATCGGCCGCAGCTGACGCCGTTCAGCCGATACCGGAAGACAACTCGCCAATCGCCGCACGGCGTCTTCGATCGTCGCCGGCATCACGCTCGAGAAGCAGAGGCGCAGCTCGGATTCACCTGCCGGATCTGGATAGAACGCGTCGCCCGCAATAAACGCGACCCCTGCGGCCAGTGCCGTATCGAGCAGCGCCCGCGAGCTGACGCCGGGAACCAGGCGGCACCACAAGTAAAGGCCGCCGTGCGGACGAGTGAACCTCAGCGTGCCCGGCGGAACGTGTCGCTGGATCGCCGCCACCATCAACGCACACCGACGGGCATGTTCCTGGCGCAGCGTCTTCAAGTGTGCATCAAAACTGCCCTGTCGAAGCAACCGCGCCACCGCGAACTGGACCAGGTTCTGCGTATGTGGATCCAGGCGCTGCTTGATGATCGCGATTTGATCGATGATCGATGGCGCCGCTGACAGCCAGCCAAGCCGCAGGCCTGGAGCCATCATTTTCGAGAAGCTGTTCAGATGGATCACCAGGTTCTGCGCATCGAGATCGCGCAGCGACGGTGGCGGCGCTTCGTGGAAGTACAGCTCGCCGTAGGTCGCATCTTCGACAATCGGGACCCGATATCGCTCCGCAAGTTTCAGCAGTTCCCGTCGCGTTCGAATCGGCAGCGTCGCGCCGGTTGGATTCTGGAAGGTCGGATTGGTGTAAATCAGCTTTGGTCGATAGCGCAGCAGCAGATCTTCGAGCTCGTCGATCTCCGCGCGAGCAATATCCCATCCAATGAGCTTCGCCCCGGCGGCGCGGAACGACTGAATCGCCCCGAGATACCCGGGACGATCGATGATCACGGCGTCACCCGGATCGACAAGGCATCGGGCAAGCAGATCGAGTCCCTGCTGCGCGCCGGCGAGGATCAGGACGCTCTCTGCCGGCACGCGGAACCGCTCGGCGATCGCTTCGCGGAGCACCGGTTGCCCTTCCGTGGGGCCGTGGCTCCATACCGCATCCGCATCACGCCTCAAGACGTGATCGATGGCCTGCTGAAATGCCGTGGTAGGAAAACAGTCGATGGCCGGCTCGCCCGCCGCAAGCGAGAGCAGACGCGCATCCGATGAGTGGCGGATGGCATCGCGCAGTGTCGAGTCGCTCGAACGCAGTGCCGCTGATGCAATCTTCCCGCGCCAGGCGAACGGCGTGCCGCTCGGCTCGGGTGCCGCGCACACGAACGTGCCACGTCCGACATAGCCGCGTAAAAGGCCGCGCGATTCGAGCTCTCGATACGCGCTGACGAC
>Ga0075428_100002356_pt1 | contig 20503 bp, 23 predicted proteins | sample RhiMetdeltSRZDD2_FD_75291 | JGI IMG/M metagenome (GOLD analysis project Ga0075428, IMG submission 75291) | Populus rhizosphere microbial communities from Tennessee, USA - Rhizosphere MetaG P. deltoides SRZDD2 | ecosystem: Host-associated > Plants > Roots > Rhizosphere > Soil | place: USA... | reverse complement strand
CATCGCTGTCCGAGCATTTCACCGAATGGCGCGGCCTGCTCGCTGCGGCGGTCGAGCGGATGCGCGACAACGGCGCGCTAGTCGCCGACGTCGACCCGAAAGCCCTTGCGACGGGGCTACTTGCGGCGGTGGAGGGAGGCTATCTGCTGTCGCAGACGGGCCGTGACCCGAGGCTCATGCAGTCGGCGCTGAACATGGCCATCGGCCATGTGGCATCCTTCGCGACCGCCGGCACAGCATTGCGGTGACGGGCGGCCGCGAAGTGGACCGCAGCGACCAGTCCGACGGTTAGTTGTCGCCGGGGACGCCGGTCGGCGCCGGCGGCGCCTTCACCGGAGGCGTGAACAGGTTGCCACCGGTCGGGTTGATCGACTTCTCCGTCGGCGCGGGCGGCGGCGGAGCAGGGGTGGCCTCCGACGTAGTCGTTGTGGTGGTCGTAGTGGGCGTGGTGGTTTCCGGCGCCTTCTCCTCCTTCGCGCAGGCGGAGAGCGCGCCCATGGCGATGATCGCGCCAATGCCGGCGGTGGCGGCGAGACGACGAGCCGTAAGGCCTGACCTCATGATGAGTCCTATCTGTTTCGAGAACTGAACTATATCGTCCAGAAAACGTCCTCGTCAACGCGGAAACTGCACGATACGCCACAATTGTCGGGTACTCCCAATATTGCGGGGGAGACGAATCGGTCCAAATCGAGACGCCCTGTCAAGGCCGCACGGGGATTAGCAGCAAGTGCCATCGTTCTTCCCAGCGTCCTTCCAGCCCGCGACTCTAATCTCCTGTGCACAAGACACTCAGTGTCCGCAAAGCACAACCACAGCTTCATCACACGGAGGTCGCACGTGAAGAAATTGGGTGTTTACGCCATCACCGCTGTCGGTGCGACGGCCGTGTCCATGGCGTTCTTCGGAAGCGGCGTCGCCGCGGCCGACGACTACAGCGGCCAGACCTACGGCGATGCGTCGAAGGCCATCAGCGATGCTGGCAAAAAGGCCGTCATCGCCAGCCGAGCCGGTGACACATTGACGGACGACAACTGCATCGTGACTCATTCGCAGTCGGCGCCATGGATCAAGGGCGACGATTTCGCGCCCGTGACCGACACGGTGCTCGTCTACCTGAATTGCAATGCCACGGTGGCGACCGCCAAGGATCCCGGCAACTCGGCCGCGAGCCCCGAGGGCAAGGCCGCCATGCAGAAGGCGCAGGAGGACAAGTCCAGCGGGTCCGGCTGATAGCTCGGTCAGCGCCACCCCAGTAGGGTGATGCCAGGCATCCACGAAGGGGAGGCGCTGAGATGAAACGTCAGGTATTGCCCTACGTCACCGTCGAGGTCGACGATCGGCTGCGCCGTCGGTTGCGCCGTGCCGGCGAACGGTTGCGGGTCAATGTCAGGGCGTATCTGCTCAGCGCCGCCGACGATGTCGATGCGGCCGGTGACAAGGTGCGCGATCTGTGTGACCGGGCCGTGAACCGGGTCGACTCGGTGGTCGCGACCGTCAATGACCGGCTCGGTGCCGACGAACCCAAGCAGCTGCAGCTGCACCTCGTCAGCAGCCGCGAAGCCAGCTAGCCGCTACGGCGTCCGCACGCCGGCCCGGCCCCCGACGAAGAACGAGCCGGCTAGCACCACCAGGCCCACGACGGCCACCGGAATGGTCCACGCTCGTCGACCCGACACCGCCGATTGACACTGGGTGACGTAGTCGGTGTGCGGGATGATTTCGTTGAGTATCGGCAGGTTGACAGGGTTGTTGTTGTCCGCCTCGCGCGCGGCGGATGAATCCTGAACAAGGCCATTGCCGCACCCGATGCTGCCGTTGTCAGGGCCCGGCACCGACACGGGCATGAGCAGTCCGATGACGCCGACCAGCAGCACGACCGCCCCCACCAGCAAAATTATCCGTCGCACGTTCATGTGCTGTTCTATGCCCGCTCGGCCCGGTTCGAAACCATGTTGAGACCGGCCTGCGCTGGGCGCTGTGCCGGCGAATATGTTGTTCTTGTTCCGTGTGGGGGCCGTGGCCCGAAAGGAGCTCGACGCTTTGGTAGGGCATGGTCTGGTCGTACTGCTCGCCGTGCTCGCCGCGGTGTTCCTGGCGATCGGCATCGTCGTGCGCCAACGCGCCACCATGGACGTCCCCCAAGAACACGGCGTGAGCTCGGTGATGTTCTTGACTCTGCTTCGCCGGCCGCTGTGGTGGGCAGGCACAGGGGCGGCCGTCGCGGGCTACGTCTTTCAGGCGTTGGCGCTCGCGAAGGGCTCGCTGCTGTTGGTGCAGCCGATCCTGGTGTCCGCCCTGCTGTTCGCATTGCCCTTGAGCGCCCGGTTGGCGCACCGCCGCGTCACCCGCGGTGAATGGGTATGGGCGGTGGTGCTGACGACGGCGCTAGCGGTGTTCGTCGTGTTGGCGAAGACCCGGCCTGGCGACTATGAGGCCTCGCTGACGACCTCCACTTTGGTCGCCGTCATCTGCACGGCCGCGGTCTGCGCATGCGTCATCGTTGCCACCCGCACCATGGGATGGAAGCGGGCGGTGTTGCTCGCCTTCGCGGTGGGTGTGCTGTTCGGTGTCGTCGCCGTACTCACCAAGCTGGTGATGCACGTGCTGACCCATGAGGGCGTGCGCGCTGTATTCGCCACGCCGGTGGTGTATCTGCTTGCGGTGATCGCCGTCTTCGCGACGTTCCTGCAGCAGTCCGCCTTCCACGCCGGCTCGCTGCAGACGTCAGTGCCCACGATGCTGGTGCTCGAACCCGTCATCGCCGTGCTGCTCGGCGCGGTGGTGCTCGGGGAAAACCTCGACGTCAGCCACCTCGATGCCGTGGTGATCACGATCAGCACGGTCGCGATGGCGGCGGCCACCATCGCGCTGGGCCGCGACGAGGGCGCCTACGAGGAGCAGCTCGAGGCGGCGGTGGTGCGTCACTCCGCCTGAGGTTGCTCCGAATCTGTTGCCTGCGGCGGTGTTTCGGGCACCTCGACCGGGCGCAGCAATGCCCACCCGATGAACACGATCGCCACGACGATCAACGCGAGGCCCACCCACCAGTTGGCGTCGGTGCCGACGTACAGGTCGACGGGGTTGTCGGTGGCGCCACTGTGGTGATCCCCGAGCAGGCCTGGTGCAAAGCCGGCGATGGTGAGCACGACACCGTAGATTCCCAGCAGTGCGCCGATGATGTTGCGAACGTCAAACAAATGCCGCATCACAGTTCCTTATCAGTGGAAGACGATGTTGAGGACGATGACCATGGCGAGCGAAACCGCGGCGAGCGGGACGGGCCGGTAGTACCAAGCCTTTCCTACGCTCTCGGGGTCGTGGAAGGCCTCTCTTGGTGTCTCGGAGTACACCAGTCCCACCAACTCATTCGCCGGCTTCGGCGTGGTCACCATGGTGACGGCCACGCTGACGATGATGTCGACGACAAACGCCACCGAGGCGGCGACGAAAGGCACACCCTGCCCGGGAAGGCTGAACACTCCGACCTTGGACAGAATGAAAATGAAGATGGCAGAAAGGGTTCCGGAGACGAGGCCGACCCAGCCCGCGGTCGAGGTCATCCGCTTCCAGAACATGCCGAGGATGAACGTGGCGAACAGGGGAGCGTTGAAGAAGCCGAACAGCGTCTGCAGGTAGTCCATCAGGTTGGAGAAACCGGCCGCGATCAACGCGGTGAAAATGGCGAGGATCGTCGCCCCGATCGTGGCGATACGACCTACCAGGATGTAGTAGTTGTCGGGCCGGTCCTTGACCACATAGTCCTGCCAGATGTCGTAGCTGAACACGGTGTTGAACGCCGAGATGTTGGCCGCCATGCCCGCCATGAACGAAGCCAGCAGACCCGCGACAGCGACACCCAGCAAGCCATTCGGCAGGATGTCGCGGATCATCAGCAACATCGCATCGTTGTAGGTGATGTCACCTTCGCCAGTCGTTTTCAGCCGGATCATGTCGCCGATTGCGGCCGCGGCGATCATGCCGGGCACGATGATCACGAACGGAACGAACATCTTCGGGAACGAACCGATGATCGGGGAGCGACGCGCCGCGGAGATCGAACTCGAGGCCATCGCACGCTGCACCTCGACGAAGTTGGTCGTCCAGTATCCGAAGGACAGCACGAACCCGAGCCCGAAGACGATGCCGATCACCGACCACACCGGGCTCTCGAAACCGGACAACGCCTGACCGGGCCACGTGGTGACCTGCTCGTGCACCGAGGCAGTCACCTTGCCGTCGGTCACGGTGTCAATGACCTTGTCCTTCAGGCCATTCCAGCCGCCGATCCTGATCAGCCCGAAAACCGTGAGCGGAACCAGCGCCGCCAGGATCACGAAGAACTGCAGCACCTCGTTGTAGATCGCGGCCGACAGCCCGCCGAGTGTGATGTAACTGAGCACCACGAGGGCGGCGACGATCAGCGAGATCCAGCGCGGCCAGCCGAGTAGTGCATTGATGACCGTCGCCAGCAGGAACAGGTTTACGCCGGCGATGAGCACCTGGGCGGTGGCGAAGCTGATCGCATTCACCAGATGGGCGCCGGGGCCGAAGCGGCGTCGCATGAACTCGGGCACGCTTCGTACCTTGGAGCCGTAGTAGAACGGCATCATCACCACGCCGAGGAACAGCATGGCCGGGATGGCGCCGATCCAGTAGTAGTGCATGGTCGACAGTCCGACCTGGGCACCGTTGGCCGACATGCCCATGATCTCGACGGCGCCGAGGTTCGCCGAGATGAATGCCAGGCCGGTCACCCAGGCGGGCAGCCGGCGGCCGGACAGGAAGAAGTCCAGGCTCGTCGAGATCTGGCTTCGGGCGATGAAGCCGATGCCGAGGACGAAGACGAAGTAGATCCCAACAAGTACGTAGTCGAGCCAGCCGAGGTTGAGGCGGAGCACATTTTCTGCCGCCAGTGTCGTGGTGGTCGTGGTCATCAACTCCTTCATCGGAGGCAGCACAAGTTCGGTCAGAAGCAACCAGAAACTAACAGTCCAGACCCAGCAAACTGACCCAAATCGAGAAAATTTGTTTGATATTGTGCGTTCCCATGCTCGCCGCTGAACGCCGATATGCCATCCTGCGGGCGTTGAACGCCGGTGGTGCGGTCCGGGTCGCCGACCTGGCCGCCGAACTCGACGTGTCGGAGATGACCGTCCGTCGCGATCTCGACGCTCTCGATGCGCAGAATCTGCTGCGCAAGGTGCACGGCGGCGCGGTCACCCGGCACAACCGCGGCGAAGAACCGGGGTCGTCGGTGAAGGCGGCTCAACAGCGCGCCGAGAAGGCCGCGATCGCGGCGGTCGCGGCCGAAACCGTTGAGGACGGGATGACGATCGCGATCAGTGCGGGCACCACTACCACCGAGTTGGCTCGCCGACTGCGGCGTCGGTCATCGATCACCGTCGTGACGAACTCGATCAGTGTCTTCGAGGTGCTGACCGATCCCGCCGCGGATGCCGCCGACGCACCGCAGGTATATCTGTCCGGCGGTGTGCGCACTCCGTCGGATGCGCTCGTGGGGCCGATCGCCGACGCCGCCATCGGGTCCTTCCGGGTGGACGGCACATACCTCGGAGTGCACGGGTTCGATCCGGAGGCTGGCCTGACGACCCCGAATATCGCTGAGGCGCAGACCAATCGGACCCTGATCGGGATCGGTGCACAACTCACTGTGCTCGCCGATCACACGAAGTACCGCGAAGTGGGCACGAACGTGTTCGCTCGGATGCGCCGGGTGGACAACCTGATCGTCGACGACGGGCTGACCATCGGAGACCGGGGCATCATCGAACAACACGTCGGGCGGCTGACCATCGCCCCGGTGGAACGACAATGACCGATCCCGCAACCAGGTGGCCGCTGGCCGACGGGCGAGAGCTGTTGTTGTTCGCGCTTCCGGGGCACACCCCGGCGCCGGTACCTGACGAACGCCCGCTGCCAGAGCGCGGAAATCAACAGTCCGAGTTGCGATTCGACCGGCAGACCGGCCAATGGGTGATCATCGCGGCGCTGCGTCAGGACCGCACCTACAAACCGCCGCCCGACCAATGCCCGCTGTGCCCCGGACCATCCGGCCTGACGAGTGAAATCCCCGCGCCCAGCTACGACGTGGCCGTGTTCGAGAACCGGTTCCCCAGCCTGTCCGGTGCGAGCAGCGCGCCGTTCCACCTTCCGGCGGTTGGCGGTGACCTGTTCCTGTCCGCGCCGGGTCACGGCCGATGTGAGGTGATCTGTTTCTCCAGCGATCACACCGGCTCGTTCAGTCAGCTCGAACTGCCGCACGCGCGCCTCGTCGTCGACGCATGGCGACACCGCACCGCCGATCTGATGGCCCGCCCCGGCATCGCGCAGGTGTTCTGCTTCGAGAACCGCGGCGAGGAGATCGGCGTGACGTTGACCCATCCGCACGGCCAGATCTACGGCTACCCGTATCTGCCCCCGCGTGCCGCTGTGATGTTGCGCGAGGCGCGCGCTTACGCCGACCGCACGGGCGGCAACCTGTTCACCGACATCCTCGCCCGCGAGGTGGCCGACGGCAGCCGCATCATCGCCAGGACAGAGCTGTTCACCGCGTTCGTACCGTTCGCCGCCCGGTGGCCCGTCGAGGTACACATCTGCCCGAACCGGTTCGTGCACAACCTGGTTGACCTGACCGACGCCGAGCTCGACGGCTTCGCGCAAATGTATCTCGACGTGCTAAGCCGGTTCGACCGCATGTATCCCACTGCGCTGCCCTATATTTCGGCCCTACACCAATACGCCAACACATCCGAACAGCGTGAAGGCTACTTCCATACCGAGCTGATGTCGGTGCGCCGCAGCGCGACCAGGTTGAAGTACCTGGCCGGTTCCGAGTCCGCGATGGACGCCTTCATCAGCGATGTCACCCCGGAAAGCGTCGCGCAGCGGTTGCGGGAACTCGCATGAGCACCCGAAGACGACCGCGAGTGAGGATCGCAGCGAGGTGCGAGCGAGGACCGGAGCGAGCGGGGAGTCGAGGCATGGATGACGCTTGCGAGCGAATCATCAGCACCGAATGCGCCGGCCGAGCCTGCGAGGTCGGCGGATGACTCCGATCAGATATACGGCACCGGGCCGGATCAACCTGATCGGCGAACACACCGACTACAACCTGGGTTTCGCGCTACCGATCGCCCTGCCCGAGCGCACGGTCGTGACCTTCCTACCCGACGACGGCGACGCCGTCGGGGTGCGTAGCGACCAGGAGGACGGCGACGTTCGGATTCCGCTCGACACCGCGCCCGGCGACGTCCCCGGCTGGGCCGGCTATGTGGCCGGTGTGGTGTGGGCGTTACGCGAGGCCGGCCACCATATCTCCGGCGGGACCATGGCGATCGCCAGCGACGTCGAGATGGGCTCCGGCGTATCGTCTTCGGCGGCACTGGAGTGCGCGGTACTCGGCGCGCTCACGACCGCGACAGGCCTTCGCATCGATCGGATCGAGCTGGCGCGCATCGCGCAGCGGGCCGAGAACGATTATGTCGGCGCACCCACCGGAATGATGGACCAACTCGCGTCGCTGTGCGGAGAACCACGCAAGGCGCTGATGATCGACTTTCGGGAGCCGATCGTGCGACCGGTGGCGTTCGACCCTGACGCTTCCGATGTCGCGCTGCTGCTTGTCAATTCGCGTGCGCCACACCAACATGCGGGTGGAGAGTATGCGGCGCGCCGGGCGTCGTGCGAACGGGCAGCGGCCGACCTCGGGGTGTCGTCGCTACGAGAGGTGCAGGACCGCGGCGTGGCGGCTCTCGCCGCGGTGTCCGACCCTGTCGATGCGCGGCGTGCCCGCCACATCCTGACCGACAACCAACGCGTGCTGGATGTCGTTGTCGCGCTTGAAAAGTCCGATTACTCCGCGATCGGCCGACTGTTCAACGAGTCGCAGGCGTCGATGCGCGACGACTTCGAGATCACCACCGAACACATCGATCTGATCGCCGACGCCGCGGTGCAGTCGGGCGCGCTGGGTGCGCGGATGACCGGCGGCGGGTTCGGCGGCTGCGTGATAGCCCTCGCGCCCGCAGCGAAAACCGAGCACATCGCCGACTCGATACGGAAAGCCGTTGCCGCCGCTGGTTACAACGCCCCGACGATCAGCCGCACCCGGGCCGGCCAGGGCGCGACACTACTGCGGTAGCGGAGCCTCCGACAGCGCGGCCCACATCAAGCGGGCGGCCTCGCGAGTGCGCTCGTCGGGTGTGATCGGCGTTTCGGCGCCGGGCTGTTCGGCAGGAGCGCCGCTGATGTGCTCGACGATCGCCACGGAGAGCTCCCGCAGCTTCACGTTGAACTCCTGGCTGCCGCGGCGCAGCATCTTCCACGCCTGGTCCGCGTCGCAGCGGACCAGGCCCATCAGTGCGCCCTTCGCCTGCTCGATGGCGCCGCGGGACTGCAGGACCGTGATGATGTCCGCGATGGCCGAGGCGTTCTCGGCCGCGGTGGTGATCAGTGCTGCGGAGACCAGTTGTTCGTACGTGATCAGGCTCGCTACGGTCGCGGCGCTGGCGGGCTGGCTGAGCGTGCAGCACACGACGACCGTCGCATCGTCGGCCCAGACACCGGGCACCGCCACGGCGCCGCGGACCTGTTCCCAGCTCGACTCGTGGTGTGGCGCGCGGTCGCACAGGGTCGCCAGGGTCAGCTCGGGCCAACGGTCGTCGGTCCACAGATCGGGGCTCAGCACCGGCACCTGATAGGCGAGCGCATCGGGCACCGGCCCGCCGATCCCCGACAGTTGGGCATCGGCGAAGTCAGCGCCAATCCCCAGCGAAGCGAGCACCGCCGGCCGTTCGTCGCGACGCTTGTCGTGGACGGTGATGGCCAGGCCGAGCGCATCGATCAGGTCGGCCTGCATCCGCTCGAGGATGCGCTGCATCAGCGCTACGAGTTGTGGGTGTTGGCGTGGTTGAAAGTACGGCGGGGTCATGGTCAGTCGCGGGTCACCACGGTCGCCACGCGGTCGAGGCCGGAGATGCTGAGCAGCGTAACGATCGTTCCCGATGCCGGCACGATCAGCCCGAGTTTGGTGGTAGCCGCGACGGCGAACAACGCCCGCACCGCCGCGCTGTCGCAATAGGTCACGTCCGACAGGTCGACAGTGATGGCGTCGCTGTCGGCGGCCGCTCTGTTCAGGACGTCGGAGAACTCGTTGACGTTCGCCAGATCGATATCGCCGGTGGCACTGACAACCGGCGGCTGCTCGGCCTCCGCAGCGAACAGCTGGAACTGACTGTTGGTCATCGCTCGACTCCCGCTCGTCCCCTGCCCTTCGGGCGTGGGCCCACCGGTCCTCGCCTGTTGCCTCGACTCCCGCTCGCTCCGGTCCTCGCGCGTTCCGCGCTGCGATCCTCACTCGCGGTCGTCTTCGGGGACTCGTGCCTCGCTGCGATCCTCACTCGCAGTCGTCTTCGGAAAGTCATGAATGCAGCTCCTTGTGCATTTCCACAGTGGTCCCTTGCGGGGTGGGCGTGATCGTGACCGTGTCGACGAGGGCCCTCATCAGCCTGCTGCCGTGCCCGCGTTGGCCCCGCGTGCTCGATGGCAAAGCGTGCCAGCGGCCGTTGTCCCTGACCGTCAACGCTAGACCGGTGTCGGTTGCCTGTGCCGTGACCTCCAGCTGGACGTCACGGCCGGCGCCGAGAACGGCGTGCTCGACGGCGTTGGAGGCCGCCTCACCGACGGCAAGCAGGACATCGTCGGCGGTGGCGGCGTTGACCGCCGCGGTCGGCAGCCAGCTGCGCAGGTGGGCGCGAACGACGGCGAGGCTGGCTGGTATCGCGGGCAGCCGGATTTGCAAGGGGTCGGGCCGGCGCGCGTCGGTACCGGGAAGGTTTGTCACCAGCACCTCCGGATGTCTAGCGGCGACCCCGCCTGAACGCATGCGAATCTTCCCGCATCGCCTGCCTCGCCTCGACAGCCGAAATTTGCTGTTGTTGTCATATCACGTGAACATCCACGTCGTGCACGACATGTCGTTATCCAACCGCGAAGCTCATGGCGACGGTGGTTCCGTGCGATGTTCCGTCGACGTCCACATTCTCGCTGAGCGTCCGCATCAACAGCAGCCCCCTGCCCCTGGTGCCAGGGTCGGCGGGTGGGGTCTTCCACGACCCCGAGTCGGCGACCTTGATGTGGATGTGCTGGTCGTCGCGTCTCGCCTCGACACGCATCGTTCCCGGCTCCTGGCCGCGGTACGCGTGCTCGGCGCTGTTGGTGCACGCCTCGTTGACCACCAGCACGATGTCCCCGGCCAGCGGCTCCGGCACGCTCGCGCTGCGAAGCCAGGCAATGAGCTGACGTCGCACGTCGGTCAGCCGTGCTGGAATCGCGTCGATTTCAATCGCGAGCTCGCAACCCGAGTGGCGATACAGCACGATTGCGACGTCGTCGTCATAACCGACGGCGGGAGCCAGGCTGTCGAGAATCGCGTCGGCAACCGCGTCGACGGGCAATTCCATCGTCTGCGCCATGACGTCGGCGATGCGAGCGATTCCCGCATCGATCGGTTCGTCACGCCGCTCGACAAGTCCGTCGGTGTAGAGCAGCAGGGTCGATCCGGCGGTCAGTGCCGCGGTGGCCTGTGGGCGCGGCTCGTCGCTGTGTACGGCCAGCGGCACCGACCGCGCGTCCGTCAACAACTGCGGTGGCGAATCGGGGGCGGCGACGACCGCAGGCACGTGACCGGCGCTGCTGTAGGTCAGCGTTTCGGCCCGGACATCGAGGATCGCCAGAAATACCGTGGTGCAGAACGCATCTGGGATGAACGCCGCCACCGAATCCAGGTGCTCGAGCAACGTCGCCGGCGATGCGCCGGTCAGCAGTAGCGCGCGGGCCGAGCTGCGCAGCTGACCCATCACCGCGGCCGCGGAGAGCCCGCGACCGACGCAGTCCCCGACGATGATGCCGATGCAGTCGTCGCCGATGGGCAGCACGTCGTACCAGTCGCCGCCGATCTCCAGCGGCGGCACCGCGGGCTCGTATCGCACGGCGAATCCGGCGGGCAACTCAGTCGGCGCAAGCATCGACCGTTGCAACGTCAACGACGTGTCGCGGGCGGCCTCGAACTGGCGCACATGCTGCATCGCGAGGCTGAGGTGGCCGACGAGCGCGGTGACCAGTTGCCTGTCTTGCGCGCTGACCTTGCGGGGTTCACCGAATTCCAGCCACAGGGAGGTGTCCCGCGACAGCGTGGCGACGATGCCGTGTGCGGTGCCGGTTTCGGTCGCCCACCCGACGGGTTCCACGGTCAGCGGTAGCCAGGCGCGGGCGTCCTGCAGTGACTGGCGCAGCGGTGCATCGAGATCGTGCCATTGCAGCACCGGCGGCGTTCCTGCCAGGTGGACGGTCGGGTCATGCTCGCCCGCCAGCCACATGATGGCCGCCACATGCCGCACGCCCAGGGTCGTGTGGCACTCGTCGAGCATGGTCGACAGCACCTCGCCGACGCTCTTGGCCACACTGACCGCCGTCGCGAGGCGCGCCACGGCACGCTCCCGTTCAGCCGCCGCCCGCGCCGCGGTGACGTCGCGAATGGTCCCGACGTACGTGTCCCCGTCAGTGCCCGGCGACGTGACGGCGTTGACGCTCATCGCCACCCACACGATGTGGCCATCGCGATGCCGGATCGGCGCCTCGGTCTCCAGGGTGCCCTGCGCGAGCAACTCGGCCAAGCGGTCACCGGACCCCTCGTCGTCGGCCATCCATGGGTGCTGCCATGCGTACGGCAGACCCTCGGGGCCGTAGCCGGTGATGTCCGCGAACGCGTCGTTCATCTCGATGACCGCCCCGGTGCGATCGGCGACGAAAAACCCCTCCTGCAGCGAGTTCACCAACGCGGTGCGGAACTCGTCACGGTCGGCGAGATCCTCGGCTCGGGCTCGCTGTTGCTCGTATCGCCTTGTGCCGTCGATGAATCCGCGCGTCGCCACGTCAAGCGCCGCCAGCGCCTGCAGCAGGAACTGCAACCCCACCGCAGTATCGCCTCCGGAAACCAGCCGCGAATGGTTCTCGATGATCTCCAGCATGCTGATCTGTTCCTGCAGGGCGCGGCGGCCGAGCTCATGGCCGACCGACAAGGTGTCCTCGTCCTCCGCGGCAAGGTAGGCGCGCAGCGCGGCGGCGTACTGGGCGTGGAAGTCGGCGGCACGCGTCATGACGAGACGCCTCGATGACGCGCGGCGAGCACCAGCGCGTCATCGGATTCCCGGCTGTAAGCGTCGAGAATGTGTTCGGCGATCGTCATCGCCGACGCGGCGAAGTCGATGCCCTGGACGTGATCTTCGAGAATGCCGTCGGTCGCGATGACGAGCAGGTCGCCGGGGCCGATCGACACCTGATGCGTGGCGAGTGCGTGGGGTATGCGATAGCCGACGATGCCGCCGGCCAGCAGCGCGGACGCGCGGATCTGGACACCGCCGGGGCTCTTGGCGACAAGGTCGGCCGTCACGTTGCCAATACCGATCCAGCTCAGCGAGTCGGTCGCAAAGTCGATGCGGGCCAACGTGATTGCCGCGCCCCTGGTATCGGTCAAGCCGCGATGACATCGCTGAAGCAGCACGTCGAGTGGCTCCGTGCGGCAACTCTTCACCACGTCCTCGGCGCGCAATGCTGCGGTCTCGGCGGCTTCCCCGTGACCCAGCCCGTCCGCCACCCCGAACAGAGCGGCGGTGCCGCCGACGTCGACCGCGATCGGGAAGTCGCCGCAGACTTCCTCGCCGGGGAGGGGGCGCCGTGCCGCGGCCCACTCGATCGGTCCGATCCACCCTTTTCTACGCACTGGCCGGGATCCACTTCCACATTTCGACGACCGTGCCTTTACCGGGAGCCGATTCCACGACCAACCGGTCCATCAATCGTCGCGCGCCAGGCAGGCCTAGGCCAAGCCCCCGTCCTGTCGAATAGCCGTCCTCGAGCGCGCGCTCGATGTCGACGATGCCGGGGCCGTCGTCCTCGGCGCGGACCACAAGGGCCTGTCGGCCGTCGCGGTACTGAACTCCCACGCGCACCTCGCCTCGGCCGGCGTAACTGGTGATGTTGCGCGCGATTTCCGAGATCGCCGTTGCGATCATCGTGACGTCGGTCAGCGAGAAGCCGAGTTGGCGGGCCAGTTCGTGCCCGGCCTGGCGGGCGATGACGATGTCGTCGGAGTTGTTGACGTCGACTACGAACTCAGCCCCCACCGTCGCGCCCATCCGCCGGCTTGCGGGATTCCAGGTGCCGATTCAGAAGCGCAAGTCCCTCTTCCAAATCCAGCGCGGTGTACATGTCGTCGAACATCAGCCCCAGCTGGACCATCGCGAAGGCCACCTCGGGCTGCAGGCCCACGATCACGGTGTCCGCGCCGCGCAGCCGCGTCATGTGCGCGATCGTGCGCAGCGACCGGGCGGCGAACGAATCCATCACGTCGATCGCGGTGACGTCGACGATGATGCCGTGCGCGCGGTAGAGGCTGACCCGCTCCATCAGGTCGTGGCGCAACCGCTCGGCATCGGAATCGGTGAGTGCGGCCTGCACCGAGGCGATGAGGATCGGGCCCTGTTTCAGGATGGGTACTGGCATGAGGAGGTGGCGATGGGGCCGGTCATCCGTTCTGTTCGCCGGTGCGGGTCACTTCGTAGCCGAGGAGTCGCTCGGCCTCTTCGATACCGCCCTGAAGGTCGCCGACGGCGTTCATCTTGGACAGGTCGAGGCCGATGGTCACCAGGGTCAGTGCGATGTCCGACGACAGACCGGTGATGATCACGCTGGCACCCATCAGGCCCGACGCGTCGACCGTCTGCACCAGGTGGTTGGCCACGGTGGAGTCGATGGTCGGCACACCAGTGATGTCGATAACGACCACCTTGGCGCGGTTGGCGCGGATCGCGCGCAGCAGCTGCTCGGTGACCTGGCGGGCGCGCTGGCTGTCCAGCACACCGATGATCGGCAGAATCAACAGCTGTTCGCGCACCTGCAGAACGGGTGTGGACAGCTCGCGGATGGCCTCCTGCTGCTGGCGAATGATGCGCTCGCGTTCCTGCACGAAGCCGACGGCCACCGTGTTGGCGATGCGGTTGGCGGCGGGCTCGTAGGCATCGAGCACTCGGTTCAGCAGGTCGAAGTCGGTTTGGTACTTCTCGAACAGCGAGCGCGCCAACACGTCGCGCAGCAGCAGCACGATGCCGACCACTTCGTCCGTTTCCACGCCTCGCGGGATGATGCGCTCGGAGAGGTCGCGCGCGTAGTCCTGCAGCGCCTCGACGCTACCCGTCTCCAACACCTCGACGTAGCTGTCGTACACGGTGGTTGCCTCGGAAAAGATCTCCTCCGGCGACATTGCGGTCAGCAGTTCGGCCTCGGTGATTCGGCGCGCCCATTCCTCACGCAGCGCGGTCCGGTTTTGGCGAAGGTGCTGAACGAGCTGGGGTAGCAGATCTTCCCCCACAAGTTCGGCGGCGTGTGTGGTCGCGGTGCCGACGAAATCCGTCGTCGATTCAGACATTCGGCCTCCCAACTTCACTCGCGCGGTGTTGGTGCACGAGTCCTGTGCTGACATTAGCGCCCGGGTAGACCACGGAAGCGGCGAAGTAGGTAATCGCGGACGGCGATGGAACGATAGGCTCGGCGCATGCCTGACCAGGACGCGATCGCGACCGCGCTCGCCTACCAGGATGGGATCGCGGTGCTCGCGGTCGGTGGTGACATCGATCTGGCCACGGTCCCGGCACTGGAAGCCGCCATCGACGAGGCGCTCGTCGCGAAGCCAACGGGGCTGGTCATCGACCTTTCCGAGGTCGGCTTCCTTGCGTCGGCGGGCCTTCAGGCGCTGGTGGCGACGCACAACAACGTGAGCGAGTCCGCGCAATTCGCGGTCGTTGCGAACAGTGCCGCGACGAGCCGCCCGATCCAGCTGACCGGCCTTGACCATATCTTCGAGCTGTACCCGACGCTGGACGAGGCGCTGACCGCAGTCCGGACGAACGCGGAATAGCCTGGCGGACAGTTAGTTTCGTCCGCTGTTCAGGGCACCATCCAGGACAGCACCGACGCCTGCAGTCCCGACAGCACGCACAGCAGCGCCAGGAACACCACGCTCCACACGATGACGCGGCGGAAGATGTCGCCTTCCTTGCCGTTCATGCCGACCGCGGCCGCGGCGATGGCCAGGTTCTGCGGCGAGATCATTTTGCCGAGCACCCCGCCCGAGCTATTCGAGGCCGCCATCAGCACATCGGACAGCCCGGCCTGATTCGCGGCGGTCACCTGCAGGGCGCCGAACAGCGAATTCGACGACGTATCCGAACCGGTGACGGCGACCCCGAGCCAGCCGAGCACCGGCGACAGCAACGCAAACGCGCCTCCGGCAGCGGCCATCCACGTGCCGAGCGTGATCGTCTGACCGGACAGGTTCATCACGAAAGCCAATGCCAGCACCAGCATCACGGTCGCGATCGCGAACCGCAGCTGGACAAGTGTGACGCCGTACGCCTTGACCGCCCGAGGCACCGACAACTTGAGCGCGATCATCGTGAGCACGCCCGCGACGAGCATCTGGGTGCCCGGTGTGGTCAACAAGTTCAACGTGAACTCGGTCAGCGACACCGGCTTTCCCTTGGGGCTCACGACATGTAGGCCCGGCCAATGGAACTTGACGGTCGCCTTGTCGAGCAGGTTCTTCACCGCGGAGATCTGACAGATCACGAAGATCGCGATGATGATCGCGTAGGGGGCGTATGCGCGTGCGACCTCCGCGCGGCTGTCGGGATTGGCGACGCGCTGCGCGAATTCGGGCGTCGGTTCGTCGGCGGCGCCACCCGCGACGACCGCCGGCTGCTGCTCGCGGCGCGGATGCCAGACGCGCACCATCGCGACCACCGCGCCCGCCGACAGCAGCGACGCCACCACGTCGGCCAGCGGCACCGAGATGAAGTTGGATGTCGCGTACTGCCCGATCGCGAACACGATGCCGCACACCAGCGCCACCGGCCAGGTCTCCCGCAGACCACGACGACCGTCGACGATGGCAACCAGCGCCAGCGGCACGAACAGCGCCAGGATTGGCGTCTGCCGACCCACCATCGCGCCAAGCGTGTCGCTCGGCAGTTCGGTCACCTTGCCCAGCGTCAGGATCGGGGTGGCCATCGCGCCGAACGCGACGGGCGCGGTGTTGGCCGTCAGCGCGAGGACCGCCGCCTTGAGCGGCCGGAACCCCAGCGCCATCAGCATCACCGACGTCACCGCCACCGGAGTGCCGAACCCGGCCAGCGCCTCGATCAGCGCGCCGAACGAGAACGCGATGATGATCGCCTGTACCCGCTGATCGTCACTGACCCGGGCGAACGAACGCCGCAGCACATCGAAATGTCCTGTCTCGACGGTCATTTGGTAGACCCAGATCGCGTTGATCACGATCCACAGGATCGGGAAGAACCCGAACGCGGCGCCTTCCGTCCCGGCGAGCAGAGCCTGACCCAACGGCATGCCGTACACCAGGATCGCGAGCACGATCGCGAGCGCCAGCGAGACCACCGAGGCCACCCACGCGGTCACCCGCAGCACGCCCAGCATCACGAATAGCAACAGCAGTGGCAGCGCTGCTATCAGCGAACTCCACGCCAGGGAATGAGCTACCGGATCGAGCACCTGTTGGTACACGGCGACCACCTCGCGGGCACGGCTGGACACACGACTACGGGGGTGTAACCCGAAGCGGTGATCTTCAATCCTCGCCTGAGGGGCCGCTGCGCAATCACTGTGCAGTTGATCAAACATTGGATTAGAGTTCCGTTGGCCAGATTGATCTTGGAAAACCGCTGGCACAGGTCGGGAAGGACAAATCATGGGTCGGATGGCTCGCCGTGTTGCGGCGGTTGCCGGTGGTGCTGCGATTGTGACGATGGTGGGCTTGACCGCCTCCTGCGCCAAGGAAGAGGAAAAGGCGCCGGAGACGACGACCACCACGACCACCACGACGACTACATCGGCCACGCCGGCCCCTCCGCCGCCCGCGCCGACGGAGAAGTCGATCAACCCGACGGGCGGCAACCTGTTCACGCCTCCGGTGAAGGCGCCGCCGGCGCCGACCGGCGTCCCCGGCGATAACTAGGACCGCATCGGGCCAGCTCGCACGTACGCTGGCAGTTGTGGTAGCCCGGCATTTCGGCACGCTGGCGCTCATCGCTGTCGGGGTGTTCGTGCTCGTTTCCGATCTGCGTCCCTCGGTCTCCGGCAGCGCGGGCCTGATCGGCGGACCGTATGCGTACCTGCTGGCCAGTTCCACCGACCTCGGGCCGTCGCATCGGGCCGACACCCAGTTGATCGCTTCGCTGCGCGATTCGAGCCGGCCCGACGCGCTTTTCGGATGGGCCGACGACAACGGGCTGTCGGTGCGTTGGCGGCCGGGTGAGACGTGGGCCGTCGTCGAGGGCGCCGCCGAAAAAGTGGCGAATGCGTTCGATGTCGAAGTGCACGACTATCGCGGCCTGCGGGGGCAGGTGTTCTATGCGTCCCCCCAGCAGCCGACGATCCCCGAGTCACTGCGCGACGAAGTCGCCGAGTTCGGCAGGATCCTGGGCTACACGCCGCACCACACTTCGCGGCCGTCGATCCTGCCGCTGGATGTGCCTGATAGGGGTCTGACGCCGGCAGCGCTACTCACCACCTACAACGCCAACAAGCTGGCCGCCGAAGGCAACACCGGCAAGGGTCAGACGATCGTGTTCTTCGCGTTCGACGGCTTCGAGCAGGCCGATCTCGACACCTTCGCCACCACCTATCAACTGCCAAAGTTCACCCCCGAAGTGGTCGGCGGGAAGCCGGAGGAGGCACGTGGCGAAACGACCATGGACCTCGAGGTCGCCCACGCCGTTGCGCCCGACGCTCGCAAGGTCGTGTGGAACGCCCGCCCCACCGTGGAAGGCGACGGCGGCTACGAGAAGATCGGGCAGATGCTCGAGGACGCGGACCGGCAGTTTCCCGGAGCGGTGTGGAGTTTTTCGATCGGCTGGGGCTGCGACAAGCTGATCACCGCAGCCGACCTCGCGCCGACGCGCTCGGCGCTGAAGACCGCGCATTCGCATGGCACAACGGCATTCAACGCCAGCGGCGACCTCGCCGGGTTGGAGTGCAAGGGCGGTGACGACTGGTCGTCGCCGCCGGGGTCCTCCGATGTCGGGCTGGACTCGGTCGCCTCGCTGCCGGAGATGGTCGACGTCGGCGGTACCACGCTGTCGACCGATGCCAACGGCGTGTGGCAGGCCGAACAGGCCTGGTTCGATGTGCCGCTGTCCCAAGGCACCGGCGGCGGCGTGTCATCTTTGTTCGACCGTCCGGACTGGCAGCGTACGGTGATGTCGGACAAGGAGCCGACGCGTCGGCTGACGCCCGATGTCGCCGCGGTCGCCGACCCGTTCACCGGGGTGCGGATCGTGTTCGACCAACAACAACTCGTCGGCGGCGGCACGTCGCAGTCCGCACCGATTTGGGCCGGTTTGGCGGCGGTGATGAATCAGTACCTGCTCGCCAACGGCGGGCAGGTCCTGGGCGACCTCAACCCACTGCTGTATCGCACCGCCGCAGGCGCGCCGCTGCCCGGCTTCCGCGATGTGGTGTTGGGCGGCAACGCCGTCGACGACGCCACCCCCGGCTACGACCTGGTCACCGGGCTCGGCACCCCGGACATCGACAACCTTGTGCGCAATCTGCTCATCGTTCAGAAGGCGACGCAATGACCACCCCGTCGAATGACGACGCCGTGCCCCAGACGGAATGCCGGATCTGCAAGACGGATGTCCCGGCCGGCGAGTATTGCGGGCTGTGCGGCTGCCATCTCACCCCCCGGCGCGGAGAGGGCCCGGACTGGTTGCGCATCAAGGACTTCGGCGCTGCGCCCGGCGAACACCTGCTACAGCCGTCGTTGGCCAGCTCGCTGTTCCCACATCTACCACCACGATCCCGCACCGTGTTCCGGATCGGGCTGGCCGTGGTGCTCGTGGCGCTGGTGGTGTTCGCGCTGTTGCGGTTGCCCGCCGCGCTTGTCACGGTCGCCTCGCTGGGTTTCCCCTTCCTGTTCCTGCTCTACCTGCACGAGTCCGATGGCTTCCAGGACATCCCAACGCGCACATGGGCGCTCACCGCGGTGCTGGGCATCGGGCTCGGGGTCGGCTGGGTGCTTCTCACAGGTGCCTTGGTTGCCCGCTCGTACGGAATCGCGTTGGGTGCAGGCGTGGTGGGCGCCCGCATGCTGAAGATGGGTGTCGGCATCCCTCTCGGCGGGGTGATCCTCATGCTGATGCCGGCGGTGATCGTGCGGTTGCTTCGACCACCGACCCGGGAATCGCTGGACGGCTTCATGATTGGGGCCCTTGGTTCGCTGATGTTCACCGCGGCAGCGACGTTGACTCGGCTGGCCCCGCAGTTCGGTACCGGTGTGGTGAGCAGGCGACCGATGGACAGCTTGATCGTCGAGGCCGGCATCAGGGGGGTGGCGGTGCCGCTCACCGCGGCAGCGGCGGGCGGGTTGATCGGTGCCGCACTGTGGTTCAAACGTCCGCCGAGCAAGGAGAAGCAGCATCCCGGTGTCGTGCGCGCGCTGCTGGTGTCGTTCGCGGTGGCGGTGCTCGCGGTGTACCTGGGCCTTGGCCTGGTCGACGTCTCCCACTTCCCGCAGGTGTGGATGTTGGTGCTGTATCTGGCCGTTGCTCTGCTGGCGCTGTTTCTGCTGCGCGTCGGACTGCACTTGGCGCTGCTGCACGAGGCGCACGACGAGATCCAGTCCGACGAGCCCCTGCTGTGCCCGCACTGCGGACATGTCGTTCCCGATATGGCGTTCTGTCCGGCCTGTGGTGTCGCGACGCGGGCATCGTCGCGATCGTCGCGCGATGCACGGCGTGAGGTCCGACCCGTGCGCACCGACCAGGGGCCAGGCTCATGAGTACGCCGACGTATTTCCCAGGCTATGCGGTGCCGCAGGGCACGTATAACGCTGCGCCGGTGCGACATTCGCGTGCTCGCGTGCTGCTGATCTGGTTCGCTGCGATCGCGGCGGTGGCCATCGCGCTCGTCTGCGTGACGCTGACGATTAGCAAGCCACCTGCGCGATACATGTGCCCGCCCAGCTGCGGGCACCCACCGACGGGCACCCCGGTCGAGACCAATCCTCGGTTCACCGCATCCGACGGCGCGTTCTCGGTGTCGTATCCCGCCGAGGGAACGGCGTACAAGATCACCACCAAACCCAACGGGGTGACGGCCGATCTGCAGGCCGGCGATGGCGGCACGCTGCAGCTGTTCAGCGAGCCTGCGGCGAACCGGTCTCCGGAACAGATCGCCAAAAGCCTGATCAGACGGACGTTTCCGGATGCCAGGACGGCGTACAAGATCCCCAATGCGATGGTTGGATACCACCCCGGCTACGGCGAGGCCGCCGACTGCTGGCCACAGGGCGCCAACAGCAGCTACATGAAGATGCGGGTGATGGTGATGGTGGCCGTCAAGAACG